>Ga0210245_100435_pt1 | contig 38381 bp, 34 predicted proteins | sample ChrtobMetaP3_4mM_FD_155450 | JGI IMG/M metagenome (GOLD analysis project Ga0210245, IMG submission 155450) | Chrysochromulina tobin associated microbial communities from unialgal haptophyte culture, Seattle, Washington, United States - P3_4mM | ecosystem: Host-associated > Algae > Haptophytes >...
GGCGGCGGCGGGAGTGAAGGCGTAGGCGAGGGCGGAGGCGACGAAGGCGGCGGTGGTGAGGGCGAGGGCGGAGGCGGCGAGGGCGGCGGCGGCGGGCGCGGCGGCAGGGGGGGTGGCGCCGGGCAAGTTGAGACGTTGCCATAGACGTCGGTGAGGGTCGTTGCCCAGGAGCAGACCGTGCCGCCGAGGACAATAATATTGGGCCCATAAGGAGCTGTGTTCCCACTGATCGTGCATGATGAGATGGTCACTGTGCCACCCTCGACAAGGACACCGCCACCATTTCCATAATATCCATATATAGCAGCTGCATTCCCACTGATGGTAGACGATGAGATGGCTACTGTGCCACCCTGGACATGGACACCACCGCCACTTCCTCGAACTTGTCCATAATTATTATACCCCGATGCTCTGTTCCCACTGATGGTGCACGATGAGATGGTCACTTCGCCATCCAGGACCCAGAAACCGCCGCCATACGCATTTCCATAAGCTTCATTTCCAAGGATCGAGGAAGACGTAATCGTGATGACGCCTCCATAGACGGCGACACCACCGCCAGTTCCAGAGGAAGCCGAATTCCCACTGATGGTACACGATGAGATGGCCACTGTGCCACCCGAGACATAGACACCGCCGCCATATAAACCAGCTCTATTCCCACTGATGGTGCACGATGAGATGGCCACTGCGCCACCCTGGACATGGACACCGCCGCCATATCCATTCCGGTAGACATAATGTCCGAAAAATTCTCCATAGGAAGCCCAGTTCCCACTGATGGTGCACGATGAGATGGTCACTGTGCCACTTTGGACCAAGACACCGCCTCCAACAGAGCCTATGCCACCTCCCGTGATGTTGAGCCCGTTCACTTGCACGACGCCCGACGAGCCCGGGTTGATGTTCAGCACACGGCGCGGACTCGAGTCGCTCTCTTGTGCGTGCAGCACGACCGAGCCTGCCACCGCCGCCTCGAGGACGACGCTCCTGGTGATGCCGAGCTCGGCGCTGAGGTAGTAGGTGCCGGACGCAAGGACGATGCGGCCGACGGCGGTGTTGGCGAGTGCACTGGTCAGGCCGGCGGCGGTGCTCACCGCGGTCTGCAGCTCACGGCGGTGGCTGGGCACAAGGGACGCCGAGGCGACGCTGCCCACGATCGACCCGGAGCCCACGATGGTTGTGGAGTGCGCGAGCTGTCGCCCATCATGCTGGCTGCTCGGGAGGGCTCGTCCGAGCTCCGTCGAAGGCGGTCGCAGCGCCGGCAGAGGGCTGAATCCGCCGTCGTCGGGCGCGGGCGGGAGCGGCGGAGGCGGCATTACGGTCAAAGGCGGCGGCAAAGGCGAATGTGCCGAGGCCGTCACGGCGACGATCCCGTGCAGGAGTCCTCGAGCCATCGATCGCAGACCACAAGCACCTTCGGCCGGGAGGATAAGTTCACAACAAAATCAGAGACCCCACCGCTCCCCAGCAGCTGGTCCTGTCCGGGAGCAGAGAGAGTCGACCTTCGAGCGTGAGATGGGGCAGCACTTGGGGCGTCGTGTGCGCATGTGCGCGAGCATGTGGTCGCATGAGAACCGGAAGGGTTAGCCGCTGCAGAAAAACAGCTCGACAGTTTAGAAAGTACCGGTACTGTACGACCTGACGAGCAAACATCTCGTCTTCCCACAGCCCGCGGAAGCAGAAGTGCGTCCACAGCCATGGTAAGTGTCCTGTGGGGTGCTTCACTTCCGTGTGGTGGTTACAAAAAGTTGGGAAACCTCAGGGGGGGGGGCGTTGCCCCCCCGGAGGAGGGGGGGGCCACTTAGGCCACGTGTTTAAGGGCCAGCTGTACGACCCTGTAGAAGAGGTAAACTTGGTCGTGTCGGTTACTTTGTACATGGGTTGTTGATGATCGCGGTTCATCAAACTACACAAAGGCAGCCTGGCATCCCGGTCCCTGCTCAACATTGACCAGGTTATGACCAGGCTCATCGGGGTGCCCGCGGTGGGTGGGTGGGAAGCTGGGAACATCCAATCTCTCTCATGAACCCGAACATGAACCCCCTGGCGAAACTTTTCCTCACTTGGTACTGTTCCATTTATCCGCACTTCTGAGAACGGAGCGAAGCGCTAGTCTCGGCGCGAGTTTTCGTGAAAAGATGGGGTTCCCAGCTTCAACGTTATCAGCCGGGCTCGTCCCCACGGGACCGCTCAAGGAGATGAAGCGGACGAAAGGCAAGTACGTCTCGACGCTCGATGTAGACTTGGTGCCGCCGCCCAAGCCCGAGAGGAGCCTCGCTCCGGCGGCAGCAGCGCCAGCGGCTGAGGCAGTGCCGGCAGCGCCAACAGCGCAGCAACCGCCACACCGCTTCGACTACTTTCGGCACTTGCGCGAATTTGAGACGCCGGCACGCCCGCGGCCTCCGCTTGGCGGTGGCCTTGGACCGGACCACTGCATCTTCACCGGTGACAGGTTCAACAATGCCGGCGTGAATGAAGGCGAGACACGCTCGGTGGTGACGCAGCAGCCGCTGCCCCTTCCCACCGCATTGCCACCACGCGTCTACATGGCCAATCGACCTGTCTACCTGCCGGGCGATCGCCTCGTGACGCCCGCGCAGCCAACGTGCATCTTCACTGGCGACGACCTGCCACCGCCGCAGCGCCCGTCGTCTCGCGTTGCGGCGCGCCCGCCCGAGACGCCGGCGGAGGTGTGGCTGGCCGCGCGTTCGGGCGCCGAGCGCTGCGAGTGGCCGAGCGGCCCGTCAGGCGCCGCCTCGAGCGTCCAGCTCCAGCGGCTGCGCGAGTGGAAGGGCCGGTGCGTGATGCCTGAGACGATCGAGGGCGTGCCTGGCTTTGGCGCCGTAGGCGAGGGCGGGCGTGGGCCGGCAGACGCGGAGGCGGAGGCTGCGTGGCGCATCGAGCGCCAGTTCCGCGAGTGGGAAAATCAGACTGATCGCGAAGGAGCGCGCCGCTCACGTGAGCGTGCGGAGCTCGAGACTGCTAACAAGGCCGTGAGCGAGTACGGCGAGCGCCGACCTTCGCGTGGCACGGGTGACGTCTTCACTCCGTACGCGCCGCGACTGTTTTGACGACGAGAGCGGGAGCAGCCTGCGCGATGCCTGCGATTGGACCCTCACGCGGGGATCAGGTGAAGGTGCGGTTGACCCCCTCTTACAGCTGAGGTGTGACCCGACCGTCACCGTTGTAGCTTCTCTTTGAAGTCGTACACGACCGTGCTCTACATCGACAACACCGTCTACGCTTTAATCTCTAGATGTACCTATCTGAGTCTATTCTATAGGTCAAACAGAAATCATTCATCGGATCAAATCGGATAGGAAATCGATCCACTCACTTTTCGTCGCGACACACCGGGACAGTTCGTGTCAGCTCAACTCGGGGGTCGTCTGGTGTTGTCCGTTGATGATTACCAATCAAGTTGTGATTGATCAAGTCATCGCTTCGTATTCCGCTTGCGGAGGTCCTGTATCTGCGTGAGCAGGGCTTCGCGGTGCTGTTCCGAACCCTCGAGCTGCACCCGCAGCGCCTCGAGCTGAGCGTCTCGCTCGCGCACCTGTTCGCCCAGGTCGCGCGTGATGCTGAGCAGGTCGCGCTGCAGCTGCCGCACCCGGTCCTGGTGGTCCAGGTCCATCTGCTGCATACGCGCCAGCAGCCGGCGCTCATTCTGCTCGAGCACATCCAGCCGCTCGACCGCGGCCTCCAAATGCTGCTGCAGCAGCGCCTTCTGCGCCATCGACTCGCGATGCCACTCGTCATGCACCTTCTGCAGCCCCTGCACGGCCTTACCCATAAGCAGCGGCTCACGTGTCTCCGCAAAGCGCTTCTTCCACTCGCGCGCTTGTTGGACGAGCTCTTGTGCTTGCAAGAGCGGTGCCTGTCTTAGCTTATCTGGGATCAATATGCGTGTGCTCTCGAACATCGGTGGCGACGGCGCGTCCCGCATCGTCGGGCGCAGCTCCTGTCCGACGGTGAGCGCCCACGAGAGCAGCGGCGCGCCCTCGCCTTGAGACGGCTTACTGATCGTGCCCGATACAGCAGGTCGCGGTGACAGTGCCAACGACGAGGCTGGTCGAGACCCTGGAGATGTGGCACACCCTGGTCTTGCTGGCTGGTTTTGTTGCCAGTCAGCGCTTTCCCAGCGGGTCGTCTGGGTCGGTCGCGACGCTGAGCTCGGCCGCGTGGGTGCTGTTCGCTGGGGGGCCGGTCGCACGGTGGCGGATCGGGGACGCTCCATTGTTAGCATGCGCCATGAATGTAGACACTTCACACCAAACTTACAAACTTGTTAGCATTTTTTATTGCTCACACGCTAAAGGCTCATCCGCGCCCGACTGCGCCCGAGACCCGACCACCTGCCACAAGCCACATCATGAGCCCCTCTCACTGCACACGAACCACACGATTCTTACTCACGTGCCAAGTAATCAATGCCCTCGTCTTTTCCCGGCACACTCCTGCCCGCGGTGCTGGCAGCACGCGTGCCCTCGCCAAAAGCAGCGATGGCTCGCGCCTGCAGATGGCTCGGCTGACGTGCTGCCACAGCGCCCCTCCGCGCCCCTCTAGTCGCGCACGCTAGTCGTCCAAGGCGTCGACGTCGTCGACGCGGATGCCGTGTTGCTCGAGGGTCTCGCGCAGGTGGCGCACCACGTCACTCTTCTTCCGTAGCATCTGCCGCGAAGAGGCGCGCGAGGGTAGAAGTGAGCAACGCGAGAGAGGCGGGCGGCGTTCGCGCGGTGGCGGCGGCTGGGGGGGGCGGCGGCTGTGGTGTCGCATCTCGCCTGCTTGAGATTGACGAATTGGGTCGAACGCTCGAGGCGCGAGTCGAGCTCAGCCTGGGCTTGGTCGAGGGAGGCCTGGAGCTGTGCGGCTGCGTCCTGCGCATCGTGCAGCTCGCGCAACAGAGTGTCGTGTCCGGTGCCCGGCTGCTCGGGCGGCGGCGCGGCCGCCTCCCGATCGTACGCGGCCTGCAGCTCGGCCTGGAGCTGCTCGACCTGCGCACGCAAGGCCTCGGTCTCGTCCGAGGAGCCCGAAGACATGGCCTCCACCTGCGCCTGCAGCTCCGACTTCTCGCGCAGGATCTGCTGCGTCTGCACCTGCATGCGCTGGAAGCGCTCCTGAAGAGACGCGTTGTCGTCGCGCGCGCCCTGCAGATCGGCGATCAGCCGAGGGTCCTGCGTCATGCCGACGGGGCGGAGCGTGCGCGAGGGGGAGGCGCGCACGACGGATGCGCGCGCGCTCAGCGGTGGCGCTGAGCCCGACGAGCCGTGCACGCTCCTGTCCCACTGCTCGACTGCCTCGAGCAAGCCAATGTCCTCCGTGGCCGCCAAGTTGGTGGTCAGCGTCAAACCGTTGTTGCTCTCGGCCTGCTCGAAGGCCTGCTTGAGCAGCAGCACCGAGCTGAACATCGTCGACTGAAGGTCGCGCTTCATCGCCTGGCGCACCACTGCGAGGAGCAGCAGACGAGAGCCAGCCACAGCGGTGGCCGAGCCCACAAACACGTCAGAGACCTCCTAGCGAGAGGGGCGATTCATGCTGCTGTTGTGCCTGCGTATGTGTGCGCGGGGTGTTGGCGGGAGCGGCGGGCGCACGCACTCGTCAGCAGGCCTTCCAGGATGTTGGCCACCTCGTCAGCCGAGTAGCTTTCCTCAAAGAGGCGAGACTCGTTCACCTCTTTGAACTCGGCGGCCACCTCGGCGATCGCCGTGTCGCGCTTACGACGCAAGAAGCGCAGATACTCGACGAGCTGTCGATCGTGATCCGGATTCAGCTGGTGGTCGCCCATACCGCCGCGGCGATCGTGGGCAAGACCGCCTCGATTCGGCGGTCCTTTGCAAGACAGCGGATTCGGCGCGGCTCGGAGTAAGCCGGCAAGCCACGGGTGTGAATACTAAGAGTTTTGGCCTTCCACCGTTACGGTTGTGTTTTGTGTCCCGGCTCCCCCCGGCGTCTTTGAACCGGTCAAGTTCTATTTTAGTATCGCAGCAGCCTCTTTCCATGCGACAAATGGTCGGCCGATCGCGACCTCTCTTCCACCTGCGCGGCCTGTGCGACTCCTTGGAGACCGAGCTTGGCCTACGCCGTACGCTCACCAAGAAGCTCGTGGCTCAGCGCAAGCATCCGCCGCCGCCGCCGCCGCAGCCGATCACGGGGCCGGTCGCGCGGGTCTCTACAACACAGATCAAGGAGGGCACAGCCGCGCAGCTGCAGCACGCGTACACAACGCACGCAAAAGAGCTGTACCGCTCTTGCCCGGGCTTCCTCGGCTCCGTGCTGCTCCTCGATCGCAAGAGCAACACCGCGAGGAGCGTTACGATGTGGCAGAAGTCAGCAGACATGGCAGCCGCCGCGGTTCACCCTCGGTATTCGGCGGTCATGGGCGAGCTCGCGGCCTCCTTTGCTGATACGCCCGACTCGCAGACGTGGGAACTCGCGGCCGCTTTCTTCGGTCAGGGCGATTTGGCGCCAGAGGTGGAGCCTGGTGGCCATGAGGGTGATTCTGCTCAAGCATGAGTAGCCACGGTGGTGCTGCGTGCGCGGGCGAAAGCTCCAGCTCGTATTCCAGAACAGACTAGAGACAGTTAGCATACGGGCGCTCCTTAAGCTTTAAAAGCATCACAAGCCCTTGGATGCTTGCATGGGATTAACGAGGACATCTCTCACTGCCGCGTGAGCATGGCGCCGTTGGGGTGGAGGAGCAACGTGAGCGTCACGCGCTTGCTCGCGAGCTCCGTCAGGTGGCGCTCGGCTGCCTCGTCGAGCCGGGAGTGGTGCATGTCGAGGTGCGTCAGCCGCGACGTATCGTGCTCGCGCAGTGCGTCGTACAGGAGTTTGCCACCCGTTGGGCCGAGGGCGTTGCTCGACACGTCCAAGTGGCGCAGCGCCGGCGCGCAAAGCGCCGTGCCGGGCGCGGCGAGCGGATTGCCGCCGCCGCCGCCTTGCACCCCGCCGGCGCCGGCGCCGCCTGGCGGCACCCCACGCTCGGCCCCTTGGGTGGTGCGGCAGCGCAGACAGTCGGCGAGCAGCGTCGCGCCATCGAGCTCCCAGCTCCCAAACTGCTGCTGCCCGTATGCGTCCGACCAGAGGCCGCAAATCCGGTTGTTGGCTAGGCTCAGGTGCGTGAGGGAGCTCGAGCGCTGCACCGCCTGCAACAGGGCATGCAACGCAGAGGAGGTGTACGGGGCGGGGCGGCGCGGCCCCTCCGCAGTGAACAACGTCGACACGCCGCAGATCATGTTGTTCGAGAGGTCGAGCGATGTGAGCGAGCACGGGATGACAAGGGGCGGCGGTGGCGGTGGTGGGGATGCAGGCAGTGCCTCTTGGGCCTCGGGCAGGCCAGTGCCGCCCGGGACGGCGCTGCCCGGGACGGCGCCGCCCGGCCGTCCGAGGAGCGCCGCCGCGAGCGCCTTGCACCCATCCACCCCGATGGCGTTCCCTTCGAGCGCAAGGGTGGTGAGCGTGCCCCTCTGTGGAGTGCTCACGAGCGCGCGCGCCATCGCAGACGCCCCCTCGTCGCGCAGTCCGTTGCCGTTGCAGAGCAGCGTGACCAGGCATGAGCGCGGCAGCGCGTCGGCAATCGCGTGAATGCCATCAGCGCAGTACACTCCGTGCGCGCCGTAGGTATCCGACCCTGCGGGCCAAGGGCAGGGGGCGACACATTCGTCAGCAGTTTGTGGCAGGGAGTGTGGCGAGAGGCATCATGTGGGCGTGGAGAGGGCGTGGAGGAGAAGGCGTGGAGGAGAGGGCGTGCTCAGCTGCTCACAGGTGCCGCAGATGCGGTTGTGGCTGATGTCGAGGAAGGTGATCGAGGGGGTAGCGCTGACGGTGGTGGCAAGCTCGACAGCGGCCGGGACCCCGAGGCGCGTGTGCTGCAGCTCGAGCATGCTGAGCTGGCACTGCGGGTTGTTGCGCAGGGCGAGTGCCACAGCCTGCACGCCCTCGTCCCGCAGCGGATTGTTGGCGAGAGTGAGCTTCGTGAGAGTCGAGTTCCTCTCGATGAGGGAGCCAATGATGGTGCCCGAGGCGATCGAGAGCTTCTGGCCTCCAAAGTCGAGCGCCGGCGCGCCGCCCGCCCCGCCACCCACGCCCTTGAGGGATGGAAGGTGGAGGGGCGATCCCTCGAGATTGGACGAGATGAGCGCGGGAAGGGCGCCCGCAGCGAGAGCCCCCGCAAGCAACCGCGGCACCTCGGGAGCGAGGGCGCCGCAGCCCGACAGGTCGAGTGCCGTCACCGCTGGTCGCGACCAGAGCCAGCGTGCGAGCTGGAGCACCTTGGGTGTAGTGCAGAGCTCCCTCACGCTCAGGCTGACAGTGGGGGCATGCAGCGATAGCGGGCCGAGCGGACCGTCCACCGTCTCCTCGGGTCGACCAAGGACGGGAGCCGCAGTGACGCCAGCGACGCTCTGGCACACCAGCGCGGCCAGCGCTCGGCAAAGGGCGTCCTCCTTGCCGCGCGCGTGCTCGCGGAGCAGTGCTCGCTCGTTTGGTATGGTACACGTGGCGCCATCAAACGAGATGAGCTCGCCATGGGGCGCGAGGATCAGATCGAGCCGCGTGCGCGCCAGGCGCTCCTCCGCATAGTTTAGGCGCGTCTGCATCCGCTGCCGACGCTCCGCCGTGCGCTCGCGCTCGTCGAGGTTGAGGGCCGAGCCGCCATCGTCGAGTGCCGCCGCCGCCTCGAGCTCATAAGAGTCCATGTCGGACGCATGGAGTGCTGCGGCCGCCGCGCCAAAGTCATCCTCGGCGCTCGCGAGGGCGGCGCGCTTCTCACCAGCGAGGAGCTCCACAGCGCGCCCTTCGACGCTGATGTGCCCGAGCCGGCCCGACTGTCGCTCCTCGAGCGCGGCCCCCAGCTCGAGGAGCACCCACAGGCGCGTGAGCACATTGGCACGTGCTGATGAGAGCAGCAGCGTCGCACGCGGCGGCGGCTCGGCATGCAGGAGACGGTAAAAGGGCGAAGACCTCGGGTGGAGCCGCCCGTAGATGTCAAAGTGTTGGGGCAGAGAGAGGAAGCAGATGAACGCCCCTTCGACATCGTGCGGCCAGGCGGCGAGTGCACGCGCCGCAAACGCGTAGATGCCCTCGTCCCAGCTGTGGCTGAAGGCGAGGCCACACTTTAGGCCGCCGCGATGGAGGTTCATCTTGAGGGACCAGGCGACACCTGGCAACGGCTGGCAGAGGCACGTCGCGGGCTTGACCACGCGCGCCACCACCTGATGGATTGAGGGCCCGATCGTCGCGTCGTCGAAGCGCTCCTGTGCATAGGGCGGCGTACCCGTTGGTGTACCCGTTGGTGGGCTGTTGACAATATGTCCGAGCGCGTGCGCGGCGCGGACTTGGTCGATGAAGAGGGCGAGCTGGGCTTTGGAGACTCCCCACATGGACGGTGCGAGCCCTCCCTCGCCGTAGAGAAGCTGCGCGCCCGTGAAGACCTCGGCTCCGCTCTTAGCTCCGCTCGCGGACGGGGGAGGGGCGCTCAGGCCGGGCGCGAGGGCCTTTGCCGGCGTGACTGCCTTCCCCTGCCTTTTGATCGCCTCCTCGATGAGCCTCTTCGCCTCGGGTGGCTGGACTCGCAACGTGCTGAACGGACGGTCCGCCTCGAGCTTCGCGGCCGCCACATTCGCCGCGTGTGAGATGCTCTTAGCGAGATGATGGACTGCTCGCGCCGTCATGAGGGCAGTCACCACCTCGTCTGCCCGCCGCAGCCGTCCCGGCTGCTTGTGCGGGTCCGAGCCACAGAGCGGCGCGAGGGCGGGCGCAAGGATCGAGGCCAACGGGAGGGTGCTCAGGAAGGTCTCAAGTGCAAAGGGGGCCGCTGCCGCGGCGCTGCCGCCTACCATGCCGCCGGCACTGGCCGCATGGTGTGCGGACATCATATGAGCAAAGGCGGCGGCCACAGCGGCGGCGCTCTCAGCCTCGGCGGCCTCGGCGGCGGCAGCGGCCTCGGCCACGGCGGCGGCGTCGCCGCTGTGGAAGGCGACCGTGGCAGCGGCGGCGGCAGCAGCTTGAGCGGCGGCTGTTGCAGTTGTGGCAGAGACGGCGATGGCAGCGGCGGCGGCCGCTGGTGCAGCGGCGGTGGCAGCAGTGGGCGGTACGCCGCCGCACCCTTCACCATCACATGCCCACGGCACGCCACGGTGCGCTGCGGCGACCACAGCAAGGCCAGCCGTGGCGCGAGCGCCACTGCTGCCACGCGACGCACTGCTCGAGCACGAGGCACGCCCGCGGGCGGCGGCGCACGTAGCCGCAGCCGCGGCCGCGGCAGCCGCCCTCGCAGTTCCAGCGGTGAGGGCAGCGGCGGGCGCTGACATCGTCGTACCGCCGGCCGCAGTGGCTGACGGCCTTTGGTGTTGTGCAGAGATTGGCAAGGCGGCTGCGTTTGTTGAGTCGAATTTTTGGACTCCAGACTCCCACGCGGCCGCAAACCGGCCGGCGCCGGCGGTAACACCGGCGCTACGTGGCCGCGCAGCACGACGCGCGCTCACTGGCATCGCCATACTCGCGGTGCTCATTGAGCTCGCTGATCCTGATGCAATGGGCGCCGTCGACCCGATGGTCGCACGAGTGAGCGCCTCCCTCGCGAAACTGCTTGCGACGAACCGGCCAGGCGTGGACACTCCACCACCCAGAGGGTTTGTAGGCGACCGCGTGCCCTTGGGGGTCGACGGGCTGCTGCCACCGTCGCTGCTTCGAGCGCTGAGAGGTCGTCCGGGACTCAACATATTTTGGTTTGATGGTCTTTTCAGTGCATGCATCTTCCACGTTTTCTTTTCAAGTTTGTATGGAACTATTCGTGGGATCGGAAGTGATCTTCGGTCTCGTAAGTGCCTTGCGGAATTCGGCTTTGACAAAATCCTTTCACGCCCACACATGGCTCAAGCCCTCCGAGAGGCCCTCATGCAGTCGTCCTCGGCGCAATCCGCCGAGTACGTCATCGGCGCTGCCTTCTGCTGCTACACCTCAATTCTGGACCCACGCGTCAAGACAAACGTCCTCGTCGGCTGCAAGGGCGAGAACGAGGTCACGTGCCTCAAGGCAAAGTTCTGCCTCATCCCCAAGGAAAAGCACATGGGTGTATCCTTGGCGTTGAAGCCAGATGAGATCTGGAGGAACCGCGGCGGTATGATCGCCTCGCTTGCGCTCTACTGCGTCGAGTTGCAGCTGAACATGCCGACAACGCTCATTCACTGCTCCAACTCGGCGTGCTGCCTTCGCTCCGCGGCGGCATTTCCGCTCGCCGATCCCGTCGCAAAGCCCGTGTGCGCCGTCTGCTGCGTCCGGTTTCTACCCGCGCCGATGGGCATCCTGGCGCCGCCGATGAGCGGCAAACCCTTGTTCCCGTTCGCTACTCTCGTCATGCAGAGGTAGCCCGTCGCCGTAGACAGATTGCATGGCACAAGGCGGTGTTTGCAAGGGCCGCAACAACTTCGATGGATGTACCACCCGGGCTGCATTCGCAGCATGCGTCGAGGCGAGACCATCCGCCCCTGCGACTGGCCCTCTCTTGACCGTGAGCGAAGAGCCGGTGGTCCGCTGTCCCACGCCCCGCGCGACCGCCTTCTTCGGCGTATGGGCGAAGCTACAGTACGTGAGCCGCTCATTGGCCTTGAGCTTGCGCCCGTGCCGAAGGCTACCCCGGATTGCGGACGATTACAATTGCTAGAGTGAAACCTACAACAAGCGAGTACTCAGCTTTTTTCCGTCAAGTCTCAAGAATCAAGATTGTACGCATTCAACATTGAGTCGAATAATACATTACTCTACATACACAACTCTCTCTCGTTGTCCGCAAACGACAGTTCCTGCTTCGACGACAACCTCAACGTACCCCAAACCTATACACCTGGAGGCCCCACACCCCTGGTACGCCCCATGTGCTCTCCCGTGCGCCTATTTTCACACCTCTCTCTGGTCTCGAACAACGGACTCTCCTTCAAAAAATGCCGCAACGTGAGGACAACGATGACGAGGAGGCCGAGGGCGAGGAGACGGACGAGGCCGGCGAAGACGAGGCCGGCGAGGACGAGGCCGGCGAAGACGAGGCCGGCGAGGAGGACGAGGGCGGCGAGGAGGAGGTGGCCGAGGAGGAGGAGGAGGAGGAGGAGGAGGAGCCGGAGCCAGCGCCGACGCTCAAGTCGCCACCCAAAGGGGCGGTGTTCAAACGGCATACGAAGCTGCGTGCTCTGCTGCTCTCGAAGTACGACGTCGTGTGGGACACGACGCAGCTGCTCGGCTGGAAGGCGTACGACGCAGAGCACGAGCAAGGGTGCAAGTACAACATGTGCTGGTCGGACACGTCGGTGGCATTGGAGCGCATCATGCGCATGGGGCGCCTGCAGAAGATCAACCACTTTCCAGGCATGCTCGAGCTCGTGCGCAAGGCGGGCACCGCGCGCAACCTGAACAAGATGCTCAAGGCATGCGGCAAGGACTACAAATTCTTCCCGAAGACGTTCATGCTGCCGGCGGACTACACCCAGCTCAAGGCCGAGTGGGCGCCGGGCCAGAACCATGGCAACAAGACCTTCATAGTGAAGCCGTCGGCAGGGTGCCAGGGCAAGGGCATCTACCTCACGCGGAAGCTCGACGAGATCGACCCGCAAGACAACTCGGTGGTGCAGCGCTACCTGCATCGGCCGCACTTGCTCGAGGGCTACAAGTACGACCTTCGGATCTATGTGCTCCTCTCGTCTTTGCAGCCGCTGCGCATCTTCATCTTCCGCGAGGGGCTGGTGCGCGTGTGCACTGAGAAGTACCAGCCCGTCGAGAAGAACCTCGAGAACGTCCAGATGCACCTGACCAACTACGCGATCAACAAGGACTCGGAGACCTTCGTGCAACCAGAGGGGATGGAAGATCACGAGCAGGAGGGTGCACATAAGCGCACGATCACCTCGCTGATGAATACTCTGCGGGCGGAGGGACACGATGTCGACCGGCTCTGGAAGGACATAGGCGAGGTGTGCGTCAAGACGATCATCTCGGTACAGCCCCACCTTGAGCACACATACTTTACGTGTCGTCAGCGCTCGGACGATCCCGGATTTGGATGCTTCGAGCTGCTCGGCTTTGACATCATGATGGACTACAAGCTGCGCCCGTCGCTGCTCGAGATCAACCACTCGCCCTCGTTCACGTGCGACTCGCCCATGGACACGGCCGTGAAGACTGCTGTGATCCGCGGTACGATGGAGATGATCTCCTTTTCGCGTGAGGAGTACAAGCTCATCAAGCGCTGCCCGGCGCGCCTCACGCCCGAGCTACGCGAGAAGCTCGTGCGCATTCGTGCGGAGTATGAGCTCGCCCACTGCGACAGGCTCGGCTTCGATATCCTGTACGCGGCCGATCGGCCTGACATGGACGATCCCGAGGTTGCTGCGCTCATGGCCCACTATGACGGCCTACTCGAAATCGCCGCGCACCTCTATTCCGACATGTCGCTTACCGGCAGCCGGCGCGTGACTAAGAATTGCGGCAGCTCGCTCGCAGCGCAGAAGCCAACGCCTGCTGGCGGCTTCCACGCCGATGCCGCCGCCGCCGCCGCCAAGCTCGCCGCCGCCGCCGCCAAGGGCAGCGCCGCCGCCGCATTCAAGGCTGCCGGCATCTCTGCCAAGTCGAGCGGCGCTGTTCCGGGCGCGGCCGGCGCTGGGCCGAGCCACGCGATCGCGCGTAACGCGCGTCCGGCGGCGGGTGGCGGCGCGGCGGTGGCGGCGAGGGCTCGCGAGAGTGTGAGCCACTCGGCACCGCTCACCTCTCCACGTGCCAACTCGGCCCGTCGCATGCGGGATGCCCCCAAGTCAGCTGGTACGCGCTCGCCCGTGCGCACCGGCCGCGCTGCGTCCGAGGCAGGGTACAGCAGCAGCAGCAGCCACCACCACCAGCCAGGGAGCGCCGCCAAGGGCGCCACCAAGCCGCATGTCGCCGCCAAGGGCGGCGCAGGTGCCAAGCTCGCCAGCTTGGATGCGAACGCTCCGATGTTGCCAGCGGGTGGCCCCTTGCTCGATGCGCCCGCAGCGGTGCGAGTGGGTACGCTTCCGCCGGCGGTTCGTGGCGTGGTTGCGCCGAGCTCGCATCACTTTGGGATACCGCCCGGACAAGGCCACATCTCGTCGTCGGTCTTAGCGCAGCTCGCCAACCTGCAGTCGCTCTCGCCACGCATCCTCGAGAAGATGAGTGCTGACATGTCGGGACGCTCTGACCGCTCGGCCTCGGGGCTCTCCAACGGCCTGCCCTCGCAGCGATCGGCTGGTAGCAGCAGCACTCCGTTCCGCGTCTCCTCGTATGGTCACCACTCGCGCTCGCCCCTGAACCCACAGCAGGCCTGAGTGCAGGGTGTGTCAATCGTGCTTGAATTCAGATGTCGTACGAGCTGTCGACGTGTCGAGGATGCTTCGTGACCGTCAACGGTGCATGCATGCAGCCATGGTTCGGTGTTGGATGGAGCATGTCCGCGATTGCAATAAGATTGCAAGTAAATACCCAGGATCCATGGTCCACATGCGGGATGCACCCAATCCCCAATGCACCCCACCCGCGAGCCATGCCCATGCGGGCATTCCGGATTGGGGATTGGGCGACGACGCTGGACGTGAATTCGTGATGCGCCGCCTAAGCCCTAACACATGCCCCCTTGAACCGTTGAACTTGAAGTGCTCACAATCGTATCTCTCCGCCATCAATGGGAAGCGCGCGGTAAAGAGTCCGCATTGCGCGCATGCCGACGTGGCCCGGTTCATCTGTTCATGGGTACCGCGGTCCGCGCCGACCGCCGTGCCGCCGCGTTGAATCTAACGGACTAAGCTTTCCGGTTTGCCGCTTTCTCGGCGACGCGCTTTCGCGCCGCGCGCCGCCGGCGCCGCGCCCCTCCCCCATGCTGTGTGCCCCCCTGTGTGCCTTGCCTTGCCTTGAAAGCACGCTTTGGTGTGTGATCTTCACACACGAGGTTGTCGCGTCTGTCGTGTTAACGTTCACTCGAGTTGACGGCAACCTGTTCTCAGCGTCGTCGACGCTCTTCGACAGAATTTGCCACTCATTTGCCCATTACCCTCGGGCGCATGCGTGATGAGCGGAGTGTTGGCATGCACGGTCACCGCGCGCGGCACAGCAACTCGGACATTACTCTCGGGCTGATCCTCGTGATGCTCGGGTGCCTATCGTCCTCGTTCGGCATGGCCATGATGAAGCGCTCATCTGAGGTCGAGTCTGATCTGCCGCTGAGCCGGCGCTACCGATGGCTGGTGGGTTTCGTCTGCTTGCTTGTGAATGCGACCGTGCTCGACCTGATTGCCTTCGGGCTGATGCCTCTCTCGCTCATATCACCGTTCACGGGCCTCACGATGGTCTTCTCGCTCTGCATCGCCGCGTCTGGCCTGGTCTCCACGGCAGAGACCATCAGCCCAGAGCAGCAGCGCGGAGCCTTTCTCGTGCTCTTCGGGCTGACCGTCGCGTCGGTGTGCGGGCCGCACGCATCGGGCCGCGGCGCCGACACGCTTCCCTCGATTCTATTGCACTTCATGGCACCCACCTTTCTTGTTTTCTTGTCCGCGTCCGTCGCCATAGTCGGTGGCTTGCTTTGGGTGCTCCACGCGTCGTCGGCGGCGCCCTACCGGCCGGCGCAGAGCTCGTGGATGCGCACAGGGTTCTCGGCGTACGCGGCGTCGGTGTGCGGCTCGCTGAGCTTCGTCTTCATCAAGGTGATCTCGATCGCGCTGCACGAGGCCGCCTCGGGTAAACGTCAGCTCGTGGCGCTCTTGCACCCGGCCGTCGTCGTATCACTGATCGGGCTGGTGGTCTGTGCGCCGCTGCAGCTCCACCTGCTGGACACGACGCTGGCCGCCTCGCCAGTGGCGTATGCGGTGCCCGTGTACCAAGCGCTCCTCACTCTCCTCTCCACGGGCGCGGGTGGCATCTTCTTTGACGAGTTCCGCCATACGTCCGGCCTCTCGAACCTCGCCTACCTCGTAGGCGCCCTCACCTCCCTCGGCGGACTCGCCCTCCTCGGCAGCGCCACGCAGCGGCAGCACCCGGCGCGGCACCACGTGGCGGCCGAGGAAGCCGGCTTTGAAAGATTGCCGTTGGGCCCTCGTCCCTGGGCCGACGATGAGTCGCCCTGCGCGCGATCGCCGTCTTCAACACGAGCGGTGCATGGACGGCAGCTTGGGAACGCCTCTCCGGTATTCAATACCAACTGAGCTTGCGACGGGCGTGGCCTGTGCGAGTCGCGAGTGTGCGCGGCGCGCGTACGCCGAGGCCGAGTAGAGCTGCCTCGGATAAGCGGTTCCAGATCCCGTATTGATCTTCAGGCTTAGCGGTAGATAGGCGCATGTATCTCGTCTCGCGCGGTCGTGTAAGCGTGCTTTTGTATTGAAGAATCGAAGTCTGTTTATCAGTTTATCACTGATAGTCACAGACTCGCGTCCGGGCGTCCGCCGTCCCGGTCCGCGCGCGCGCCGCGGCGCGGAGACTGTTAAAGATCTTTAAGATCAACCTTGCGCACTTAGGCCACAGAGTCGAGCGACTCTGGTAGGAGCCTTGGCACGCTAACGGGGCGGGCGCGCGCATGCGCACGCGTGGCGTCCAGTGGAGGTCGGGGCGATGAGGGAGGCAATGGTTGCGGAGGCGCCGCTGATTGTGCCCAGCTATCTGGACCCACGCGGGTGTTCTCTGACCACGGCGGCGCTCGCGTGGTTTGGCTGCCCGCCGAAGTGCCACTGACAGGCGACGCGGCCACTTGCTGTCTCCGGCTGCTTGTCGCCTTCTGCTGCTTTGCCCTTTGGTGCCTGATCGCCCTCAACTCTTCAAGCGTCCGGACCTTGCCTTCAAGCACGATTCTCGGCTCCTCAACCACGGCGCTGTTTTTAGCGTACCACCTTCGGAACGCATCCGGATCTTGCACGGCCTCCTTTGACGCAAGCTTAAAGCGACGGGACGAGATCTGGACTTCCTGCCAGAGCTGCGAAATTCTCGGCCAACGTTCCGAAGTCAAGATATCCACCTTCGTGCTCCCCAATATGCGCTCCATCTCAAGGGCACTTTCGTGGACACCTGCCTCGGCAGCCTTTGCAATCTTCCGTTCTGTCTTGCGAGCAGCACGGGTCATCGAGCGTGCTGTGTTGGCGACATGATCGCCCGGGTACACCTCTCGACGCGGCATGGCGGCGGCACCACCCGGGTACAATTCTCGACGTCTGCCCAGCGAGTTTGGCGGAGGAGAAGGGTCCACGCTGGTACGAGCTATGAAGCGAGGAGAGAGAGGAAGGGCTGGACGGCCACCTGGTTCGAGCGGGGTCGAGCCGTCCATGAGATGGACTGTTTCCTGAACGTGCACGAGTGAGCGTCGTTACTTTTTACTCGGGGAGCCGAGCCGCAATGCGGCAGTATAGGAGTCTGTCGGGCCCGGTATCGTTATACATACATCACGGCATGTTCGTAGATCCCGAGCCGGCACCAAGCGTTCGGCGCGGCGCGCGCGCCCGTTTTCAGGGGAGTATGCGCGCTTGGCGGCCGCCGACACGCGGCGCACCCAAATCGCGCCGAAATTCCGAACGAACCACGCACTTGCTGACACATCGTCCACGTGCGGACGGGCATGCCACCGGAGTATCTCATTCAGGATCGGCCCAATGAAGGCCACGCTCCGAATCGAAAGGTCGATGAGCTCCGCAGCTTTGGTATGCCGCAGCGGCAGTGGCCAGATCCACCACCAGAGCCGCCCAAGCCCAAGCCACCACCCGGACCGGCGTCCACTCGTGAACAGATGCGATCCGCATACTTTGATCCACCGAGGCAAACCGCGGCCGACCTTCCGGCCGCCGGCAAGGCGACGCGAGCACAGTCGCCGCGGCCAATGAACCGAGCCGCGCAAACGTCGTCATCCATCTTTGGCGAGCCATCGTACGCCACCCCGCCTCCACCACCTCCGAAGCCCGTCGAGCAGATGCCAACGAGCACGGTAGAGCAGATGGTCAGTTGCGTATTTGGCACCCCTCGACGGCATGAGCGGCCCCAGACGCCGCGGCGCAATAGCGCCGGCCCGATGAACAGCTTGTCAGCGCAGGGCCTGTCAACAGTTTTTGGTTCGCCACGTTACACATCGCCTCCACCCCAGTCGCCACGCCGGCCGACAGTGATGGCCAACTCTATGACGGCGCAGGGGCGCTCATCATCGCTGCCTGGTACTGACTTCTCCTCGTTTGAGCCCACCAGGGATCCGAAGAAGCCGCCACCTGCGATTCCAACCGACTCGGTGGCTCAGAATGAAAGCACCGTCTTTGGCACACCGCGCCGACCAACCCCCGCGCCAGTGGTTTCAAATTTGAGCTCCGGAGGTGGCGGCGCCGTCAAGAGCTATGCTCCAGGCGAGTTTTTGATGCCAACGCCGCGAGAGGGGGCGCCGACGTCGAAATTCGCGGAAAACATAAGCAGCTCGCTCCCGGCCACGCGCTACCCGCCACCACCTCCCAAACCGCCCAAGGAGCCGCCACCGCCAGCAGCGACCAGCGCGGCTGAAAATGGGCGATCATCCTCGCTTCCCGGTACCGACTGGTCAAAGTACGAAGGGGCCGCCAAGCAGAAGCCCGAGGCCTGGCCGAACGCGCCCGACCCGGGAACTAAGGCCGGGCGCAACGTGTCGAGTGTCTTTGGACCGCCGCAGATAGCGACGCCGCCGCAGCAGCCGCCCAAGCCCGTGCCGACGATCGCCACCTCAACCGTAGCTCAGCAGCGGTCGTCCGTCTTCGGCTCTCCACGCTACCCGTCGCCGCGACCCGTGCAACCCAAGTACGCTTCGTCGCTGCACATGGATGCCCCGCGCGCCGCCTCGCCCATCAGGCCACGGCACAAGCCTAAGGACCCGGTGTTGCTCGGGGCCAATGGCCGGCCGCGCGCCCCCAACAGCAACGCGGAGATGCAGGTGAGCAGCGTCCTCGGCGGTAGCCTGGGTGCAGACACGCAGGCTCTCATGCATGAACAGCACAGGGTGAGCAAATCGCTACTCAGGGTGGAGTTTACGGGGCTGCCCCCCGACTGTAACACGAGTCGGCTGCACATGAGCCTCTCCGCGCTGCCGTTCGACAAGGGCGTCACATGCGACGTGAACAAGGTGCGTGTGCCGTACGACGCGATCAATGGCCGTGGCGTCGGCAGTGGCAGAGCGGAATTCAAAAGCGTGCCTGATAAGGAGCGGCTGCTCCGCGCGCTCAAGACTGGGCAAGAGAAGGGCTGGCTCAAGGCGACTGGCTGGAAGGTGACGTACGATGACACAAAAGTACACACAGTCTCGTGTTGAGAAGTCTTGTGACAGAAACACCGTGGTGCCGGAGTTGACGTTATCCGTCTCCAGTCGAACATCCTTGGCTGCGAGGTGGGCGGAGCATTTCGGATGCGCTTGCATTTGCTTCGCAAGTTTTTCCCACAGCCCTTCGAACAAATTGCTCTTTGTGCACCTCCGTGCGACAGATCGTCTCAGCTTCGCTTCTTGCACGCGCGCCGCCTCGCCCTTCTCTCAGCCGCCATGCTCGCCAACATGGTTATCGTCGCCACCGGCTACACGCTCTCGATGGGCGCGGCGCCGCTCATGCACTCTCCGGCTCGCGCGTGCGCCCCGCTCATGGCGGACGTCGTCAGCGAGAACCCGTGGAACGATCCTCGTGAGGGCAAGCCCTTTGGTGAGGCCGACGGCCCCAACCGGCCGATCGGCAAGGTCCGCGGTGCGGTCGCGTCGTATCAGCCGCGCGGCATCACGGATGCGAGCGTGATCAAGCCGCAGTACATTGAGACGGACGACGAGCCATGGTAAGCGGGCAGCCACTGCCCACCGAAACCGCTTCTCCTCTGCACGCTCTCTCTGCCCGTCCCCGGCTCACCGTGTTCGCGCCGATCGTCTCGCGCCCCGGCAGGCACTCTACTTCGAAGCAGACGGTGGTCGCCACCAAAAAGCTGCTCGAGAAGGCGGACCTGCCCTTCGTCGCCGCAGAGACTGGCCTCGACAGGGATCTCTCAGCGGTGACGGATGCGAGTGGCGTGAAGGCGGCCATGGACAAGGCCGTCAAGGCGGGCGCGCGCCCTGGCTGCGCCGCCCTCAAGACGGGCGAACTTCTGGTCACGCTTTTCGCGAAGGACGCGGAGGCGGCGATGAAGAAGCGGCCGGCGGCGCCCAAGAAGACCGTGCAGGGCGCGGGCTGGGACGGCGCTGAGCGTGAGCTCGCCAAAGTTCACGACAACTCCGTTTAGATGCGGCGAGGGTGTCATAGGCGCGACGAGTGCGCGCCCGCAAGTCGATGCTCGGGCGCGAGCGGGCTCGCAACACGTCGGTCTTTACGGCCGGGTTCTGATCTGCCACATATGGCGCGCGCACCGCTCGAGCGTTGCGGAGCGCGTCGTTCGAAGGTCGTGACTCTCGTGTGTGTAACGACGCGAACACATCACACTGGCATGCTCATTTTTCGATAGAGCAAGCACAGCCAAACATTATGCGATGTCGTATCGCGGTACGCCGCGGCGCATTGGGTCGATGCACGATGCTCGATGGCGGTCTCACCTCAATCCTCATAACTAGATAACTTCTTGCAATCTTGCCGGCGGCATGTCGGGGCGGTCTATTGACTAGGTCGCGGGCCGGCCGCGGCCCAGCCGTGGGCCGTGGTCGATGGAAACGTCAAAAGACGATGCAAAAGAATAAACGCAATGTCCATGACCAACGTGTAAAACGTTGATGAGCCTGAGCACTTGGGGGTTTGACCCAAACGCCACAAAGGGGTAGGGGCAAGGGGAGGTTATTCTTTCTGGATTCACACACTGAGCCACTCGTCCCCACCACCTGATTTTGAACTCAGTGAAGTGTGAACGTGTACGAGGTGGTGCCCTTCACATATTTGAGATTGCGTTGTACGTGTTGGTGTGTTGTGAATGAACACGTCCGGGACGGCACGTGCCATGGAAAACGAACACGCGGAGCGAACGTTACACGCTTAAAGCCGTACTCCGACGTGACTTACCATCTTCGCCCGTACGTTCGTTGACCAGGATGATGTGCCAGCCAAACTGCGTCTTGATCGGCCGCTGCAGCTTGCCGATCGGCGCTGCGAAGGCAACCTTTTCAAACTCGGGCGCCATTGACCCGCGACGGAAGCGCAGCTCACCTGGCTGACCTCGTAGCTGCGCGAGCATGGCGTCGGGTTTCTTCTTGGCCGAGCCGCACGTGCTACGAGCTGCTGCAACCTCGCCAAATCGCTGCGACGAGACGCCCGCCTCCCCTGCTACAAGCGCGTTGTAGATTTCATTGGCGTCGAGCTGAGTCGGCACCAGAATGTGCTGAACACTGACCTCCTGCAGCGACTTGGAGATGGATCGGGCGAGATCGCTGAACAGATTCATGGCCGGGCTAGCACGCAACACAGCGCCCTTCTGCACATGACCATGCATCGCATCGGCCGATGGTGTGGTGATCACCCAGAAAAGCAGCCATGGAGATCGCATTTCGCTGACGAAACTGGACGTGAGGACGAGGCGGTGGGGGCGTCGATGCAGAGCCCAGGGATCGACGGGGAAGCACTACCATTCAAAGCCGCCTTTCTTTCGAAGTACAAAGTTGCCCCACGAAAATTTCGCGTTCGCAAAACGACACTCATCGATCGTGCCCGTCCATTGGCCATTGCGCGCCACGGCACCCAAAGCATGTCTGCCCGCCGCGCCGCCGAGATGTATTTGAGCCAGTACGATGCATCGTCGCCGAATGCCTACTACCGGCGCGGGGCGCAACCGATGATCTGGCAGACGCGCTCGCCCACATGGGTGGACGAGGACGACTTTCAGCCTCCACAGCCCTCGCCACGGCCGCCGCCGCCGCAGCAGCAGGCGCAGCCTGCCCCGCGGCGCATGCTCTCGCCGACGAGGCAACCGATGCGCCGTGAGGTGCATGTGCCCGCGCGAGGGCGATCGCGGCGCCCGAATTACGCCGCGGAGCTCGGTGCCGAGTTTCTGCACGCATGGGAGCAAAAGGACGTGGAGCGGTGGCTGTACGCGGCAGGCCTCGACGACATGGTGCAAGCCTTCAAGACCGCTGAGCTCAAGGGCGAGCACCTGCTCGACATGAATGCGAGCAACGCGGGCGATCAGCTAAAGGACGTGGACGACGCGGGTCTGCTGCGGCTGTGCGCGGCGCTGCAGCCTCTCAAGCAGGTGTGGAAGCACTCGCGCCAGGCGGCCGGCCTAAGCCTGAAGCCACACGCCAAGCCGCCGCCGCCGGAGCCGCCGAAGCCGCCGCCGCCGCCCAAGCGCGCGCGGCCGCTCGTGGCGGAGCTGCACGTGCTTGTGGACGGAGCGTCGCACCTGCCGCCGGGCGCGAGCGGTGCGTATGTCGAGGTGGAGGTGACGCCGAAGCACAAGCTCAAGTCGGCGTTCTTGCCAGCGCCCGCGTCCACCTACTACGAGGCGGGGCACAGTGCGCACAGCCCGTACGCGGTCATCGAGTCGGCGCATCCTCATCTGGCGAGCTACTCGCTGCCTCACGAGCCGCAGGCCTTCAGAATCTCCATCGATGACAAAATGAAGGCGGCCATCGAGGCGCAGCCGATGCGCGTGAGCGTGATCGCTTGGGTGCCGCGTAAGGGCGAGCTCGAGGTGGGGCGGGTCGAGATTCCGCTGCCCGACCCCGCGAATGGCACCGTACAAGTCCTCCGCCTCGATCGTCCCGTCCGGGCGGAGTTCCAATGGGTCCTCTACCACGCAACGGCGGCTAAAACGGTTGGCGACTGGCAGCCCGTCCCCACAGAGGAGCAGCCGCGCCTCGCGCCGCTCGTGGGCGCCTGGTACACGCCGTGTGACGACCTCCGCGGCTCGACGCACGGCCTCCCGTACCAACCCCTCGGCTACTCCTAGACGTGCGGACGAGCGGAAGGAACGCCGAACGGAACGCGCGGGTGGACGGAGGGTGCACCACGTAAGGGTGCACGGTGGTCTACTGAGGTCAGAGGTTTGTCATTGGTGTGTTTGTGAAAAAATCGGGAAAGGCTTGAAGCGGTGCGGCGCCGCGCCCGCCGCCCGGCCTTCAACGGCAGAGCGGCACCAGCTTCCATTGCCAGCGTGGCTCCACCGCCGCCGGTTCTGCGTTGGCGCCGCCGACTCCAACCATCGCTGGCCCAAACCACACATGCATGCTAGCATGCCCGCCGCCCGCACTGCACGCGCCGCCGCCGCCCGCACTGCACGCGCCGCCGCCAGCGAGCGACGGGAGCGGCACAACCACGCCCTGATGCAGTAGGTGAGTGAGCGCGGCCACCTGCGCTCTCAACGAGCCGAGCTCAGGCGGCGTGGCCGCTTCGTGTCCGCGAGGAGCGTCACGAGGAGCGCGCCTCGCGCCGCCCTCGGGTATGCCCTCGGGTATGCGCCCGTCGTCGAAGACCGTTGCCATGGCGCCCGACATGGCGCCGACAGTGCCGACGACGCCGCGTTCATGGGTCCTAGGCTGCCGCAGCAGCGGCTCCGCGTCCTCGTCGGGATACTCGACGACGTACTCACGGTACCTCGGGCCTGGTGCGCCTACCGAGGATGCTCCCGCCGTCGCCGCTGAGCCTTGATGCTCCCAGCCCCTTGCTAGAGGGAAGATGGAGTGCCGTTCCTCGCGCTCACGCCGCAGCCTTTCGGTCTCGCGGCTGTGCCGGCGCTCGCCCTCGTGCGCCGACCCAGCCGAGGCAGCGGGAGGAGGAGGTACTGCGGCCGACGGCGCTCCGGTGTCCCACACGCCCGGCTCGGGCTGCCGCCTCTCTCGAGGAGCCGGGCGTGGCTCGTTGTGCCCATGGCCACGTCGGCCCATCGGCGGCGGCTGCGGCTGTTGCTGCTGCGTGGCTGGCCGCGAAGCGCGCTCAGGATAGAGCAGGCCGCCCAAGACGGATGCTGCGGGGTCGTACTCAGGGTGCGGCCGCCGATGGTTGCCATCCACCAAGGGTGGACCGTCGCCAAAGTCCGACTCCGAGGCCCTCGCATCCCCCGGTGCGGCTGCGCGGCGTTCCCGTGCGGCCGCAATCGCTGCGGCAGCATACGGCGTGAGAACCGGCCGACGACCACAGTCGGAGGTGGCGCCTATGATCAAGTTGTTGCGTGTGGGCGGACCATAGCGCTCGTCCTCGAATCCCGCGTGCGATGGTGGTCTTGAGGAAGCGACAGCTTTTTCCGGATAGAGTAGCGAGGAGAGCTCACCGTGCCTGGCGTACTCGGGATGCACGGATCCGCCGCTGCGTGTGGGTGGTGGGTTTCCTCCAGCAGCGCGGAGCTCTCGTAGGGCGCGCATTAGGAGTGGACTGGACTGTTTCGATGTGTTTACCGAAGTTTCCTGGCTCTTCAAGGGTTGTGTGAATGTGAATGTGTGTCGGGTGCAGTGCTGCAGTACGACTCAAATCTCTAAGTGGGTGTGGGGCTCGGATTTAAAGATTGAAAAACGTCCGAATCCGAGCGGAGAACACGCCTCTCTCACGTCTCTCGAGTGATCTCTCGAGTCCATTGCTCGAGTCTCGACTCTCTGCGTGGCCGCGTGGGCGACGATTGGACAACATTCTGTCCTTCAATGCCGGAAGTAGGAATCCCTACGTTGCCGGATGGGATGCAATCAAAAGCGGTGGTCACATGCGGCGGTGGTCAATGGCACACAAGTCGTGAGCCGGTGCCGCGCACCCGTTGCACTTCGGCATCGCACATCAAGCACGCCTGCACATGCACCCCAGCACGACTCCATAATGCAAAGCTCCTCCGAGCACCACTCGTATGCCGCATGTGAGCGGTCGGGTTGCGAGCCGGCCCTTCATGGCATGGAAGTTGCTGGTGGTGAAAGCCCACGGCGTGACAAGAGGGCCACGCGAGAAATCTCGTCGTGCAAGCTCAGGCTCAAGGGCCTATAACTCAATGCGAGCGAGCCATCGCGACACCAATGACCACAGCAACTGCGGCCGCCGTGGCGACGAGCTTGAGGCTAGGTGGGCGGTACGAAGGCACGCGGGGAGGCGCGAAGGGAAACGGCTTGCGGGCGACAAAGTCAAACCCGAGCGTTGTCGGCGAGGTCGCGAACTTGGTCGGTCCGGAGACCCGGGTAGATTCGAAGCCGGTGGCTGTGAGCAGGTGCAGGTAGTCCTGCACAGGCACACAGCCCGAGACTCACTCAGACCAGCCCCCGCTCACGCTCTGGGCAGGCTGGGCGGGCTGTCACGCTGCTGCTGCAGCGTCCACCACGGGCTCTTCCACCTTGCACAAGTCGCACAGATGGAAGCGGCCACCTGGCTTGAGGATCCGGAAGGCTGATCGGAATGCCGCAGCCTTGTCGGTGGTCAGGTTAAACACGCCGTTGCTCATCACGAGGTCGGCGACGTTCTCGTCGACCAAACCCTTGAGCAGTGTCCCGTCATCTAAGAGGCCGCGCTTGAATTCGATCACGGGCGCGCAGTCGGGCGCGAGCTCAGCAACATTTTGCGAGGCACGGTCGAGCATTTTCTGTGTGAGATCAATGCCAATGACACGGCCGGTGGGACCCACAAATTTGGCTGCAAGTATGCAGTCGTGGCCGGCGCCGCATCCAAGATCGACAACAGTCTCTCCGGCGCCAGGGAAATAGCCGGGACTCAAGAGCAGCGGGCAACCACCGCCACATGCTGCCTTGAAGAGCTTCTTGTGGAGCTCGTCGGAGGCCTTCATGCCAAGCCTGTCGAGCAGCTCGTGAGTGTACCCCCATGTGTGCACCGCGCCGTAGTACTTCTCGCCAAGGGCGAGCGCGGCGTAGTCTTGCTCGACAACGGCCCGCAGCTTATCGGCGGCGACCATGAGGTGATGAGAAGAACGGTCGGATTGGAATCACGAAGAGAGACTGGCATGTGGACGGTCCCGACGAACGCTTCACACGGAACCGCGTGCCTGCGTGGCTCGCGTCTGCGACGGCGCGCTGCGCCGAAACATATGTACGAAGAACTTTCTGAAAACCAAGCGTCGGCGACGTGCCAGTCCGCGGAGGCCCGAGGCGGCCGCTCGCTCGCATCGCTCACTCGCGAAAAGGGCTCAAGAGCGTGGCGCGCTCAGATGGCTCGTCGCAAGGGAGGAAGGCGCATTAAGCGCAAGACGCAGAAGGTGACGGACACGGCCGAATCGACCACCGACATTCCGCCGCGAGCGTTCGTCTTCTCCAAGGGCGCCGTGCCCGGCAAGCTCAAAGCACTCGTCGAGAACTTGAAGCGCGTGCTCTCGCCGAATACGGCGACGGCGCTGCGTGCGCAGAAGAGAAACAAGCTGCGCGACTTTGTCGACGTCGCGGGCATGCTGCATGTCAGCTTCTTCCTGATCGTCTCCGCGACGGACAAGAACTCGTACTTGAGGCTCGTGCGCTGCCCTCGCGGGCCGACGCTCACGTTCCGGATCACGAGTTTCTCGCTAGGCTCAGACATTGCATCAGCGCAGCGTAAGCCCTATTCGGCCGGCCACTCGGTCTGGCAGAGCGCGCCCTTGCTCATTCTCTCCAACTTTGACAAGAGCGTCCAGCACGAGGCCCTGTCAGCCACTATGCTCCAGAACCTTTTCCCGACGCTCAATGTGGCGACGGCGCGGTTGGCGAGCTTCCGGCGCGTGGTGCTCGTGCACCAGCTTCCCGCGGCCGAGGGCGGCGGCTGCGAGCTCCGCCAGTATGTGATCAAGGCCGCGCCGACGGGCGTGTCCAAGGGCGTCAAGCGGCTCGTACGCGGCGACAAGCTGCCCTCCCTGGGCAGGTACTCGGACATGGCCGAGTACCTGACGCGTAAGGGGTACTCGAGCGAGAGTGGCGCCGAGACGGACGAGGAGGACAAGACCGAGCTGCCCCAGGACTACCTCCACGGGCGTAACACGCGCTCACAGCAGCGCGTCTCGATCAAGCTGCACGAGGTGGGCCCTCGCATGTCCCTCGCTCTGCTCAAGGTAGAGGAAGGGTTGTGCGACGGCGCGACGCTGTACCATGCGCTCGTGAGCAAGACCGAGGAGGAGGCCGCCGCCATCGCCGAGCGCGTCGAGGCTCGTGCGGCCCTCAAAGCCGAGCGGAAGCAGCAGCAGCAGCTCAACGTCGAGCGTAAGAAGCTGGAGGCGGCGGAGAAGACGACGCGGCGCAAGCGGCGGCGCGGCGAGATGGGCGACGACGAGGAGGAGGACGACGAGGGTGGCACGGAGGCAGCCGATGTCGCCTACGGCAATGGCGGCGGCGCAGAGGACGACGAGGACGACGACGCCGAGTGGTACCGTCGCGAGGTGGGCGAAGAGCCGGCGCCCGAGCTTGCGCTCAAGAGTGGCGGAGGGCGAGCAGCAAAGCGGCCCAAGGTCGTCCAGAGCGAGAACGAGAGAGCGCCTGCCCCATATGCCAAGGCGGCCGCCGCCATGCGCGGCAAGCTCATCGGCGGCGGCAAGCGCAGCCCTGGAGGTGGCAAGGGCAGCCCTGGAGGTGGCAAGGGAAAGGGCAAGGGCAAGTGAGCATTTGAGGTCGGTCGTAGTACAGTACATCCCGCCCATCGCAAGCGGCCTCACCACAGCGGTATCTCTGTTTCCTCAGAGCCATGCAGGCTGGGCGCAAGGGACCGCAGCCTGCCGCACGCTCGCGCGCTCACAGACCCCGCCGCGCCCGCGGCGGACCGGCGGTTCGTGCCCGGGTGCGAGCGCGCCATTTTACACACGTGGTCTCTCACACTTTAGGCAAGGGTTTAGTAACGCGGAAAGCGTAGAACGGCAGTGTGTGTACATATAGCGTACTCGCAGGTCGCAGGGGGACATACAACAATTGACATACAACGCAATAAATATGGCATGAAATATGCGACATCGTGTTGTGTTTTCATAACCGATTATATAAACTCGAATTCCACGCCAACTAACCTTTGATGTTTGAATCAAAGAAAGTGCGCCGAATAAGAGATGACGAGATTAGCCAAATTTGGGCGAGACGCTCCGGCGGGTAACCAAAGCAGGCGCGGTCACGAGGACTGTAACTCCTTTTCTAATTTCTTCAGTGTTCAGACCTTGAGGAGGCGGGTCCAGCTCATGACGTCTCATCTGGTCCAGCTGTAACAGCTGCAATACAATTGTCAATTCAAAGCAAAGGCGAAGGTTTATAAATACCTGCGCTGCTGTCGAAACGAGACCGTCAGCGCTCAGCGGGCAGGCCGTCATCGATCCGCAACCGCGCATTTCACAAGTCCTATTGTGATCCCGCCGATCTACAACTTGGCGCCCTGTCTCCACAAGCCCTTGGGGATCGCCTCTTCTGGCGGTGGCGTGACGACCCATGGGCAACGCCCGTACGCCACGCCACGGTCTGACCGCCTCGATCCATCGCCGTCGCTGCCGACGCCGCAACGCTGTGCGGACGGCGTACTGCGCCCGTCACGACGCCCGGTGAGGCGCGCAGGGAGCTTGGCACGACTCTTGGCCACGTGGCGGCCCAGCGGGGATGCCTCGTCCTCCACCACCCACACCCCATGCAGCTGGTTCTCACGCCACTCGAGCTCGGGCGACGCGAGGCCGAGCCGCAAGCGCACATTCGATTCGATGGGCTCCGACGATGGCGTCGTGCGCATGCTGAGGGTCGAGCCGCTATAATGGTTGGCGCCCGGCGGCGGAGCGCCATGTCGAGCGCGTGCCAACGCAGCGAATGAAGAGGGCGGTAAGGGCCGTCCACTCGCTTGGCTCCTCGCTTGGCTCTCGGCAGCCACCGTGCCTCCACTCGCTCCAGGCTCCGGATACACGCGGAGAGATTCTGCGTATGCCTGGCAAGGGAGGAAGGTTGCCTCCTTCATCCGGCGGTCGTTGTCGGGCGCGCCTCGCGGCGCATGGTAGTCAATGTTGGCGGTGACGTCGTACTGGCGGATCTCGCGCCGCCGCTGCGGGTCTGGATGGCCACGACCGTTGGGGCTGCTCGAGGTACGCAGGCTGCGTTCTTGCGCCTCGGCAGAGCGACGTGAGGCGAGGTGGGCCGAGCTGAGCGCAGAGCCCGCGCCCGACGCCGTCGGCGAGGCCGGCGCCACGCTGCGGGGGGGGCTGTATGCTACCCCTGGCAGGCTCACGTGCAGACTGGAATGAGAGTGCGCCGGCCGCTTATGGAAGCTCATGCTCGGTCCAAGACCAAGTTCATGGCTCGGTCGGAACCACGCGGCGACGTTAGCCGATCTGGGCGTCGCCGCCGAATTTCTAGTGAGGCTCGGAGCCATATTTGTCGTCGCCGATTTAGCCGCGGTCGCAAAGTAGCCGGTGGGATCGGCGCGAGCGGACGCCGAGGGGGGGCTAGACTTAGGGCTAGACTCGCAGCGCACGCCGCCACTGCTCGGGCGTCGCACTGCCGGATGGCCTCCTCTTCTCGCCGGCTGCATCGCGCCGCGGGCAGCCAGCTCGGCAGCATCGAGGCCGGGCATCGGATCGGCATGCTGCACTTGCTTCGGGGCACCGACGGCAGAGAGTGCATCGAGCGCTCCTCGCGCCGGCCCTGGCCACACAAAGTGGATCTTATCCTTGTTGGGAGCGGTTGGGGCCTCCGCGCGGCTCTGAGCTGACGCGCCTGCCACGTTCTCACCCTCGTCACAGCAGCGACTCTCCCCAAGGGACTTGTGCGCATTGCGTTGCTGCCCGCTGATCAAGAGAGGGTTGACGTACTCGTCACCGTACAAGGCTGGCCGGCTGGCCGGAACGACGCCGGCCTCAGGCTGCACCGCACGAAGGAGCTCCTTCCACGGCTCAGACTCGATCATTGCGCGCAGCATCTCCTCGTCCGAGAGGCCAGCGAGAGGCGACATTGCACACAAAGCAGCGGAAGGTGGCGAGGTTGCGCACACAGCAGCGCAATACTCCAAGACTGCGCCGTCGCCTTCACAATCAGGGCTGGCGAGAGGAGGCTGCAGAATGTCGATTGTCAGATCAGATCGTGCGCTTGATGTTGATGATGATGATGGTGTCATCCCCGTTGAGGCTGGGGACGGCGCCGCAACAGACCACAGGAGCTCCATCTCCGTGGCGACTCCGTCCAATTTACGCTGCTCGCACGTGGTCCTCTTGAAGACCGGCTCGCCCGGCGCCAATTCGGGAATCGCTAAAAACGCAAGGTATCCATATGTGTGCGCAGAATGTGCTGAGGGACAGAAGTTTTGGTACGCTTCGGGACGGAAACGGATTTATTACGAATGTGCATGCGTCAAAGCCATGAAGTTATGAAGCCAACGTGGTCTGTGCAGTGTGCCAGAGTTAAGCTCAGGTAAGACACGCCCGCCGGCCGCCGGCCGTTAGTGACCTGGATCCGACATGACGCCAAGACGATGACGCCAAAAATTTGTGTTGTTATGAACAACGTCGTCATACATGTATCAGTGTGAATTCATCTACTTGGAAGTACAATGTATCCGTGAATGTGCTTGGGGGTGAAGGCTCAGTTATCAGCTAGTACGCTAGCACGTAGTTAAACTTCATTGTCGCATCAGGCTTTTGGTTTATTTGCGACTTCTAGTTCTGTGGCCCGATCCTGGCCTCTGTACGTATCTGCTGCGGTCAGCTCAGTCCGGTCCAAGCGCCATTGGAATTCGAGCTTGACTCCTCCTTGAGCCAGCGAGGCCGCCACCGGACATCGCCGCTCCACGATTGCACCGAGTGCGAGCACGTCCTCGTCGCTGATGCTCATGCTCGACGGGCGTACGTGCACGACGCCCTGCACGTACAGGAGCGCTGCCGAAACGGGTGCCTCCTCGTGGATCGGAAGATGCAGCGCGCCGCGCTCATCCCTCGCCGCCTGCACATCGCTAAACTCAATCCGCACAATTCGATTGTGCGGCCGTGGCCACAGATGGCGTGCGACGAAGTGTGCAGTCGCCGCCTTGCATCCGACGAGGGCGGCTAGCAGCATCTCGACCGGCTGCGCGAAGGCGTCTTCGCCGCCGGCCGCACGCGGCAGATCAGATTGCAGCTCGTGGCCCGTGTTGGTCTGCGCACGGCACCGCGGCCTGCCGGCGTCGGCCACAGCGTCGAGGCGGTAGAGGTGGAGCCGTGCCATGGATGCCGCAGCCCCAAGGGCTCGGCTCGACGGGCTCATGGCCAACTAGCACGTAGAGAATCGAGCGCCAAAGTGAGATTGCGATGCAGTCGTGTCGTCGATGAGCTCTGCGATGCGTCGCTAAGGCCGAGAAGCGTGCATGTGTCGTTTATACGATCGTCCAAGCAACACGAATAATGGTCAGCTCAAAATGAGCTGATCCACACGCCACGGACGGTCGCATGCTTTGGTACATGTAGTCATGTCAGCATGCCCCCGCGGGCGTGTGAACGTCACCAAGGATAAAGATAAAGCTGCAATAGATCCAATGCCCCACAATGTAAAAATGAGATCACTCATCTTAAATCATTCATTGCAACATCATTCACACGTGATCTCAACATCATTCACACCAACATGAGAATTCACACCCAAAATGAGATTTTTGAAGAGAGTCTTTGGCGCGAATCGACCCGTTTTCCCACAGGCTCGTGCACCTCGAGAGAGCTCCCATTGAACCGCGGCTCTCATCTCGCAGCAGATCTGCGACGCTCCACACCGACCATTAATGTCTGCCTCGATTGCAATGCTCGCGCTCCAGGGTGCCACTGGTTTCACTGCCGCCCCATCCATGCGGCCGACGTCCGCTGTCAACCTCGTCCGCATGCAGTCGAGCATGTCCGCGCGTGCCTGGGACATCAACGAGATCACCCCCGATGGCAGCCTCGTGCAGCGTGTTGAGGGCCTGACGCGCAAGACCTGGAAGTTCAACGACCTCTCGAAGGACCGCGTTCAGGTTGCGGTGACCAGCGAGGGCCGCCCCGTGCACGCCGATGTCCAGCTCTGGCTCGGCCCCGACTGGACCCCCTTCACGCTGAAGGCGTACAGTGAGGACGGCAAGCTGCGCCCGATCCAGACCCTTGTGGGCACGCGCAACAAGGCGGCGATGATCGAGGTGCGCAACGTGGGCGAGTACGAGTTCCCGTTCAAGGCCGCCTCCAACTACGCCAAGGGCGCCATGGCCAAGGTCCACTCGGAGATCCCGGCGACCACGTCGGGTGAGCGCTGCGACGGCGGTGCCCTCCGCTCTTACCCCCTCAGCGCCTCGGCCAAACAGCTGGAGGTGGTGCTGAACACGGACGGTAAGCAGCTGAACGCGCGCATCGAGCTCCTCAACGCCCCCAACAACCCCAAGCAGACCTTCGAGGTCTTCACCAACAACGGTGAGCTCAACTCGCTCTGCGTGTGCTTCGAGACCCCTGACGCGGGCAACACGGTGCGCATCCGCAACCTGGCGCCCGTTGAGTTCCCCTGCTACATCCACCTCAACGAGATCATGTAGACGCCCGCACGTAGCGGCGACTCGTTCTCTGTGAGTCTGTAGCCCAGCGCGGGCGCTGAGCAATAGCTGCCGATCGCTGCCGACGACTGCGGTGTTCGGACCAAGGGACGATCGCTGCCGACGACTGCGGTGTTCGGACCCAGGGACGACGCGACGCTCCCTCAGCTGCGTGGCGGCGGAGCCCGGGCACTAGTGGGCCCTCGGGGCTGTGTGTGTGTGTGTGATTGGCTCCATGCATCTCATCATGTGGCGTGGGGTGCGGCGGCAATTGTGTGTGGGCGGTGGCTTGGATTCGAGAGAGATCGCTCAGCGACGGACCAGGGGCTGATACGGTGATATGTTTCGTTTAACGATGCTTTGCATCTCTATCGGCGACGGCCCTCTCTCGCCTTAGTAGAGCGGGCTCGCAAATCGAATTAAAAGAAAACGCATGTTCCGCGCGCCGCCCCCCGCCGCCCCGCGCCGCATCGCGCAGTGCCAGTGGCCAGTCTGTGCCCGCGGCCGCGCCGGGCGCCGCCACAACGACAACCCCGGCCGGCGGGGGCGCCCGGCGGGCGCGCCCACGGGCGCCACAGCCGCGCGCCCCGCGCCCGGGCGACGCGCCGACGCCATTGGCCGACGCGGCCGCGACGGTTCGTACTCCCGCGGCGCGGGTTCCAACTTCCATCAACGTCGTCTTCTTCACACTTGTCGTGCAACCGGCGGTACAAGTAATGACGGTTGTGTCTTGGTTGTGTCGCTCTCAGAGCAGACTAGATACCGGGTGACAGCGCGCCTAGAATGGGAGACAACAACCCGTGAAACGGCTGTGAGCCAAGTGAGGGGGGAATGAACGAGTTTCATTCGCGCCCAGAGCGCGAAATGGCGCCCCGTTCACTGACGTAACAAATGCTGAGGCCGGAGCGGCGCGCGACGGTCGAGAACTTCGCGGTGCGACTGGGCGGCGAGTTTGCGCTGCTCTCGCAGTCGGAGTTGCGCCACCGTGAGCTGCTGGCGCAGGCGGAGGCGCTCGCTTCCAACGCCGAGCGCGCCCTGCTCGCTGAGCGGGGCAAGAGTGAGCAGCTCACGGCAGCGGCAAGGCGAGCTGGCGAGCTGGCGGCCGCGGCGGCCGAGTCAGCCGAGGCCGCGCAGCTGCTGTGCGAGACACTTGGCGGGCAGGCTACGAGCGCGCAGCTCGCCGCGACCATCCTGCACGCCGAGGTGGAGGTGCTCGAGGCCTTCGCAGTCACAGCCGAGCGCCAGGCAGGCGAGCGCGCAGCGACGCTCGGGGCGACACAGGCGGCGCTCGAAGCGGCCCAGGCGCGCGGCAGCGCGCTTGAGGCGGCGCTCGGCGCACGCGATGCCGCTCTCGACGCTGCGGCCGCGCGCGAGCGTGAGCAACGCCGCGAGCTCGAGGAGTGGAAGGAGCGCTTCCGCCGGGCGACGACGGCGCGGCAGGACAAGGAGCGCCAGATCGCGGTGCTGCTGACGGAGAAGAACCGGCTGTCGGGCCTGCTGGCCAAGAAGGACGCCCTCGCGCGCGGCCTCTCCACTGTGCTCAAGCAACACGAGGAGAAGCGCACCGCGCCCATGCGCAAGGCCGTCGCCTCTGCTCGTGCCGCTGCCGTGACGACGCCGGGCGCGCTCGCGGCGCTTGCGGCGGCGACGCTCGAGTCGAGCACGACGCTCGCCTCGCCCGCTGTCGCCGCTGCCGCCGCCGCCGCCGCCGCAGCTGCCGCCGCTTCGCACCCCGACGAGGTGATCTCGGCTGCGGAGATGGCCGCCGCGGCGGCCGTCGCGGGCGCCACGGCCGTCGCCGCCGCGGCGATGGAAGCGTCATCGACCACCACAGGCTCGAGGCCGGCGACGGCCATCGCGGCGCTGTCGCGTGCGCCAGGCCGATGGCCGACACAAGACGAGGCGATTGTCTCTCCGCGCGTGCCCGGCGTGCAGTGCCGCTTCGAGGGCTGGCGGACCGCCACGCCGGAGCAGCGGGCGGCGGCGCTGCGCAGCGAGAATGGGGTGTTGCTTGGCGTGCTGGCCGAGCGCGACGCGGCGCTCAACGCGGCACACGCCGAGATCGCCAAGCTCAAGGGCGCACAGCAGGCCCTGCTCGTACGCTATCGCAACGCGGCCACCGCGCAGCGCAAAGACAAGGGTGCGGGTGATGGGCGGCCAGCATCCGCAGCGGCGACGCCGGGCCGTTGCGGCTCCGAGCCACGCACGCCACCTGCGGCCACCTCTTCGACAGTGGGGGCGACGGCCGCGCGCCTCGTCTCACCCGCGCCCAATGAGTCGCCGATGTGAGCGAGCAGCGGCAGCAGCGGAGTCAGGGGTCTGGCGGAACGTCAACGTGTTAACATGTGTATGTTCGTCACAACACAGGAACGTCAACGTGTTAACATTTGTGTTACATTTGTGTGTTCGTCACAACACATTCATCGCGAGGTGGGAGGTGGCTGGTGGGTGCAAATTCGGTCTAATTCACAAACGACAAGACTCCTGGTGAGCGCTGGGGGACCGCGACGAACCTGACTGCTGTGGTGAGCGCAGCGCGGGGGGATCGCGACGAAACTGACTCTAATCGCGGGTCGGGTGTTTTTTCGCGCCAATATTCACCATCGATCGCAAACCGACGTGGCATGCGCATGGCTTCATTGGGCGGCACCTCCTCGAGACTGGAGGTCCAGGCTCCCGACGACTCCCAGGCGCTGTGGCAGGAGTCGTCCTTGGCGGTCTTCTCGAGCGAAGGCGTCAACCTTGAACTCACCTCTCCTGGCAAGCTGGATCGTGCTCCCACGCAGCTGCGGGCGCACGAGCTGCATTTGGCAACTGGTGGCTTCAACCCCAAGCACTGCATTGCCTCGGGCACGTACGGCACCGTGTACAAGGCCTCGCTTCCATCGCTGTCGCAGGCGGGCTTGTGCGCCATCAAGCGAGTGAAGGTGGACTGCGGCGAGGACACGCAGTACGAGGTAGAGCTGCTCAGTACGTGTGAGCACCCTAACGTACTGCCCCTGCTCGGGTACAGCCTCGGCCAGCCAGCATGCTGCCTCGTCTTTCCGTTGATGGTGGGCGGCACCCTTGAGGACCGCGTGCTGCGCACGCCCCACGGCGAGGAGCGGCTTCGCGCGCTGGGGCACACGGCTCTGCCACCTCCACTGACGTGGTGGGAGCGCGTGAGGATCGTACGCGACGCGGCGCGCGGGCTGGTGCATCTGCACGGGGTGTGCCGCGTCCTCCACCACGATATCAAGCCCTCTAACATCCTCCTCGACCGGCGACTTAATGCGCGCCTTGCAGACTTTGGCCTCGCCGCCGCCGTGCCGCCGGCCGAGGACGAGACTGTCCAAGCCGCCAAGGCGGCGGCGGCGCGGGCGGCGGCGGCGCGGGCGGCGGCGGCGGCGGCGGAATCGGCACGGCGGCCGTCCGCCACATCAGCGGCGAGTTTAGCGTTCCGGCGCGAGAGATTGAACACCGTTGCTGCGAGCGACAGCGGCGGCGGCAGCAGCAGCGCTGGGTGCGCACGCGGCTCCATCGACCTCCGTCTCGAGCATCGGCTGTATGATGACTTCCCCTCACCCCCGGCCACGCCCGCGACTGCGACTGGGACTGCCACCGAGGTCGCCCATACGACGCCGCCACGCCGCGCAATGCCCATGCGTGTGTCCGTTTGCCCCCGCGGAGGCAGCCTCGGAGGCAGCGCTGCATCGGGCGGCGGTGGCGCCGCGTCGCCCGCCGCAGCGGCTCGGATGCCTCCGCGGCCCTCGGCGCGCCTTCCGACGACAGCGGTCGAGGACTGCGCCATCGACCTGCGCTTGCAGCACCGCGTCTACGATGAGCCGCCAGACGTGTCCGAACGCCGCACGCCGCCGAAGCTAACGCGCGAGGCCAATGCGGCTGCTCCGGCTGGGGCGAACGCCACGCGCTCCACACCGCCGCGTCGCGTGTCGCCGCTCATCCTGAGCATCGCCGCGTGTGGCAGCGGCGGCGTATCTACCGCTATCGGCGGCAATGGCCCCTTCGATGCACCGTCTCTACCGCTCACCTCCGCCGCTCCAACCCCTCTCGCCGCTGCCGCCACTACTGCCGTCACGGGTACCGTATCGGGCGCGCCGTCGGCTCGTGCGCCGTCGCGTGCCGCCCCAGTGATTCGGCGCATCGACTCTTACGATTTTGTCATCGAGCCAGCCCAGGGCTCGCCCTCGCCTTCCAACCGCACCCCCGCTGCCGCCAGCGCCTTTGCCGCCGCCGCCGCTGCCGCCGCCCCCGATCTCGGGTCACCGCCGCCGCCGCCATCATCGTCATCGCCGCCGCCGTCATCGTCATCGCCGCCGTCGCATTCATCGTTATCGCCGGCGCCGCCGCCGCCGCCGCCGCCGCTCTCGCCCGGCTCAGGCTCCTCATCGTTTGACTCGATGGACGGCATCGCTCCTGTGCTTCGCCCAGAGCACATGAAGGGGGTGGCGCGGCCAGACCACATGAAGGGGATCTTTGACGAGGAGTATACGGCACGTCGCGAGGCGAACGGTCGGCCGGCGCCACTCGCGGGCGTGAGCCCCCCGCCCACAGAGGCGCGCCTGCCTCGCACCAAGCCCGCAGGCTGGAGCTCGGCTCATCCAGCGCCTCATGAGCTCCGTGCCTCCAAGGACGATGACTCGGCACCGGCGCCACCCCGCCGCCCAGGGTTGCGAGGCACAAGAGCGTTCCTCGACCCGCTGTACGTGCTGCCGGGTTCTGCGCACAGTGGGCGGGCGTCGCCGATGACCGACGCATACGCCATGGGTTTGACCATCCTGATCACGCTCACCAACCTACCACCCACCACCTTGTTGCACGATTGCCGCCACCTCCTGATGCACCCCGACGACCAGTCACGCTGGGCGCCGCCCGTCGCGCCCGCCGCAGACGCGGGCGCCTGGCCGCCCAAAGTGGCGTGCGGGCTGGCGCGCTTGGTGGCGGGGCTAACGTGGGAACCCCTCGCGCCGCGCCGGCTGCCGCTCGCTGCGGCGCTCAAACAGCTCGAGGCACTCGCGGCCACGGTGGGCGTCGACGACTTGACGACTGCTGACTTTTGAGGCGCCCGCCTGCAGCCGTGCGCAAGACACTTGTACACATGTACAGTATACGACGAGATGACGCAGCATTGTCGTCTCTTCGCGACAGTGTATTCAACATGTACTTGGGCGTGGAAGAGGGCAAGGGCTGTCGTGAGTGGATCGCGCGCGTTCTTGCGTTGTGTGTGTCGAGGGGAGGTAATTGTTGCGAGAAGGTCATGTCTGAGAACAACTATAATAGGAAATAGCGTATTCGGCCACTATACCGAATACCGAGTGAAAGACTTAGTGCCTCTCTACCTGATGTGAGGCGAATAAGCTTGCGCAAAGCACACACCCATGCAACAAGGCGCTTCATTCACAGCAAACACGTTCGCGGCGGCCACGTCACAGCCACACCCTGACTGACTGACTGACTGAGAAGGGACCCGAGTGTTTACAGCCCATTCACAGCCAATGTTTAGAAAAGTTTTTCTTTTGTCTCACCGGACCGTACCTAACGAGGCGGGCGACCATCGGGCGGCATTGAACCCCCCCTTGGCAGGGGGCGGTTCGTTTGCAACCCCCCTACGAGCCACCCCCACAAGTATAACGGCCAATACGGCCCGGGGTTCATCAGACTGATGACACCCGGTGACCCCTTACCCCCCCCCTCCCGACACATCGAACCCCCCTTTTCCGTAGGGGAAGTTCGGGAGGTTGTGGAAAGACCATCCACCTTGGGGAGGGTTTTTCGATGCGGTTCACGGCCCGCCCCCGGATGGGGGGGCGTCGCGCCGTAGGGCGACGGTGTCGTGATGGTGCTCGTCGTGACCGACCCCTTATGAGGAGCCGGCCGCGCCCGCCCCCTAAGGGGAAGGGCGGTGACGAGATGGGGTTCTCTAGGGCGGGCCGGCGGCTCCTGGGATGGGCGCGGTTGGGGGGAGGGTTAGGTAACGGTTAGTTAAGTTCCTGCGCGGGTATCGGTTGCAGGGTGTCAGTTACTTAATCGATGGAATCGGGG
>Ga0210245_100440_pt1 | contig 38163 bp, 28 predicted proteins | sample ChrtobMetaP3_4mM_FD_155450 | JGI IMG/M metagenome (GOLD analysis project Ga0210245, IMG submission 155450) | Chrysochromulina tobin associated microbial communities from unialgal haptophyte culture, Seattle, Washington, United States - P3_4mM | ecosystem: Host-associated > Algae > Haptophytes >...
GAAAAGAGGAAGAGGAGGGAAAAGAGGAAGAGGGAAAAGAGGGAAAGGGAAAAAAGGAAAAAGAGGAAGAGGGAAAAGAGGAAGAGGGAAAAGAGGGAAAGGGAAAAAAGGAAAAAGAGGAAGAGGGAAAAGAGGAAGAGGGAAAAGAGGGAAAGGGAGAGAAGGGAAAGGGAAAAAAGGAAAAAGAGGAAGAGGGAAAAGAGGAAGAGGAGGGAAAAGAGGAAGAGGGAAAAGAGGGAAAGGGAAAAAAGGAAAAAGAGGAAGAGGGAAAAGAGGAAGAGGGAAAAGAGGGAAAGGGAAAAAAGGAAAAAGAGGATAGGAAGAGGGAATAAAGAGGAAGAGGGAAAAGAGGAAAAGGGAAAAGAGGGAAAGGGAAAAAAGGAAATAGAGGAAGAGGGAAATGAGGAAGAGGGAAAAGAGGGAAAGGGAGAAGAGGGAAAGGGAAAAAAGGAAAAAGAGGAAGAGGGAAAAGAGGAAGAGGAGGGAAAAGAGGAAGAGGGAAAAGAGGGAAAGGGAAAAAAGGAAAAAGAGGAAGAGGGAAAAGAGGAAGAGGGAAAAGAGGGAAAAAAAAAAACGACTTCGACGAGAATCGAACTCGCGCGGGTGGAACCCAGCAGATGTCGAGGAATTGATCGCCATGAACGTGTCATCTTTCTAGTCTGCCCCCTTAACCGCTCGGGCACGAAGTCTTACTGAGGGTAACTGAGTACTTTAAAACAATTATAAAGTCAATTAGAGTTGCGGATACGCTGCTGTCCTCCCAGTTGCGTAATCGCAGTGCGTGCTCCAAACCCCCTACCCTTCTCTCCCTTCTAACCGTTCCCCCAAACGCAATCCCAGCTCCCGCACTCCATCCCCCGATTTCCTTTTTCCCATCGCGCGATAAACTTAGCTCATCATCCGAACTCGGGTTCCCCGGACCACTCGACTCTTGCGAAATCGACGAACGCCTCCATCAAACAGCCGCTCTCGCTCCGCGCAGGCCAGACAGCCTCCATCGAATCCGTAACGCATGTACTGGGTCTCCGATGGCTCCCTCACCAGCACGGCCCTTGGCCGTCGCGCTCTCATCGGCTGCATGTATGCCGCCGTCGCCACGGGAGTCACGTATGGCTTCTCCATGTACTCGAGCGCGCTCAAAGAGCAATTCTGCTTCTCCCAACAGCAGCTCGCCAACTTGAACACCATCCAGTTCTCCCTCGGTCCTTTCAGCCCACTCTTCGGCGCTTTCGCGCGTCGCTGCGGAGTCAAGGGCACGCTGCTCCTCGGCGGCCTGTGGGTGAGCTCGGCGCAGATTGTCTTCTACCTCGTCGCCACGCAGAGAATTCACGCCGGAGACCCAGCAAAGGTCCTGCTGGGGATCTCGATGCTGCAGTACATGGGCATCCAGCTGATCTCCTCCTGCGCCTTTTCAACGCCAATCATGCACTTCCAGCGCCAGCGTGGCATGGCCGCTGCTCTCGTCAAGTCATTTGTCGGCCTGGCGGGCGCGGTCGTCTCTCAGCTCTACGGTGCGCACGACGTCACGAACACGATATGCTGCGCCGATACGCCTCTCCCAGCGCGCCTCCCCCAGAGCGCCTCAAGAACGCGCCCTCTCCCCGCTGCTGCCCGACCTCGTCCGCCGTCCCAACTGCTGTCCGACCTCTCCGCTCGCGCGCAGTGCTCCTCTTCGGCGTGCCGGGCGCCGAGCCCGAGGCGCTCAACTGCATCCTGCTCTGGGCGAGCGTCTCGCTCAGCTGCTGCGTCTTCGCGTCCGTGATCGTGCCGAGCACGCCCGATGAGAGCGCGCGCGAGCCACGCACGATGCTGCGCTACCTGCACACCCACCTGCTCGTGCTGACGGGCGTGGGCACAGCCGTGGCGCTCGCCCCATATGGGCCGGTGCACAGGGGCCTCGTGCCGGTGCTCCTCGCCATGGCCCTCGCGCCGCTCGGCATCGCCCTCGCGCCATGCTGGGATCGACAGCGCGCGCTGCGCGAGGGCGACGAGGCGCCGCTGCCGACCGTCGGGCTGCTGTGGCACGTCGAGGGCGCCGCCGCCGCCGCCCCCGCACTGACCACGCTGCCGATCCTCAAGCTCGAGTCGTCGGTATCGTACACGACGCTCCAGATGTTGATTGCATGCGGATTGCGTGCTGATTGCGTGCTGATTGCGTGCTGATTGCGTGCTGATTGCATGCTGAGTGACTCCATTGCATGCTGATTGCATGCTGATTGCATGCTGAGTGACTCCATTGCATGCTGAGTGACTCCCCACAGGTATCGTACACGACGCTCCAGATGCTGCGCACGCCCGACGCGTGGCTCCTGTGCGGCGTGGGCTCCGTCGTCATCGGCGGCGGCAACATGCTCTCGACCAACTTTGGCCAGATCGTGCAGGCCTGCGGCGCCTCGGAGGCCTTCGTGCCCACGGTGGTCACGCTCTTCAGCACGGGCAACCTGCTCGGCCGGCTCGTCGCGACCATCGTCTCCGATCGGGTGCTCGCGTTCCGAGGCCGGCCACGCCCGTGGATCGCCGCGGCCATCGCTGCCCTGATGGGGTCTGCGCAGCTCGTCCTTCTGCTCGCCGGGCTGTGCGCTGCGGGCTCCGTCGGCCAGGCGGCGCTCCTCGCGCTCGGCAGCGTATGCGCGGGCATCGCCTTTGGCTCCATGTGGCCCCATCTGGTGGTGCTCGCCTCAGAGCTCTTCGGCAGCTCCCACTTGGCCGCCAACTACTTGTTCTTCGACGGCGGCTGCGGCGCCGTCGGCACGCTGCTCCTCGCCAACCTGCTGCCAACGTTCTTTTACTCGCGGGCCGCGACCGACGACGACGAGGGTGGCTCAGGGGCTGGCTCGGGGCCCGATTTGACGAATCGGACATGCGCGGGATCGTCCTCCACCTGCCTGGGCGCCCAGTGCTTCCTGCCGACGCACTCGATCATCGCCGGCCTCTGCTTGCTCGCCGTCGTCGCCTCCGCCGTCATCGCGCGCCGCAGCGCCGGCCTCTACCGGCAGATCAAGCGCAACGCCGACCTCATCGCTCGCGCGGCCGTGGGCGCTCGAGAGGGCGCGACCAGCGCCGTCGTGGGCGGAGGCGGCGCGAGCGGCGTGCTCGTGCCCGGCGCCACCGAGGGGTCCAAGCCGACGCTGTCGCTGCAATACGGAGCGACCTCGGCGGCGGCGATGACGCAGCCGCTCCTCCTGGGCGCCGTCGCGCATGCGCCGCCGCCGCCGCCGCTGAGCAAGCCGCCTCTGAGCGCACCTCCTTCGCCTGCGCCGCCATCGGCGTACGCGGGCGTGAGAAGCGCGACCTCAGCATCGTTCTCGCCGCGCCATTCCAGGGAGCCGTCCCTGGACTGGCACGCGATCCCTGAGGTGGACTGAGAGAAAGACTGAGAGGAGGCCATTGTAGAATGTAGATTGTTCTGTGAGATCATGGTTGCTCGTGGGGTCTGAGTATCCATACATGTGCAACAGGTCTTTGAGAGAGCATGCTCGGGATTACGGGCTGCCGCGAGTGAGCGCTCACCACGGCGGCATCGAGGATGCAATCACCGCGGCAAACTTAGAATCTGGGCGAGGTGCTGATGACGCGAGGCCTCCGGCGAGGCCACGGTCTCACAGCGCAAACAAGCTTACATCTCCGCGGCGTGCTCGCGCCAAAGGGCGGTTGAAAGCGCACAGCCGCGCGCTCGCATACCCATGGACCGGGTGCTCCAGTTCAACTTTGGCTACCTGCCACCCAAGGAGGGCCTCACCTCCTCGTTGCCACTCGCGACGCTCTCCTCGAAACGGCAGTCGCCGTCACGGGCCTCGTCGCGCAACAGCGTGGACATCAACCTGAACAAGAAGCCGCGGCACGAGATCGATTTGAAGAGCCTCGAGTGGCGGCAGATCAATTTTGTGCGCGTGCTCGCCGCCGACATGGTGCAGCAGGCCAACTCGGGCCACCCGGGCGCCGCGATGGGCTGCGCGCCCATCGCGCACCTGCTGTGGCAGAAGGTGATGCAGTACAACCCGGCGGACCCGTCGTGGCTCAACCGCGACCGCTTTGTGCTCTCCAACGGGCACGCGTGCGCCCTCCAGTATGCGATGCTCCACCTGACGGGCTACGACCTCTCGCTCGATGACCTGCGCGCGTTCCGCCAGATCGACTCCAAGACGCCCGGGCACCCCGAGGTGGGCGTGACGGCGGGCGTCGAGGTGGCCACGGGGCCGCTCGGGCAGGGCCTCTCCAACGGCGTCGGGCTCGCGCTAGCCGCGGCCCACATGGCCGCCACCTTCAACCGCGAGGGCTTCAAGGTGGTGGACCACTTTGTGTACGTCATCTGCGGCGACGGTTGCATGCAGGAGGGCATCACGAGCGAGGCGTGCTCGCTCGCGGGGCACCTGGGGCTGGGCCGCCTGATCGTCTTCTACGACGACAACAAGATCCAGATCGACGGCGGCACCGACCTCGCCTTCACCGAGGACGTCATGAAGCGGTACGAGGCGTACGGCTGGCAGACGATCCACGTAGAGGACGGCGACACCGACCTGCTCGCTCTCGAGCAGGCGATCGCGAGCGCCAAGGCGGAGCTCTCGCGCCCGACGCTGATCAAGGTGACGACGACGATCGGGTACGGCTCGGCCAAGCAGGGCACCGCGGGTGTGCACGGCGCGCCCCTCGGCTACGCCGACCTCGCCAACGTCAAGAAACAGTACGGCTTCGCCGAGGAGGCCTTCTTCAACGTGCCTGAGGACGTGGCGGCCGCGTATGGCCGGTGCAAGCCGGCGGGCGCGGAGAAGCAGCAGAGCTGGCAGAAGCTTCTCGAGGGCTACCGAGTGGCGCACCCGGAGCTCGCGGCGGAGCTCGAAAGGCGCGTGGCGGGGCGGCTGCCGGAGGGCTGGCGCGACGTGCTCCCTCGCTGGACACCCAAGGACCCGGCCCTCGCCACGCGCCAGTCGTCCCAGGAGGTGCTCAACAAGCTGTGCGTGGCGGTGCCCGAGCTCGTGGGCGGCTCGGCCGACCTGACGCCTTCCAACTTGACCAAATTCCGCGGCGCGCTCGACTTCCAGGCAGCCACGCCCGAAGGGCGGTACATCCGCTTCGGCGTGCGCGAGCACGCCATGGCTGCCGTGTGCAACGGCATCGCCGCCTATTCGCCCGCGCTCTTCCCGTTCTGCGCGACCTTCCTGAACTTCACCGGCTATGCGCTCGGTGCGATGCGCGTCTCGGCGCTCTCGCACCACGGCGTCATCTACATCGCCACGCACGACTCGATCGGGCTCGGGGAGGACGGGCCGACGCACCAGCCGGTAGAGGCGCTGCTCAACTTTCGCGCGATGCCCAATACGCTCACGCTGCGCCCCGCCGACGCGAACGAGACGAGCGGCGCGTACATGGTCGCGCTCGAGCACCGCACGTGCCCGTCGGTCATCGCGCTCTCGCGACAAAGCTGCCCGAACCTCAGCGGCTCGTCAATCGAGGCGGTGCGGGAGGGCGCGTACGTGCTGCAACAGGCGCCCGAGGGCGGCGCGCCGCAGCTCGTGCTGTGCGCGACCGGCTCGGAGGTGGCGCTCATCGTGGACGCGGTGCCAAAGCTGCCGGGGCTGCGCATTCAGCTCGTGTCGATGCCGTGCTGGGAGCTCTTCGACATGAAGCCGCGCGCGTACAAGCACACCGTCTTCCCGCCAGGCGTGCCCGTGCTCGCCGTCGAGGCACTCTGCGCCGAGGGATGGAGCAAGTACGCGCACTCGGTGATCGGCATGACGACCTTTGGCGCTTCGGCGCAGGGCAAGGACCTCGCCAAGCGCTTCGGCTTCACCGTCGAGAATGTGGTCGCCAAAGCCAAGGAGCTCGTGAGCTTCTACGAGTCGCCGCGTGTGGTGCCCGACCTACTCGATCGCCCCGACGAGCCGTGGGCCTCGATGAGTTCTGGCCATTGAGGTGGTGGTGGAGAGAGGCGGGAGCCATGCATGAGAGGGGGGGGGGGGGGGGGGGGGGGGGGGGGGGCGGCCACGCCGAGGCGCCGGGTGAGCCTGAGGCGCTCGCGGTACGATCGATGGGATGGGTGGCGGCGTGGCGCGCTGTGGGCCTAGAGGCAAGTGCGGAGTGTGCGATTCATACCATCATGTTATACGCGACGAAGAGATGACAGATGTGCACGCTGTAACTACGTGTCAAGTACTGGTGTCCAATCTCCAGAATGGTTCTTTTGTCGAACTCGCCCATCTTTCGGCAACACGGCTACTTGTTGCTGGTAGGCAAGTTTATTATGCGATTCCGCAAAGCGTCATACTGGGCTGCGTCGCGGTTCCCACTCGCCGCGCCCCCCACCGGCTCCCTGCCCCGTGCGATGAGCTCTCCGCTGCCGGTGATCGCCCCCCGGCGCAACTCGTCGGGCGGCAAGCGCCGCCTGTCCGGCGGGTTCCTGCCTGGTGACGTCGGCCTGGACGAGAACGATGACGAGAACGAGCGCCAGGAGGCCGCGCAGGCGGCGGTGCAGAAGCAGCTCGCCAAGGTGAAGTCACCGCTCAAGGAAACGCCAGGTCGCCAGGAGCGACGCCTAGAGGGTTACGGCGACGCGATGAAGCGCTTCATGGACAACAAGGTGAACAAGAAGAATGCCTTCCTGAATGCGTACAACATCGACGACATGGACCGGATGATCCGCGACATGGACCGCAACTCCACCGGCGGTACCATCGAGATCTTCCAAAAGGGGGCGATGATGCTCGATGCGGGCTCCCGGATCATCGCGGCGCGTGTCGATGCGCTCGAGATGCAGCAGGAGCGGCTCCGCCGCATGATCGACCGGCCGGGCGCCAAGGTGGACGACCCGGCGGACGAGGAGGAGGAGGAGGAGGGCGCCAAGGCTGGCGCAGTCGACCTCGAGGGCGCGCCCGAGTGGGCGGAGGCGTCGGTCGTGGAAGAGATGACCGCGCTCATGGCCGAGGCTAAGAAGACGGCCAGTCCCGCCGACATGCACGAGATCGCGACGCAGCTGAACCTGAGCGACGCCAAGGCGACGGAACTGTTCAACTTCGTCCAGTCCAAGATCGTGAAGCCCAAGAAGCCCAAGAAGCCCAAGCGCAAGAACCCGACCGCGTACCTGGAGACCGACCCGTCGAAGCTAAACATGGATAAGCACGAACTCGGCGCCGACGCCGACCCGTTCTTCTACCGCACCTCCGCGCTGTACGGCATCAAGGGCGCGCGCGGCCTGATGGTACACAGCCTCGACCTCGGCGCCGACGGCCTCACGCTCGTCCTCGACGCGCGCGACGCGGAGGTGGCGAGTGCGGCGGCGCGGGCTCAGGCGCAGGTCGCCGCGCCGCCGGCGCCGCTGCCCGCGGCCGCTCTGGTCGGCCTGCTGCCCACGGTGACAAAGGAGCTCCGGGTGGCGACAGCCTTCCGACAGTATTGGGCGGAGCGGCGGCCCGACGGCGAGCCCGACGACGGCGAGGAGGAGCCGGAGGCGGAGCTCGAGCTCGAGCTCGAGCCCGAGCCGGAGCCCGAGCCGGAGCCAGAGCCAGAGCCGGGGCCCGAGCTGGAGCCCGAGCTGGCCGCCGCGCCCGAGGTTGCACCCCCAGCGCTGTCGAGCCCTGGTGCTCATGAGTTCGCCGACGACGGCGCCGACGGCTGGGGCGACGACGGACCCGGAGCTGCCGACGAGCCCGACGAGCGCGTGGCGCAGTCCCAGGGGGGGCTCATCGGCCTCGTCGATGCCGAGGGCCCCGCATCGCTCATCGACGACGCCGGCGACGAGCTCGAGCTCGACGGGGGCGGGCTCGAGGGCAACGGGTACCAGGGCGGCAGCAGCATGGCGGAGCAGCTAGCGAGGAGACGCCGGAACCGTGTGGGCGCGGCTGCTGCGGGAGGCGCGGCCGGCGCGGGTGCGGGGGCGCGCAAGGCCAAGGAGCCGGTCACGGTCGACTTTTCGAACGCGGCGGCGCTCGTACTTGAGCTGGAGGACGCGGCGGCGCTCGACACAAAGGGGACGACCATCTTGACCAAGACGATGCTCTCCAAGGCCAAGGCGGCTGAGACACTGCTCAAGCGCGACTTCCAAGTGCAGATGGCGGCGCTCGAGACGCTCTTCGAGCGCCCGTCGAAGCGCATCGCGTACGAGCGGCACGTGCAGCGCCAGCAGCGTCAGGCCAAGCGCCGGACCGAGAGCCTGTTCCCGGACGCCGACGGCTCCCAGGCCCTCGCCAACGGACCCTCTTCTTCCGCCGAGCCCGGTGCAGCGAGCAAGGGCGCAGCCGATGGCGTCGACGCGTACGGGGGCGACGACGGCGACGACGGCAACTGGCCCGACGAGGAGGGCGGATGGGATATCGGTGGCGGGGACGAGCAGGATGGTGGCGCCGGCGCCGGCCCTCGCGCCCCTGCGCCCGCGCCCATCGTCCCGCCGGCGCAGATCGCGGTGAGCTCCAAGGATTGGCCCTGATGACCTCTGATTGGCACTGATGACCTCTGAGTAATCCCCTCATCAGGTGAGCTCCAAGGATTGGCCCCCGATGACCTCTGATTGGCACTGATGACCTCTGAGTAATCCCCTCATCAGGTGAGCTCCAAGGATTGGCCCACCGCACGCCGCTCGACAGTGGTGGATGTGGGCAAGCTCAAGGAGGATCTGTGGACCCTGCTACAGGGCGACGGTGCGGGCTCGCCGACGCGCGTGGTGGACTTCCAGCAGGCTTTGCATCGGCTGCCCGAGCGGATGCCGCCGCCCGCCAAGCCCGAGAGCATCTCGATTGCGCAGGCCTTTTATTGCCTGCTCCACCTGGCCAACGAGCCGCCCGCGCTCGGAACCAAGTGGACGAATGTTGGGCGTGAGCGACCAGCTTCTGGTACCGAGCTCTTCAACGAGGCGCTCAGCGAGGCGCTCCGGAAGAAGCATGAGTTCCGCAAGGAGGAGGTAGAGAAGTTTAAGGTCGGGTTGCTCAAGGTGGACTGCTTCATCAAGGTGGGTGAGGAATACTTTGAAGAGGCGGGCCAGCGCCATGCGGTCGAGCTCGTTGGCGAGCGCGGCGGGCTCGCCGTACGGCTGCGGGACGTGGCGCGCCCCACACAGCCCGAGATGGGAACCAAGCCTGCGGCCGCCAAGAAAGGCAAGGCCGCCAAGTGAGACGCGCCGCGACGGCGCAGGCTGGCGCGGTATTATCAGCGCGGAAAGGCGCGGTGCATACAGGGCAAGGACACACTAGCATGAAGTGGCTCGCCGCGGGAGTGCATGGGGCGATAGCGAACGAGCTTGGCTGGACGGTGAGGATCGCCGATGCTGCGATGCTCTCTCTAGGACCTCTCGCGTGCACTGTGTGAGGCGAAGAGAACCCGCTGGGAGCAAGGTGGCTGCGCCCACGCGACGTGATCTCGCCTCTCCGTACTCGGGCATCGGGGCAGGGCGAAAGCACACGCGGGGATCGGCACGCCAGTGCTCTGAAGCGAGATGCCGAATGTGGCTGTGGGGCTTGGCGTGTGTGAAGCCCAAGCGGGCCCATCAAGAAGAGAAGGCGCCCGCGTCGTGTCGCGGACTGCGACTCGTGCTCGTGCCGAGTCGACTCGGATCATGTCGCTCGTTGCTTCCGCAGGGCGCACACCACGAGTGCGGGGCAGAGACATCGAGTGGAGGAGAGACAGAGAGAACAGAGATCGTGCCCGGGTCGGGGGTACGTACGGTACTCGTAATAATAAACGAGTCTCCCCGTCCGACCTGCCGTGGCCCGTGCGCACGGGGCCGGCGCCGGGGCGGACCGGAGGATCCGCGAACGAACCGCGAAACGGTTAAGAAGTCCGGCTTGCAAGTTGCAACCGAGCGACACACTGGTCGTGTTTTACTCAATTTCCCCCCTAACGAAAGAGGTAAGTGTTTCGTTTCGGGTTTCGCACAACGCGACTTCGGTCTTCGCGTCCCGTTCGACGTGACGTCCTAGAGATCCTACAGCGTGGGGGTAGTAGCTATCGAGTATCGTACCGTCCTCCGCGCCTGAATAATATTCATCGCGATCAGCGCCAGACGGCCTCGGCTTTTGCGCAGCTTCCGAAGATCCTCTGGGGCCACTTTGAGCAGCAGCTGGGCGCCCGGAGCCACAGTGCGCGGCACGACGAACGCAACGTGCACCGTGTACTTCGGCGGCATGGCAACGATGAGCGTCTCGCCAGCCACCACGCTCGGGGGCAACGTGACCGTATACTGGACGTCCCAGCAACCTTTGGGGATCACGGTGGCTCGTAGCGGCGGCTGGTTGGGCGGGTCGGGGATCGGCCACTCGCCCGCGAGGGGTAGGCGCATCACGATCCGGAGGGGCCGCTCCTGAGTCCGTTGGAGAACCTCGGCTCGCGACATGCCGATCACACTGACTCCGTTCACATGCAGGATCACACCGCCCGTGGGGCACCCTAGATCGTCCGCGGGTGAGCCGAAGCTCACATCGCGCACGCTGTGCATCAGCCCCTGAGGCCCTCGCCAAGGGCGTGCGAGGCTGATCCCCACGCTGCCGCTCTCGCGAAACAAAAGGACGAAAGGCTCCTGGTCCAGTGCCACTGCATCGGGCGACCGTGCTGGATCGGGCGGCCGCGGTGGCTTGGTTTTGATCGGTCCTGGAACTGGCCCAGCGGGCTGGCGATACGTGAAGGCATCGTCATCCTCTCCCAACTGCTCCCACACAATGATCTCTGCTCGGCACATTGGGCAGGCATTCTGCGGCACGCGATTGTCGGCAGTGGCAATCAGGCTGCGAGCGCAAGAGTCGACGTGCGGAACTATTGTAAGCTGCATCTCAATCGGTAGGCGTCATTCAAGGGCAAGCCCGAGGGATCGATAGTCCAACAACGCACTCGGCTGTGCACTTTTCGCAGCACGCAAGATGGCCGCACGCGAAGCGGATCTTCCGCGGAGCCTCCATGCACACCATGCACTCGGTGGGGCGTTTGATGCTGATGGCGGCCGTTAATGGCAGGACATCTCGGGTAGAAGCAACGGGGGCCGTTCTGCTCGTGGTGCTGCCGAGGATGAACTCCATACCCCACGAAAAGTTGATCTTGTTCTCGTCCAATCAAAACCCACCAACTTTCACCCACGTCCATCGGTGAACAGTATGTGAAAAGGGGCTGCAGTTACAGTGCGGCGCGAGGCGGGGTTTCTAGCAGGGGGCAAGTGTGCTCGCAAGAACTTGCGACCCGCTCACACGGACGGCACGCCCGAAGTCGCAAGTTCATGAAGAGGTTCCTGCACAAGGGCGGCAAGTTCAAGTACCACTTCTCTGTGCAGGTGCGGTCGGTGAGCCTGCGCGACGGGATTGCCCTCTTGCCGGACGTGCGCTACCGCGTTCTGTGGAAGAAGGGTGATCGTGCAGCCTCGACGCGCGAGGTTGCCGCCAGCAGCGTCGGCGTGGCCTCGTATGACGAGGAGCTTTCGCTCGTGTGCACCATGTACCGCGACCCCGATCGCGGCGCCGCCCAATACCTTCCCAAGGAGGCTACTTTCACGCTCCTGTGCGGCCGAGAGGGCAAGAAGACCGGCTCTTTCCGGCCGCTCGGGCGCGCCAAGGTGGACCTCGCACGGCATGCCAGCCTGGAGGCCGTGAGCGAGGAGCTCATGCTCGTGCTCCTGCACGACGGCGTGCCCGTGGGCGACCTCGTGCTCACGCTCTCTTCGCGCTGGCTGCGCAACTACGACAAGCACGGCTCCAGCGGCAAGCCGCTCGCATCGAGCGACTCGGGCAGCGACTCGGGTCGGAGCGACAGCTTGTCGTCCATCGGGTCAGAGGCGGAGTCGTCAGGTTGGCCCACGGCCGACGACGACACCGACGCCGACTTGTCCGACGTCGGGTCGGAGGCGGGCGAGAGTTTCCCGCGAGCCAGCGCCGGCCGGCGCGGCGGCGGTGGCGCAGGCCGAGTGGCACATCAAGCGGCCTCACATCAAGCGGCCGGAGGCGAGTCGGGCGAGTCGGACGCGGCGTCGGACGTGGAGGACGACCGCGACTTGGACACGGAGGAGGAGCTCGAGGCGATGATCGAGGAGCAGCAGCGTGGCAAGCGCGGCGCCGGGCGCGTGCTCGGTGCTCTGATGCCCAGGCACCTCGAGCTGAAGAACGAGTTCACGTACCGGGGGCAGCTGGCTCGGCATAAGTTGCTCGAGCAGCTCCTCGCCGAAGGCAAGCTCAAAGAGGAGACGGAGGAAGGCAAGACAGTGTATAAGTACACGCCAGGGAACTCGCAAAGCTACTACGGACGTGCGGGGACGGAGACGCTCGGTGGAAGCGATCCTAAAAAGGGAAGCGAGCCTAAAAAAGGAATCGATCCTAAAATGGAGGCGGCCGCGACGGCGACGGCGCTGGTGGCGGCGGAGGCGCGAACCGTGGTGCTCGAGAAGCAGCTCGCGAGCATGCAGGAGGCGAACTTCGAAGCCTCGAGGCGCGCCGACCGTCTCGAGTACGAGAGGAGAGCTTGCATTGCCGAGCTCGGTCTGCTTGAGCTCGAGGCGGAGCTCAAGGCAAAGCACACGGCCAGCGCCGAGGCGGAGGCAGCCGCGGCTCTCGCCGAAGCTGCGGCGGCGCGCGCGGCGGTGGCGAGGGCGATGCGTGAGGCCGAGCAGGCTAAGGACGCGCTCGAGGCGACCCGTGAGGCGCTCAGCTGCCTCGAGGCCTCGGCCGCGGCCTCGGCTACGGCCAACGCTGATGAGAAGACAGACCTCGCCGCAGCCATCGCGGCGCAGAGCCGTGCGGAGACCGCCATCAAGCCGGCGCAGGAGATGGCCGCCGCGGCGATCGCCAGGCGCGAGGAGGAGCTCGCGGCGCGAGAACGTGCCGAGCAGGCGCTCAGCACGGCGCGCGCCGAGCTCGGTCGGCTCACGGCGGAGCATGCGGCGCTAGCTGACCGCATGCAACTGCAGCGCGGTCAGCTGGCGACGCTCGTGGCGGCCGAGCAGGAAGCGTCCGCACGGGCGAGCCTCTACCTCGAGCGCTGTGCATATGAGTTGGCCAGCCGCGCGGCGGCGACGGCCGAGCATGGGCAATCACGGGTCCAATCCCTTCTCGAGCACGCGGCAGCGCACGCAAGGCTTGCCCAACTTGCGGCCCGCGACGGCGGCGTTGACGGGCGGGGAGGCGGGATTGGGGGCAGCGCGGCCTCTCAGCTCGCTGATCAGCTGATCGCCGAGGGGAAAGCGGCGAACGAGGTGGGCGATGCAGCGCGCGCACGTGGCGCGTACGAGGCCGCCTTCATGGTGCATCCTCGCGTCTCCCTCCTCCTTTCCACAGCGAACATGTACCTCAAGAGCGGTGCACCGCAGGTGGCCGCGCACGCCTACCGCGCTGTACTGGGTGCCGCCCCCGTCTCAGCGCACCCCGTGGACGTATCGGACGGCGGCGAGGCGGGCGGCGCGGCGGGCGGCGTGGCGGACGGCGCAGCCAGTAAGGCGGCGGGGGGCGCGCATGCAAGTGCCCACCACGGCGCGGAGGGCAGCGCAGCGGGCGGCGCGGCGTCCGTGCGCGTGCCGGTGGCCATCAGCGCCGGCACGGGCGCCGGCGGCATCTACGCCCTGAGCCAACTGTTCGGTCGGCCCACTGAACGCGAGGTGGCGATGGCGCATCGGAAGCTGACCGAGGCGGAGGCGATGGTGGCGGTCGAGGCGGCCGAGGCGGCACGCATCCCAGCTGGGCGGCTGCAGGCAGACCGCGCGCCGTATTGGGCGGACCGCGCGCCGGGGAGCGGCGCTGACGTCGGCGAGGCGAGTGCCGCCAGCGCCGTGGCGAGCGCGCTGAGTTGGGCGAAGCCAGGGTCCACGCACGGTAGCGCCGTGGCGAGCGCGCTGAGTTGGGCGAAGCCAGGGTCCACGCACGGTTCAGACGCCGAGCAGGATGCGGAGATGGCACTGCTGAGCGCCAAAGCGGATTTTGTGCGCTGCCGTCAGCAGCGCGACGCGCTGCAAGACGAGATCGAGCAGCTCAAGTCCGACGCCGCTGCCTTTCGCGCCAAGTCCGCTCGTGCCGAGGGCAGCGGCGCCCAGGGTGTCGGCGCAGCGGTGGGCGGCAGCGGCGTGGCGGCTGATCGCCTCTCCGCGGATCCTCTGCGCTCGACCCTCCACGCATTGGCGCAGGTGGAGGCGCTCACGGCCGCGCTCACGGCGGCGCTCCGCCTGATTGCGTCCGAGTGCGTCTCTGAGTGCATGCTGATGGCCTCCCTCATCAGGTGGAGGCGCTCACGGCGGAGCTCCGCCGTGCCAAGATGGAGGCGGCGCAGGCGCTCGCCGAGAAGGTGGCCTTGGGGCACGAGCTCGCGGAGCAGCAACGGCTGCAGCGCAAGGCGAAGGTCCAGCGGGTCGCCGAGCTTGAGAAGATGACGGCTCTGGAGGTGAAGCTTGCCAAGGCGCGCGAAACACGCCATGGAGTCCGCGACGCGGCGCCATGGGTGCGTTCCGCCACCGGGGGGCGCGTGCTCGGGCGGGGGCCGGGCACCATCGACGCGGAGGATGAGGGGCAAATGCGCATGATGCTGCAGGCGCAATCGGAGCAGATCCTACAGCTCGTCAACGAAAAGGAAGAGCTGCAGGCGAAGCTCAGCGCCGCCGAGGCGAAGCTCATCTGAAACTGTACGCGTGTTGCTTAGGTGCTTCTCCTAGACCTGCCCCTAGCTTGGTCATTCTTCACACTCGCGATAATATAAAGCAGCCCATTCACAGCCAATGTTTGTAATTCACAGTCTCTTTCCTTGCGATCTCGGCCGCGACGCAATGGCCTCGACCTTTATCCGGTTGCACACGATCGCACGACGCGCCGCTGTTTTATCCACGTTTGCTGCAGCATCGAACACCAACCGCGCCCCTCAACTCGCGGCCGCACCGCCTGACGCGCGGCTGCGGCGAGCTTCCACCTCGCCCCGTCGATACAGTGCAGGTCTGCCCTACGCCATCGTCCGCGTACCACAAAACATCCTTGGCATCGACGTGGGGCATATCTCGCTCTTAGTTGGGTATTCATCAGACGAGATGGCGTCCGTAGGATTCTACGCAAAAGGTTACCGAAGCGGCTTGCCCATGGTCTCACCAGACCAGGGGATTCTGGTCTCACCAGACCCATTGTATACGCGGGCTGCTGCAAACAAGACACTGGCAGCGCGCATCGTAGAGCTCCACACTGGCCAGCTCGACGAGGCGCAGGCCGCGGCGCTAAACGCTTGGACGGACGATTCCGCTGGCGCGCTCGCGCTCACGCGCTTCACCACGTCGGCCGGCAAGGAGCGCGAGCTTGCCATCAGCCGACTCGACGGCGAACGTTACGTAGGGCTCGCCTCACTCCTGTCGGGTGCCGACAACTGCGCGACCTTTGTGGAGCGCGTATTCGAAGGCCGCATCAAGTGTACGCTTGGAATCCCGAGGTGGTGCGAGCCGGTGCCCTCAAACGGACGCACTGGTGGTTGAGTCAGAGTGGAGCAGTGGAGACTTCTTCTCGTCGAGTATCGTTTCTCGCCTGCACGCTCGCGCGTCGGTATGTGACCTAATTCCACTGACGCAGCGTCCGCCCCTCGGTGCGATCCGTCCTGTTTATCTGTCATGTCAGCAGAGCACCTCCACTGCGACTCACATGTGTGGTGTCACTGTTCTTAAGAAAAATACGGGTTCCTGAACGAACGCAAACGGAACGTAGTTCGTAGACGCGGGTCCAACGGACCAACGCGCAACCGAGTCGGAACGCGCGGCGCCCAGACCCGTTCGCCGCGTCGGAATCCACATCGGCAGAATATGCATGTGCATCGTCAGTCTCAAAACGAACGCGCATCCAGAGGTTCGCGATCGCGGTCGACGCTCAGTCACGCACGCACTCTGCGGTCTGTGTGCGACTGTCCAATGACGAGACTGTCACCCTAGGGTGTCAGGACAACTTTGGGGGGGGCTTGAGCGACACGCTGCCGATTTTCCGGGGCGGCTTTCCGGCACCCTGCGCGCCGGTTTTGTTCACGCGCTTCGTGCGCCTGCGCTCGCCGGGCTCGTGCACCTGGCCCGAGCTCCTGCGGTGCCTGCGGGTGAGCAGCAGCTCCGTCCCATCGGCGTCGACCCCCTCATCGTCCTCATAGTCCGCCTGCTCGACACTCTCCTCCATCTCCTCCTCGGTGACCACGCGCACGTTGTTGGGATTGCTCGGCATGAGCGACGTCGCTTCCGCCAGCTGCTTCGGGTCGGCAGCCGCTGCTCGGCCGTCGGAGGCGCTGCCGTGAGCGCTGCCGTGAGGGCTGCCCGGTTGCAATGGCCCAGAGGCGCTTGCACCGCCCTTGGCAGTCTTTGCCCGATCGGCTTTCCGCTCGGCGGAGGTCTGCTTCGCGGCCGCCTTGGCCTTAGCAGCCTTCTCCTCGGCCGCGGCCGCCTTCTCCCTGGCCAGCCTCGCCGCCTTCTCAGCCTTCATGACGGCGTCCAAGGAAGCCACCTCTTCCTGCGTGGGCGAGCCGGGAGATCCGGGAGATCCGGGATCTTCGCCTCCGTTTGACTGGGAAGCGATCCTCATAGCGTTCGCCTTAGCTGCCTCCACCTTGCCCTGCGCCGCGTCCGCCGCTCTCGCCGCCGCCTCCGCCTCGGCGGCGGCACTCTCCGCCGCCTCTTCGTAGGCCAACTGCTCTTCAGCCTCCGCCGCCCTCTCCAACTCCTCAGCCTTTTCGGCGGCGCGCTCCGCCACCGTCTGCGCACGGCCGCCGCGCCGGAAGGGCTGCGGTGGGGGCGCCGTGATGACCGAAAGGCACGCGACGACGTGCTTCTCGACGCGCTCGAGTACGGCGCCCACCTCCGCGTCTGGGACGATCTTAGTGGCTGACTCGCCGAGCGCCAGGTTCACGAGCAGCCCGAGGCCTTGCTTGCACTCAAGCACCAGCTTGCGGGCCTCCCCGCACTTGAACTGGCTTGTCGCCATGAGCGATTCCGACGCATAGATTGCGGGCGCCATCTCGCGCTCCACCTCGACGGTCGCCGTCGTCGACGACGTGATGCCGTACATATGCTTCTGGAGCTCGCCTTTGAGCCGGTGGTGCTCGTCGAGCAGTAGCGACTGCAGCTCCTGCCCGTCACTGATCTGCGCCTGGAGCGCTTCTCCGCGCTCCGAGGCCGAGAGCATTGAGATCATCAGGTCCGTCGGCGTAGCGATCGACTCAGGGTCGTGCGTCGCGCGACGAAGTCGTTGGAAGATAACTGCCATACGGCGCTCCTCCGCGGTGGCAGCCTCCTTTTCGAGCGTCGCCATCACTACGTGCTGCTGGATCTCGCTCGCTTCCTTTCGGAGCGCCTCCTCGGCCTCCTCGTCGAGCTCGCCCTGCGCATCGAGGAGCGAGTCCTTCTGCTTAGCTTCGAACAGCTTCTCACGCTCCTTTTGCTTCTTCTTGTCCGCGCCCACCTGCGCTCGCTGCCACTTGATATCCTCGTAATTTCGTTGCTGGTCTGCATGCGCGACCTTGGCCTCCGCGAGAGCCCTCAAGGCCACTTTCATCGCCTGGTTCGCCTCCTCCTGCATCTCGAGCAGCCGCTCCTCCTCCTTGGCGAGCTCGCCCATCGTCGAGCGCTGGGCGTCGATCAGCCCGCCCAGCTTGAAGTTCGCCTCGAAGGTGCGATGCTCCACGTACGCGTACGCCTGGCAATCGTGCTGCATCTGGGCGAGCGCCTCGTTCGCCTGATCCACGAGCACCTTCATCTCCTCGAGCGCGCGCGGCGTCGCCCCCTCCCACATGATCTCGACCAGCGAGCGTTGCGGCAGCTCGGAGCCGTCGTAGCTCATCGAGGCGGGCGGGCCCACAGCGCTGCTGCCGCCATCGAGAGGCGCCGACGACGTGCCGCTCACCCCGGCGCCTCGTGGCGTCGAGCGCCTCGAGCCGGTGGCCGGCGGCTTGCCCGGCGGCGGCGCGGGCACGTGGTGCCCATGCTGCAGCGCACGTCGGGCTGCGATGACCTCCTCATGGTCTGTCGCGACCCCGAGATGGTCTGTAGCGTAGTTGAGCTCGAGCTCTCGCTTGAGGACCTCCTTGCTCACGGCCTCCGCGTGCAGCACGTCATACGTCTTTCGCATCTCCTCGATTCGCGCGAGCTGCCGGCGGAGCTCCATCTCGCGCGCGAGGTTCAGGTCCGCGCCCGTGTCCGGTTTGGCGAACGCCATCTTGAGCGTGAGCTTCGTGCGCTCGCGAATGGCCGCTGAGACGTCCACGATCTGGTCACCCTGGAGCAGCGCCGCCAATTTTTGAAGCTTACGCTCGTGCAGAACACGCGCGCCGTTGCGCAGCTCGTCGCGTGACGGGACCGGTGTTTCGTCCTCGTCGTGAGCGTGCGAGCGCGACGACGGCCGGCGCCTGCTGCTGCCCCCGCCACTGGCACCACGGGCCTCGGGAAGGAAGCCAACCTTGGGCGGCTGCGCCCCGCGCGGCGAACCGCCGACCGCCGGAGCCGCGGCGCGCGGCTTGCGCAGCCCAGACGAGGTCTCGCGAGGCGTCAGCGAGAGCGCGGCCATCGAGGGTGAACGGGCTGAACGCTTCGAAGACTTGCCCCAAACTGCTTCTAAATAAGGTTGAAGCTGGGAGAGGGTCGGGTTATCACGCTTTTCACATGTGCATGTAGCCTAGTGCGTTTCTGCGTGGCCGACTCGAAGAAAGGGTGAGTTCTCTGCGTTCGCGTGGACCTCGGCACAATGAGTCGTCGCGCCGCCTGGTTGGCGGAGCGCGCATCGCTGAAGATGATTGACCTCGGCAAGGGCAAGACCGACACTTTCTTCAATGCCGACCGCCGCGTCTACAAGGAGCAGCTCTCTTCCCTCCGGCGCCAGTGGGTCACTGAGGACCTCCACGCGCGGCGCGCAGCTTACGTCGCGAGCCGTGTGGAGGCCGCGAAATCCAAGGTGCGCACCGAGGGCACCTCAATGTACCAGACTCGGCGTGAGGAGTACCGAGAGGCCCGCGCGCGCGAGCTTGCCGCCGAGCGCAGCAGCCAGGACAAGCAGCACGAGAATGCAGATCGCGTGAGCGCTCAGCGCATGGCCAAGCGCGCCGAGGCCGAGGCCGAGTTCCTGCGCAAATGGATGCAGGGTGTCCTGAAGGATTACGACGTCGAGGGCACTGCCTCCACAATGCCCCTTCGCATGGGATCGCGCTCGTGGCTCTACCCCGAAAACATGGACAAGAAGCTGAACATGCTCCTCATGACCCCAAAGTCGCCCGTCGATCGCTGGAACGGGATCGCGCGGCGCAACCAGCAGGAGGAGCAGGACGAGGCCATCAATGCGCGCACAGCCGGCACCTACGTCCCGAGCGCGAGTTCGCTCGCGCAGGTGTACGACCCCGCCACGGGCGCCGTGCACGGTGGCAACGTGAGCGTCGAGGAGGACGCGGGGGGCGCGGTTCTCCCGCCTCAGCCAACGGCCGCCTTCAAGCTGGTGCAGCGGGGCGACCCCGTCGAGGCTCCCAGACTCAGCGCAGACGACGACGACTTCCTCGCTGAACTCCTTGCGGCCAAACAGAAGCTTCCGCCCGGTCATGACGGGAAGAAGGAGTGAATCTCGCTCGTGAGAGTGAAAGGTATTTGCCCGTCAGTTTCGCGCACGTAACAAATCTTCACGGGCGTCGTACCGACGAGCGCCGGACAGAGGTCACCGGCCATCCTGCGGTGGCGGGCCGCGTCGTATTGATCACGAACGTTTGTTTTTGCATGAGTGCCCCCGGGTGGGAGAGCACAGTGATGAGAGCAGCGATGAAAGTACTGAGATACAGTGTTAACATTCACACACGCGCGTGGGACGTTCCAAGGATCACAACGAACGTTGTTTTATGGGCTTCTCAGTCGATGGTCCCACGTTTCAGCAGATCGACACGGTCGAGAAGTGGAACAAGATCTACGGCAGTGCGGCTAGCGAGGGCATGCTCCACAGTGCGCTCGCCTACAACTTAAGCTGGCGCCTCTCCTGCGCGCAGTTCCTCCACGACTTGACTCAGCGATCCGTGCTCCGCGTCCATGCTTGTGCGCGCAGTTGTGGAGATCTATGCGGAGTGGTGCGGCCCCTCGGACGCGATGAAGAACCCGCTTTCGAACTTTCACATCAGTTATGTGTGTGAGTTCAAGAAGCTGCGTCTGTGGAAGATGTGCGCCAACTTGAAGAACGAGAACTATTCCAGTCCCGACGAGCAGAAGTTGTTTGAGAGATACAAGGAAGAGGCGAGGCCGACGATCATTGCCTTGAACGGTGGCGAGCTGGTGGCCGAGCCGATTGTGGGCGTAAACGTGCCTTTGATCCAAAAGGCGCGCGCGTGCGCCACGGAGCCCAGCCGCACACTGAGACCCACGCAGCGCTTTTCCTTGTCAGTCCCGCCCACTCAAACCATCGCCATGTGCGCATCTTCTGAGCGTAGGTGATCTCTACGCACTTGCCCGATGGTCTGCTCGAGGAGGAGGAGACTCCTGCGGAGGCGAACGCCGCGGAGGAGGAGGATGATTAGAGAGAGAGAGAGAGAGCATGCGTGTGGGCTGCCCGACAGCACAGAATGATACTCTAGAACGGGGCCCACATGGATGGCAACTACCCGCTAGCGCGTCGAGCGAGCTAGCGCGCGCGGATAAATAGGTGCTGAATCTGTGCTTTGTTTTGGTGACGAAAAAACGCTTACGGGTCGTCAAGCCCCCTTCTCGCTTCTGGCTGGAACTGGCTTCTCCCTTCAACGTTCGCTCACCGCCGCACGCCCGCAGCCCCCGCACCCCGCACGCCTCGGCGCACCTCCCGTCGCGCGTGGGACCCGGCACCCGCACGAGCCACCGCTCGTCCCGTCCGCGCGCCGATGCGCGGAGGGCGGAGGGGACGAGGCAGCCGAGCGTGTGCAAGTGACCGGGACCGTGTGTCTGTGTGCGAGTAAAATATGTCGTGCGCGCGCGGGCTTGCGCTGGCTCCTCCGTCGTGTGGCCTTGGAAGAGCTTGGGTCCCCACTACGCATCGCATCCACGGAGTCCTGAGCGGCCTGCTGAGGCGTTGCCGCAAGCCAGGCAATTGTTTTACGACATGTAACTTGAGCATGCATAATGCCAAATAGGAACGCGAGAGGAAACCGTGCCCGACAACTGAGAACTGACACGATCTCCCCTGTCCGTTTACGAACCTTTTTCGATGTCTGCGTTGTCGCCACTTCCCTTGTGGGTCTGGTCAGAGTACGCAGTGATGCCGCGCTACTTGCAGCTCCACCTTCTTCTCTTCCAGCACCATGCAGGCCGCGACTTTGAAATTAGGACGGTGAACCGGAGCAGCCTCCACCTATACGTCCATCTTCCGCCAGAGTTCGATCGAATCCCGTACGCTGTCGCCGCTTCTGACTTTGCGCGTATGGCCCTGCTCGCGACGCACGGCGGCCTGTATGCAGACCTCGACTTTCTGGTCACCCGCTCGCTCGGCCCAATACGCAAGCTGTTGGATCAGTACGAGATCGTCAGCTACATCTCCAAAGACGGGTCAAAAGATGACCCTACTCCTACCACCGAGCACGAGTGCCAGCAACATTTCGTCAGCAATTTTGCTGCTGCGCGGAATGGGAGCGCCTTCATGATGGAGGTGTGGACGGTGTTTCGGCAGCAGCTCACGCGTCGATGCGGCACGAGGGCACGGCACAAGATCTGCTGCTACTCGTCGAACAACACGCCGGTGCCGTGTCGTGTGCCATGGGCCATCACGGACGTTCTCAACCCGCCCATCAAGAAGCACTTTGCTGCCTCGGGCCGCCTCTCCGTGTACTGCTTCGCGGGGGCGCAGAGCTTCACGCCGCACAGCACATCTCTGCATCAGTCTTACAAGTGCACCAACCTCTTCCATATCAAATCTCTGCGGCTTTCGGAGCAGCCGTTAGAGCAGCCGGGCGGCGTCGATGGGACTCGACCCGATGGGACGCCATCGCATCCTCAGGGAGAGGGCAGCGGAAGGGGGGGAGCTCTCGGCCATGCCAACGGCCATGCTAACGGCCATGCACTCGGCATGACGCGCCATGAGCACATGCAACAGCATCGGAGCCACGAGCTGAAGCTTGATGTTCGGCACGACGGGCTACCCGCGATCAAACTGACTGATGAGCAGCTGGGATGCAGCTCCTCCGACTTGCGCTGCTCGAGGGTTGGTGTCGACCTTCGGTGCGACCGGACGGGGGGACGGGGGGCGGTTGCGCATGCATTCTACGGCCGCATGGCGTACCACATGTTTGAATCGATCTATGGGAGCATGTACGCTGCCATTCCACGCATTGAGGCTGCGCCCACAGTCTTCGGCTCGCTGTATCGTATTGCGTTGCAGGGCGTGCCACTTGAGCGGTTGCCGCCGCCTTTTGCGATGCGTCAGTACGTGCAGCTCAGAAGCGAGAAAAGCGAGCTCAAACCGCTCAATCAAGGAGCTAAGCATGTCTGATCTTATAGTCTGATCACAAGCCTCCCATCGCGACAATGACTTGAGGTGTGGGTCCCTGTTTACCTTGGTGAAGGGTGTGGGGGTGGACGTGCGTGTTCGTGTGAACGTTAACACGAAAGACGCGACAACCGGTGCTACGGCACTGTTACTGCCCGCTCAGAATACACACACCTTACTTGACCCCTTGAGACACGGAGCAGCACCGCGCTCGCGGCGAGTGTTCACAGCACAGCGTGGTGCTTCGGCGCGCACACACGAGCGGATCCACGAGCGCTCGCGCCGCACACGAGCGCAAATGCCGACTGTGGCAGAGCTGCGCGCCGAACTCGCCGCGATTGGCGAGGACACCTCAGGACTCAAGGCGGACCTCGTCGCGCGTCTCGCAGAGGCGAACAAGAAGCGAAAACCGATCGACCTTGACGCTGATGATGATCAGGAATCCAAGAAAGTGAAGGTGGGCGCCGCGGCCTGGTTCTGGGCGAGCGACAAGAGCCCAACTGAGCGCGAGTGGACGCCATACCCCCCGGATGTCACTGCCGCTCTCGAGGCGGCCTTGAAAGCGGGTGCCAAGGAGGAGAAGATTAGCGACTACCACCGCGTCGACCTGAGTGGCTCCGGTCCCGCAAGCTCGTCCGTGCTCCACTTCTTCCAGTATCGACTCGACAACGCCAAGCTGCAGCGGCCGGTGTGCCGCATGGCCAACGGTGATCCACCGGCACAGCCACCGCCCAAGCCCGCTCACCTCCCGGGCGGCGGGACCAAAAGCATGGGCGCCACCGCCGCACCGACTGCAAAGGCACTCGCACCGCCGCCACCGGCCATGGCCACGGGCGGCAGCGCGGTCGTCGGCGCCAAGTCGGTCAAGGCGGGTGGCGTGAGCCAGGTGCGATACACGAGCACGGGCGGCGGGTCCTCCGACGGCGTGCGCACCGAGGTCGTCAAAGGGCGCGCGGCGGTCGACGCCTCTTGCCCGCATGCAAACGCATGCCATGTGTACGACGACGGCAAGAACGTGTTCGACGCGCTGCTCAACCAGACGGACATTGGGCAGAACAAGAACAAATACTACATCATCCAGCTGCTCGAGACGGACGCGACGCCGCCCCAGTACTACACGTGGAACCGCTGGGGCCGTGTGGGTGAGGAACGCAATCTCCAGAACGCGTGCCGCGGCCCGATGGGCCTCGGCCCAGCGAAGAAAGACTTCGAGTCTAAGTTCCACGACAAGACGAAGAACAAGTGGCAGGAGCGCCACGACTTCGAGCCGGTCGCCGGCAAGTACACCCTCATCGAGCGCGACTACGGCACCGAGGACGGCGCCGAGGACGCGGCGAAGACCTCTGCGGCGGCGTCCACGGACGCGCCGGCGTTGGCGCCGCCAAAGCCCGTCGAGTCGAAACTCGACCCGCGCGTGCAGAGCTTTGTCGCTCAGATCGCCGACATCCGCATGATGGAGCGCACGATGCGCGAGATCGGCTTCGACCCGGCCAAGATGCCTCTGGGTAAGCTCAAGAAGAAGACCATCCTGGACGGGTACGAGGCACTCCGGGAGCTTGGGGAGGTCATCCGTTCGAATGGCGGCGCCGTCGCGGGCGGTGCCTCGGGCAAGCAGCTCGCGGGCAAGAGCATGGGCGCCGTCGACGTCGATGCCTCCTCGCCCGCGTACAAGCAGATCGTCGAGCTCTCCAACCGCTTCTACAGCGTGATCCCGCACACGACCGAGAAGCGCCAACGGCTGCCTCCAATCGAGACGGCGCAGATGCTCAAGGACAAGATCGACATGCTCGAGGCCCTCGGTGAGATCGAGCTCGCCTCACGCGTCATCGACACCAAGGGCCTCGGCTGCGACGTGCACCCAGTCGACGCGCGTTACGCGCAGCTCAAGGCGCAGCTCACGCCCATCGACAAGGGCTCGCCGCTGCACGCGCTCCTCAACCGGTACCTTCAGAACACGCACGCGAGCACGCACAACACGTACTCGCTCGTGCTCGAGCAAGCCTTCGAGATTGAGCGAGAGGGCGAGGCCGCCAGGTTCACCTCCGCCATCGGAAACCGGCAGCTGCTTTGGCACGGCTCGCGCCTGACGAACTGGTGTGGCATCATCTCACAGGGCCTGCGCATCGCGCCGCCCGAGGCGCCGTCGACGGGCTACATGTTCGGCAAGGGCGTCTACTTCGCCGACATGTCGAGCAAGAGCGCCAACTACTGCTTCGCCTCGCGCCAGGAGCCGGCGGCCGTGATGCTTCTCTCCGAGGTGGCGCTTGGCCAACAATACGTACGCACAGCCGCCGAGTACGAGGCCGAGAAGTCGTGCCGCAAGGCCAAGGCAGACTCGACCTGGGGCCAGGGCCGCACGGCGCCCGATCCGTCTGAAGATACGACGCTCCCCGGCGAGCCTCACGTCAAGGTACCGCTCGGCAAGGGCGCCAAGAACACCGTGCTCGGCGACCAGCCGACCTCGCTACTGTACAACGAGTTCATCGTGTACGACACGAGCCAGGTGCGCCAGCGCTATGTGCTGCAGGTCAAATTCGACTTTACGTAATGGCCACGAACACGAAGGCATCGCGAGCCAGCTGCGAATAGCAGCGCAGCGTTGCCGTCCGACGATGCGACGCGAACGCGGCGGGATGACGAGTTGGGATTTGGCATCGTCACGCAAGAAAAGAAAAAGGCGTCAAGGAGGACGGGAGCAACGATGAACGTACGCGACTCGCGAGGCCGGAGCATAACAGCGTACGGTAGGACCCAACGTGCACCTCAACCGGTTCGCGGCTCCTTACATGTAATCGCGCGCCAGGGAAGACCGACGGCGCCAGGACGAGGACGCACAACTACGGGTAATCCGCGTCTCTCAGAGAAAGGCTCTCTTCGCGCCGGCTTGTGTCTTGTGATACAGCCGGCGACGCGAGGAGACAGCTGACATACAGAGGTGGGGTGGGATGTGCGTCGTGCCGGGTCGGTCTTCGCGCATGCGTTTTGCGAGATTGGACCGGACCGACGGATACAGCATACACCGCACGGGGTTCGGATTCGTAATTCGTCCTTATTGTTCTCGTTTACCCCGACAAGAAGCAACTCCGCCCCACCAGCCGTGCGAGCAATTGCGTGCGAGCCCGGCCACTAGGACATTTCCAATTCATTCGCGCGGTAAACATTTCCCGATATGCGCGGCGTGAGACCGCATAGGGAAGTTCAACGCGAGAACAGCGCCGACGCCAAGGCCTCGAAGACGTTTGGGAAGTAGGGCCCTTGTCGCACCGCAAACGAGGGCTCGGCGCCGCCAAATAGTGCAGCCGCTCCCATGGCGCTCCTGCCCGCGCTGCTCGACGAGGCAGCGAGCGCCTCGGCCTCGGCGCGTAGGCTGCGCCGCTCGGCCTTGAGCTCCTGCACGCGCTGCGGCGCCTCGTGGAGCGCGCGCGTGAGCTCAGCTGCAGGCTGGAGCTTGTGTATCTGTTGCCACGAGGCAGGCACGCTCAGGTTGAAAGAGTCGATCATCTTGTTGACGACCTTGAGCTCTTCATGGAAGCGTGCGATGGACGCCGCCCAATGTAACGGCTGTGGACCGCTCGCCGCGGCCGCGTTCGCCATCTCGGCGGCCTGTGCTTTGGCCAGTGCCGCGGCCGCCGCGGCTGCCTGCTCCCGGGCTTTGAGCTCATCCTCCGAGGGCTCTGCCTCCTCCGCAGCCGACGCTGAGGCCGTCGCCGCTACTGGCGCCTCGTCCGCCGTCCTGGGCGCCGCGTCCGCCGCAGCCGCAGTCCTGGTGGCATCGGGGTCTGGTGTGTCTTGGAGCTCTGCCGGGGCGCGGTAGATGCGCCAGCCGCCGCTGGCGGCGCCGGGCGGAGCCGCATCGACGACCTTCGGCTCGGCCGACGCGGGCTGCACATCGGTACCGATGGCAAACGTAGCCATCTCGGGTGGCGGAGGTGGCAGCGGCCACACGGGCACGCACGAGGCCCAGTCGAGGGCGAGCTCGATGCGCGCCTTGGCGAGCGCGGCGCGGATCTCCTTGCGCTGCTCCACCCAACCCGGAGCGATGCCTGCGTTCTTCAGAATCCGATGGGCCATCGCATCACCGGAGATCTGCTCGAAGACATTCTCCTCGCGCTTGAGAGGCTTCCCTGCCCCGGGCAGATTGTCAAACGCGCCAGTCGACATCGCCTCTTGAATGCGGTTCTCCACAACGTCGTGCTCGCGCATCTTGGCCCGCGAACGGCGCTCGTGCTCGCGCGCTGCCTTCGCCTCCTGAGGCATGTGGTAGTCGAATGCATTCGATTGGGCGATTTCAAGGCGCCGCTGCTGCGCGGCTTGCTGCCGCTGGAACATGGTACCTGGCCCAACGCCCGCGTCTGTGAGGTATTGGCGATGCGCAATCCTCGGCTCAGCTCGCCGGACCTCCTCGTCGTTGGCGCCACCAGCCCTCGAGGAACCGCCCTCGAGGAACTCGAGGCTCCTCGAGTCCTTCCTGTGGCGATGGTCCTCTGCCAGCACCTCCATCAGCACATCGCCCGCATCCAGATCGAGGTCAGCCTGCAGCTCGCCGCGCTCAAGGGCCGCAAGCTCTTCCATGGTGAGGTGCGCTCCTCGCCCACGTGCCTTCGAGCCCATGAGCGACTTGCCGCTGCCCTTGCTACCCTTTCCACCGTACGCGCCCAGCGCAGCTCCGCGCGTGTCACTCGTGCACAGGCGCCTCACTCGTGCACAGACGCTCGCACGCGACGCGGCGAGTGAACCTTTCGCGGCGAGTGAGCCAGTTGCCCGCATGCTTCGGGGAAGGAAAGTTCCGGGCACGCACGACCTTTTCACTGTGAGTTGGTACCAGGAGGAGTTCACAGACACGCACCTCAGTCTCTCTTGGGACGCGTTCATCGATCGCTGTACAACGCTGCTGTACGCTGTGAAACGTTCATGCGATCTGATAATCGCCAGTGCTGAGTGGTCGCGTGAGCAGCCACCATGCCGCCCCTAAACAGGGGCGGGCTAGCGCGCGCTTCGCGGTGTACTGTCGGTAGGACCAGTTTCACGCAGACACACACACGTGACATGGTAGGACATGGTTGTTCAGTTTAACCCAGCCACAGCAGCCTGGGTGAGCGTCCCCATGTACCCAAGCCCCCAGCCCCCCACAGACAGCCTGGGTGAGCCGTGAGCGTCCCCATGTAGCCTAGCCCATATGTCTCACACGCTGCCTCCCACCCTCCGACCCACCCTCCCCTCGATCGTGCTGGTCTGAGACACACAGCTGTTCGCTCGAGGATTGTTGTCCTTGGTGCCCGAGAAGCCGATCACCTCGCCTGAGGGATTGTCAGTCAAGTTGAACGCGTTGGCCACAGGCGGTTGGGGAACTGCATTGTTTCACGCGGAAGCACACAGCTATTGAGCCAGAAGTTGACCGCAGCCATATTGTACTTGCACAGGGTAAAGAGCATGTCTAGCTGCTGCGGCTCGCTCGTCAGATCGAGCTTGTCAACCGAGTCGAGCGCCTGCCTCTGCTCATCGTTAATCATCTGCGAAGCGGAGGACAGCCACAGCGTGTACTCAGCCTCCTGCGCCTGCGGGCCAAGCGCCAGAAGAGTGGCTGCCGCTTAGCTGCCGCTTCTGCCGCTTCGAGACGTCGGGCGTGGCGAGGATTATCGTCGCCTCAGGATTGTGCTGGATTTCGCGTAGGAGCGCCTCTGCTGCGATCCATCGCTCGGACCCCGCCGGCAAAGGCTTGCAGCTTACCCCATGCGTAGATTAGCTGGAACTGTGTGGTGGCGTAGCTCCTCGTCGCTCTCACATCGTGGTACGGCAGGCTGTGCAGCTGGTCAAGCTTGGCGCGGATCCGCTCAAAGCTGTCCGCATTAGCCCCGCTGCCCTTCTCAGAGAGGCGCAGCTCGTGGCCCTTGAGCTGCAGTGAAAGACGGTGCTCTGATGTGAAGAAAACAGCGCCGCCGTTTCGCTCGCAGCGCAGCAGCCCTTGGTACATCCGTAGCACGTCATTGATCGTGAGCTTCACCTTGCGGTGGAAGGGCAGCAGGCACAGCCGCCGATTCATCAGGCTGGCGGTGAGGTGTCCACGGTGGAGGAAGAAGTAAGCCTCGACGAGGAGCTTTGTGAGGAATAGTGAGGAAGTGCATCCTCACGAGTTTGCCCGGCCGCGCAGGTGCAGCTGAAGCATCGGGAGGATGACGCGCGTCTTGCCCTCGCCCATGCTGAGCTGAGTAGCGGCACAGGGATTGCCCTTGTCATGTACTGCACCCGCCGGATCTTGAGCTACTGCTCAACTTTGAAGACCAGCCACTCCTCACTCCGGGTGTACATGCACCTCCCATTCGCGCCCGATCTCTTCGAGCTCACGCTTGAGCTCCTGGAAGGCGGCAGCGGCGGAGGCAGAGGCCGCTGCCAAGGCGCTCGAATGCATGCGCTCTAGTTGGTCTTCGAGCACGCAGTACTTGAGCCAGTCAAGCACCCACTCGTGCAGCTGTGCCTTACTGTGCTTCTGCCCCTATACCGAGAGGAACGGGTTGAAGCGCAGCAGCTCGGCTGAGTGGAGCGCTGCTCGGGCGATACTCGGGCGAGGTCACGAAGTGTCACGTGCGGGACCAGGTTTGCATTCCGGACACGGTTTGCGGCACGGCGCATGTTGAAGTTGGCAGGACATTGCACCCGAATGCACGAGACGACGCTAATCGTCTCTCGCTGTCTCTTGAGATCCGCCAGGATGGTGTGCTTCGCTGCAAGCTGGATTGAGAGCATCTTTTGGTGCGCCCCCCAGCTATCGCGGAGCTCCGTGAACATGTGCTTGCCGGGCTGTGTGCTTTCAAAGTCTGCGACATCAACTAGGGGGAAAGGCAGCGATGGGTCAAGAGTCCGTAGACGACTCCGTGATCATCGCCTTCAAAGTCTCCTCGGTCTCTTGGATCACCTTGCTGTGGCCTCCTCCGACTCGGAGGCAGGACGTCAAGATTGCGCTCGAGGTTCTTTAGCGAGCGCGGTCTCACCAAGTGCGCGAGCGAGCGCGTTTCCTCGTCAGGGCGCAACATCTCGTGCGCGTTGAGTTGCATAGCCTGCTTCCGCTGTGTGTATACTCCGTCGCGGGGTCCGCCGTCCGCGTTGAATGCCAGCTTCTCTGGGGGATCAGCATCTGGGGCGTGTAGAAAACTCATCTCACGCGCGCTCATGTACAACTCGTGGCAGATCAAAGGAAGGGCGGGCACGAGCTGGCTAAAGTTGGAGACGGACTGGAGCTGTGCTTGCTCTCTTCGCAATCGAGCGGACGATTCACCCAGCACTGGCGCACTAGCTCGATAGCCGACTCTCCGGCTCTCCGCCGGTCTGCTGTGAGCCTGCATATGGTCGACCGTGCCAGTAGCAGCAGAAAGCGCGGCCAGCAGCAGGCGCGCTAGTACCGAGTGCCGACCAGCTGTAGACCAGCTGGCGACTCGAGACTCTTGAAACGCTCGTGCACGTCATACCTATGCACTTCAGTGACTTCACGCTTGGCGTCGCACGCGCTCGATCCGTCGATGAAGACCCGCTCACCTTCTCTCACCACGTCGCCCCGCGGAACAATGAGGATCTTCTGCTTGCCCGACTCAAGTACGAGATACTGCTAGAAGCCGTGGAGCGTCTTGAGCTGCTGAGTCTTGCTGTGAGGGAGAAGCCAATTAAGTTCTTCGACCACAGCTGTTGGTTGTCACTGGAGAGCTCGAAGCATAAGTCGTATCGCGGCAGTTCGAAGAGTAGCTCGCCGCTGTTCTTCACGATCTTCGAGCTGTTCTTGAGCTGTTCTTCACGAACGTGTGGATGAGCGAATCATCAGGCTCAAACTTCTTGAGGATGCGAATCACAAGCTCGGTTTTGTCCACCACGCACCAGATGACCAGAAGCAGGCGGTCGAAAGTTGCTTCCGCCTTCTCGCAGAGCACTCGCCAGGGCGTCTGATGAAGATGGTACGCGGTAGCAGAGCGTAAAGTGGCAAAGGAACTGCACCGACTGTTGGTTGAAGCGGAGAGGTAAGAGAGGCCGTAGGAGCACGACGTAACCATGCAAGCTGATGCTTCTGCTTTTCCAACTGAGCTGGTGGTTAGGAGGAGCTCAGTGGCAAGCAATGTCATTTGGCCTGGCAGCTTAATGTTCGTGGCTCCAGCTAGAGCTACGGTGGAGGTAATTACCTAGCTTGGGTCTGCTTAGGGTCTGCTGATGCCACGGCTGGCGTGCTGCTGATGCAGAGCCAATGACTGTGGATGTAGTTCGTACCAACTCCCACCGCAAACAAACACATACGCAATCTCAAACAATATTCACGCGCTTATTCACTCACTCCATCGCGCGCTCGTGCTCCAGGGGGAATGGCACCAGGTCTTCGCTCCGCACGAACGGCGTGTCGCGCAAGGAGCTTGGCCACGTGAGCACCTTTTCGAGATGGGAGCCGTCGACGAGGCGCCCGACGGACCAGCCGTTGGAGAGGCGCGAGTCTATCTCGCCCTTCTTGCGCGAGGCTGCACGCCACCTGATGAGGGAGGCCATCAGCATGCAATCAGCATGCAAACAGCATGCAAACAGCATGCAATCAATCTCGTAATCAATCTCGCCCTTTTCTTGCGCGCGAGGCCTGCACGCCACCTGCCGCCGCGCCCATGCGTCGCGGCCGAGGGGACGTAGCGCAGGTGCTCGTGGTAGAGGACCATCCGGCAGGAAGACCACGAGGAGGCGTCGAGGGCCTCCTTGAGCACCGCCTGCAGCTCACGCACCACAGACTGGAGCGTCGCCGCCGTCTGCACGGCCTCGCGATACTTTTCGAACTTCGTCTCCCACTTTTCGCGCAGCTTGACCAGCTGCGCGCGGCACTTGGCGTGCGCAGCGCGCTCGCGCTCGAGCGCCTCCTGGCAGATGATCAGGCTCTCGGGCGTCAGGTGTCGCGGCGGGCACACGAGGCGCCACGTGCGCAGCGCCTTGAACAGCCCCTGCGAGCGGAAGCGGGCGAGCGCGCGCATGCGATTGATCTTGGTATGCTTGGTCACGTCGTGCCACTGAGTCCAACCGCGAGCGAGGTCCATCTTGAGCGTCCGGCGCACCGCTACCTGCAGCAGGTGCTGCATGCGATGGTGCTTCTCAGCCTCACGCCGCCGATGCATCTCCTCCTCCGTGGTCAACGCGCGCGCCTCGAGCATCGTGCGCGTCATCTCATGCGCAGCCTTCTCCTTGCGTAGGTCGCGCTCCAGGTCGGCGATCTGCTGCTTGTATGGCTCGATCGCGCGCCGTATGCGGCTCATCGGGGGGTGTACCTGGGCCGTGCGGAGGGGCACCGATGGTGTCATCAAGGGTCATCAACGAGGTCCTCAGGGCTCATCGGGGGGCTCTCGGGGGGCGGTATAGGGCTAAAGGGGGGCGGACGTACCTGAGCCCAGGTGCTCAGTGCCTTGTTGAGCTCGCCCTGACGAAATCGCAGCAGCGCACGCCGTTTGAGCCTCCGGCCTCGCTTGTACGTGTCCATCCACGACGTCCAACTACGCGCCAGCTCGATCTTGAGCATCCTCTTGATCGCTTGCGCGCGCAGATGCGCGACCACCTTGGCGCGCTCCTCTTCGAGCGCGCTGCCCATGAGGATCCGGCTTGCGCTCAGCTCGGCGCGCAGTGTGTCAATCTTGTGCTCTGCGCGCGCGAGCTCGATGGCCATCGCGTGCGCCGTGGCGCGCGCCTGCTTGTCGTACACCGCGCGCTCGTCCAGCTTGCTCATCTCGACGCGACGCATCGCCGCCTTCGCCTCGTCGATCCTATGATCGAATTGGATGGCGTCGTCCTGCAGCGCGTCGATCATCGACTCGCGCTCGATGGCGCCGATGCGCGAGATCTGCAGGCACGTCGCCGCGGCCGCCTCGAGGCTGAAGCACGCCGTCGACAGGCGCGAGGCGATCGTGCTACTCTTGACGACGAGAGAGCTCGCTGCGGGGCGCGATGGAATGCCCGGGCGGAACTCGCGCTCAAAGTCGGAGGCGAGGTGGTCGAGGGCGTGCGCACACTCCGTGCGACACATGGCCGCCTCTCGCAAGGCGGTGGCGAGGGTCTTCATCTCCTTCGCCTCGTCCTCGAAGATCGGCGCGGATCGAGACGATGGTGAGATCGACACCGCTGAAGCTTCGGCTGGGCTTCGGCGGCCTGTACTGTTGCCGCCGGGCGCGAGCGACTGGGCCGACGAGGGGCGTCGCGTCGGCGGCTCCTCGTGGCTCAGGTGCGCCGTGGTGCTGTCGTACCGGCGTCCGCTGAGAAGCTCCTCAGTCGTCCTCAGCGCGAACACCGAGGAGCTCTTCATGAGCGCTCCACTCGGCATCGTGAGGTGGACGGGTTTGCCGAGCCTTGCGCTCAGCTTTGCCATAGGCGTCAGCGTCGACTGCTGCGTGTCAATGAGGCCGAACTGCTTGGCGGTACGCTGGCAATGCGGGCACGGTGCGCCCTTGGGCTTCCACATGCCGCAGCCACTTCGGCTGTTCAGGTCGCCGCCCCCACAGCGCTCCTTGAGGTGAACATTTGGCTGCGACTGGCTGCGCCATTGGTGGTGGCCGTCGGCGACCTTGTCCGCGAATCTTAGGTTGAGCCTGCCCGTGGGCTGCTGGTAGTCTGTCATGAGCATCGTGCAAACGTACACAAGCGTGATCGTGCAGACGATTTGACAAGGGTTTTGCGAAACTGACGGTTCACTCCTTGCATGCATGCACTTCGCTCGGAATGGCGCGGAGATGAATTGGCGCAACTTCTAAAAAGACTTGTCACTTTTTTCGGGTCCAAGTTTCGTTGAATTCAGGTGTGCATTCACACACAGCCCTGGAGTGAGCGTCTCGAAGCTCGTGGACGCCGTCGTCGATGGACTGGGCTGGCCCGCCAAGGAGCGAGCCAAAGCCACCGCACAAACCTTCGTTAAGCCTGCCGCCAGTGGAGGTGCCTGGAACGGCTGAGCCGAATATTCCGGAGCCGGTGGAGGTGCCTGGAATGGCTGAGCCGAAAGTTCCAGAGGAGGAGGAGGAGGACGAGCTCACCTTTCCGCGCCCTCGTCCAAGCAGCCAGGTGCTCGGCTCAACGACGAGTACTACGATGCACCTCTTCATCCTCGTCGTGCTCATCATGCTCTCGTTCGACACGCTCAACCCGGTGAAGCGCTTGTGCACGCTTGCGGGCTTGGCCGAGTGGGGCCGCGTGGCATTCGGATGGGCCTTTGTTTGTTTTCTCGTGTTGGCCGTGCTACAAGACCTCCAGAGCCTCGTCTTCTACTCCGGCCGTGTGTTCTTCAACTCGATGCTCTCCATCTTCATCAGCCGCATCGATGTCATCGGCATGGAGAACATCCCGCAGCACGGGCCAGCCATCCTGGTCGCCAATCATTTCAACCAGTTCATCGACGGCATGTGCGTCATGTGTGCGTGCCCGCAGCGGCGCATCAGCTTCCTCATCGCACGCAAGTCGTACACACACCCGATCATCGGCTTTTTTGCGCGAGCGATGGCGGCTGTGCCGGTCACGCGCCCGCAAGATGTTGCCTTCGCAGGTTCGGGCGCCTTGCTGCAGCTGCGCGCCGAGCCCGCCGCCGCCACCTCGCGCGAGACCACCGAGCCCACTGAGGGCGGCCGCACCACAGGCGGCGATGCCGCCGCTGACGGGCAGCCCGAGGAGCCACGTGCGGATCTCTATCGGCTCGTTGGCAGCGAGGCTTGCCGCTTCTGCACGGAGCTTGGGTGTGGGGACAAGCTGAGTTTCGTCGACGGGCGCAGGCCGACGCTCACTTGGGTCTGGCGCGTGACGGCGATCGAGAGCAACGCAGTATGCTTTGTGCGCCTCGCGCAGCCACCCTGCGCCAGCTCGCCAACCGCGTCGCCCGTCTTGCCTCCGGCGCCCTTGGCCAGTTTGCCTACATCTTCGCCCGTCTTGCCTCCATATGAGCGTCTTGTTGAGCAACACGGTGCCTTGGGCACACGCCATGAACACGCGTGCGGCGACGCTGGCTGGACGCTGCCCGCAAGCGGCGCATACCGCGTGCTGCCCCGTGGCGACTATGACAAGGTGTTTCCCGACGTGGTCAAGGCGCTCGACAGGGGCGCGTGCCTAGGCATCTTCCCAGAGGGCGGCTCGCACGACCGCACCGACCTGCTGGAGCTCAAGCCGGGCGTGGCGCTCCTCGCCCTCAGTGCGCAGCTTCAGGTGCCCATCGTACCCGTCGGGCTGTCCTACTTCCGCGGGCATGTGTTCCGTTCCGCCAAGGTGACTGTGCATGTGGGGCCGCCCATCCTGGCCTCCAAGGCCGAGAAGGCGGAGCACGCGCATGGTGGCGAGCGTCGGCAGCGCGCATGCACGGCGCTGCTCGCCCGCATCGAGCGAGCCATGCGGGACGTGATCGTGCCCGTCTCGTCCTTTGAGGAGCTGCAGCTGGTCCACGTGGTACGCCGGCTCTGGTGCGGTCCGGGCATGTCGGGCAAGCTTGAATCGGCCGTGCGCCAGGACCTTGACCGCCGCTTTGCCTTCGGCATCCGACGACTCCTCCGACAACTCGACGGCGGCAACGGCGGCGGCAACGGCGGCAACGGCGGCGGCAACGGCGGCGGCAACGGCGGCAACGGCGGCGGCAACGGCGGCGGCAACGGCGGCAACAGCGGCGGCGCTCCGGCTGCCCACGGCGTCGCTGCCGCCGCCGTGGGCGACGGCGGCTCGAGCGAGGCGAGTGACGTGGCGACCGAGCTGCGCGAGCTCAAGGCGCTGCTTCGTCAGCGCGAGCTGGCCGAGCTCATGCAAAGGCTGCGCCGGTACGACCAGGAGCTGATTGCCTCTTAATGACCTCTGATGACACCTAATTGCCTCCCTCCTCAGGTACGACCAGGAGCTGCGGCGGCTCGGGCTGCGTGACTCGCAGGTGCCAACGCTCGAGCGTGCTCCGGTGGGTGCGACGCTCTTCACCATAGGACACATGTTCGTGATGCTCATGATCGCGTCGGTGCCCTCGATCATCCTCAACGCGCCCGTGGGCCTCGCCGCCCTCGCGTGGTCAAAGTGAGATTGGCTCTGATGAACTGTTATGGGCTCTGATGGGCTCTGATTGGCTCTGAAGAGCTCTGATGGGCTCTGATGGGCTCTGATTGGCTCTGATTGGCTCTGATGGGCTCTGATTGGCTCTGATGAACTCTGATTGGCTCTGATTGGTTCCGAGTGGCTCTGATTGGCTCTGATTGGCTCTGATAGGCTCTGAGTGCCTCTGAGTGCCTCTGAGTGCATCCGTCTCGCCGCCCTCGCGTGCTCCAGATGGCGGCAGCGGGTGGCTCTGGCCTCCTCAACGGTCAAACGGACGGGGCACGACGTGCTCCTCTCCGAGAAGCTCAAGTTTGCGGTGGTCGCGGTGCCCCTTGTATGGCGCTCCTCTGATTGACTCTGATGGCCTCTGATGGCCTCTGATTGCCTCCCTCATCAGGTCGCGGTGCCCCTTGTATGGTGCTCCTAGGCGGATGAACCATGAGTGCCTCTTGATGACCTCTGATGACACATCTAATTGCCTCCGTCCCTCAGGTTTGGCTCTCTTATGCAGCGCTCCTGCTGGCGTGCACCTCGATGTCGGCGCACGACGTGATCACGCTGCTCATGATCGCGCCTCTCGCCTCGTACATTATAGCCACGGATGAACCATGAGGGGCTCTTGATGACCTTTTGATGACCTCTTCGTGACCTACGACAGTAGATTGACGACCTCTGATGACACCTGATTGACTCCCTCATCAGGTACATAGGAGTCATCTCGGTCGAGTCGGGCATGATCGCCCTACGAGACCTGCGCCCCATGCTCGCGCGCCTGCTGTACAGTCGCTCACGCGTGGAGGAGCTCAAGCGCGAGCAGGTGAGCCTCTCCCGCTGCGTGCGCCTCGAGATCAAGCGGCTCGTCGAGGCTGACGAAGTCGTCCGTGGGCTGTACCACATGCGGAGTGGGGACGGGTCGACCATCCTATCGACCAACGACTGGGAGCGCGTGAGGCTGCGCGATCAGCTGCGCGAGGCGCGAGAAAGCAATGAGGAGGGCACGGTGGCGACGACGGAGAGCAAGGGCCGGAAGCCGAGCGATGTGCATGCTCCATGATCGATGATCCCGTGAACGTGCGATCGAGGGTTGAGCGAGAGGTCTTCCGCACATGTACAGGTATTCACAGCCAATGGTTACAGTAAAGTCTTCACACAGCTATTTCGAGAATTCACAACCCGATCCAGAATTCCGCGGAGTGGCTCCGCGCCATGGTTTAGAACTGCACAGGGTCACGCTGGAGCGGGCTGGCGGCGGCGAATGTCACGTAACCTGCTGCCGATGGTGCTCCTCTTTGCCGCAGTCGCGCACGGCTTTGTTTCGTTGCATCCCTCCTTCCGTGTTGCAAGTCCACATGCTGGGTCAGGCTGCATCCTCATGCGTGGTCCTAGTCCACCAAAGAAGCGGAAGATGGAACCGCGATCCCCGAGGATAGAGCGTCACGCCTCTCCAAATGAATCCAACGAGCAGCAGCGTGCGAGGCACCTGCAGCTGGTCCAGGCAGCTGCCAGGCATCACGCCGCGGCAGTTGCAGATGGGCTTGCCCAGCGTGGCTTTGCGCTGGTCGACAACTTCTTGCCCGCCGAGACGGTTTCGATCTTGCGGTCCGAGTGCGTCTCGCTGCTGCACGGCAACAAAATGTATGCGTCCGAGTCCACGCGTTGGGACGGGGAGTCTGCGCAGGTGGTCACATACAAGAAGGTCAACGTCATGTCTTACAACCTTGTCGGCGGCACGGAGTACGAGCTTGCGCCTCGCTTGACAGAATACTGCGTCGCACTGGTCTCGAGCCTTCCCGCCTTGATCAACGAGCGCTTTCCCGAGGCCGCGTTGTCCGCGAGGGTCCATACGAACAAGCTCGCTGTATGCTTGGGGGAGGGGAGCCATTACCAGAAGCACTACGACAACTCTGGTCGCGACGATCGCAAGCTCACCGTGATCGTCTACCTGCAAACGCCACAGTATTCTTTGGAGGATGGTGGCTGCTTTCGCATGTTTGTGGATGGGGACGGGGGCCCACCAGCCGGCGCGCCAGATGGCACAGTCAGCGCCGGTGCCGATGCCGACGGCCACCGCTTCGTCGACATCGCGCCCGTGGGCGGCCGGCTGCTCGCGTTTTGGTCGGACTCGATGGTGCACGCTGTCTGTCCATCCTTCGCCACGTCGGGCGACGAGGCGACCCACCGCTGGGCCCTAACGGTCTGGATGCACACAGAGGACACTGCGAGTATACGTTACGACCCGGAGGCCGAGGCACGCCACTTCCCTGGCCTCCAGGCCGGAGCTGCGAAAGCGTTGGCTGGCTGAGGAAATGCTCAAGGCGTCAGTGCAGCTTTCCGTGCGTTTGTCGTGCTAGCGAGTCGGGACTGTAGCTGGCCTTTGGAGAGGTCATGGTCAGAAATAGTGTGGCGACTGCAAAGTAGCGTACGGCACGGACGTACCCGGCATCCACGCCTCGCAGCCGTACGATTCATTACGGTTTGTCGTTTCCTGTGTTTACGCGGACGGGGGTGCGTATACGCAGAAACCTGTGTATACGCGAGGGGGTACGTATACGCACCCGCTGTGTATACGTACTACCGCTCGCGTAAACGCACCCACCCGCGTATACGCACCCGGGTGCGTGTACGCACCCGCTGCGTAAATGCACCCAGCGCTCGCGTATACACACCCACCCGCGTATACGCACCCGGGTGCGTATACGCACCCGCAGCGTATACGCACCCCCCGCTCGCGTAAACGCACTATCTCGCGTATACGCACCCGGGTGCATAAACACAC
>Ga0210245_100444_pt1 | contig 38072 bp, 47 predicted proteins | sample ChrtobMetaP3_4mM_FD_155450 | JGI IMG/M metagenome (GOLD analysis project Ga0210245, IMG submission 155450) | Chrysochromulina tobin associated microbial communities from unialgal haptophyte culture, Seattle, Washington, United States - P3_4mM | ecosystem: Host-associated > Algae > Haptophytes >...
CTGGTCGCCTATCGGCGCAGTTACCCTCAACCCCGAACGCGACTCGGTCGTCGCGGACCACATGAAAGCAGACCTTAAACAGCCCTTGGCTGCATAAATCAGGCGACAACTACCTTGACACGCGCCGCTGATGGCGCCCAAGTTCGAATCACTGTAGAGGATTGATGCCAATTTGAAGACCGGGTCCGGCCAGAAGCAGCCATTCAGTTTGTTTTCAGTAAAAATACTTAGGCATGGACATCCTTCAACTAAATCCTTATTGGGAAAAGCTCGAAGTTTCCATGGAGGGTGATCCGCCCGTCATCGTCCCGAAAGGCCGAGACGAGAAGGAATATTTTGAAGGACTTCGCGCAAGTATTCGAGAATGCGCGACCCCGGCCATTCAAGTGACGGCGACGGTGATGGAGCCTGGCTTCGAAGGCAAAGAACTGGGGTCAGTCATTACTGGGTATCTCTTGGCGAAAAGCGTAAACCCGGTAGGGTACTGGTTGGTATACCAGCCAGACGAGAGCGAATACTACTGTTTTTGGGGCCCAGACGAGAGCCAGTTGGGCGCCTACGGAGTGTCCGGAAATCCAATTTATTGTTGGTGGGACTAGAACTTTCCGATGGCAGCTGTGAGCCTGCCTCAGCTGCGAATACTACGGCGGTCATCGGCCAGCATCCGACACACAAAACTGCGGGCAGAAACCATTAGATGCACAAATCCGAGGTTTAGATTAAATGCTACCGTCATCCAATTCTGCTGAAAAACGCATTCAGATTACCTCACTTGTTGCAAAGGTAACTGTATGGTGCGACTTTTATCGCTGTAATCGAAACAAGAGCGACTATCCTGTGGGCATGATGGAGGTTATATCGGAGGAAGCAGAACAAGGAAAGCTCACCTTTATGAGAGCAGTTTCGAAGGAGATCGATGTTCAAATTCGAGAGCTCCTCACTGATGGGGAACAATTGTCTCTGATTGAGACCATGAAAAATCGAGGGGTGATACTCGCCCACCTACCAAATTTACCAAGTATGAAATCTGTGCGAGCGCTCATAAAGCGAGGCTCGATTCGCTCAATTGAGGAAGCCCATATTGCTAACCTTTTCTTGGGGGAGCGATCGACATTGCTGGACGACGAAGAACTTTCGAATCTTGGCAGAATGTTCGACGAATACTCTGCTAAGCAGAGCAAGAGTACAGCTAGCGGCCGGCGATCCAATCTCGATGCGTAGTTGCTCCCCAGCACCAAGGCTAGAATGCAGGAATGGGCCAGATGTTGACATTGATTAGAACCATTGCGCGCGTGTAAAAAGTCTGGGGCATTTTTACAATCTAGAAGTGCATTTCTTGGTTTAGCGCGGTATTCGTCGTGCATGGAAAACAATAAGGTGGACTATGGAAGATTTGACTTTCGATACCTACGCCGCGTATGGACTATCACAAAATCCCTTTCGAGTCACAGCCTTGAGACCCGATGCAGTAGGTGAACGGCTTTTAGTTGGGCGTGATGAGCAGATCCGACAAGTCGCTAGAAGCCTTCACAAGCATGGAAAGATTACCTGCTTGGATGGGCACGTAGGCGTCGGGAAAACAAGCTTGGTCAATGTCGCCGCCTACATGTGCTACCAAGCCTTTTTGAAGGCCGAGACAAATCAGCTTTTAGTGCCGGTTGCGGAGCCATTTCAGCTAAAAAAGGACGAAGATATCTCGCAATTCTGCGCCGATGTCTTCCGTCGTGTTGCACAGACGCTGTTGGTCTATCGCGAGCAGCTGCAAGCTCTAGGGCAGCTTCCTTCTTCTGCAGCCTCTGTACATGCTTGGCTTAATTCACCAATAGTCGAACATCTCACTGGCAACGTCGGATTGAGCGCTAGCGCTGGTGTGCCTGGTGTTGCCTCTGCAACTTTGACTGGTGGAGGTGCTACGGCAAGACAGATCAACACAGGTGCTGCCTTTAATGATCAAGGCTTTGAGCAGTTAGTCAGGACTTGGTTGGAAGAAATCTTCACAGAAAAGGGCAATGGAGGTGTCATCTGTGTCATCGACAACCTAGAGTTGCTCGAGACCGGAGCGCAGGCGCGGCGTACTCTGGAAGTGTTAAGAGATCGTCTGTTCAACATCAATGGCTTGAGGTGGGTTTTCTGTGGCGCGAATGGCGTCATCCATAGCCTCGCAGCATCGGCCCGGCTAGGAGCCTTTCTAAACTCTCCGATCATTGACGTAGCGCACGTGCAAACATCAGCGTTAGAGCCGCTGTTTCGAGCACGATTTGCTGAATTTGCGCTTGTGGACGAAGCTGATGCATGGGATCGACTACCGATTCGCTTGACCGATCTGAAAGCTCTGTATCCGATCGTCAATTTCAATCTTCGTGATCTTCTTGCATTAGGTGATGCGTACTGCGAGGATATTCATAACAGAGGTGTTCGAATTCGTAACGTAGATGAAAAGGGCGCACGATTCGCAAAATGGTTAGAGACTGCAACGATTAAAACCTATGAATCTTTATCCAGCCGACTCCCCTCCGATGCTTGGGTGATCTTGGATCTCGTGATGTCGGATGATTTTCGTGGAACATTCGGTGCTGGTGATTACGACTCATTGAATCAGAATAGCAAGGTTGGCATTTCGCAGGCGACCTTTAAAAAGCGACTCAAGGACTTGGTTAAGTATGAGTTGATTTCGAAAGCAATTGACGATGGGGCTTCTACGCACAGCGACGACTTTAAGAGAGAGGTTTACAGTGTTACTGCAAAGGGTGCATTGGTGCATTATGCGCGCTTAGTGAAACAGGAGAATCAGGGCATTAAGCCTTTAACTTGGTTGCGTCGTGTGCACGGAGCTGTATAGAAGAGTCAGAACCCGTTCCGAGTTAGTGTCGACACCTGTTTTTTCTTTGAATTGCAGAAGATTTTTTAACAGGAATCAAGCCAGGAATCCGCTTTGCATGCTATTACGAGCGGTGCGCTTATGCCCGCTCACAAGCGATTCGCGGAGCGTTCAGTTCACCGTCAGCTTTGGGCCCAAAGCAGACCTCTGGTCTTCACCCAGATTAGATATGGCTCGCGCTCTCGATTGCGCTTGAGTAGTCTTCAAGACTGAACTGAAATGGACCTATCTCAGGCAACAATGAGGGAGGCTCATAGCCATTGACATAGGCGAAATCCGACCACACTGCCTTCCCGCCACTGATATCAATTTTCGCGGCGAAAGCTCCACAACCTATGTCCCCGCATTCAGGGCAGGTGTAGAGAAGCGTGCGCCCTCCACAATCGTCGTCTGGCTTGGCGCTGAGCAATGACTCGTGCGCTCGTTGATTGAGGTCGCCATACCCGCGAACGAAGCAACCCATCATGTCCGCGCCCCCCTTCGCGAGCAATCCAAGCAGGCTAGCGCCGTTCACAACAAAGTCCACAGACACGCGGGCTTGGCGCGTGGAGCCTGCCTCGGAAGACCCGTGTCGCGTCAGCAAGGCGAAATCCAACGTATCAGGTTGACTCATATAGCACCAAGAATGTCCGGATATGGCGGATGACCGCCAAGCTAGCTCAGGCTGGCTGGGCGAGGAACAGCCGTTCGTCAGCTACAAGATTTGCTATCGACCTTCGTCACGGGTCAGGTCGCTCAGCAGTACCAGCCAAGCTACTCCGAAAATGTTCAGCGTAGGGACTAGCAGTACCCACCATCCGGATCGACCTTTTGCTTTGACATATAGCCAGCACAAAACTAGTAATGCGGCGACCAGCATCAGCATCAGCATCGGCAAAGCGGCGGCTACAGCATTACCAAGGTTGGGCGGCAACTGATGCCCGTAGATGAAGACGGAGCAAACTCCAGCCAGAAGCAGCCCAAAGACAGTCGCCGCTTGAGTAACCATTGCTTTCTGGACACGGATCATGTTTCAACTCCCTTCGGTAATCAGACCACTTTTGCCGTTGTACACGAAAAGGCTGGACCATTGGATGGCTGCTTCTGGCCGATGACTGTAATGTTACGCTTCCCCCATGTGGACGGAGGTTGGTCAAGGGCTCTGGCTGATGGGCTTGGGCTGGACTCTCAGGCGAAGCAGAGCGCCCATAACCACGCCAAGCGGAACTTGCAGGTACTGCAGCGCCAGACGCCACCCTTCAGTGCCTTTGTTCGGCTCCCCCGCCACTGTGAGCACAGCCCAAAAAAAGGCGAGTGTCAGAAGGACCCACCGAGTTTTGGTACCCGACAAAGCACTAACGGTGCGTCCAAGTGCCACCCCGCTCAATAGCCAAATGAGTTGTACAAATAGCCACTCTCCAGACAGCGGTGAGTAAGGACCAAGCGGCGCTACATAGGCAACGCCGTATACGGCTGCCCAGACAAATGGCCGCACGGCCCAGTAGATGATTGTGAGCACGCTTGCAGCCAATAAAAAAGCGACTAGACCAAAGCCAAGACCGGACCAGTAGCCCGTCGGCAGGACGTTGCGAAACCAGCTGAGTAGAGCATTCATGGTGGTGATGAAGCGTATCGAATTGACGTGCGACTCGAAGGGATTGCCGAAGTCGCTCCTATTCATCCTCGGGGTGATAGTCCGCGAGTCGTGTTGGATTGCCAGCCTTGATCATCTTGCCCCTAAAACGAACGTGCCAATCAGGGTCGAATTCTTTGTTCGCATGAATCTGAAAACCGTCTTCCACCTTCTCCACGTCAAGAGGCAGAAGACCTTCACTAGGACGAGCAAGCAGTTCAACCTCGTCGCCAGGCGAGAGAATCACCTCCTCCGGAACCATTTCCAAGTAAAGCGTCATATCCGAGATCGTTTCGTTCTTGAATTTTCCAACTGTTTGATAGCTGTTTGGCTTCATGAAGATGTCCGCTGTTGGCCGATTCCTGAAGTCTAGCCTTGGAGCTGGCGATCGGCTACCTATCAATATGGGAACGCCAGCTTGGCTCAGTTTTGCGATGGCTGCAGCCGCTCTGCAGCTGTAGGAACAGGCCGCCCCATTGCAAGGTAACGACCAGGTAAGCGCGACTTTATCAGCCAGGATTCAGAGCAGCTCGCCCTCTGATCTTGCGCATCGATTCGCCCTTCAGCTGGACCCGATGAGCTTGATGCACCACGCGATCAAGAACCGCATCCGCGACGGTTGGATCTGGGAAGAAACCGTGCCAAGTGTCCGCGGGGTACTGACTGGTCAGAAGCAGAGATCCCGTGCGCATGCGCCGGTCGGCAACATCGAGCAGGACCTGTGCTGCGGTTGGGGACATTTCCCCGATTCCAAAGTCATCAAGGATCAGCAGGTTGGGTTTGTAAAGGGCCATTTTGAGTTTTGGCAGCGAGGCATCGAGCACCGCTTGACCGATGCTGGTGAAGAGGTCGTTGGCCACGTAGAAAGCCACAGTCATCCCCAGCCGACAGGCCTGGTGGCCGAAAGCCGATGCCAGCCAGGTTTTTCCGACGCCGGTCGGCCCAAGGATCATGAGGTTCTGTTTTCGCCCGATCCAGGTGCAGTTGGACAACGTTGACATCAGTGCCTGATCAAGCCCGCGACTTGCACGCGCGTCATAGTCTTCAAATGCGGCAACTTCTGGAAAGCCGGCTGATTTCACGAGGCGGTTGAGCTTGCGGGAGTTCCTCGTGGAGACTTCCGACTCAAGAAGCAAACCAAAGCGATCGTCAAACGCAAGATGTTGCAGCTTGGCCTGCTCTTGCTGGAGTTCATAGGCTGTCGCCATGGCGTTCAGGCGCAGTTCGCGCAACTTGTTCAAGTTCTGGGTATTGGTGCTCATGTTTAATCTCCGAAGTATTGGGCGCCGCGCAGGTTGTCGTGCTCCATGCGGGGCGGTGGCGTGGCTGGACGGGGCCGCAGGTCCGCCTGGTTGGTCAGGATCGAAGTGATGCTGCGCAGCGAAGTGATGTTCAGCGGGAGTGCGTAGCGGCAGACGGACTCGAAGCGATCCTCGCCATGGTCCCGCGCCAGATCTCGCATGCGTCGGGCAGCGCGCATGCCATTTGCGGGATCGCGCCGCTCGTTGAGGTGGTAGCCGATCATTTCCTGAGCACTGACGCCCACCGCAGTGGCCCATTGCATCAGCGCCTTGGGCTCGCCTTCCAGAACCCGCTGGTGGGCCACAGGCCGGTGTTCAGGAAGCGTGGTGCTGTTGCCCGGCTCAGTGAGCAGCGCGTGCAACGCTACCCGGCGGCCACCTCGAAACACCTCCACCATGGACGCGGTGATGCGCAGATCGACGCGCTCGCCAGCCAACTGGGAGGGAACTGAGTAAAAGCAGCGCAGGTGCTCTACGTGGTGGTCGTTGCCCACGCGGACTTGATAGCGCCAGTCGCACAACTCGAAGCGCTTTTGCACAAGCGGCTTGAGTGTGGCCCGTTCATCGCCTTCAAACCTGCTGCGCCGACAGCCTGGCAGCTTCTTGAACGGATGATCGTTGAGCTCGTGGTTCAACCGGCGCAGCTCCTTGTTGAGCTCGTCGATGCTGAAGAACACCCGATCGCGCAGTTTGAACAGTATCCAGCGCTGCGCGATCTGCACGCCCACCTCTGCTTTGGATTTGTCCTTTGGGCGCCTTGGCCTGGCGGGTGCAGGAGCGGTGTCGTAGTGGTGGAGGCAGTCGCGGTAGGTCGGGTTGATAACCAACTCATCGCGGCTGCGGCGCCAGACAGCGGCCTTGAGGTTGTCACTGACCACCCAGCACGGTGCCCCCTCCAAGAACTCAAAGCACTCGACGTGGCACTGCACCCAGTCACCTGTTGTCTGGGTGGGGACGGCGTGCACAAAGGTGTAGTTGGAGTAGCCGAGCACCGCGATGAAGATTTGAGCAAACCGAGAGGGGCCGCCTGCAGGGTCTCGGATCTCCACGGTCCTGCCAGCGAAGTCCACAAACAACTTGTCGCCTGGCCGGTGTACTCGGCGCATGACTACGTGAAGATTCTTTCTCCAGGCCCGGTATCCGACCGCGAACTGGGTGTAGGCCACCCCCTCGGGGCATGTTTCCCTCCACTCGCGCCACAGCTGCTCCATGGTGGCATCGGGGCGTTGCATTTCCGTGTGCACCCACTGCCAGTCAGGCAAAGGCTTCCGCTGCGCGATGGAGCGGTCGTGCGTGCCAAGGGTGTCTCGCCACTGATCGTCGTCAAGCGGCGCTATCGCTGACCATTCGTGCGCTTGCTTTCGAAGCATTCGGCGGAAGCTGCCGATTGTGGAAGGCGACATGCCCACGGTGCCGGCGATGGCACGGTCAGAATTGTGGGGATCGTAATAGTGCAGGCGGGCGATTTCCCGCTGCAGGTGAATTGGAATGCGCATGAACTCACTTCTTGCGCAGCGCGGGAGGACGCGCTGCAAGGACGAGTTTGCCCAGCACGCCCCGCACTTGACGTGCCGAACGCTGCGACCGATACTCCACACCACTAGATCTTTCCAAATCTTGCTGGCCTCGGCCGGACAAAAAGCCTGAGCTGCAACTCGGGCTTTTTTGTTTCTGGACGTGTAGTTTTTTTGCTCGGTAAGGCTCCTGGTTGCTGTTGATATGACGGCGCGATGCCATCGACATTGCGCGCGTTGTCGATATTCCCGTCCACGTTGCCGAAACAAGTGTCCACGTCGCCGAAAGAAACGTTTGGGCCGTCAAAACGGCAAGCTCGACACTTGGATCGGCACGCCGAATGCGGGGATCGGCCATCGTACGAAAGTCGATCAGGCCAAACTACTGGGCTATCTGGACACTTGAAATGCCGCTGTACCTCGACGACGCAGTGCCGCCACCCATGCCCCGAGCTTTCCTGGACGTTCTGCTCGATGGATACACGTCCTTCGGCGATGAGGCCGTGAACCCAGCCATGGTCATCGGCCTGCTGCGCGAACGCTTGCTGCCGCTCTTGCCGGACGTGCACAAGTCACTATTTGATCTACGGGGGCAGACCAGTTGGGATAGCCTCTGGATCCTCTACGCGAACCTTGCTACCGCCAGTGGTGGCACTGACAAGCAGCTCGGGGCAAGCGCAGCTGTTGTGAGCATCTTCGTGCGGCACACCACTCGACCACCGCGCGAGGTTGAGTTTCCTGCTCACCTGGAATTGGCGTCATTCGCGCGGATGGCTGACGTGCTGGGCCTGCCCAAGGCACATCCACACGTGGGCGCACAAGAAGTCGCTACGCCGCTCTACGCATTCTGTCGGTACTGCTGGCTGCCGCAGCGCTCGCGCGGCGTGTGCGAGAACCATTCCACCAACTCCACGTCTCGGGGCAGGGAAGGTGCTCCACTTTGCGCCGTGGCCACCCACAAACAGGTACAGCGGTTGCGCCTCGCTTTTGAGAATGAACTGAGCCGTCTGGTGAGCGCCGAGGAATGGCAGTTTCACGAGTCCGAGTTCAGCTTGGCGGTCATGGTGCCGCCATCAGGACTTGGCAACTGGTTGAAGGAGCGCCGGCCTGCTCTGTCGCAACAGCTGGATGCTGCTGGTCGCAAGGGTGAAGTCCGAGTGCTGCCCGCTTTGCTACGGGTTCTGTATGGGGACAAAGGGGTAGATGTGGCGCAGGCCATTGGGGGATCAGTGCACCTGCTCACCCCTACCACGGCCAGAGCAGAGGCCTGGCTTTGCGCCTGGGAAGGCAGAGCGAGTTGGGGCGGCCAGCGACGAGGTGTAGGCAAGCCTGCGGCGCCTAGCAGGATCAAGGACACCACTCAGCACAACCATTGAGTAGCCAACAATCCATGGTCCGCTGGGTGTTCTCGAGGGAGGTAAAAGTACCTCACTGACTGCGGTGCCGAACACGGTGTCAACGATGTCGAACTTGATGTCCAAGAAGTCCGAAATACGCATATTGATCCCGGAACCCCACTGGTGTATGTGGATCCGTCACAGTTGCACCAAGTCATTCTCAATCTGTGCACGAACGCAGTCCACGCAATCAGTGATTTGGACCATGGACTGCTGCGAATTTCAGTCTCCACCTGCGCAGCCCTAGCGGGGAAAGCCACTGGACCTGGAGAGGTGTTGCTTGTCACCGACCCTGAAGACTGGTCCGAGGAGAACGTTTGTGTTTGTGTAGAAGACAACGGCTGTGGAATGGACAGCATCACACTGGCACGTCTTTTCGAGCCCTTTTTTACGACGAAGGCTGTGGGGGAATGACCTGCCCCCTGTAGACGTACCAATCAGAAGTGGAAGTCCGGATTCAAGATTACTCGATGGGTGTCTGGGTTGATGTGGGTAGAGCTGCATCGCCAGCGCGCTGGCGATGCAGCTCGGCGAAGCGAGCCGGTGGCATGCGCCCCAAGCTGCTGTGCGGCCTGACTTCGTTGTAGTCCGTGCGCCAGATGGCCACGGCTGTTCTGGCCTGATGCAAGGTCTGGAACCAGCACTCGTTCAAGTGCTCGTCACGGAACTTGCCGTTGAAGCTCTCGATGTAGCCGTTCTGCATCGGGCGCCCGGGCTGGATCAGGATGTGGCGGATGCCATGCGCCTGCGCCCAGGCCATGAATGCCCGGCTGGTGAACTCCGGGCCGTTGTCGGTTCGCACCGCCTTCGGGTACCCACGAAACAGCGCAGCGCGGTCCAGGACGCGGGTGACATAGTGGCCTGAGATGCCGAAGTCCACCACGATGTCCACGCTCTCGTGGCTGAAGTCATCGGCCACCGTGAGGTACTTGAGGCGCCGTCCACCCGAGAGGCTGTCGCTCACAAAATCCATGCTCCAAACCTCGTTGACCGTGCGTGCCAGCTGCAGCGGCACACGCTCATTGATAGGCCGTTTGCTCTTCTTGCGCCGGCGCACAGCCAGGTTGGCTTGCCGGTAGAGGCGGTACACACGCTTGTGATTGACGCCGGGAAACTGCGGGCGCAGCAGGTCGTGGATGCGGCGGTAGCCAAAGCGCCGGCGCACATGCGCGATCTCCACGATCTTCTCGTGCAGATCCAGCGTAGCCTGGTCGGCCGTCGGTGGATGTCGGTAGCTGTCGCGGGAGAGCCCCACAAGCCGGCACGCTCGGCGTTCGGACAAATGGTGCTCACTCACCATGCGCCCAACCGCCTCGCGCCTGACCTGTGGGGCTAGCGCTTTACCCCCAGAACGCTCTTGAGCGCGTGCATGTCCAGGTGGGCTTCGGCCAGCAGCCGCTTGAGCTTGGCGTTCTCGGATTCCAGCTCACGCAGGCGCTGGGCCTCCGAGACCTGCATGCCGCCGAACTTGGCGCGCCACTTGTAGAAAGTGGCATCGCTGAAACCGCTGTTGCGGCACAACTCCTTGATCGGCATGCCGGCCTCGGCCTGCTTGAGGAAGCCGATGATTTGTTCCTCGGTGAATCTGCTCTTCTTCATGTCCGTCATTCTCCTGGTGGTTGACGGACTTCACTAACTTCAGCCTGGTACGGCTGGTGGGGGGCAGGTCAGGAAGGCACTGGCCTTGGCATGTCAGTCGTGCACGGAATCCTTCGCGATCATCAAGCAGCAATTCGTGTCACAAGTAAGTTAGGAGCGGGCTCTTCATTCAGCGTCATTCTTCGACCTTCCGAATCACAGTGCAGCGACGGTTTGGAGGCAGACGTTGTTATGGAAGAAATGTGTGATGACGGACTCCTGACGCGTTTGAAACGAGAAACAACGATTCTTCACGTGGATGATGATGAGCTGATCGGATCAATGGTTGAACGCATGCTCACGAAGGCGGGTTTTCCCGCTCATCACTATCTGCATCCCAAGAAGGCCCTGGATGACGTTTGCTCTGGGGCAATAGGCTACGACCTTGCCATCCTTGACTACGCCATGCCTGAGTTGGATGGACTAAGCCTTGCCAAAGAGTTGCTTCGCCTACACCCTGGAAAACCAGTTGTCATCACGACAGGATTCATCTCAGACGATTTGAGAAAAAATGCGCCAACCATCGGCGTCTCGGAACTGATTCCGAAGCCGAACACAGGAGCGCAGCTTCTCAAAACGATTGAGCGGCTCGCTTTGCAACTGGCTCAGTCACGCGCCACAGGTGACTCTTCTCAGACTGTGCGAGTAGCCGAAAGCCCACCTCGTGCACCGTGTAGCGCAAATCGCGTTGCAAGGTTTGAAACAGCTGGCGGTGGCGTGGCAAAAGACCAATGCACCGGACGCCATCAAGCACGGTGATCGTTGGGGGTACAGGTGGTTGCCAACATGAACCGGGATAAGGTGGGATCACCTGTTTGTGCTCGGCATCCTCAGGGCGCGGAGCGCTGCGTACGCTTCGTGGTTGCGCTCACATCCTGGTCGGCGCACTGACGCCGAGAATCGCGAGGCCATTGCGCAGCACCTGCGCGGTAGCACCGACAAGCGCCAACCGTGCCTTCTTGACACTCTGGTCGTCGACAAGAATTCGTTCGGCGTCGTAGTAGCTGTGGTAACTAGCGGCCAGCTCGCGCAAGTAGAACGTGACGTCGTGCGGCGCGAAATCCTTCGCTGCCGCGTTCAGCATTTCTGGATATCTGGCGAGTAGCAGCATGAGCGCCTGCGCGGCCGGGCCTTCAAGTGCCAAAAGTTCAACATCGTGCAGCGATGCCACATCGCCACCCCAGCTCGCCAACACCGAGCAGATGCGCGCATGCGCGTACTGCACGTAATACACCGGGTTGTCATTGTTCTTCGTCACGGCAAGGTCGACGTCGAACGTGTATTCGGTGTCGGGCTTGCGGCTCAGCAGAAAGAAGCGCACCGCGTCGGTACTGGTCCATTCGATCAGGTCGCGCAGCGTGACGTAGCTGCCGGCACGCTTGCTTATCTTGACCTCTTCTCCACCCTTCATGACGCGCACCATCGTGTGCAGAACATAGTCGGGATAACTGGCCGGAATGCTTTCGTCCACGCCCTGCAGGCCGGCACGCACGCGTGCGATGGTACCGTGGTGGTCTGTACCCTGAATGTTGACGACCGTATGAAAGCCCCGCTCCCACTTGGCGATGTGGTACGCCACGTCGGGAACGAAGTAGGTGTACGTGCCGTCACCCTTCTTCATGACGCGGTCCTTATCGTCGCCGTAGTCGGTTGACTTCAGCCAGAGGGCGCCGTCCTGCTCGTACGTCTTGCCGGCGGCCACCAGCTTGACCACCGTCGATTCGACGCGTCCGCTAGAGTACAAGCTCGACTCGAGGTAGTAATTGTCGAAGCGCACGCGGAACGCCTGCAGATCGAGGTCTTGCTCCCGCCTCAGGTAGGCAACGGCGAATTCACGGATCGAATCGATGTCATCGACGTCGCCACTCGCGGTAAACACGCGGTCGTCCGACTTCACGGTCTTCTTTGCAACGAAGTCCTCGGCGATGTCGGCGATGTAGTCGCCGTTGTATGCCGCGGCCTTTTCGCCGCTCGGCCAGGCAGCGTCGCCCGGCTTCATACCCCTGGCGCGCATTTGCACGCTGCTGGCAAGCGTCTGGATCTGCACGCCCGCGTCGTTGTAATAGAACTCGCGGTACACCGCATCGCCCTGCGAGGCGCGCAGGTTGCAGATGGCATCACCCAGCGCTGCCTGGCGGCCGTGTCCCACGTGCAGCGGTCCGGTCGGGTTGGCCGAGACAAACTCCACCAGCACCTTTTCGCCGGTAGCCGGCTGCCGACCGTACGCATCACCAGCGGCGAGCACTTCGCGCACGACCTGCTGCTTGGCGACCGCCTTCAAGCGGATGTTCAGGAAACCAGGGCCAGCAACCTCGACTGCCTGCACCCACTGCCCGAAAGAGGGCGTGGCTAGTAGCGATGCACTCACTTCCTCGGCAAGTTCGCGAGGCTTGCGGCCAAGCGGCTTGGCGAGCTGCATGGCAGCCGTGCTGGCGAAATCGCCGTGCGCCGCCACCTTGGGCGACTCGAACGCGGCTTTGGCGCCAGCGCCGGGCGAGAGAGATTCGAGCGTTTTCGCGAGCGCCGCGAGCAGCTCTTGTTTAACCAATAACATCTGTGAATTTTACTGGGGGCACACCCTGAGTCCGCCTGGTCGGTCATCCGTCAGCCGACCTGGTCAAGGACGAAAACACCACAAGAGAGCTCTTTTCCCTGAGCGCGCTCGGCGCATCATCCTTTTCTTTGGCACCAATGCGCAGTAGATAGCACCTTCGCGATCTCCGTGTCACATGCAAACAGATTGGTCGACGCCCTTGGAGCGTCGGAAACGCTTGGACCCAAGCAGAAACTACCCCGGAGACTCTCTTCGCATCTAGGTCCGCACTTCAGGGAGCGCGACCTCTGAGAAGTGCCGTCTGATGAGATCCAGCTTAGGGTCAATATAGCGGCGGCAGAAAGGCCTGCTCGGGTTGGTTCGATAGTAGTTCTGGTAACGCTCGTCCGACGCCTTGAAATTTCTAAAGGGCAGAACGGCGGTATGCACCGCATCGCCAGACTCGTGGGCGAAGCCTGCTATCGCCAGCTCGGCCTCATGCCGTTGGCGATCTTCGAAGATGTAAATCGCACTGCGGTATTTGCTGCGAAGTGAACGGGCCCTGGTAGCAGAATGTGTTCTGAGATGAACCTCGGAAAGCGTTGCCAACTGAATTACGGAGGGATCGAAGGTGACGATCACTCCTTCTGCCCACGTATCTGCCGGCGCATCTGATTGCACAAAGCCCTGGTCGACCTTCTCGACACCGCGCAACGCTTGGAACACCCCTTCTGTGCACCAATGGCATCCGCCTCCAAAAGCGAGCTTCTCCACATTTACCTCCCACGCATAAGCGCAATTTCTGACGCAGGCTTGCCCAATTGAACGCCAGGAATGAAATGAGTGAACCGCACCGCAACTTGGTCCAAGACCTCAGTACCAAGGCAACGACTCGCGCTTTCAACAACCACGGTTTCGCCGTCGAGCCGTATAGCGAAGCTTTGAGCCTCCTCGACAGCATCAGGGGCGTCGATGTGCTCTATTCCCATGACGACGAGGGCCGCCACAGCGTTTCCGTGCAGGATGACTGCAGTGTTGGCCTTCGACAGCGGAGACTTCTTCAGCAGGGCACGCAGGCCTTCTGGCCCTCCAAGACTATTGAAGGTAGTCGCCCTCACCTCGACACGATCACAACATGCGGCATTCATAGCCACTTTGCCTTCTTGAAGCGCACGTACAGAAACAGGCAGATCGTCGCCATCAGCCCGAGCACAACGAGGTATCCATAGGTTGACTCCAGCCCCGGCATGTTCTTGAAGTTCATGCCGTAGATTCCAGCGATCGCCGCCGGGACTGCCAGTATTGCCGCCCAAGACGTAAATTGACGAGTGATGACACCCGTCCGTTGCGCCTCAAGCAGGCTGCTGAATTCAAAGACCGTCCTCAGGACCTGAAGGAGACCATTGACCATGGACTGCACACGATCTACGTGGTCAGCGACATCGTCGAAGTACGGTCTCACTTCAGCACTGATGCAGGGATAATGTCCACGGACAAGTTTTCTGACCAGTTCGGCCATAGCGCCGAGCGTGCGTTGGAAGCGCGTGAGTTCGCCCCTCAGACTGAATATCCGGGCGACCTCTTCTCGCCCAAGAAAGTCTCCCACCGATCTCCTCTCCATCTCCAGAACGTCATCCTCGATCATTTCAAAGATGGGCAAATACTGGTCCACGATTCGGTGCAAGATCGCGTGCAGCACGTAGTCGACACCCTTTCCCAGGAGCGTCGGCGAAGCCTCGAGCTGCCCGCGAAGGTTGCCTAGCGCTCCACCGTTGCCGTGCCGCGCGGTGATGAGGTGATTGTGACCCGTGAAGATCGCCGTCTTTCCATAGCTGATCCGGTCGCCGACCAGCTCGGCGGTTTGAGCGACGATGTACAGCTCATCGTTGTAGACCTCGAGCTTTGGCGGGCAAAGCGGGTGCATTGCGTTATCGACTGCCAACGGATGGAGGTGATACGCCGCTTGGAGCGTGTGAAGTTCGTCGGCGCTGGGCTCGCGAAGCGCAATCCAGCAGAAGCCCGAGCGCGCCTTATCCTGCTCGAAGCGCTCGTCGAGTGCGATTTCACGGATTCGCTTTCCTTCGTTGTAGTAGTAGGCGGCGATAACGCTCATGCTGGCCTCGCTGGAATGCGCAGACCACGCTGCACCGCTGGTCGAGCCAGCCCGCGTGCGAGCCATGCTTGGATGTTTGAGTAGTTGCTGATTCCAAGGATCTCGCCAGCGGCATACGATTCAACCAGCGCATTTACCCAGCCCAGCGTGGCAACGTCCGCAATCGAATATTCGTCGACGATCCAGTCGCGACCTTCAAGCTGGCGATCCAAGACTCCCAGAAGGCGCTTGGACTCTTCGGTAAAGCGCTTTTGAGGCCGCTTGTCTTCATAGTCCTTACCGCCAAATCGCACGAAAAACCCGAGCTGACCGAAAGTCGGGCCGATGGCCGACATTTGAAAGAACACCCAGGTCAGGGTTTCGTATCGTTTGGCGGGTTTGCTCGGAATGAGCTGGCCCGTCTTGTATGCCAGATAGAGAAGGATCGCACCGGATTCCCATACGGCAATAGGTTTACCGTCGGGTCCCGCTGGATCGATGATCGCTGGGATGCGGCCGTTCGGGTTCAACGATACGAACGCTGGATCCTTCGACTCATTGTTTGAGATGTCGATCAGGTGAGGCTCGTACGCCAAGCCGATTTCCTCCAGCATGATCGAAACCTTGACGCCGTTGGGAGTGGGTGCTGCATAAAGTTGCAGGCAATCGGGATGAGATGCGGGCCAGCGCCGCGTGATTGGAAAGGATGAAAGGCCTTGCATGGTTTTTATCCTTGGGGCTTCGACAGCGACAAACTGGTATGCAACCATCCCATCAAGGCCGGGGGGTCGGTGACTGCATCGCTAGACCACGCAGTCACGAAGACTGCTGCTAGCAGGGCCGTCGCGACGGCAACGGCAGTGAAGCCTTCTCCGCTGCAGTCTTGGCTGCGGGCTGCGCAGCGCCAATGATCTAGCGCTTCGGATGCCCCCAGCCTCCACGGGGGAGATGACAGGTATAGCCGTTCAGCAGCGTCGAATATGGCTCGCCCTTTCTTCGATCAAGCAAAGCCTTCAAGCACGACCTTACCTATGGTCGTTCCACTTTCGAGTTGCGCATGCGCCTTCTTGAGGTTTTCGGCATTAATTGGACCGAGGTTCTGCGTGGCAGTTGAGCGGATTCTTCCATCATCGACCGCGCTAGACATCGCATTGAGGATTCGCCCCTGCTCGTCCATATCCGGGGTCTGGAAAATGGACCGCGTAAACATGAGTTCGTGATGGATCGATACCGCCTTGCGCTTGAACTTCATGATGTCGAAGCCCGATGGATCGTCGATCAGGCATAGACGCCCCTGCGGTGCGATCAAGTCGGCGATGTCGTCGACATGCTTGGCGGTTTGCGTCGTTGAGAATACAAATGCGGGAGCGCCGATGCCTAGTGCCGCGACCTGGCCAGCGAGCGGCTTCGAGTGGTCGACCACATGGTGCGCACCAAGCGACGCGACGAAATCCCTGGTCTCAGGACGCGAAGCCGTCGCAATAACGGTGAGGCTAGTGAACTGGCGTGCGATCTGAACGGCGATTGATCCCACCCCGCCAGCACCGCCGATGATCAGGATGGCGGCAGCTGCGCCGGGAACCGGCTTCTTCACATCAAGGCGGTCAAAGAATGCCTCCCATGCGGTCAACGATGTCAGCGGGAGCGCCGCGGCGTCGGCCCAGCCGATCTTTGACGGCTTCTTCCCAACGATACGCTCATCGACGAGATGGAATTCAGCGTTTGCCCCCGAACGGTTGATGGCGCCTGCATACCAGACCTCCTCTCCCACCTTGAAACCTGTCACATCGGGGCCGACCGCCGCGACAATTCCAGCAACATCCCAGCCCAGCACCTTCCACTCAGCGCCTTCTGCTGGCGGCGTGCTGCCACGGACCTTGTAATCGACCGGATTGACCGAAATGGCCTTTACTTCGACGAGGATGTCGCGGTCCTTTGGTTGTGGCTTGGGCAACTCGATGTCGACGAAGGCATCCGCGGCCGAGATTGGCGATGGAGTCCGGTATCCGATGGCTTTCATGGGTGTTTCCTTTAGGGTTGTGTCGAGGTCACTTGGAAAAATTGCGAAGGGCTTCTTCGCCAGCTTCCTGGTCCTGCGCCCAGCTTCCCCCGGAAATGCCGATCCCGCCAATAATCGCACCGTCCTCCATGATTGGAAACCCGCCAGCGGCGGCCATGACGCGGGGAACGTGCCGTAGGTTCGAGGCGCCGCGGTCTTCCAAAAGGTCGACCCATTGGGCTGTCGACAGGCCGAAAGATGCCGCGGTGTAGGCCTTGTCGATGGCAATGTTGACGGCAAGATAGGAACTGCGATCGCTGCGTTCAAACGCCTTCAGATTGCCGGCCACATCCACGATCGCGACGACCGGTTCGAATCCGATGCGCTGAGCGGCGGCGATGGTCTTGGCGATGAGGCGGGCGGCGGCCTCTCGAGTGACGGAGCGGGAGGTGAAGCTGTTATCGGACATGAGGATCCTTTTCAATGGTTGAGATTCTGACGGGCCTTGGCGCATCCGGCGGCCGAAACATCATCAGTGGACGGTGCAGCGGCAACGGCATTGACGCCTGTTCCGATGCAGTCCCGGTTGCGACCTACTTTTCGTCAGCTTTTCTGCGCTTTGGAAGGATCCAGTCGGGACGTGGGAAGTGGCATGTATAGCCGCCCGGGAGCTTCTCCAGATAGTCCTGGTGCTCCGGCTCGGCCTGCCAGAAATCACCGGCCGGCTCGACCTCGGTGACCACTTTTCCACCCCACAGTCCGGACGCATCCACATCGGCGATCGTCTCATCAGCAACGTGCTTCTGCTCCACGCCGAGGTAGTAGATGGCAGACCGGTAGGAGAGCCCACGGTCATTGCCCTGACGGTTCTTCGTCGTCGGGTCGTGAATCTGGAAGAAGAACTCCAGAATTTTCCGGTAACTCGTCAACTCGGGGTCAAAGATGATCTCGATCCCTTCGGCATGCGTGCCGTGATTGCGATACGTGGCGTTTGGAACATCGCCGCCGGTGTAACCCACGCGAGTCGAGATGATGCCGGGCTGCTTGCGGATGAGATCCTGCATTCCCCAGAAACAACCGCCGGCCAGGATGGCTTTTTCGTGATTCATCAAACGTTCTCCACTTGGTCGAGATAGGCACCATAACCCTCGGCAACCATCTCTTCGCGGTGGATGAAGCGCAAGGACGCCGAGTTGATGCAATAGCGCAAGCCCCCTCGGTCCGAGGGTCCGTCGGGAAACACGTGGCCCAAATGGCTGTCGCCATGGGTCGAACGCACTTCGGTTCGCACCATGCCGTGCTCGGTGTCGCGCAATTCGTTCACGTTCGCCGGAACGATCGGCTTGGTGAAGCTTGGCCAGCCAGTACCCGAATCGAACTTGTCCGCCGAAGCGAACAGCGGCTCTCCCGACACTACGTCGACATAGATGCCAGGCTCCTTGTTGTCGTTGTACTCTCCCGTGAAGGGCCTTTCGGTGCCGGACTTCTGAGTAACCCGACGTTGCTCGGGGGTCAGGCGGTCAAGTGCTGCCTGTGTCTTTTCAAACTTCATGAAGTTCTCCTGTGCTTACTTAAAGGGCTGGGCAGCTGCGCCCAGCGGGTTCTGCTGGCCATCTGAGGTGTCCTCCCCAATGGCCAAACACGGTCAGTGCTCATCTGACAATAGGCGTAGACTGTCAATACGGCTCGAAAACAGGCGGTTGAGGGGACCACCGAGGACTACCGCTGTAGAACTTGCCCCATCGCACTAACCGAGAACTCTCGGCCTAGGGAACTCTGAACAAGTCCACCGTTCATGCTGCCACTTGTGTTGCTTGATGCAATGGAGCCTGCGGGATGAGCCAGATCAGTTTTAAGGGCGCAGAACAAAGGTGCACTCCCAGTGACTCCGGACCATTGTTTCTTGGGTACCCTCAAGGGTCAACAGGCCAATGTGTTTCATCGTCCGGCAAAAGAGGCCAGGAAACCTGAAGTCATCTGCCAGTGTGAGGCAGGCCTGGTCAGTGCGTAGCAGCCCGTCGCGGGAGCGCTGACGTTTGCGTACTATCGGGATTTCGAGGCGCCGCTTCGACCTGAATTCACGTGGAGTCAGCACCTTGAACGAACGACCGCTACTACGCATTTCGCCAGGCGATCTCGAGGGTGTGCTTGGTACTCTCGATGTCAGTTTCGTTGCCCTTTCGGAATGCTTAGTGAGCATGGGATACAGCCTGGAACTGGGCGGCATGAACGCGCCCGGCATCCACTACAACATCGTTGGTACTGGCCGGGCCTTGATTGGCAATCGCGACCCCATACCGTTGATGCCCCACACATTGATCGTTGTGCCGCCAAATTCGCCTTTTCGAATTGAGGTGGAGGGCAGCACAGGATTCACAGGCCTGCGTTCCGTCAAGAAGCAGCCCCAGATGATCTCGTCAAGCACGATACGCAGATTCTCGGCGGGAGATGGAGATCCTTCTTTGATACTGGTGTGCGGATACTTTCATGCCACCTACGGCGCCTGCGCCGAACTCTTTGGTAGCTTGACAGAGCCGATCTTCGAACAGTTCGACATCGACGATCACGTTGACACGAAACTGCAGACAGCGCTCAGCGAGCTCGTCGCACAGGAGGTTGGCAGCGGGGCAATGAGTGCGGCCTTACTAAAGCAAGTCATCGTGTTGCTTTTGCGTCGGTCGCTCGTCTCCATGAACGCCTGGGTGGAACGCTTTTCGATGCTCAGCGATCCGTTAGTAGCAAGAGCCTTTGCCGCAATGGCCATGCGTCCTAGCGACGATCATTCACTTCAAAGCCTCGCCCACACGGCCTGCCTCAGCCGCTCTGCTTTCGCCGCTCGATTTACCGCGGCTATAGGAAAGTCTCCGATGCAGGTGCTTCGGGAGCTCCGACTGCGGCAAGCGATGTTCCAGCTAAAAGCCAGTGGCCTCGCCGTCGAGCTCGTTGCCCGCAACGCCGGATATGCCAGTCGGAGCAGTTTCACAAAAGCATTCCGAAGGACCTACGGAATAGAGCCGTCCGCAGTCCGTCGCAGCGTTCCAGCTGAGGCCTAGCCGACTCAGGACGTAGCGTCCTGTGCTTCCGCCTGATCACAGGCCTGCTCCATGTCGCGCATGTGCTCACAAAGAGAAACTGCCTCGTCCGCCAAGCTCCCCGAGAAAACTAAAGTCGGCAAGGCTTCCGACCCGCGCTCAATCGTCTTGTACACAGGGCAGTTTGAGACGATTTCAAGAAGTTTCTGTTGCTGCTCGTCGCTCAAGCTTCCCTGAAGCTGTATTTCCAGACTGAAGGTGTCCGCCGCGTTCAACCCATTTCGGAGATGCGTCACCTTCACCCGAATCCGCTCCAGTGGCCACTTCTTGCGCGACGCATATAGACGCATCGTCATCACTGAGCAAGTCCCAAGGGCCGCACTCAACAAGTCGTATGGGTTGGGACCGGACCCGAGCCCCCCTATGCCTATCGGTTCATCCACGATAAACGTAGAGGAGCCAGCCCGCACCTTCAGCTGAAACGGGCCATTCTTGGTCTCGTCGATGACGATGGTTTCCCCAACCGCATCGACTCGCTGATTTATAGCCATATGAAATACCCCTCCAGGCGCCTAGAGCCTCCACTGGGTAACGACTACCAGAGACTGCCGGGCACGGATACCAGATGGGCGGGCCTTTTCTTGCCCACCTTCTACGTCGTGGGCGACACACCGTGTGGTGCACTCGGGCCAGCAATTAGAAATATACCGCCACCAAGACGTCTCCGAGTCCGGAAGAAGCGTCCAGCGCGCAGCGCCCGGCGGCCCCTCGTGTGCCGCGCCCCAGTCGGACGCCCCTGCTCCATCGATCAGCGAGTTTTCTCAGCGACCGAAACGAAGAATATGCGGCCGTCCCGCTTCACAACTATGACTGCTCGTTGGGCTCGCGAACTGACTTCCGTAAAACTGTTCGCAGCGTGGAGATTGACGTGGAAAAACGGGAAATGCCAGTCTGCGCTATGCGTAACACGACAAGAAGTGAGTCTCTAGAACAGCGGGGAGCCCAGTTCTCTTCATTAACAACTTGAAGTCCGAAAGAAGTGGTCACTTGTCGTGGAGTCCACGCTCTGGCTCGGATGGTCGATGCTCCCGGCCAACATCCATGCAGAATCAACTCCCCTGCTCCCTGCTCCCTGCTCCCTGCTCCCTGCTCCCTGCTCCCTGCTCCCTGCTCCTGCTCCCGCTCAGGTAAGCGCGAAGGGAAGGCCGACGGCCTGGAGAAATCCGTGTCCCGAGTTCGTTCGATGCTGCTAGAGGAACGTCAGATGAAGAAGCTCTTGTTTGTCGTCGACCCGCTGGACGAGTTCAAGGTCCAAAAGGACACCACTTTCTCAATAATGCGTGAGGCGCAGTTGCGGGGTCACCATATAGCAGCATGCCTGCCGCGAGACATTCAGTGGAAGTCAGGCAGTTTTGTCGCAGCCACAGTACAGCAAATTAGCCTGACCGGATCCTACCCAGGCTGGTACCGCGTCCACGACACAAAGCAAATGCACTTGAAAGACTTTGACGCTGTCCTCATGCGCAAGGATCCACCATTCAACGCGGAGTACATCTACGCCACCCACTTGCTGGAACAAGTTGAACGGGAGGGTGGCAACGTAGTGAACAGACCGCGGTCACTTCGCGACCACCCCGAGAAACTCGCAATCATGGAGTTCTCTCACCTCGCACCGCCGACGCTGGTTACGCGCAATGCCGAGTCCGTGCGAGACTTCCACGCGGAGCATGGCGATATCATTCTTAAGCCGCTTGATGGAATGGGTGGCAAAGGCATTTTCCGTGTCGGACAGGGCGCGCTGAATCTCGGAGTCATCATCGAAACGTTAAACAAGGGTGGCGCCGAAACCATCATGGTCCAGCGCTTTGTGCCGCAGATCGCAGACGGCGACAAGCGCATCCTCATAATCAACGGCGAGCCCGTGCCTTTTGTCCTGGCACGTATTCCGCAGGGTACCGAAGTGCGTGGAAACTTGGCGGTTGGGGGCAAAGGGGTGGCGCAGCCTTTGACTCCGCGCAACCGTGAGATAGCAGAACTTATCGGCCGAGCACTTGCACCACGCGGACTCTTACTCATTGGGCTTGATGTGATTGGTGATTCTGTTACTGAGATCAATGTCACCAGTCCTACTGGCTTTCAAGAAATCACTGACCAAACCGGCTTCAACGTTCCGGCGCTTTTTGTCGACGCGTTGGAACGGACTACACGCACAACGTAGGTCGAACCCCCGCGGCGCCCGCTGTGGTTCCCGGCGCACAGCAATTGGCCTTTAACTTTGGGAGTGAAATATGCTCGAAAAGCTGCACGTAGTTTGTCCAAACTGCCAGATCACAAACCGGATAGCGAGCGAACACCTCACGAGCGAGCCAAACTGCGGTAGCTGTCATCAACCTCTATTCAACGCGAGCTCATTCAACTTGGACGAGGCCTCCTTCGACAAGCATGTCTCGCGAAACGAGACTCCGGTTCTGGTGGACTTCTGGGCGCCCTGGTGCGGGCCGTGCCGCCAGATGGCACCCGCGTTCGAACATGCTGCGGCGCAACTCGAACCCGATTTCCGGTTGGCAAAGGTCGATACGCAAGCTGTCCCCTCCCTGGCAGAGCGCTTCAACATTCGAAGCATCCCGACACTGGCTCTATTTCAAGGAGGACGTGAGGTTGCCAGACAAACAGGTGCCATGAGTGCACCGGACATCGTCAGATGGGTCCAGGCCCAAGCCCTAGCACGGAACCTGGGATAGATATTGCATAGCCACCGTTGCGTCTTGCTCTTCGAGCCAGGATTTGTTCAGCGGCCATGGTCTTTGGGCCGTCAACGGACGACCTCACTCTGACAAGTACTCCTGTCCCACCAGTTCATTCTGGGCGAAGTTCATCGTGTCTGGCAGTTGGTGAACGCATGTCCATAGGAAAGCATAGCTATGTGCAATGCGTTTACCGCTTCATCATCCGGCTACTGCCCTTCCTCGTGCTGAATTTTCTCAGTGCCCTCGGCGCCACCGACTTATGAGACATCGATAAACAGATGTCGACCCCTTGGGGAGTAGTGCGAAGCGATGCGCGGGTCGCCCTTCACACTCCCCAGACGATATCGACCCTGGCTTTTTCGCAGCGCTGCAGCATCTCGATTAGGGGGATGCTGCGCACGCGCAGGCTCACCGTGTCGGAGGAAGGCGATGCATCGTCTGCGTCTTCGTCTTCCTTGGGCTTCTGGCGCGCCTCGTCGGCCGCCACGGCAGCGAGGATGGCCTTCACGGCCCCACTCATCTCGGCGGGCTGGATGATGCCCGGACCCGACGGGTCCTTGCCCATGATCTCCAGCAAAATCTTGCCGTGCTGCTTGAGCATCACGAGGTCGCCCGTTTCACGGGACTTGAATCGATACGTAGACATAAGATGCCTCCTGTGGTGAGGTGCCAGACCATTCTTGCGCCGATGCGCCCCCGAGACCAGGCGGCCTCGCGAACAAGATGGTCTGGACGGGGCCCGTTGCCTTATGTCGGCTACGGGTTTTGTGCTTCGTGTGCATCACTTCCTTGTCTAGCTGTACCGGAAATGACATGGCGCCTCAGGCTGTCTTCGTCATGTACCCCATCCAGGGCCAATAGGTCAACGCGAAGACAACCAGAAGCGCCATGGCTACCAATGTGATGACGAAGCCGGTGCGAACGAAATCTCGTGCGTCGAATGTGCCTGTGCCGTAGGCAATCATGTTCTGCGGCGCGTTCACCGGAAGGATGAATCCAAAGCTCACGACGAACTGCAAAAGCATCGTCATTCCGATGACGTTGATGTCTGGCGTCTGAACGGCCAGCAGAACGCTCATGATGATGGGAATCATCGTCGAGGCGAGAGCTGTGGCGCTCGCAAAGCCGAGGTGGATGACGATCAAAAACAGCGACAGCAGCATCAGGACAACGAAGGCGCTGGCGTGTTGAAGACCAAGGTTCTGCACAATCAGGTTTGCGAGCCAGCCGGCCGCATTGGTCCTCAGCAAGGCCGTTCCCACACTGATGCCGACCGCGAACAGCACGACCGTTCCCCAAGGAAAGCCGTGCTGCGACTCTTTCCAATCCATCACGCCCAGGCGAGGCAGCAGCATCAAGGCGATCGCGGCGATAGTTGTCGACGACGTGTCGAAGTCGTGCAGCACTTTCTCGGTCGCCCAAAAGCCCAGCAGTACCAACACGATTGCCAGGAGCTTCCACTCTCTCGTAGTTGTCTTCCCGATCGCATCCAGCTGCTTTCGAATAGTCGCCCGCCCGCCCTCGATCTCCTTCATTTCCGGTTTCATCATGCGGGTCATGATGAAGTAGACCGCGACGCTCATCAGGGCTGAGAACGGCGCCCCGGCAATGAACCACTCCATCCACGTGATCGTGGCCTGGAACTGCTTTTCGATGAAGCCGATAGCCACCAAGTTCTGCGCCGCCGCGGTCTTGATGCCGATGTTCCAGACGCTGGCAGTCTGTGCCGCTGCGATCACCAGCAGGCCCGCGAAGCGACTGCGCTTGTCCACCTTGAAGGCAAGAATGAATCCCATCATGATGGGCACCAGGCAAGCCACCCTTGCCGTTGTGCTGGGCACGATGAACGACAGCAGGAAGCCCACGACCATGGCGCCAATAACGATGTGGTTGGTGCGCGCATCTACTTTTGAAAGCACGAGCAGCGCGATGCGCCGGTCAAGCCCCGTGGCCGTCATAGCGGCGGCGATAAAACAAGCTGCCGCGACCAATGCGACAGCACTGTTTGAAAAGCCCGACAGTGCCAGGCTCAGCGCCGCACCGGTCCCAATGTCACCGCTCGCTGGCTTTGCGACATCGGGGGTCGCAGCCAGAAGGAAGATCATCAGTGCGCCGACTACTACAGCACTCACGGCATAGTCGAGAGCCTCGGTCATCCAGACGATCACGGCGAAGGCAAGTACAGCCAGCATCACCTGGCCAGCCAGCGGCAGCCCCGGCGCAGCCGGCATCCACAGCACGGCCAACAACGCAGCAACCGCAAGGACGAGGCCCGCAGTCTTGATGAAGTGCCGATTCGATGAGGGCGGCACGGAAGGCACCTGTGTCGCGAGAGGAGCGGCCTTCAATAGCTGATTCATGAGATTCTTTCCTTGGCTGCTCTGGTGATGAGCGATTACCCCAGAAGATCGGCGCCCCCCGGCACCATGGCGACGTTCAGCGCAATTCAAGTTGCCTACGCAGACGTGCCACTTCTTCAATCAAGTCCGCCGTGAGGGCCGCCAGCTGTGGATCCGCATCAAAGCAGGTCTCCAAGTGCGCAACCCGACGTGCGCGCACCAGTGTGAAACAGTCGAAGCGCCATCCTTCAGACCCCACGTGGACATGCAGCACGCCTGCCTCAACGCGTCTCTCAAGCCAAAGCACGTCTACGCCGCAGGCCCGCGCCGCCTCCTCAACTGAGAACACCGCGCCTATCAGCACTTCTGCATCGAGTATGGGTTTCATGTTCACGCTCCTGCGACTGTCCGCGCGTCAAATCCGGGAAATGCGTGCGCCAAGGCCGAGTACGCGTCGCGCTGTCCGTCGGTGGCAGCGGCCGGCAAGACGACTTCCAGCACCAGGTAAAGGTCACCGGGTTCGGATGCGGGGATTCCACGACCCCTCAGCCGCAGCTTTTTGCCAGGCGTCCAGCCGCCAGGGACTGTTACCTCCACAGCGTCGTCCGCTGGCAGTCGCACCATCACTGACGCTCCAAGCGCGGCTTCCCAAGGAGACAGCGATAGGCGACCGTGTACGTCCTTACCGTCGGCACGCCACTTGGTATTTGCGCGGATCACCACTTCCAGGAGTAGGTCGCCGGGTGGGCCGCCGTTGACGCCTGGACTACCCTGCCCAGCCAACCGGATGTGCTGACCCTCCCGTACTCCCTTCGGTATCCGAACTTCCAGTTGGCGTTTCTCGCGCCTGGGTTGGCCTTGATCGTCAATACGCACTGCGTCTAGCTCCAGCATGCGCACCGCGCCAAGATAGGTATCCAGTAGTTCGAGTTCGATGCGTGTGTGTCGAGCCTCACCCGGAATTGGTCCTTCAGGGTGACGCGCCCCGCCCCGGCGCGTGCGGTTGGCCCGCCCGAACAACTCCTCAAAGAAGTCGCTGTGCTGCGCGTTTCCGCCAACAGATGTGAAGTCGAAGCCTTGTTGCCAGCCTGGTGGAGGCCGGAACTCGCGAGCGCTTTGTGGCTGCGCTAACAGCTGATCGTATTCGGCGCGCTTTTCAGGATCTGACAGAACTCCATTGGCCTCGTTCACCTCCGCCATCCGTGCAGACGCGTCCGGTACCTTGCTGACGTCGGGGTGGAACTTGCGCGCGAGCTTGCGAAACGCTTTTTTTATCTCCTCTGGCGTGGCCGTCTTCTCCACGCCGAGCGTCTTGTAGTAGTCCTTGAACTCCATGCTTGGCTACCCGGTCACCGTCGGAACTCAGCGGGAATCGGATCCACGCTCAGCTTCAAACTGGTGTCGCGCTCCACCGCCCCGACTCGCCCCGCACTGAGCGCACGCTCAATTGCCAACGCTGGTGGGCGCGTGCCGAATAAACCTTGGCTGCTACGTCTATACCGACATAGCTTCACCCTCAGCAAAAGGCTTTCCAATCGAAGTCTCATTGAATACCTGCCCCCGAGATGCCAGCGGCATGCGACGAAGGACGCGTTGCAACTTGACTGCTCCGACGGGCGCCAACATTGCCGCCGACTCTACTCTCGCCCGTTAACAGAATTCGCATATGGAGTCCCCATTCAACTTGCCGCCGACACGATGGCCCTCGGAGGGCGCTTAGCTTCATTCCGCTTGGCGAGCAAGAGAAGAGAACTCGCCGCTCCGGCAGGAAGCGTTTTCCGCACCACTCCAAAATAGGGTTCGGGAGCGAGCGCTGGGGCACTGTACGGCGCTCGGCGTGTCCGATAGTCCGGAATACATCTCCTATCGTCGCCGCGAGGGATGTGGCTCGCGCAGTTCCCCAGCGAAAAGCCGTCCAGGCGCACTAAGGATTGATCGGCACAGTGATGTGGTACCGACCGTCGCTGGGTTGCTGTGGCTGCATTGGTCCGGTACTCCGAGGCTTTCCCCAAATGACAGGCCCTCAACGACTTCAAAGGTCAAGCTCTTCAAACTTGGAGGGATCGGCGTAACGTTTCACGTAAACGCAGCATGGAAGTGGCCTCGGCGCCGCCTGATTCCATCCCCGCGGACGCACCGAATTCATTCTTTGCAAAACAACTATCCAGAAGCTGACGCCAAAACGTTGAGCATGTCTGCGCGATGGCGTGTAAGCTGGCCACGACTGGCACTGCGCTGCGACAGGAAACCTTTCGCAATCAGACCGTCATGCCTACTCAACGTCTCTTTGCGAACGACTCTCACTTGACTTCGATGCCGCTGCACTGCTCTGCTGCTGGTCGTCTTGACGCACTTCTGAGTGAGATTCAAGCATGCCGCGTCTGCGAGGCGCATCTCCCGCTGGGTCCTCGACCCATTGTGAGAATCTCACCGTCCGCTCGCATCCTGATGGTTGGTCAAGCACCAGGCCTTAAGGTTCACGAAAGTGGGATTCCGTGGCACGACGCAAGCGGGAAACGGTTGAGGGAGTGGTTGGGGGTCGAGGAATCGGTGTTCTATGACGCGCGCCGGTTCGCGATCGTGCCGATGGGCCTGTGCTATCCCGGTCGAGGCCGCAGCGGAGACTTGCCGCCACGTCCCGAGTGCGCGCCTCTTTGGCATGAACGCATCCTCTCCTCTCTGCCTCACATTCGACTGACTATCCTCATCGGGCAGTACGCTCAGGCGAAATACCTCGGTGAACGCAGGCAGGCGACCCTCACTGAGACAGTCGCAGCATGGAAGTCGTATGCGCCACAGTTCATCACCCTGCCCCACCCCTCGCCGCGCAACCAGAACTGGCTGAAGCAGAATCCGTGGTTCGACAGGGACATTGTTCCGATGCTTCGCAACCACGTGGCGGATGCGCTGGCATAGCCCGATTGCGGCTGCTATCGGTCTTAGCGCCTGGACTTACCACCAGTTTTCGCATTGGCTCCAAGTTCCTCCGCCTGCAAGGACTGCGGCGACCCTGCCCGAGTCGTTCAGCGCTATCCCTTGGGATCAGCAGGCGGAACTCGGTGCCCCATGGCGTGCCCCGCCTCTGTTTCAGCCTGGCATCAACACTCCATGTCCCGCGCGAGGCGCAGCCCACTGAATTGCCACCTGGTCGCGGGTGGAAAGAAATTGCGATAGGTGAGGCGCGTGTGGCCGCGTGGGGTGGCCACGCTTCCACCGCGGAGAACAATTTGGCCGACCATGAACTTCCCGTTGTACTCACCGATAGCTCCTGGCCATGGCCTGAATCCTGGATACGGATCAAAAGAAGAGCGTGTCCACTGCCAGACATGACCTGTTAGCTGTCGAATCTCCGGCAACCGTGCCGCCGATTCCCATTCAGCCTCTGTGGGCAGTCGCGCACCGCTCCATAGAGCAAAGGCAGCAGCCTCATAGAAGCTCAGCTGGCTCACTGGAGCTCCAAGATCCATCGGCTGGACTCCGGCAAGCCCGAACACCTGCCACCCCTCGGCCGGCGCGCTGGAGTCTCTTGGCGCAATCCAGTAGGCGGGCATTTGCCAGCCATTAGACTGAACCACCGCCCAGCCCTCGGACAGCCACAAGGCGGGAGTTTTATAGCCACCGTCGGCGATGAAGTCGACATACTCTGAGCAAGTGACCAAGCGGTCGGCAATTTGGAATGGCGCCAGCCAACAACGATGTCGCGGGGTTTCGTTGTCGAACGCAAAGGTTCCGCCTGGGTGACCGACCTCTACCAATCCGCTCGGTCCATCCAGCCATTTAACCTGTGAAGGAGTTTGAAGGCGAAGTGGCCCCTCTCCAGAGGCTCGAAGTGCCGGGAGCATCGGATTGCACGAGAGCAGGTGTAGGGCGTCCGTGACAATGAGCTCTTGATGCTGCTGCTCATGCTGCAGACCAAGAATAATCAGCGGCCCCACAGACTCGAGGGTTTCGTTGTCGGCCTCCTCTATGAGCCGAATGACAGCGGCGTCGACGTGCTCACGATACCGGTGCACTTCCCGCAGTGCTGGACGTGTGAGAAGCCCTCGCTGGGCCCTCGGATGGCGGCTACCCAGGGACTCGTAGTACGAATTGAACAGGTGCAGATAGGACGCGTTGAAGGGCTCGCATGATGTGTGAGACATCAGGACCACGGCCTCGAAGAACCACGTGGTATGCGCCAGGTGCCACTTCGTCGGACTCGCGTCTGCCATTGACTGTGCGCACTGGTCCTCCACGCTCAGGGGACTCGCCGCACTCAGAGTGGCTGCGCGAACCAGTGCAAAACGGTTCGCAAGAGCTGCGCGATCTGTCGCGTCAGGAATGAGAAAACTCGCGGGAGAACACGCGCGAAGTAAATTCCTGGTCATGAGCCCCGGGGTCCTTTTTTTTATGAGCGTGCCCGGCGTTCAGAGCAGCCAGGTGATTGACAAAACATGGACATATCGACGTCTTCGTCCATTGTTCTGACCGCACATTGGCCGCAGTCGCTATGAGCAGGCCCCCTCGTGTGAATAGGTGGCTTCGTCGTCGCAGGAGGGAGAGGGAGTGGGAGTGGGTTAGCCAATGCTGATGCGCAGAATGTAGGCGGCGCGCATATCAGTCGGCGCTGTATTCTTGGTCGCTGCCAATCGGGACACGTTGCGCGGACAAAACTGCAAAGTATCCGTCCGGGTCAGTCCAAAAGCCGGTCGTATTCCATCCTCCCGCCCTGAGCAGCAAGCGAATGTCCCGTACGGTGTACTTGTAGCTGTTCTCGGTATGAATGGTTTCGCCCTCCCGCATGGAGAAGCTGCAATCGGCTACGCGAAACTGCACGTCGTATCGCGCGCGAAGATGCATCTCTATCCGGGATAGCCCTTCATTCCACCGCACCTCGTGCTTGAAGGCAGACACCGGGATGTCGCCGCCGAGTTCCCGGTTGATGCGGTGCAGCAGATTGAGGTTGAACCTGGCGGTGACTCCCTGCGGGTCGTCATATGCCGGCAGGAGGATCGCCTCGTCCTTCAGCAGATCGACCCCCAGGAGCAGGATGGAATCATGGCCAAGGGCGTCGCCAAACGTCCGCAGGAGGTTGACTGCGGCCGCTTCGCTGAGGTTGCCGAGGGTAGATCCCGGGAAAAAGCCGATGCCACCTCGCTGCAGGACCGTATGCGGCAGCTCCATCGGACGCAGAAAGTCCGCCTCGACAGGCCGCATGGGAATATGCGGGAACTGGGCCTGCAAAGACGCAATGGATTCGCGCAGGAATTCGCCGGAGATGTCGATGGCGATGTACTCCGAGACCAAGGCGTTACCAAGCAGCACGGAAGTCTTGGTGGCGGAGCCCGCACCGAACTCAACGAGCACCTTGTTGTGCCCCAGGAGTGGGACGATCTCACGGATGTACGTCGACAGAATCGTACGCTCGCAACGGGTTGGGTAGTACTGCGGCAGCCGAGTAATGTCCTCGAACAGCTTTGAGCCTTCTTGGTCATAGAACCAGCGCGGAGGAATGGCCTTGTTAAGGCTTCCCATTCCACTAAGCACATCACGCAGAAGCCCGAGATAGGAGTTGGCGGCGGGCGCTACTGTGGGCGCAGGGAAGGAGGGGTTTCTCATCAAACGGAAAGGCAAATACTGACTCACACCATCATCCAGTCGATACGTCTGACGATGCTTGAATGGCTCCATACCCGGAGAAAAAGCGAAGGCTACAGCTACTGTGTCTCCATAACTATTCTTCTCCGATGACCCCACACGGGTCAACATGCCAATGTGTCCGGACGTCCGACAAAATGAGCCAGGGAACCTGAAGTGGTCATTCAGTGGGAGGCAGGACTGATTGACGGCTGGCCTTGATCGTCGATACGTACTGAGTTCACGGCCAGCGTCCGATAGTCCGGAAAACGTTCCCCATCGTCTACGCAAGGCCCGTAGTTCGCGCACTTCCCAACAAAAAAGCTGCGCATTCCACTGATGGCGGACAGTGATTCCATTCCCATCGCGGACAGCGTTCCAGACGATGGCGGACACGCTGCGCGGGTGTCCTGAGTGACGAGCAAATCGTAGCCGAAGTGTCCGCCATCAGCGTGGAACCGGTGGCCGGTCGGTGTCCTTCAAGCTGCCTTGGCGACCTTTCTCATGGACTCGCCTTTGAGGGCCATCTTGTGCGAGCCGTGCACGATGCGGTCCAGGATGGCGTCGGCCAGCGTGGGCTCGTCCAGCCAGGCGTGCCAGGCCGTTACCGGCAGTTGGCTGGTGATGAGCGTGGAGCGCGTTCCCACACGGTCGTCCAGCAGTTCCAGCAGGTCATTGCGCTCGTGTGCAGCAATCGGGGCAATGCCGAAGTCGTCCAGGATGAGCAAATCCAGCTTGGCCAGTTGCGCCAGCCGTTTGCCAAAGCTTCCATCACCGTGGGCCACATGCAGCTCCTCCAGCAGGCGCGGTGCGCGGGTGTAGAGCACCGAGAAGCCCAGGCGTGCGGCCTGCTGGCCCAGCGCACACGCCAGCCATGTTTTGCCGCAACCTGTGGCGCCGGTGAGCAGGATGTTGTGGCCATGGCGCAGCCAGTCCCCGCCGGCCAGGCTGGTGATGACTTCCCGACTCAAGCCTCGGCTGCCCCGCCAGTCGATGTCCTCCAGGCAAGCGCTGGAGACCTTCAGCCGGGCGGTCTTCAAGAGGCGCTCCAGGCGTTTGCTGTCGCGCCAGTCCACCTCGCGCTGCACCAGCAGCGCCAGGCGTTGCTCGAAGGGCAGTTCACTGGCGGCGATGTGGGTGGCGGCGTCGTTCAGCGCTGCGGCCATGCCGTCCAGGCGAAGGACGCGGAGTTGGTTGAGGGTCTGTTCGTTGAGCATGATTGTTCTTTCGGTATGGGCGTGTTGAGGTGGTGAGGTGGTGGCTGACGGTCGTCGTCAGTGGTCATCAGTGGTAGTAGCCCGGCCCCCGCACGTTCTCGTGCAGCGGCAAGCTCGCCTGTGTGGGGATGGGCGCATCCAGCGCTCGCTGGTCCAGGCCGCAGCTCAGGATGGAGGCGATGCTCTTGTAGGAGGGTGAGCGAATCGACTGCGCCCGGGCGCAGGCCGCCTCCAGGCGCTGCGCTCCGTACTCACGCCCCAGACGCATCAGGCCCAGGCAAGAGCGGTAACCCTGCTCGGGGTGGGCGCGGTGTTCCATCTGCCAGCGCACCACGGCCGCGGTGGCCACTCCCACCCGCTCGCCCCAGGCGATGAGCTTGGCCGGTGTCCACTGCAGGTGCGCCCGGTGCGAGGCCGGCATGTGCTCTGGCGTGGTGGTGTGTGCACCCTTGCGGGGATTGAGGGCATGGGCTGCCACGCGTTTGTTGCCGTGCAGGACTTCGACCGTGCCCGCCGTGATGCGCAACTCCACCGCCTCGCCCACCAGCGCGTGGGGCACGGAGTAGTAGTGGCCGTCGAGTTCGACGTGGTAATCGATGTTGACGCGGGCGGGCTTGAAGCGGGCTATGGGCATGCGCGTGGGCGGCAGTGGGCGCAACAGCGGCGCATCGAGTTCGGCAAAGGCACTGGCGCGGTTGCCGGGCAGCTTCTTGAACGCTCGCTGGTTCAAATCCACCAGCAAGGCTGCAATCGCCCGGTTCAGGGCGGCAATACTGAAGAAGGTCTGGTGGCGCAGGCGGGCCAGAATCCAGCGCTCGACCACCTGCACCCCCACTTCGACCTTGGGCTTGTCACGTGGTTTGGCCGGGCGCGCCGGCATGACCGCCAGGCTGTAATGCACCGAAAGCTCTTCCAGCAAACGGTGTGAGGTGGGCTCGTAGCGGTCAGGGCGCGCCATGAGGGCGCGTGGCTGGTCGGGCACCAGCAGGCGGGGTACGCCGCCGATGAACTCCAGCGTGGCGATGATGCTGGCCACCCAGTCGACCGCCTTCTGGCTGGGGGTGGCGCAGGCGTAGGTGTAGTTCGACGCCCCCAGCACGGCCACAAATATCTGGGCCTGGTTTATCTCGCCGGTGCTGGCATCCACGACGGGCACCGTCTGGCCAGCGTAGTCCACGAAGAGCTTGTCGCCGCCCTCGTGGGTCTGGCGCATGGAGCGCTGCAGGCTGCGGGCCCAGGCCTTGTACTTCTCGCAGAAGGCGCTGTATTTGTAGGCTTGGCCCGCGTGTTGATGCTGGTACTCCTCCCACAGCAGTTGCAGCGTGACACCGGGGCGGCGCAGCTCTTGGTGGATGTGAGCGTGCTCAGGCTCCAGGTGGCGGGACTCTCGCGCCACCGGTGGCCGGTACAGCCGCGCTTGCAGCTCTTCGTCGCTCAAGGTCTGGGCCAAAGCCCAGTCCACGCCAGCCACGCGTGCGTAGCTGGCTATCTCGCTGACGGTGGATTTGGAGATGCCGAGAGCGGCACCGATTTGGCGGGTGCTCAATGCCCCGGCGTGCAGCAGCTGCAGTGTGTGTCGTATTTTGCTCATGGTGACCCTGGGTGTGGGCATTGCTGGTTCCGGTCGAAAAACCGGTCAGCGTATGCCGCGTTTGGGTCACTCAGAACACCCTCAGGTGTCCGCCATCAAAATGGAATGCTGTCCGCCATCACCGTGGAACGGTGTCCGCCATGGCGGTGGAACACTGTCCGCCATCAGCCTGGAATCGTGTCCGCCATCGCGTGGAATACGCAAAAAAGCCATTCCAGGCACTACATTGGAACGACTCTGACGTAGAGAGGAGTCACTTTCAGTGACCCCTCCAAGAAATTTGAACTGAGATGCCGATCGAAGTTGATTTGATTGCCGTCAAAGAATATGCCTGCACGCGTGTGCCGACCCAGAATGGCGCAGTGGCGCTGATCTGAACATCTGCTTGAATTCACACTGGAGACATTGACATGAAAGCCACATGGAACGGCGCGGTGATTGCGCAGAGCGACGACACGGTGGTCGTTGAGGGGAACCACTACTTTCCCGACAGTTCGCTGAACCGCGAATATGTCACCTTGAGCGACCACAAGAGCAGTTGCCCTTGGAAGGGCCTAGCCAGCTACTACTCACTCAAAGTGAATGGCGAGACCAATCCGGATGCGGTCTGGTACTACCCCAACCCAAAGCCTGGTGCCGAAATGGTGAAAGATCGAGTCGCCTTCTGGAAAGGCGTGAAGGTCGAAGCGTAGGACAAGCTGGACGAGGCCATGGATGCATCGTGTCAGTGATGGCACGGATGCAGTTTCCATTTCCTGCTTTCACAAACGGCAGACAAGCTCCACGTTGCTCGCTCACGGTATGTTTTTTTGCAGTTACTCACGCCCCTTTTGGTAGTCCGGCTGCATGTGGTGGCGAACTCGCATCACCACCGGTTGCAAACATCGCAGCGTTGTCAGGAGTGGATGCAGGTCAGTAGCGACTACGAGTTGGTTTCCACCGCTACCGGGCCAGATCACTCTGATCCTGACTAGCTTGCACCGCGCGTGGTCGGATTACACGGCAGCAGTGGCCTCGGGCAGCTTGGCAATCACTTTGATCTCGAACTGGAATCCATACAACCAGGTTACGCCAATGGCTGTGAGCGTGGGGTGCGGAGCCTCACCCCAGTACTCCCCCACCACCTCCCAAATGGTTTCGAACTTTGGCTCAGGATCAACGATGAACACGGTCACGTCGACCACGTCTTTGAACGTGCAGCCTGCGGCCGAGAGGATCGCGTTGAGGTTGTCGAAAGCGAGCCTTACCTGGGCTTGCAATTCGGGTTCTGGCGAGCCATCGGGCCTACTGCCCACCTGCCCTGAGACGAATAGAAAGCCGTTGGACCGGATCGCAGGTGAGTAACGGTTCTTGTCATAGAGCGCCTGACGGCCGGCGGGGAAAACAACATCACGTGCAGACATGAGATACCTATTTGTTGGTGGGGATGGGTGGACTCTAGGCGATCACGGTCTTCAGATAAACAAGCAAGTCGCACAATGACTTTTTGCCATTTCCAAACAATAACCCCTGACATCAGGATCTCCGATGGACCGATTCGATGCAATGCAGGCCTTTACCCGCGTAGTGGAAGCCGGTAGCTTCACTAAGGCGGCACAGACGCTGCACATGAGCAAGACCACTGTGACGCAGCTCGTGCAGCAGCTGGAGGCGCGGCTGCGCGTGAAGCTGCTGAACCGCACCACGCGGCAGGTGAAGATCACGCCCGACGGCGCCGCGTACTACGAGCGCGTGGTGCGCCTGCTGGCCGACCTGGAAGACGCGGACACCAGCCTCTCCAGCGCTGTGGCCTCGCCCCGTGGGCGCTTGCGCGTGGATGTGCCCAGCCCGCTGGCTCGCATGATCCTGATGCCGGCACTGCCGGCGTTTCATGCACGCTACCCGGAGATCCAGCTGTACATGGGTGTGAGCGACCGCATGGTGGACCTCATCGGTGACAACGTGGACTGCGTGCTGCGCGGCGGTGAGATCACCGACCCTTCGTTGATCGCCCGTCACGTGGGCGATCTGCAGATCGGTGTGTACGCGGCACCCAGCTATCTGGAGCGCGTTGGCACGCCGCTGCACCCGGCTGAACTGGACGATACGCACCACCGCACGGTGGGTTATCTGCGCGCCCGCAGCGGCACGGTGGCGCCCATCGGCATGCACCGCGATGGCGAACGCATGGAGGTGCAGGGGCGCCATGTGGTGGCGATGGACGACGGCAACGCCTACCTCGCGGCTGGCGTCGCTGGCATGGGCGTTCTGTGGCTGCCGCAGTACATGGCGAACGACCATGCGGCACGGGGCGAACTGCTGCCGCTGTTCGACGGTTGGAGCTTCGATGCGATGCCGATGTATGTGGCGTTCCCGTCCAACCGCCATGTGAGTGCGAAACTGCGAGCCTTCATCGACTGGGTAGTGGATCTGATGCCCGAGCACGTGCCTGTGGCTTCGAGGCACGAAAACTCATTTCATGACAAGCACTGCACTGATGGCGCTCACCGTGACCAGCACGCAAACGTCCAACAGATTCAGGCGGTGTGATGAGCTGAACAACTTCATCCGTCGTAAGTGCATCCCAGTCGCCTAGGAACTGCCCTGGTGACAACGAACTGGTCAGAAAGCGATGCCCCGTCTATATCGGACATCCCCGAGGACAATGAAGCTTAGGGCCCAGATGCCTTTCGCTGCAACCCTTCCAAGGCGGTGAGAAGGCCACTCAGATCCATCCTATGAGTTTCACCAGCATTGATTTCGGCGTACACGATTGTCTGCTGCCGATCAATGAGGAAGCGCGCGGGTATCGGCAGCACCCACCCACCTTGCCCATTGAACTTCTCAAGGTCCACGTTCAAATCAAGATATAGCTTCCTAAATTCAGCTGGAACTTGCCATTCCACACCGAACTGAGCCGCCACGTGACCACCAGAATCATGCAGTATCGGGAAATCTAGCCTGCGCCTTCGGATGTGCCCGCGGCTGAATACTGGTAACTGAGGAGAAACGGCAAGCACCGATGCACCAAGCAGCTTGAACCGCCCGGTAACCCCCTGCAAGGCATTCAATTCCTTCCGGCACCAAGGACTCCATTCGCCGCGATAAAAAACCACCACCACGGGCCCATCGCGAAGCATTTCTGAGAGGGAGACAGTTTGACTTGTCGCGTCCGGGAGGGAAAAAGCTGGTGCGCGGCTAGGTGCCTGCAATGCTCTGGTAGCGCGGTCGCTGGAGACGGCGTCTTCCATCACTCTGAGCATCGCAACTAACGCATTCGAGCGTGTCCCCACCTCCAAGTGGGTACGCAACGCGTCAAGCTTCTGCTGCAAAGACATTTAGGGCTGGGCCAGCCGCGATCAAAAGTGCGAAAACCGCAAGAAGAAAGCGTACTGAGTTTTGTCTGCATTCTTGCACGTCAGCGCGAGTGCGCACCAATGTAGGGCCTGTCAATCTTGCGCAGCGGACAAGCGGCTGAAATTACGAGGACAAGGGCGCGATGTAGGGCTACTTTGAACTGGGCGGCACATCCGGAGGGTCACGCGCGATTTCCGAAATAATGAACTCAGTCAAGGCCCGTGCAGAAGGCTTCGCTTGACGTCCAACAGCATAGACTGGGCTTCCCCCAGTTTCCCGGACACATCCAATGACATGATGTGTTCAGGAGATAGGCATGACAAGAACCCGAAGGAGCTTCACGGACGAGTTCAAACGTGAGGCGGTGAAGCTGTGCAAGCAGCCAGGAGCAACCGCCACGCACATTGCGCGGGACCTGGGTATTCAGACGAGCGTGCTCAGGCGGTGGGTCACGCAGGAGCGTGGCGGAGTGTTGGACCTCAGACCAAACCGACCGCTTCGAAGTGAGGCTGCAACGGAGGTGGAGCGGTTGCAACGCGAACTGCGCCGTGTGACCACGGAGCGCGACATCCTAAAAAAAGCGCTCGGCTACTTTGCAAAGGACCCGCAGTGAAGTACGGCTTCATCGCGCGGCATCGTAGTGTCTGGCCCACCCGCACCATGTGCCGGGTTCTGGCGGTCTCCCACAGCGGCTTCTATGAATGGATGGGCAGAGCGCCAAGCCAGCGCAGCCAGGACGACGCGAGGCTCACCCGCCTCATCCGAGAGAGCTTCGAGCTCAGCGACCGCACCTACGGCAGTCCACGCGTCTGGCACGACCTTCGAGCGCTGGGCGAGAGTTGCGGGATGAACCGGGTCATCCGGCTGATGCACCTGGCCAAGCTGCAGGCCCGTCACAAGCGACGCAGGCTACCTGGCGATACGGGCAGCAGGCTTGAGAACCACATCGCGCCCAACCATCTGCAGCGCGACTTCGAGGCCAATGGTCCGAACCAGAAGTGGGTGGCTGACTTCACCTACATCTGGACGGCCGAGGGCTGGCTGTATGCGGCGGCGGTGATGGACCTGTACTCACGTCGCATCGTGGGGTGGTCGATGAGCGACACCATGCAGGCCAAGATGGTGAGCGATGCTTTGTTGATGGCCCTTTGGCGGCGCGGCAAACCCAGCTCGCTGATGCATCACTCGGACCAGGGCAGTCAGGGCGGATTCAACTGGTCGTCGCAACAC
>Ga0210245_100447_pt1 | contig 37969 bp, 32 predicted proteins | sample ChrtobMetaP3_4mM_FD_155450 | JGI IMG/M metagenome (GOLD analysis project Ga0210245, IMG submission 155450) | Chrysochromulina tobin associated microbial communities from unialgal haptophyte culture, Seattle, Washington, United States - P3_4mM | ecosystem: Host-associated > Algae > Haptophytes >...
CCCCCCCGCCGCAGCCACCATCCCCGCCGCCGCCCTCGCCCTCGCCTCCGCCGCCCTCACCTCTGCCTTCACCGCCGCCACCTTCAACCTCGCCGCCCCCGCCTTCGCCTTCTCCGCCCCCGTCTGGCGTGCCCATTGAGACCGTGTACGTGATCGGCGTTGCAGTCTCTTTGCTTGCACTACTTGGGGTCGCCGTGTTCATGTACCGCAAGACGCTCTACATCAAAGTGATCTCACCACTGTACGTCAAGGTGGTGCACCCGGCCCTGACCTTTATTGCCGCAAGTTCCTGGTTCAAGGGGCTCGTACCGCCGCCGCCGCCACTGGAAGTCAAAATCGGACCGCTGGCCTTCGCACAGGAGGAACTCAAAGATGTTGAGCTGGAGAAGGCATCCGCGGCCGCGCAAGCGAACAGCGACTACTCAAAAGTGGGCAAGTTGGGCCGCGAAGCGCTGCGCGAGCGGATCGCTCCCCTCTCGGCCGAGGAGCGCTCGATGCTCGCGGCGGAGACGGCGGAGCTCTCTATGGCCGAGCAGGGCGAGATCCAGGCGCGCGCTGAGGCCGCCGTCGCGTCAAGCGGCACGCCCGAGGCGGCGCTGCTCGCCGCAGTCAGCCGCTCCGCTTCTGCTCTCGAGGTGCGCGCGCTGCTGCAGCGCGGCGCGAATCCCGACGCCGCCTTCCTTGACAAGTCGGCGCTCGCGGTCGCGTCGCGCAACTGCTCGGCGGCCGTCGTCAAGGTGCTGATCGATGGCGGCGCGACGCTCGACATGAAGGACGTGTGGGGGTGGACCCCGCTGATGCACGCTATCGATGCGCACACGGGAAGCTCCTCGCGCGAGCCGGTGCTCATGCTGCTCCTCGACGCAGGCGCGTCGGTCGACGTCTGGGGCAAAGACCTCAAGGGGCCGCTCGACATGATGGAGGCGCGCGAGGAGCAAATCAAAAAGGCGCGCGAGCAGGAGGCGTCCATAGGCAAGCAGACAAGCTCGCATCTGACAGCCCCGGGAGCCGCCAACCCGGTGGTCGACTCTCGGGCTTGCGAAGCCCGCCGCCTTTCTGTGAACCAGCCGCGCCGCCTCACCAACATCATGCGCCAGAAGAGCGGCGGCGGGTCGGGGTGCCGTCGGTCACTCGACAGTGAGACGCCAAATTTCTGCGTGGCGGGCCATCAGTACGTCTCCTCGTCGCCGGTGCCTCCCCGATTTTCAGCCGTCGCGAACGCGAGTGAACGAGTCTAAGGGCTGACCGTCGAAAGGCGCGACGCGACTCACACTGTCACGTGGACCCGGAGTGCGGCCACTTGCGCGGCAAAGTCTGCGGCACTGGCATGGTCCCGCGCAACCATAGGCGGTGCAATGAGGGCCTCTGATAAGCGACTTGCATCCTTCGGCCTTAGTCCGAGCTCTTCGAGATTTTCACGGAGACGCGGACCCATTGAACACAGCAGCGAAATGGAGAGCTCCTCCTCGTCAGAAGGTATGCGCTTCCAGCCCGATGGCCTCAAGAAGTGTCAATGCGGGTTCCAGTTCTGGTGCGTCCAGCGTCTCCATCTCGCTCGCGTCTCCCTGGCGTCTCTTGCCTTTTTCCACATTCCTCATGAGACGTTCTCACGCGTCTGCCCGGGCTTCACCTCCCCAGCACACGGCACACCGCGGTTGGTGTGTTCCCGGGACATTGCGGATTCCGGTGAGTGAGAGTGAGTGGGAGTGGAGTGAGAGTGAGTGTCTGAGTGACTCTGAGTGAGTGAGTGAGTGAGTGAGTGAGTGAGCACTCACTCGCTCACTCACTCTCACTCACTTCCCGGGGGGGGGTGGGAGACACGTTCATGTTTCGGACCCGCGCGCGAAACATACATGTACTTTTGGGGCGAAACATCCGAGGATCGCAATGGACCACCCCGCCCAGCATCAAGAGAGGACACACGCCCACCATGGGCGGTGAGCAATCGAAGCCAAATCCATACGTAGCTGATTTTCGAACCGCGGCCGCCCAGAATGCACAGCAGCTTTATTCTGCAAAAGCGCCCGACTCGATCCATGCCAAGTCTCACATGCTGGGCGATGCCTTCATGATCCAAAAGGTGAAGGCGATTGAGGGCTACGAGCGACACGTGTCCGTCGTCACCGGAGGCATCAGCGGCATGGGCATGCAGGCAGCCGGCCGCTCAGCGTACACAGCAGACGGCCCAGTAGAGGAGGCACAGAAGAGGGCGCATGCCGCTTACGCGCAGCAGCTGTTACCGCAACGGCTCGAGGTGCTCGAGCAGCCGCACGTACCTGGGGACGCCTGGGCCATCCGAATGGCCCAAAGCACGCCCTTCAACGCAACCGAAAGCCGCAACCGTTTCGACCTGATGCGGGCTCCCGACACGATAGCGAGCAGTAAGCTCGACAATGTGGGCCATGCAGGAATCGATGCCCAACAGGTTGCCGAAAGTATCAAGGCGAAGGGGTTCACGCCGGGTGCGGTAAAGAGGGAGTGGGTGGGGATCAAGGGGACGGTCAATCTCGGGGACTACATGCTCAAGGAGTCGCTGAAATTCACGCAAGCGAGGACACCCAACCGAAAAGGAGACGCACAAGGGATCAAGCCCAATCTGCCTACGGGAGGCGAGCGTTTGGAGTGTGAGCAAGTCAGGGTGCGGCAGGTCATCAAGGACGCCAACCGGATGCAGGAGCTGCCCGCACCCAATTACGGTGGAGACTCGTACATGGTCAAGCATGCCGAGCAAGCGCAGGCGTTCATCGCGTCAAATTTCAAGATCCACGAACCGAATCTGCCCGCACCGCCTGATGAGATGGCTGCCTGAGCGTGCATCGGCGGCACTCGACAGGGCCCATGCAGAGCGGTGGAGAGTGCGGCGGCAGTACCACGATGCCTGACTGCCATCACCGTGCACGCACTCGACGAGCTGAGCAGGCGGGACTAGTGTCTAGTCCCAGTGAACTCTTGTGACACACCATGATGCACAATCTTTACGTTACACACGTTGCGCCGCGGAGTACTCCGCGGTACGGGTTGCGTGCCCGCGCGAGTACGCCGCCCGCGTTTGAGGTGCTTGAGGACAGTTCACGCGAACAGTGTGGTGCTTAACGTTACAAAATATGACTATGTATACAGTAGTAGCAGCTCTTGGCTCCTACCTCTAGCGTGAAGCGTCTAGCTGCGTGACCCGGGCGGTCCGCCCGCGCCCGCAGTCCCCAGACCCTTGGCAAACCGAAACCCCAAACCGAACCGACGCCGGCGTCGACGGCGGTCCGTTGCCGGTCCCGAAACCCTGGCGAGAGGCTCGAGGGCGAGGCCGGGACGCGCGACAGCCGCCGAGCCGCGACCTACCGCGACCGGCGCTAAATTCGCGGGCGCGAAACCGTTGCGGGCCGCGTCTTCACTCGTCGCATGTCTGGGCATACGCCATGCCCTCACGAAGCGGTCTGGGCAAACCGCTCGACCTGCGAGCAAATCCACAACTGTATTTAGGAAGCGTCGTCGATGGCACATCTGGAGCCAGCTGTGGCATGGCTACGGTCACAGAGGTCGATGTGCTGAATCTGCGTCACCGTCGCGACACCATCCGCAAAAGTGACGACAGCGTTGAGGCAGTCGAGCGAGAGACCGTAGTCGACGTCGGCTCGCTGCTGCCGCCAGTGAACAGACCGAGGATCAGCCGCGAGAACCTCGGCGAGTGCCGCGCGTGCCTGCGCGGCGCTCGTGAGCAGCCGTAGCGATGGTTCAAGCGCCGCAAGCGCCGCCTCAGCCTCGGGCGTGAACATGACTTCAAGGTCGGGTGTGGGCATTGTCTCAAGCCACGGCGCTACTGCCACCTTTGTGGCGGGCAGCCCGTGGCCATCGGCAAAGGGCACGTAGGGCTTGACATCGAGAATGGGGGTGCCATCGACGAGATCAATGCCGCGGAAATGGAGCGTGTCGCCCCTGACCGCTTCGAGCTCGACGAGCGACAGCCCGATCGGATTCGGCCGGTGCGGCGTTCGAGTCGAGAAGAGCCCTGTCTTCATGCCGTCGCAACGCGGTGGGTGGACCTTCGATTTGGTCCCGACGTTGCCATTCAAATGGAAGACGAAGATGATCCACACGTGCGAGAATGCGCCAAGACCCTCAACCGAATGCGTCGCGTTGAGCCCCTTGCCTAGCTGCAGCTTCAGTGTGGCCGCAGACGACGGGCACACGCACCCCTGGCGCGGCGTACCATTCTTCTCGACAAAGCATGTGCGCAAGTGGCCGATAGGACGAAAGGGCCACGTGCCATCGGGTACGGGCTCCAGATGCACGGTCGCCGATCGTGAAATAGGCATCGACGCGGGTATCAAAGCCGCCGCAGTGGCTGGCGCCGCGTCCTCGTTGTCAGCGACAGCAATGTCGGTGTCGTCTGCATAATCGCTCGTCGGCGCGCGCACAACTGCCTCAGATGCGGTTTCCATGGCCGCAGCTGTTGCGGCGGCCGCAGCTGTTGCGGCGGCCATGCTTGCTGTCACCGCTGCAGTGCCAGCCGACGAGGCCATGGTGGAAAGGAGCGAGCGCAGATGTGTCAGCTCTGCAGCTACGCATGTTGCGAACTTGGAGTGGCGCTCGATCAGCTTTGTCAAAGCCGTGCGTGCCGCCTCGAGCTTGCCTTGGAGCTCGTGTGCCTGCTTGCGCAGTTTTGGCGACGCGCCCAGCACGATTGAATACGTCGCACCAGCAGTGAGCTGCACTAGTGGCCGGCCTGCCACATCCAGCCGCACAACCTGCTGCGTGGCCTCTTCCACGAGGAAGGCTGACGTGCCGAATGTGTCTCGGACGTTGAGATCGTCGGCAGGCAGCCGAAACACGCTCGCCGTCAGGTGATAGCGCAGGCGAACTGTGGCACACGTGCCAGCTGAAGAGACGTCGGCGTGCGCGTCCGGGGTCGCCATATTTTTTTGCTGTTCAACACAACGCTTCTTCGGCGTCCATGCACGAGGGCCTCTATGACTGTGTGAAGGACACAGCCCGCTGTAACCAGGCCGTTAATCGGCGGCGTGGGGGAAGGTGTGACGGCGTCCATGCACGAGGTCCTCTATGACTATGGTCGGAGGTCGAGGTGTGAAGGACACAGCCCGCTGTAACCTTAATCGGCGGCGTGGGGGAAGGTGTGACCCCTCATCATGTGAACCCTAGCTTAGTGACCGCCCTGGCCGCGGGGGGCCTGCCCGTTTACGAGCGTTTTCGTTTAACTACTCGTCCGACGCACTGCAAAGTACAAGGTATCACCGTCGTGCAAGTTGTAATCGGCGAGGAAGAGATGCTCTCCGAGGAGGCAGCCGCCGGGCGCGATGAGCTCGAGGCCGCCCTCTTGATGGCGACCGTGCTCGTACCTTAAGCTCTGTGGCAAAACAAGCTGCTGCTGCAGCAGCCGCCGCACATCGCCCACTGAGTCCCACTGCGACGCGCGCACGACATGCACAGTCTCATTGCTCATGGCATCCACCACATCCCCCTTGGCCGAGGTTGCAGTGGCATCCTTGGAGTGGGGTGCACCCTCCACCTCGCCGTCGCCATGCAGCGCGAGTCGTAGGCAGTACACCTCGTAGTTGGGGTCGCGCCGCAGCTCGTCGATGGAAACGACGAGGATGCCGCCGACCACACGCGCGCCACGTGTGGAACGATCGTCTCGCCGCCGACTGAACGCGTCTTCATCGGCAGCGCTGCCGTTTACGATCGCCTCAAACGCTTGCACAACCTCAGCAAAACGCTCAGCGCTGCCCGCATCGCCGCTCACATCAGGGTGGAGGGCGAGGGCGCGTTGGCGGTACGCAGCCTTGACGGCGTCTAGGCTCGCGCGCGGTGACACATCGAGCACTTTGTACGCATCGCGTACCTGGAGTGCGAGGCCACGGAACGCGAACGCGAGGACCCGCTTCGACATGGGCGCTGTCCTTACGCGGACGCACGCGGACGAAGGCCGGGCGGAAATAGGCACCTTTCAGATCAGGCTCCTTTGCACACAGAAAAAAATCCGTGGTGTGAATCCGCGCCGACGCAGAGGCCGACTTGGAGAAAGTATGTGTCCCTGCTTTCATCGGCGCGCTGCGCCTGGCGTGGCGTGCCTGGCCGCCGAAACCTGTGTCGCTCCGCCCGCGTGCTTATTTCGACAACATGCGACCCTTTCGATGTGTCGCCGCAGGTTTCCAGAGGCGCATCCCTAGGCGGTGCAGACAGCGGGCTCTCTTCCCTGCGACTCGTGGCACCCCACTGTAGCCATGGCGATGCGTGGCCTGACCGTGTTCATCTCCGACCTGCGCAACTGCACCAGCCCGGAGCAGGAGAAGAAGCGCGTCGAGAAGGAGATGGCTCACATCCGCCAAAAGTTCACAACCGAGTCCAACATGAATGGTTACAATCGGAAGAAGTACGTGTGGAAAATCCTCTACATGTTTATGCTCGGATACGAGATCGACTTTGGCCACATGGAAGCGGTCAACCTGATCTCGAGCCCTCGCTACTCCGAGAAGTCGGTCGGCTACGCGTGGTGTGCGCTGATGCTACGCGAGGGCGATGAGCTGCTCCGGCTGATCATCAACTCCATCCGCTCCGACCTCATCTCGAAGCAGGACGACGCAATTTGCCTTGCGCTCGCGGCGATCTGCAATGTGGGAGGCAAGGAATTTTCAGAGACGCTCTCCGGCGACGTGCTGCGCCTGCTGACGGGGAACATGACCAAGACGTACGTGCGCAAGAAGGCAGCGCTGACCACCCTGCGGCTGTACCGCAAGGATCCCGTGATGCTCCCAGCTTCCGAGTGGGCGGACAAGATCCTAGCGCTCCTCGACGAGAAGAACATTGGCGTGTTGACCTCGGCGGCCTCGCTGGTGATTGGCATCCTCACCCAGGAAACAGCTGGCTGGGAGGGTTGCTCAGCCAAAGCAGCACGCACGCTCACGCGCATTGTACTCAACAAGGACTACTCGAACGACTACCTGTACTACGGCATCCCGACGCCGTGGCTGCAGATAAAGCTGCTGCGCATGCTGCAGTTCTTCCCGCCGCCCGACGACCACGCTCTGAAGATGCGCGTCTCTGAGGTGCTCCAGCGCATCATCACGGGCACCGACGTGACCAAGAACGTCAACAAGAACAACGTGACGCACGCTGTGCTCTTTGAGGCGATCAATCTGGTCATCCATCTGGGGAGCACGTCAGAGCTGCTGCCACAGGCATGCGCGCTGCTCGGCCGCTTCATCTCCATCCGCGAGGCCAACATCCGCTACCTCGGCCTTGAAGCGATGGCGCGCCTCTCGATAGCGCAGCCCGACACAATGGACCAGCTCAAGAAGCATTCGCAAACCATCTTCTTCTCGCTCAAGGACCAGGATATCTCCATCCGCCGTCGCGCGCTCGACCTAGTGTACTCAATGTGCGACTCGGCCGGCGTCAAGGAGACCGTCGCTGAGCTGCTCGCCTACCTCGAGACCGCAGATTCTCACCTCAAGGAAGAGCTCGTCCTCAAGATAGCCATCCTCGCCGAGCGGTACCGCACCGACAACGACTGGTTCGTCGACGTCATCCTTTCGCTCATCAGGAACGCGGGCGATTTCGTCTCGGAGGAGATCTGGTACCGCGTCGTACAGATTATCACCAACGAGGGCGACGCACTGCAGGCTTACGCAGCGAAGAAAGTGTGGCTGTCGCTCAAGGGTGAGCGCTTTCCACACAAGACACTGCTCAAGGTTTCGGGGTACGTTCTGGGCGAGTTCGGGCACACCATCGCTGAGGAGGAGGGCTCGAGACCCACGGACCAATTGCGTGTGCTGCACGAGCACTTCTTGCAGGCGGACCCCGACGTCAAGGCGCTGCTCCTCAACACGTACGTCAAGCTCTCGCACGCGTTCGGCGAGGTTGCGCCCAAGGTGGGCGAGGTGCTGCGGCTGGCAGCAACATCAATTGACCAAGAGATGCAGCAGCGCTCGATCGAGTACCTCGCGCTCGGGGGGGCGGGTCTCAGCGAAATCAAGAATTCGGTGCTCGAGATGATGCCCCAGTTCACAGAGCGCGAGTCGATCGTGCAGAAGACGCTCTCCAAGACGCAGGGCGAGGCGAACGCGATGCCTGCGCGCTCGGCAGGCGGAGGCAAGGACGACGACGACGACGGCGACGATGACAAGCCGCGCGGCAACGGGTTGTCAGTGGGCAACTCATTTGCGCCTTCGAAGCCCGGTTTGGATCGCCAGCCATCGGCCGCGTTGATCGGTGACGAGGTTGACATGATGGGCGGCCTCTCGATGGGTGGGCCACCCGCGCCTGCGAAATCGGGCATGGACGATTTGCTCGGCCTGATGGGAGACCCTGTGCCGCCACCCGCCGCGCCCAAACAGGGAGGTGGAGGCATGGGCGGAGGCATGGGCATGGACGACTTGCTCGGCATCATGGATGCTCCGCCCGCGCCCGCCCCCGCCCCCGCCCCCGCCCCCGCGCCAGCTGCTGGCGCGGCCGGCAGCAGCACCCCGCAATGGCTGGCGATGTGCACGCGTAACGATGGTGTGCTGCACGAGGACGCCAATGTGCAGCTGGGCATCAAAATGGAGTTTTCAAACCACCAGGGCCGCCTCGCCATCTACATCGGCAACAAGACGCCTCAGCCGCTCACATCCGTGAGCACGATGTTCTCGCCGGTGCCCGGGGTCGCGCTGCAGCCCGCGCAGATCGCAAGCGAGGTGGCTCCAAAGCAGCAGCTGATGCAGATGATTATGATCGAGTGTGGCGGGCCGTACGGCGATCCGCCACAATTGTGCCTTCGCTTCGTCGGACCAAGCGGTCCTACGCAGCTCGTGATGCCCATCCCGGTGCCGCCCACAAAGTTCCTTGTGCCGATGGCCATCGACGGGGGTGACTTCTTCCGTCGTTGGAAGGGTCTAGAGGGCAAGGAAAAGCAGCTCGTGTTCAAGCTCAATGCCATGCCGCTCCCCGAGGCGCTCGTAGAGGAGAAGTGCGGCCCCTCGGCTCTCAAGTTTGGGCTGCTCAAGGGCGTCGACCCCAACCCGGCCAACTTCGTCCTCTCGTCGTACATGGCCGCGAAGGGCGTGCCGCCCAACGCCGACGCCGCGTCGGTGCTCGCACGCCTGGAGGTGAACCCGGCGGCGGGCATGTGCCGCGTTTCAGTACGCTCGGCCTCAGATGGCCTCAACAACGCTATTGCGAAGATCGTCGGCAGCCATCTGGGAACGCTCGCTTGAGCCTGCCAGATGGTGTCCCACCTGAGGTCCTGTGGCCACCTTGAATGGCGCAGCTCAGCTTTAGAACCTACCGCACGCGCGTCGTCGTCGGCAGGCCCAGTGAAGGATGAGCGCGCGGTAGGTTGGGGGTACGTGCGCCGCGCTGGTCCACTCAGCGAGGGGAGCTGGTGAGAAGCGGCCGTGGTACTCGACTACGCAGCAGGGGCACGGGCCAAGGTGGGCCGGGTTGAGCCAACGTGTGTTGGCGTTGCCGCAAGGAATGCTTGGGCGTGAAGCGTGTGTGTATGTGCGTGCGAGCAGTGCGATGCTCGGCCGGGCAGGCCTGATGGTGCGGCAGGTAGGGCCTGCAAGGAATCGGTGCGCGTGTGCATCTCTATCTCGAGCTGCCTCTCACACATCGGGCGCGTATCCATTTGTTTTGAGTCGTCGTGCGGTGCGTGTCGTGGACGTGCGCTGTTTTGCGCGAAAATTAATAGAAGAAGTCGACGGAATATCCGGTTTTTCCCCACGTCATGACGTCATAAAATCGCCCATTCGAAAAACTTGGAATCAAACTTCCAAGTCCTGGGACGCGGCTCCGTTCAGTTCGATGGCGCTCCGTCAGTTCCGGTCGATCGTGCCAGGATCGTGCCACGGTTCACTATTCACCGGAGTACTCACCGTGCCGTTGGTACGTGCTCGACGTCATCACCTCGGCGGCAGCGGCTCGAAACTTTGCGCGCTCCTGCAACACCCAAGAGCGCTTGGCTGGAGTGCCGCCGTCCTGGAGTGCCGCCGCTGCGGTTAGCCAAGCGTCTCGCACGACCTCTCGCGACCTCCGCGTGAGCTCCCACGAGTAGGGCCGGCCTTGCTTCAACGGCCAATGGCGCACAATGGTTCCCGCGCTGACGCCAGCTTTTTCAACATCGAAGACGATTGCGCCCGGATCGCGGCAGGAGCTGACGCTATTCGGGCAGCAATAATTGGGCGATGGGCAACACAGCGACTGGCTCACCGGATCGAATAAAAAATCCTCAGCGCGCTGGCAGATGTTGGACTCTGTGACCCACGCCATTCGCGGGAGCAGGTCGTAGATCGGGTTGAGCATGCACGTCGATCGGCACGGGTTGGAGTCAAACTGACCATTGACGAGGTACGACCACCGAGGTGACTGGCCTTCATTCGCCGGCAATGCTCTGTGCAGCCCATAAATCATGTTATGCAAAAAGCCAAGCGGGCGGCTTTCGTTGCGCACGGGAAAGAGCTCGTTGCGCACCGCTCCGAGGAAGCACCGAGTGTAGGCGAAAGGAAAAGCGAGCATCGCGTCGGGCACGCGCAGATTGCGCCGCCAATCGCTCCGCTGACTCATTTCGAAGGTGCGATTCGTGGCTGCGCGTTCCGAGTGGTGCCGCCAGTGTCCTCCCGACTCACGAAACAGGAAGCGGAATCCGTCGATGGACGACGCGTCGCCGAGCAGCCGATGCATGTCCACTTTCAGGTACAGGTCGAACCGTGTCACGACTACGGCCGCATAGCCTGCTGATTGCTCTGCGCACCATGCTAGGAAGGCGCGCACCGCCACGCCAAGGGGTAACAGCTGCGAGGGCGTCGACGCTTGCTGCACAGTTGTCACGCTCACGACACGCGTCCCCAGTGGGTTGAGCAATTCTTCCATGGGTCCCCCAAGCCGCCTGTACACGGTGAGGAATATATCGACACGATGGCCGGAGCGCTCGAAGGGCTCAAGAAGACGCTGCTGCAGCGAGATGAGGCAGCGCCTCTGAGCACCCAGGCGAGTCTCCTTTCCAGCTCTGCTCGAGTCCACCGAAAAGGTTTCACGAGAATTTCCACGGAACGCTTGCCCACGCAGCAGCACTGCAAGGGAATGGCCAGCTGGGTGCGCGTTCAGCTGAGTTGGAGGTGTCGTTGACACAGCCGTGACTGCGGCCTCCAGCAGCTCCACATGGCCCTTCACACCCCAGCGGCGCTCAAGCATCTGGTCGTACCGGTGTGCGCATTGTCGGCCTCGCAAGCGTAGCGCCGGACGTCCTGAGCTAGGTCCGTGGCTGCTCTTACCTGCCTCGGTGCTGGTAGAACCAGTCAGCTTCGCGGCGAAGAGCGCGTCACCCAGGGCCGACCTCATTAAAAAGTGCCCTGGTGAACTTTTGTCACGCCCTGTCTGTGAAGTCGGGTCGCCCCTCAGTATGAAATCAGTGAATTGTGAAATTACTCCCACCGAAAAGCCGCGATTGCCCGATCCCACGAAGCACAATTCGCGTCGCGAGAACAGTCGCGAGTCCGCTAATACCTGTGGCGCGTGGCGGGGCTTTCGCATCTCCTCGTCGTCGTCCCGCGTGCCGGCGGCGGCGGCCGGCACCGGATACCGTTCACCTCGTTAAATCGACTGTTGCATAACCGGGTCGAATTGAAATAAAACGGAAGCCGCGACTCACAATGCGGGTGTGTCGTTCGTCCGTTACTTATATAGTTATATTACGAGGTTTTTCAGTTTCATGTTTATATACATGTTCACATGTGTTTGTGTGTTTACGAGGGTGGCAGCTCAGCCGCCTTAATCTTCTTGCCGTCGACGAGGACGACGATGTTGTCGATGCTGAGTTTGAGTTTGTCCACGATCACCGCGGCAATCTCGTCCCGAACGTTGCCCTGGATCTCGATCGTTTCGGGCTGGCCATCCTGCGCCTTTTTCAGGGCGGAACCGCACGCGAACTTCTTGCCAAATACCTTGGCCGCCGCGGCAGTATCGACACCATGGAGGTCGAGGCCCTTGACGATTGTGATGTGTTTCTTCTTGTTGCGGTTGTTGAGCTCGATCACGATCTCGGCCGGCGCCTTCTCCTTCTTCTTGTTGGGTGCCCCTCCGCCGGTGCCGATATCATCGGAGGCCGGCTTCTTGCCGCCCTGAGCCTTTTTGGACGCTGCGTCTCCCCCTTCGAAGCCGAGCCTCGTCATCAGCTGCACGAGTTCCTCATCACCCTGAACGTCAGGAAAATGTGTCTTCCAGTTCTGCTCGAAATTATCCTTGCACTTCTTGAAGAGTGGGTTCCACTCGCAAAACTCGAAGGGCAATGAGCAAACTGAGTTTAGGAACGAGCCGCAACCGCGAGTCTCGTGAGCTTCAGTGCGAAATGGAGGCTTGGGTGTTCAGTTGTCGTAAAGCTGCACACCTTCGCAATAGGGTATGGACTTGATGTGTCGGGTCTTGTCGGTGCCGGTGACAACCATGGTGGCACGCAGCGTGGGAACTTCACCATCATCGGTTGAGCTTCCCACAGCGGTGGCGCCGGATGTATCCGGTGGCGGTGGCGGTGTCGGTGGTAAAGCGCCACCCGGTCCCGGTGGAAGCGGAAATGCCTCTTTGACAGGCTCACCATCTTCGTCTTGCTCCTGGCCCTGCTCCTCTTCCTCCGGCTCTTCTTCCTCCGGCTCCTCTTCCTGCGCCATCTTCTTGCCTTTGCCCTTCTTGCCCATTGGCTTTGTAGATAGCGATTTTTGCGACGAGCGCCGCGTGGGCTGTGTGGCGCGGCACGCTTGCAACGTGACGAAACATCGACTTTCCGACTCACGGTTCATTCATAGAAGATCAAATAGGAACAGGAAAGCCTTCCGCTGAGTACTTGCAAATCGGCTGTTAATCGGCTGATTGCGAACCTGATGCGATCCTGAGTGCATCAAAAGTCAATCTCTCGACTGTGCCTCCAGAAGCGGCCGCTCGGAAAGGCGTTCGCGGCGGGATCGAGGCCACAGGCCGCAACTCTCAGCACGCCACGGGCCGCGATTGCGGGCGGCAGTGCGCGGAGACGCGCCTGTGGGTCGTGGTCGCTGAGCATGCGCGTGTTTACGTCTCCAGGGCACACGGCAGAGATGCACACACCGCACTTGTCGGCCTTCGGAAGCTGAGAGGCACCAATGCGCGTGAGGGCATTAAGTGCTGCCTTCGATGCAGCATAAGCGGGCGTCGGACCATGCGCCGGCGCATGCCCGAAAGCGTTGCGCGGCGGCGCGGCGCGGGCGAGCACGCGGAGCACAGCGCGCTCAGACGCAGCGTTGCGTAGCGCAGCCTCAAAGGAGGTGTGAAGATACACGAGCTCGCCATCGCCAGAAGAGACATGCAGGATATGTCCACGCCGACGGCGCAGCATGCCAGGCAGCAGCGCGCGCGTGAGCACGAGAGGGCCGAGCACATTGATGCGCCAGCACTCGCGGATGGTCGCAGCGTTCCAGCCAGTTGGGCACACCGCCGCGTTATTTATGACTAGGTCTATGCAGTCGCCATGTTCACGCACGAAGGCCTCGACACTTCGCCTGTTGCTGACGTCGAGCTCGCACCCGCAAAGGGTTTCAAGTCCGACGCCCATTTCTCGTTGCAGTGCAGAAGCGGCGCCGTGTGCAGCGGCAGCCGTGCGCGCAGTGAGCAATACGCGCACCGATGTAGACTCCCCAACCAAACTGTTGCGGAGAAATTCGCGCACCAGCGAAAGACCGAGTCCGCGCGAAGCTCCCGTGACGAGGGCGGTCGTGGTCGGAGCGCACATCGAGCTTCTTTCTGTGAGAACAGTACGGATGTGTGAACAACCGTTTAAGTTCAAGTTCAAGTTCAAGTTCAAGTTCAAGGAGAGGCTTCCTTTAGGTTGTCTGTTGTTTATGTCTCTTGGAATCTAAGGTGGGCACGCAGGATTGGGTGTGTTGAGGACAGGGACGTCACGTGTGGGCCTCCAGGGGCGGTGACTGTTCAGGATGGTGTGGGGTGCGTTGAGTCAGTCGACTTGTCGGAATGTGTGTCTCAAGGTTAACACGGGACCATACGTTAGAGTACACAGGCGTGATCGGCGATGGCTATCATGATCAATCATGCGCGATCGCCGGTTCCCGGGGCACAGTACTTAGTAACTTGTACTTTGAGTTCACAGGTCGAGAGTTCGCACGGGCGGTCGAGCGTCGACGCTCTCGACCTACTCTCGACCACACGTGCGCCACCGTGCACGGCAGAGAGACGGTAACCCGACGGTACACGGGGTCACGGGCGCACATGAAACTCGACGAGACGAATTTAACTATTAACAGAACGCCGGGGCGCGCGGGCGCGGGCGGATGAACGAAACGCGCCGAAAACGGACACCGCACCGCAGGCACCGGCCGGGGGGCCGCCGTCAGCGTCACCCCCACTGTAGAGACCGGACACTGAGTATTAACTGAGTACAAAATCAGCACACCGGATAGTCATCGCCAGGCGCATGTGGGACCTGCCGATAAAAACCGCGGCTCGCCAATCCACACTCAGCACGGTTGAAGCACGGTGTGGTCTGCCTGACCATGAGCGCCGTTGCGCCGATCCACATGGCGCGCCAGAGGCTACGGTGACGGCGGTGCCGAGGGTGGGTCTGAACAATCCACGCGATAGGCTGCGAGGCGGAAGGAGTAGCAAAGATAAAGCTTGCCCGGCGCGACGCTCCTCACGTCGCGCACTGCGAGCTGCGCGGGAGCGTAGCCAAGCTCGGCGGCCACGCGCTCTTGTGCTTCACGCAGCTGCGCGTCGCTACCTTCAAGTTTCGAGAAGCTATAGCAGTGCACCATCGGGTTGGCGCCTGGCACGTCTCTGAGCGTCCTCAAGACCGCCAGAAAGCGGAGAGAGTCTGAGGGCAGGTTGAGGAGAATGTGGTCCGGCAAGGTCTGCTCAAGCGTTGCAGCTCTCGTCCCTATGGTCGCCTGCTGGTCATCGGTCGAGGTGAGAGCACGCAAGCGCTTCGTCGACAGGGCAGGCTCTCTGCATAGGAGCGATGCGGTCGCTGCGGTTACGAATGCCGCAGCATCAAGGTTGTATACATGCACACGCTCCATAACGTGATTCTGGCGCACGTTGTGCAGCATGGCTTTGCACGCGTCGGGATTGAGATCGTTGGCAAGCACGGCCGTGCCACGCCGGGCAGCGAGCACCGCGAAAGGACCGACGCCAGCAAAGAGGTCCCACACGGTCTGGCCGGGCTCAAAGGACGAGGCCATGCGCTCGTGCTCCGTGTGCAGCCGCGACGACCAATAGACCTTGGAGTAATCGAAGCTCAACCGCGCGCTGCCATGCTGCACGCTCACGTTGTAGTCGTCGTCGCCCGCGACCAGCTCGAGAGGGATGGATCGAAACTGCGAGTGGATCTCACTTGCTTTGTTGACGACCGTGCGCACGCGTGGGCGAAGCTTGTCGAGAAGCACCTGGCCAATCAGATGACGGTGGGGCAGCTGCTCTGGTCTTAAGTTGAGGTGGATGACATGCCCCACGCTCTCATAAGCTGTCGGCACCGGAACGCCTGTGGGGAGAAGCTCAGCAAGCGCCTCACGAACGGACAGGTCCTCATAGGAGAGGCGGACATCGTAGCGCTGAAGCTTGCCACCAATCACCTCAACCGCATGCCGCAGCGGTGGTGGCAGCGCGCCTTCGTCGGTGAAGGACGCGTCGAGCAACACGAGGCGTCGGTGTGCCAACGACCCGGCACGTACGGGCTGCACACTGCGCATGCGAAGCATGTGCGGCTGGATCTCTTCAAGGAACGAGGCACATTTTGCGCCGTCGACCTCGACAGCGAGCAACGAAAGGTGGCGCGAAATGGCCGTGCGATCGAACGACGCCACGCACGCAGCGAGGTAGCGCAGTGCGATGCCACGTCGAGCGGTGGCCCTAATAGGCGTCATGCTGCCCACAGGCCATCGCATTACTGCCCAAACCGACAAAGGGCTTTCTTGTTAACAGTGAAACAGGACACAGTGAAGAGCTGCAACCGAATCTTAGACACGCGGGAAGCGTTAAGCGGGTAAAGGTTAGAGCAACCGGTGATCTGCGACAAAGCTCTCGTCGCCGCGATGGTTTGGCGTGAACGAGAGTGTGTGTGACGCTCGGTGCTCGAGACGTCGAGAGTCTGTGGACCATGAAATAACTACAGACGTACGTAAAACGCACAATTGTGTCACCGGGCAGTTGAACCGGGCAGTTGGAGCGCGCAGACTTGCCCGGCGCGCGGCCACTTCACCAGCCCCCAGTCCATATCATGGACATGGTCCTTGGTCCATATGAGCCGCGCATGATGAGCCGTCAGCGCCAGAGGCGCATGCGTGGGCCGTGGCCGTCCCGCGCCCGCTGCCGACATCAGGGCGGTGATTGCACGTCAGGCTCTCGTGATGCGCCGCAGGTCCGTTCACGCCTTCTGGTAGCGCTTGAACACAAGCGCCGCATTGTGCCCGCCGAAGCCGAGGTTGTCCGAGATCGCTACCTCAACCGGCTTGTCCGAGACGAACTTGACGTTCGGGATGTAGTCGAGGTCGCATTCGGGGTCGGGCGTCTTGTAGTTGAGCGTCGGAGGCATGCTTCCCGTCTCGATGACCTTGCAGCAGATGGCCGCCTCCACGCTACCCGCCGCACCGAGCAGGTGGCCGAGCGCACCCTTGGTCGAGCTGATCTTCAGCTTGTGCGCGTGGTCACCAAAGACGCGCTTGTAAGCCATCGTCTCGAACTTATCGTTCAGCGGCGTCGACGTGCCGTGCGCATTAACGTACTGCACGTCCGTGAGCTTGATGCCCGCGCTATCCACTGCCATCTGCAGGCAGTCGGACATGCCTTCGCCCTCCGGGTGCGGCGCGGTGATGTGGAACGCGTCGCAATTTGCGGCATACCCTGCGAGCTCGCAGTAGATTTTGGCCCCGCGCTTCAGCGCGTGCTCCTCAGTCTCGAGGAGGAGTACGCCCGCGCCCTCGCCCATCACAAACCCCGAGCGCTCGGCGTCGAAGGGTCGGCTGCACGTCTTAGGGTTTTCGTTGCCGTCTGAGCACATCGCGCGCATGCTAGCGAATCCCGCGAAGCCGAGCGGCGTGATGGCAGCCTCAGTCCCACCGGCGAGCATCACGTCACAGTCACCCATCTGCAGGAAGCGGAGCGCCTCGCCGATAGCGTGCGTACCCGTTGCGCACGCGCTCACGACACCAAAGTTGGGACCCTTTGCGCCTAGCTCGATGGCTACCAACCCGCCCGCGGTGTTGCCAATGATCGACGGAAGCAAAAAGGGTGTGATGCGCTTCGGGCCCTTGTTGAACAAAATCCTGCAGCTCTCCTCTACCGACTCGAGGCCGCCGACGCCAGAGCCGATGATCACGCCGAACCGCTTCGAGTTCACGTCGTCCTTGTTGAGCTTGCCGTCGACCATTGCAGTCTTGGCGGCGGCCATCGCGAAATGGGCGTAGCGATCATACCGTTTGGCGTCCTTGGGTTCCCAAAACTTTGTCACGTCGAAATCCTTGACCTCGCTCGCAATCTTGATCGGCGAAAGCGCCTCATCAAAGCGTGTGATCCGGTCGATGCCGCACTTGCCGTCAAGCAGGTTGTTGAACATCTCAGTGGCATCGTGGCCCAGAGAGGTGAAGGTGCCCAGTCCCGTGACCACAACCTGAGCGCGTTACGGGTGCCCGCCGATCAGAGGTATACAGAGCCGAGCACGTTATCGGCGTGCACGCGGCCGCCTGCCAAGGTGCTGCACGCACCTTTTTCTTTGTGCCCTCGCTGCAGACGACTGGCAGGCTCCTACGCTGCTGCTGCCGGCGCCGCTGCTGCTGCTGCTGCTGCTGCTGCTGCTGCTGCTGCAGATGCCTGCCTGGCTGCTGCGTCGGCTGAACGTAGGTCGCGACCGACCATTCGCACAAACTCCACAGAAGTGCCACTGAACGCAGGACGCGCATGGCAGTGGGCCGAAAGGCAAAAAAAACAAGGATCTCCCGATCCGCGAACGCGAGATCCGCATCTCGTCGGCTAATGGTTTCGTGGATTCACGCACAAGTTCGACTCAGATCACACTCCCCATCCGTGTTCCGTCTCCCACTGGGTTCTTCTCCTCTTATCCGCCCTCTCCTTCCCTTTCGGCAACAGCAACTGGGTACAGGAACGGGCGTGTGCTCGACAAATTACTCGCTTATTGCTCGCCCGGCCTTTCGTCGTGGTCACAGTGTGTTACATGTATCTGTGCTCATTAGCACCTGAAGTGCTCATCTGGTGTGATCATAATGAAAACTTAATGAAAATCGACGAGAAATGCGACACTCGCCTTACTACCACGCGGGGTCCTTCATGCAGCACAGCGCGGTGGACGACCTCGACGACGAGCTTGATGACCACTACGTCGAGGAAGACGTTGACGAGAGCGCGGACGAGGACGACGAGGAGGAGCTCCTGCTGGCTGGTTCGGCCGTGGTCAAGGATCCGCCATCTACTGTGTGGACTCGCAGAGATGCGCTGGCTGCGGCTGTAGTCGCAGGCGCATGCGGCGCGGCGAGAGCCGGCGAGACGCTCGCCAGCTGGACGTTACTTCGCGACCGCTCGTCTGCCCATCTGATCAGCGCCATGGTCCTATGGGCGGCCACAAAGTGGATGCTCTCACGATCGCTGCTGCTCATCACGCGGCAGGCGCCGCTGCGCTTTGGCAGGTGATGCTCCCGCACGCGCTGGCATGCGCCGCCAGAATGAGCATCCCCAGCGCCGGCCCCGTGCGTCGCCAGCGTTTCGCGCACAGCCGTCATCGATGAAGTGTGCCCTCCCATGTGTGCTCGCCTCGCAGCTGGCGACCATACCTGGCCTCAATCGCGTGCGGTGGCTTCCTGACCGCTTTGGACATGTGTCTTCATGTAGGAACTTTGATGACGTGCAATGCGACTCTGCTTGTGGCAGTCAGGGGCTCCACTCCGTGCTGGCAACTGCTAGTTGCTGTGATCATGGTGCGCTGGCCTGCATTTTGGCCTGCTAGTTGCTGTTATCATGGTGCCTTGCTTCTGCCCTTGTCCTCTCGCGTTTACCCGCGCAATCGCATGCGCGTGTCGTCGTTCACGGTGCGAGCAGGGCGTGGAACAGCCGCGGCTGCTACTACCTTCGCTGCTGATCTCACTGGGTCTGCTGATATCCGTCGCCAGAGACGTTGCCAGAGACGCGGAACAGCGCGAGGCGCTGCTCATGCTGCTCAGCTCGGCGCTGGTGGCCGCTGTGCGTGCGGTCGTGCTGTACCGGGTGATGCACGGGTGCGACGTGCCCGGGCTGCTCTCTAAGCGGGAGGTGGCTCGTCCGTTGCAGCTTGCATGCGCTCTCGGCCCATGGGAGACCCTCGTGACGCTGACAGCCGCGATCGCGAGCGATGCGCTTGGCACGAGCGCCGTGCGCCCGTCGCAGGTTCAGGTGGCCATCGTGCCTCTTGCGGCCTTGGGGGTGATTTTGCTCATCGGTCTTCTGATGCAGCTCCGCGTGCTTGCCCAAACGTCCGCGCTCACACTGAGCGTGATCCTCACTCTCACAGAGGTGGCCATGATCGCGGCTGTTGCGCGTGATTTCCAAGGCCAAGCCCAAGTGACAGCACTTAAGGCAGCCGGTCTTCTCGTATGCGCGGTCGGCGTGGTGGCATACGTATGGGCCAGCTTGGCGGCAACGCCACCGCTTGGTGCATCGTACTCGCCCGAGTCGGCGGCAATCAAAGGTCACGGGCGCGCTTGTGGCCAGCACGCTCGCTATGCCAAGTACGACAGCGAGTCGAGGCACCCCACTCACCAGCTCTCAATCCACGGCGGCTTCGATCCCAGACGGCCAGGAGCATCCAATACGCCCCCCAGCGCAAGGTAGTGAGCTGTGCGGCGACTGGTACCGGTCGACGGTCGAGGCGAGCGGATCTGTCCCTCTTTATCATAAATAGTAACGTGCTGGAACACCCTCAGTGCTTACGCACAACACCAAGAGTTCGAACAACACACGCGCCCACCCTTTCTGGTTGATATTTGAGTCCATAAATATTCGTCAAGGTGTCACATGGATCATGGTGATCTGAGAGATGTCATCACCAGATGTTCGATTTATAGTGTTTTTGTCCACAACATACCGGACTTAGTGTGAACTTAAGTGTGATGAGGGTGAAGAGTGGGGTACTTGTCGACCTGCAGGGTAGTCGGCCCGTGTAGGCCATCGACCTGCTTTTTCCCGACCTTTTTCACAGCTTCTGCTCGCGAGTTGAGATGTGAGAAGTGAGATCGATTCGTAGAGATCGGCAACACCCCGACGGAACGTGGAGCGGCGGAATGCTTAGGTCTGCCTTGCGCGTGTTGCAACGCCCGTCCGGTCGCCAGCTGATCACGACATCCGCGCGTGCAATGTCGACTACGCGCTATCGGAGTACGCGTGGCGGCCAGCACGGTTTGCGATTCGACGAGGCAGTGATGCAGGGGCTGGCAACAGACCGCGGACTTCTCGTTCCCGAGGAGGTGCCCAAGTTTCCAGTGGGTGCACCGGAAATATGGCGCGGACTGAGCTTCGAGGAGCTCGCCTTCGAAATAATGTCGCTCTACATCGGTCCGGATGACGTCCCACCCGAGAAGCTTAAGCATATCATCAACCGCTCATATGCCACCTTCCGGGAACGAGATGTGACTCCAGTTGTGCCCATTACAGACGGCATGCACTCACTCGAGCTGTTCCACGGTCCGACATTTGCGTTCAAGGATGTTGCGCTTCAATTCCTTGGCAATCTGTTCGAGGAGCTTCTCTCGAAGCGTCCCGGCCATTCCATCACCGTCGTCGGCGCAACATCGGGTGACACGGGCAGCTCAGCGATTCATGGCTTGCGAGGCAAGGCGAACGTCGAGTGCTTCATCATGTACCCCGAGGGACGCACGTCGCGGACCCAGGAGCTTCAGATGATCACAGTGACTGACCCTAACATCCACAACATTGCGCTCGGAGGCACCTTCGACGACTGCCAGGCCGTCGTCAAAGCTTGCTTCAACGACGCTGCCTTCCGGGACAAGCACAACCTCGCCGCAGTCAACTCGATCAACTGGGCACGCATTCTCGCCCAGATGGTGTACTACGTGTACGCGTACCTCAAGGTGACGCCGTCGATGGGCAAGCAGGCTGGCTCGCCTCCGCTGGTCTCCTTCTCTGTGCCCACAGGCAACTTCGGTGACATCCTCGCCGGCTATTATGCGAAGCAGATGGGGCTGCCCGTCGGCAAGCTGATCGTCGCGACCAACAAGAACGACATCCTGCATCGCTTCTTCTCACATGGCGGCGACTACTCGCTCGACAAGAATGGCGTCGCCGTGACGCTCGCGCCCTCGATGGACATCGGAGTCTCCTCCAACTTTGAGCGCTTTCTCTTCCACATGACTGGCAACGACGCCGCACAGATGGCGAAGATGATGAAGAACTTTGAGGCGACGGGCACGCTCAACCCACCGCCTGAGGTCGTGGCAAAGGCCTGCGCCATCATGGAATCGGCGAACGTGGACGATGATGAGATACTCGCGACCATCGCCGACGTGCACGCGCGAACCGGCTATACGCTCGACCCGCACTCGGCCATCGGCGTCGCTGCCGCGCGTCGGGTGCGCCCGATGGGCAGCACAGCGCCCATGGTCTGCCTCGCGTGCGCGCACTGGGCCAAGTTTCCGGACGCAAACTTGGCCGCACTCGGCAAGGAGAAGTCAGCAGCGCTCGTGGTGCCTGAACCTCTCGCCTCGCTACATAAGCTCGACTCGCGTGTGTCACTTCAGCCATATGACGTACCCACGGTGCAGCGGTTCATCGAGCAAACCATTGCTAAGCGAGCCAAAGCCTGACGTACGCACGCTATTATCGAGAACACGGCGCCGACGGCGACCCGTCCGCATAGCGGATTGATGGGATGACACCGCTCCGAACCTCCCGGATGCCGGGATCACATGTCAATGCGCCGCGCGGGTGCCGGGGTGACGGAGTGCAGGGATGCACGCAGACTATAACGCAGACACCTGCATGAAACAAGGTAAGAGCACACGCCCGCGGATCTTGTGAAAAAGCTACGGAGGATACAGTCTTGGGCGGCCGTGTCGGCGTGTGCAGGCGGGCGGGATTCCGGGATTGGTAATATTGGCAATATATAATATTCGTCTCTCATTCGGAACCGTTGCCGCACCTCGGTGCGACGGCACGCTCGACGTGCCTCGCGCGTCCGGTCCGCTCGCCGTAGTTTACTTTCGGGGTTTAACTTGGTAATAACTCGATACGTGATAGCAGCCTTTGCCCCTTTCGTTTTCTTATAAATCGTATAATCGCCGCCGCGGCGGCCGGCGCCGGGCCCGGCGGGCGCGCGTTGCTTAATACCTTAATCTGTTATCGGTTCCATCACACCTCGGGCCGCGATTTCGGGCGCTGCGGCGCTGCGGAGGCCGGCGTGGGCCGCGGCGGCGCCGTCGGGCGGGGGGCGTGCCCGCGGCGGCGCCGTCGGGCGGGGGGCGTGCCCGCGCGGCGCGCGCGGCGACCGGCGAACGCGTCGCGAGCTCCGACGGGCGAGAGGCGCATTGAGCCTCGCCGCTTTCGCGCGGCCGGTCTCGTACGTCGTAGGCGGCCACTGTAGCTGGCACCCAGCCGTGTGGGTGTGCCACCGACGCCCATGGGCCGCGCTATGCGAGGAGGCGAGGTCGTGCGAACGCCCAGAGAGGCTTGCCGAAGCTCAAACTCGACTCGTCTATCTTCTCCTCGTCAGTTTCGTGACCGACTCACGGGCGCTTCGACACTTGCTCGTCACTGCCCTGCTCGATGGCGTCTTCAACCAGCAGCAGCTGAAGAGCGGCCGCAGATGGCTCGTAGCGAAGTATGCAACGGGAAGCGGCTGCGACGTCCAGCTTGGCCAGTTGCTCGAGAAGCCACTCGAGCGCTGAGCAGCCAAAGCTGAAGCAGGCGGCGGCGTCCCAGTATCCTTTCTCACGTATGGAACCCTTGTGCATGCTGCGCGTCTCGTACGTCTTGAGCTCCAGCACACGTCCCGCGTCGTCGCGGAAGCCGACGATGACGGTCGGCACGCCGGCAAGGAAGGATTGGAGCCAGAACTTGAGCTGCTTGTGACGCTCGAAGCTCTCCAAATCCCTGACTGAAAGGTGTTGCTTGCTCGTCTTGAGCTCCACATACGAGCCGGGCTTCTGTCCGGCAACGCTCCCGTCATTCATGCAATCAATCTCGGCGGCCATGAGCAACTTCGCCTTGCCTATGGAGAGCTGGCACACGATGCAAAACTCCTCGTTTGCGTCGACGGGCCCAAGCGGCGAAGAGGCGGGCGCTGCACCACCGTAGCGCTGCACCACGCGCGGCAGCTCGTCATCGTCATATAGCTCGTCGAAAGAGCCTGGATCGCTAGGCGACGGCACCCTATACGCACCGTCGCTTGTGACGTTGCGTGCACGGAACGCGGCGAGGGCCTTGGCTTCGGCTGCAGAGAGCGTCGAGAGCTGCTCGAACCGATAGCCCCAGTACTCGAAGCGCCGATCTCGCTCACTTTTACTGGCCTCTTCGGATGTCTTCCGCGCCGTGTCGCGCACCTGCAGCCGCACGGTCCCATCGGCTGCATCGCTTTCGACCCCAATTTCCCAATCATCCTTGCGATTGTATGGTGTCAGAAACAGTTTGTTCAGATTGTTGCGGTAAGTTACAATTTGGCCACGCTGAGGCACAATTCGGTGATGGGCCAGTGCGCCGATGACATCCTGTAGGGGAGCTGGATCGGTGGCAGTGGGATCTTTGGGGCGGAATCCATCGAAGCCAGCATCAAGCTCGGCAGGCAGCGTGGCCGGGCGGTACGCACGCAGCTGGCGGCGATCAAAGTGCACAGAGCGGTCAGCGTCGCGCGAAAAGCATGCGACCTCCTTGGGCTCGGTGATTTTGGGAAACGGCCCAGCGTATGCTTTGGCATCCTGCACCGGCAGAGAGGCGAGCAGCCGTCGTCGCCCGTCAGCCATCTCGTCCACAACACTTTTCGTGAATACAGCCGCATCGGTGTGAATTGAAGATGTGCCTTATCAAGGACGCGCATAAGGCGACCGGGCGGGGCTAAGCGTTTAGGGGCCCGGCCCGGCGGCTGACCGGCTGATCGAGTATGGCTGGTGTTTAGGGGGTCCAGCTGGGTCCCCGAGCTTGGAGCTAGTGGTAACCGCATCCGTATGTACGCCGGTCCGGTGTCCTGGGTGTCGAATTATTACCATTGGCTGTGAATTTGATGGCCGGCGGTAGCGCACACAGGGATCAGATTGTCTACATTGTGCGCGCGTATAAAGCCACGCGCCGGCCGCCCTCTTCAGCGTTCAGGCCCTCTAGCGGCCAGTCTTGCATAGCACTTTACGGGATTGTGCGTCGTCCTGGGCGGGGGCACGATATCGTGGAATCTCACGATATCGCGACCCCCCGCTCAATCGACCGGTCAATATCGCACACAAACCGCAACCGGAGTCGGGTTTGCCGCGTCTGGCTTCTGGAGATGTTGTGGGGCCTCTTGCATGTGCGCATTATTTAGCTTTAGGCGTACTACACCGTATAAGATTCACAACGTTTTATCACTGACGTGTTGGGCTGGAACCCGAAAAATGGAACCCGAGAGGTGAGCCCTGAGCCGTGTGCACCTTCTGCCTAGTTCCACAAGTTTGCGCCTCACCGCAAAGGGGGACCCCTGTCAATCAGAGACTGCAAACGGAGGATCTACTCTCTCCGCGGAGCTCGCGCCCTGGCCTTGTCTTTCTTACTCGTCGCCACCTTCTTCTTCTTCTTCTGCTTCTTGATACCCTTGAAATGCGCCGGCAGCTGGTAGCCAGGAATGGCATTCACCATAGGGACGGAGAGGTTGAATTTCTTTGACTTGGCTTGTTGTGTGGATGTCCCAGCATTTCTCTGGTCCATTTTCGGGGCTGCACTCTTGGCAGCTGCTGGCTCGGGTTCGTCGAGAAGCGGTGTCACCACAGTTGTCGTCAGAGAGCCTCCCGTTAGGAAAGATTGCAGCTCAGCAGTCGCAGCCTCCGGTTCGTCCTTATCCGCCTCGTCGCCATCATCTTCGTCATCGCCCGCACCCAGATCAAAACCACGCCTTTCCTGGTCAAGGACACGCTTCTCAGCACGAGCTTCCAATCGTTCTTGGCGCACTTGCTTTGCAACTTTATTCCGTGCCAACTGCCTCCGCTCGTTTCTGCGTTTATGGAAGCCAGTGATGAAGTCCTTGCGCGCACCTTCGTCAAAAGAGATCGTTTTCTGATTTACCTTGTTGATGCGCGCCTTGCCCATTGTTGCGAGCGGAGAGGACGTTCCGCGCGCGATTGCGGATGAAAGAGGACGCAGACACGTTCGGAGGTCACGCGCACACTCTCGAATTTCCCGAGCTTCGGCCGCCTTTCACTAAACATTCATTCATGTTAATACACACAACACGTAAGCAGCACAGCCGTGAAAACAATACAATACAATTCATTCACAACACGTACGATCCCTCGCAGAAGTTCGCACTCGCTATATGTTCTATATTTATAGATACATGTACCCCTGGTCAACCCCGGGTCTCGGCTAGTCTCGGCAGACGGCACCCCGTTGCCCGGTCTGAACCCCTCCCTGGTCTGAACCCGTGCCCTTGAACCCGTGCAACCACCACCGCTCCGCCTGAGGCCTGACTGGCGTGTGGACCGTGGCGGACACACATACAAGATACAACACACACATACCTTTTTCATTCACAACACACCAACACGGTACCTATAAAATCTTTCAGTTCTTTCAGTTCTTTCAGATCTTTCAGTCACTCTTATACGAATACCGGGTATCGTGTACATGGACTGTACAATATTTCACAGCCAATGTACACGATACCCGGTATACGTATATAACCATTAGCTGTGAAGCTGCATTGAACGTAGTCGTCGAAGAAGTGGCCGGTAAAGAGCACATATGCTCACGAATGTCATTATGTTCCGCTTCGCTGCCGGCAAGCACACGAGGCTGCGTGGCGCTGTCCTCATGATGCGGCTCTTGCGTATTTGTCGGTTGCTAGTCAGTAGTTGCTTATGCGAATCCATGGGTTCGATTGTATTGGCTGGATTGTATGGGCTGGATTGGATTAGGCTGGATTGTAGACGCAGTCTATGGTTTCGAATGTATTGGCTGGGGCCGCAAGAAGAGAGAGCTGCAGCATGTGGAACCCTCAATCGCTATTTCGCCCGTGCTGGAGCGCGTGCTGCTGGAGCTGCTCCTGCTGACGTCTTGCTCTTGCTCTTGGACCCTTTTGTTGACGCGGAAGCATTCAACTTCGCCTTTTCCTGCTTGCTCAAGCGCGCGATCGCTTCTAATTCCGCGCGCTCTCTTGCGGCTCGCTCCTCTTCCGTTTTTCGGTAAGCGGACCAAACCTCCATTTGTGTGTGGTGCTCGGCTTGTGCTGCCTTCATCGACTTCGTCGAATCGATGATCCGAATGTTGAGTTGCAGGAGCTTGGGTTGCTGCGCTTGGGCAAGCCGAATCAGTTCTGCCAGTGCTTGCTCGAGCTGTTCAGCATTCACGGGGCCGCGACAGAGAGAATCGAAGAGCTGGTCCACGAGCGTAACGTGACTTTCAAATCCGAGTGCCAACGATCTGCTCCTGAACCCAGCCTTGTCGATGACTCCCATCTCTCCCATCCACAAGCTCGCAATTTTCGTGGTTGTCCACCCGTTCCTCGCCATTTCCGCGAGAATGGCCGCTCCGAGCATCGGGGCGATGGCCGTTTGCGTCTCCGCCTCGCGATCTTTGATTGCCTCTTCCGCTGCGAGCGTCACGGCGAACACAGATTCGAGATGCGCAGCAAAGTGCTTGTATTTCTCGTCACGCCTTTTGTAGATAGCCACCTTTTCTTGGTACTCAACGCGCTCCTGCTCCATCATGATGAGAGCTTTCTCGAGCTCCTCGATGTCGATCTCGCCGTCGTTGTTGACGTCGAGCATCGGGAAGATGGCGTCAATTTCCGCCGCCCCAGTCATCGAGCTGAGCATGCACCGCTGGTTCAGCAGCTTCCGAATGTACATGCGGAACTCCATCTTCGCAATCTTGCCCGTGACTGCTGGGTTGCTCCCTGAAGTCTCTGCTTCCGCCATCATGTCTTCGAGCGAAAATGGCCTATCCTTCAGGATTTCGGCAAGCTGCACAGATAACGGTTTTTCACCACCCTCGAGGAAAGTCGTCTCCATGGTCTGCAGACGCGACGTCACCTCCGCGCCCTGGTGGATCACCTCGTTCATGGCAGCGCGCAAGATGGACGAGGCAATAAACGTCTGACGCTGTGAGATGAATTCACGTGCAGCTCGGTCCAGCGATTCACTCGACATGTGAGCGTATCGCGGCTCATCGCTCCTAAAGGAACCTTGGCGAGTGAGCGACTGTGGCGAGAGGCGAGGTGAGGAGCCACCATCGAGGCCCAACACCTCCTTGAGGGTGCGCTTACCGTCAAGCTTGATGGATGTCACCCATCCGGCCGGGTCATCCTCACCAAGGACGACAACACAAACACGCTGGGCCCCATCGCTCGTTTTCCTCGTCTCAATGACATGAAACCGTGTGCCAACAGCAAGCTGCCTCCGGAACTTGCTGGTCTGCTCAAAGTTGTAGCGCACCTTGAGAGGCTGCTTTGCCACTTCGTACAGCGGGCGCGCGAACAAATAGATCAGGGGGATTCCATCGGACGTGATTGCCGTCGCCCAGCCCAGTGGCTCATCGTCTCCTTCGACCACGATAAGGGCACGCTTCGTATGATCGTCAAGCCAGCACGAGTCCACAACATGGAGCCGTGTGTGGGCGGTGAGTTGTGCGACGAGCGTGGAGTCGAGGCTTGCACTTTCGTGGACCATGATGGAACCATTGCAACATGACCGACCATCGGTGGCGACGAGATCCGCGGTGTGCAGGTATGAAACGTCGGCCACCTCCATGAGATGCTGCGAACCAACGGCAAGCTGTGCCCTAACATCAAACTTCTGCTTTGGGCGTAGTCCCCAGTGATTGTCGAGTGAGGGCGACGAGGCGGATCGTGGGGTCGTGGTGGCACTCCGTGCTGGACGAGGCCGAGACAAAGCGCGTGACGATCGTGCACGAAATGTGATGCAGGCACGCGCCGAGCGCGGCGTCAATCCCTCCGTGGCAGCCACACGTTTAGCAGCTAGTCCGTAGCCGTACATGCTGATTGCCAGATCGCTCTGCACCGCGGCCAAAGGATGGTTGGATGACGCCGCGCTTTGGGATTTAAACTGGGAACGCTGCATGGCTGGCACACGCGAGACCCGAGACGGACGGAAATGTGTGGGTGTGCACGGAGCGTCTCGAAACCACAAACTTCAGGCATTTACCGGTACCGGTAAGTGTGTGTCCCGGCTCCCCCCGGTGTCTTTTTTCGGTAATTAACCGGTGCCAAAACCGGTAAACCGGGGAGCCGGGACACACAGACATACGGGATGCACGGATCTCATACCGGTACCTCACAACCAGCCCGACCCACCAACGCACACGCACGACCCCAGAGACGAACATTTACCGGGAGGTGGCGTTTCGTTCGTGTCGCGAGCGTACCGGTACATGTAAGTAAGTCAACAAGTCAAGTCAAAAGATAGCGAATAGTAACAGCCAGTTCACACTCCTTCCTGTAAGCTGACTATGTCGGAGAGCGTCAGCCGCTTGCAGAGAACACCCACGAGTGATGACGAACTGGCGCGCGAGTGGATTGAGCGCCTCAACGTCGAGCAACCCTCGGTACCGGCCCTTGAGGAGCTTCACCGCTCGCTGCACGGTGGCAGCGGGACACGGGCCAGTCGCACGGCGCGGCTCGCGTGGGTGCCACTCTTCGTCTCACTCCACGGTGCGGACTTCATTTGCATGTGGCTTCAACGGCTGCTAGCTCGTGGAGGCGGGTCGCATGTGACGGAGGCAGCGCGGCTCGAAGGCACGGAGAAGCTCCTGCTCTGCCTATGGCAACTCATGAATACCGAGCACGGCATGAAAGCCATGCTCTCGAGCGCATTCGCCTTTTCGGAGCTTCACGACCCACTGGCGTGCAATCTCTTTTGCATGGCGCGGTGCGTTGACCTCAACGCGTCCTCGTCAGAGTTGGCCGCCGCGGCCATTCGGGTGCAGTGTACCTCCATCAAGCTGCTCACGAGTGCAGTGGCGTACTCGCAGGCTGGCCATGCACGCGTGTGCGCAGCCTTGCGGTATGTCGGCGGCCTGCGTCCAGCTTGGCTTGGGCTGCCGCTTGGCAAGGCTGGCCATCGCCTTTTCAAGCGTCTGGTTGAGCCGCCGTCGACCGAGGAGGCTGTGTATTGCACCATGGTGCTAGTTGCAGCCCTGCTGGACCCGGCGCTCTCGCCGCGCGCTGCCGATCGCATCTCTCTGGCGAACGAGTTTGGCATCACGCAGGTGGTGCAGCTGGTGAGAAAGCGTATTCGTAGCGAGTTTTCCGACGTTGATCAAGTGGGTGCGATTGGCCAGCATGTCGAGGTGATCCTCGAGGCACTCTTGCGTGACAAGGCGATCGTGGACGAAAACACTGCCGACGAGGACGCCGCTCACCCTGCGGCTGGCTTCATCGGCGCGGCTGAGCCGGGCGCTACTAAGCAGCCCCGTAGTAAGCTCCGCCAGGAGTTGCAGCGGCTGCGCAATCTCAACAGCGAGCTGCTATCGCAGCTCGAAGACCTGTCAGCACAGAATGATGCAGTTAAGGTTCAGCGGGATGCACTGATGGAGCAATTTCTCGAGAAAACGAGCTCTTATGGGCAAACAGCTTCAGGTGCTCCCCGGCAGTGGACTGTGAGACTGCCAAGCGCCACATCCATGTCAGCGATGGCGCTGGAAAACAGTGGGCCCTTGCCGAACGCGCCTGATTGCCAGCATAGGGAGCAACAGGCAGCAGTGGCAGGCAGCGGTGCAGTTTTGCGCGCGAGACCTCCGTCGCCATCGAGCGGACCAGTTACGGCAGAGGTGCCGCCTCCAGTGAGCGCGGCGGTAGTCGATGCCGCAGCGCTGGCGCTCGCAAAGGTGATTGTAGGCAGTGTCGAGGAGGCTAGGTTCCCAACCCATGGCGAGATGTCTACCTCAGGGGCAGTGCCAGGCAAGCGACCACGGACTGCGATGGAGAAGAGCTCGATCGTCGATCCCGCCACCCTCGATCCGATCGAGGTGGCAGCCACGGCCCCAACGAGGAAAGAAGAAGGCGGCGGGCTGCTTGGCTGGTGGACTACGATGCTGGCAAAGTTCAACAGCGAGGACGACGAGCAGGAGGAGCAGCAGGAGGAGCAGCAGCGACAGGAGAATCAGGAGCATCTGCAGCATCTGCAGATATGCAAGGACGACGATGAGGACGAAGAGGACGACGCCTTTGTGGACGCCGAGGATTCTTCCGATCGGTGGATCCCCCCGACGCCCGTGCAGATACCTTTGCTTGTCATCCCAGCTGTTGCTCAACCACCGCCGCCGCCACTGCTGCCGCTGCAGCGATCGCCGCCGCCGACGACGACGCCGACGACGCCGACGACGACGACGACCGCGCCGCCAACCGCGCCGCCACTTTCGGCGGCACGCCCGCCACCACTACCACCACTGCCGTCGACGTGTTTGCAGCCACCGCCCATCGTAGCGCCGCCGCCCCCTGCAACTGGGTCCGCCCTGCTCCCACCTCCTCTCGTGGGTGGCAGTGGAGCTCCGCCTCCGCCTCCGCCCCCACTGCCCTCTACGAGGCTCCCCCCTGCGCCGCCGCCGCCACCCTTCCCGGGCTCCTCAGCGCCAAAGGCCAGCGGGGCACTTCCAAAGGGCATGATGCTGCGTAAGCTGCACTTGCTGGATGGCAAGCTCGGGGCGGGGAGCATTAGCGGCACCGTGTGGGAGACGCTCTCGGCAGGCTGCGGAGGGTCGATCGGGGCGCCGGATGAGCTGCACGACGAGGTGGTGCGCCTTTTTGCGGTGGCGGCGAAGGGTGCACCGGCCCAGGCAGCGACGAAGCGCCACCAGTCACTCAAGAGCATCGAGGTGGCGGCAGCTAAGGTGCAGCTGCTCGATCCCAAATCGAGCCATCTCAAGGCGATTGGCATTCATGCTCTTGCCGCGAGCCTGCCCGATACGACCACTGCCTCTGGAGCCAGCACGCCGCGTGGCGACCGAGCGCAGGTGGAGCTGGCAGGCACGATTCGCATCGTACAGGCCTTGGCTAGAGGCGATCCCGATGCGTTCACACACGACCAACTTGTCATGCTCACCGACCTGCTCCCTTCGGACGAAGACCTGCAGTTGGTGGCGGCCTACGAGGGATCGACAGAGGCGCTCGGCATTGTCGAAGCGTTCACACGCGCGTGCAGCACGCTGCCTTTTGCTCGGGAGCGTGCCAAAGCCATGCTCACGTGCTCAGCCTTTAGCGAGCGGGTCGCCTCGCTACGTGAGAGTCTGCGCACCATGCAGGAGACTGTTGCCGCCGTGCAGGCCTCCGCGCAGGGGGGCGTGCTGCGTCGTATCCTGCAAGACGCTCTCAAGCTCTACTGTCTCGTCAACGACGACCCAGCGACTCGGGGATTCCGTCTTGTGGCGCTCACGAGGTTTGAGGGCTACATGAGCGCAGACCGGCGCATCAACTTGCTCGGGTACCTCGGGCGTCGCCTCGAGGGCGATGAGCTCGTTGCTGACCTTTCGCGCCTCGAGTCGCGCCTCTCGAGCGTCGGCCGCTTCGTTTGGTCCGACGTGCGCCACGAGGTGGAGGAGGTTCAGCGCACAGTCGACGAGCTGCGAAGCCTTCAGAGCACCATCGAGAAGGAGCGCGCGTCCACCACGTCGGCCGCCTTGGCGACTGCGACGCCGGCGGCTTTGGCGGGACTCGACAGCTTTGTGCGCAGCATGGCGAGCTTTTGCCAGGGGAGCGCAGCCGCAGCCATCGAGCAGCTCAGTGAGCAGCATCGCCAAGCTGACGAGAGCACTCGCACGCTGCTGCGGTACCTCGCTGTGGACCAAAAAACCTGGTCGCGGCCGGAGGAAACTCTAGCAGCTTTGCACGAGGTGGTGCTCGCCATCAAGCAAGCGCATCGTCATCACATGCTCGCGCGCCAACGAGCAGCTGCCTCCGCAGCAAAGCCGCAGCAATTCGCCTCCCCACGATCCAAGGCGGACAGCGGCGCCCAGTCGAGTGAGGGTCGCACGGGGCTTGTCGACGGCATCGCGGGTCGATTTGCCTTCCAGCCTGGGGGAAGCGATCTGGCGTCCAACGACTCTTCTGCTGAACTGCTACGAATGATGCTGAGGCGAGCGTCGGTCTCAGGGGTGAGCATGGTTGCGTCTGCGAGGAGCAGCTCACTTGGCGCGGACGACGACGGCGGCGGCGGCGACGACGACGACGACGACGACGACGATTAACTTTGAAGTTTACACATTGACATTCCACGGGGATCGGCCCAAGACAACTTCTGGCGAGTGCTCACCGGCATCCAGCGAGTTAAACATTCAATCCCGCGCGTGTCAAACTTTTACTATAGTTTGGGGTTCGTTTGCTAGTTTGAGCCAGGAGGCCGCTAGCGCTACCGCACGTTAACGCGCACCGGTTCAGGGGGGAGCCAGGACTCGCTTCCGCACCGTTAAAAAGACACCGGGGGGAGCCGGGACAAAGCACCGGTACTGTAGGACTCAGCAAGTTTGCAAGTTTGGCTTAGTTTAGCTTAGTTTGGCCAAGTTTGGCCTTCACGATTTGTTTTTTGTGACTGTGAGTGGTTCCGTGAGTGTTTCGAACCGTCAGTCTCGTGTGGTCGCGGCTCGTGCTCGCCGTCCACAGGCAACCACCGAGCGGCGTCCCTCCTTCGACAGCCAAGTAGTGGGCCGCATCATCGTTTCATGCTGTGGTTACCAATGCTCCGTCGTTATCACTCGTCGTGGCACCCCCTTCCACCCCCTCTCGAGGCCCCCGATGGGTCGCTTTCAGCATGGACGGCGATGCCCATCACCAAAAAGCGGCTCAACTTGGCAACCTACGTGCCCGCAAAACCCGGGGCCACCGCTGTAGATGCGCTTGTGATCGGCGATTCCTACGCGGATGACATCGACATGGGCTACTCTTGCTGGCCATCCATCCTTGGCCGCATGCGCGGCTGGTCAGTGCTAAACGCGGCACGCGGTGGGTCCATCGCTGGCCAGGCCATCTCGCAGTACGAACGAGCCGTCGAATTTGCTGAGGCAGAGCACCTTCAAGTCGGAGCGAGTACCTTGTGCATCGTGCACTTGGGCGGTAACAACTTGCTGCACGCACTGTGGCTCGGGCCCGTGGCGATCGCTCTGCTACTCATAGATGTGCTCTTCATCGGCCTCGGCCTCGTCGGCGTCACCGAGCGGCTAGGAAGCCTCCCGCGCTTTTCATTTGCCAGTGTACTTGCGCGCTGGATCTTGCGCGATCTTGGCTGTCTTGTACGCTTTCTCGCTGGCAAGGGCCACCGGCGTGTCTTGGTGTCCGGGCTGCCCTTGTGCGCGGAGGTGCCTACCATGCGAGTTGTCGTCGGCCTCTTTGTGTGGCCTCTTGGCCTGCCAAGCCTTGTGCTCAGGGGAAATCTGCAACTGTGCAGCGACGCAATCAGCGCCATCTCCACCGAGTTTGCCGCCCTCGCACAGGCGGCCATCGCGGCGCACCTCAGGGCCGAGGCGGGAGGGGCCGGGGTGGAACTCCTCTTCTTTGACGAGGCCGCGGCCATGGTGCAAGTCTGTGACGACTGTCGCCGGCAACGGCGCCGCGCATTCAAGGACGGCCATCATCCCAACGCAGCCGCGCACGTGGAGATCGCCGCGCACGCTAATCGATTATTCGACCCCCATAAGTCTTCGAGTTGAGAATAATGTATTAGGTGCGCTCTCTGGCCATTGTGCGCGTGACGACGCGCGTGTCGCGGGAGACTGACTCCGAGCTCAGCGCGAGGGCCGGGAGGTCCTAGGGAGGTCTTACCGGGGAAGCGGGTAGCGGCGGGATGTGGGCACAGCGGGAATTGCGCCACGGGCCCGAGCCCCGGCGCGTCCCGCGCGGTACCGGTATGGAGGTGACGTATCAATGATGTTATCGCGAGTCGCGTGTCCGGCTATACTGCGCTGTGACGCCGTCACGTGGTCGCCCGGCGTGCGCCGGCGGCGCCCGGCGGGCGGCGCGCGCACGCGCTCGAGCGGGCGCACGCGCACGCGCCGCAACCTCTATCCTCTCAGATTCGTTATCGTTCCGGTTGCGTTCGGGCGCGCGGTCCCGGGTCACCGCACCCCGGCCCGCGGCCGCGGCCGACACGTCTCACGTGAGTCGTGCCACTCACGTGTGAGTAGCCACTCACGTGTGAGTAGCCACTCACGTGTGAGTAGCCACTCACGTGTGAGTAGGCCGGCTTGTTGTATACGACGGCCTCTCATTAGTCAACCCTAGTGCAGCTGCGCGCGTTGCGACGAAACGACCGCGCTCGTGCGCGCACGCTCCGAAATGATGCATCTCCGAATACATGGCCGATCCGCTCTCTGGTCGTGGTGGTCGTCTCGCTCGCCGCTCCGGCACCGAGACTGTGAGCGCTTACTTGCGGCGCTCCAGCCTCCCCGCGTCTGGCTCGCCTCGTTGGGGCTCGAATGGGCCGTCGCGTGCGGCAGCCAGTGCTTCAATCGACTGTTCCACTGTGATCCGGTGCTTGGCCCAGTAGACGCCGTCAATGTGCAGCACAGGGATGTCGTACTTGTACTTTGACCACCATTCTGCATGCTCCGGATCTGTGATGTCCACGGCCTCGAGGGAATGCGGCTGCTGCGACTGAATGCTGGCAAGCACGTCTTTTGCCACATCACATAGCGTGCAACCTGCTTTGGTGTAGAGCTTCACCAACGGTGCCTTTGGCACTGAAGATGCGTAGAGCACGCCGCTCACTGATGGGCCTCGTCCGCTGCTGTTGCAAAGGGCGCGAGTGAACGCCACTCGCGAGCGTGGGAGCGACCCCGTCGGAAAAGCACCGTGCGACAAGTGCGCGGCTTGTGGCGGTTGTGTTCTCCGCAGCGCCGGGACCGCGAGCAGAACGATCCAGGTCATTGTGAACGCGATCACCCGTTTCGTCGAATTCTAAATTTGTACCGCCAATTCGAACAGACTTGCCAATTGAAACCACATAGGGGGGGAAAAGGGGGAAGGGGTGACTTTTGTGGGAAAGTGCAGGATAGCAAGCAGGGCTGACATAGGGCTGACAAGGAGCATGTGTGAAGCAATTTAGCCCCGGTGCCCCCATCGACCAGTTCAACTGGACCAGTTGTGGTACTTGGCAGGGTGTTCCGACCTCTGCGTCCTTTGCGGAGCACTCAGGGTTTAAGAAACCTATAGTTGTGAGGAACTTCTTTTGACATTTGTGACTTCATTGTTGATTTTTTCAATTGTAACGCGGCTGAGCAGGCAGTTCATGGTCAAAGCATCCATCGCCGAAGCGCATCGATGGCAGGGTGGTCGATGACGACCTTCGTGCCCGTGCTACTCGTCATCTGCGGGATGAGCTTGTTCACTGCGGCTCCGAGCTTGCTGTAACAGCTCTCGTGCATCGGTACACGTTGATTGGCTGATCGCGCCCTAGTTCTCGCAGCATCTGCACACGATCCACGAGATGGACGTACTTGACGGGCGCTGCACGGCTTGAGGGCTTTGGTAAGCGGAGCTTGGTGGCCAGGCGTCTGCGAAAACGCGCAGTCGTGTCGGCGTGGACTTTTGGCGTTTTGTGCCCACACGCGCGTTCAGAATCGACATGCGCACGAGTTTTTCCGTGCACGTGAAACGCCGGCGACCGACTGTAGACGAACGACAACTCAAAGATCGGTGACACCGGTCTATGTAATAAGAGGCAGTATCCATGTGTGCGTTAAGCGACGTGTGACTTCTGTAATGTGACTTCTGAAATTTATGCGTCGCCTCTTTCGTGGTCCGTTGAAAGCCCGACTGTTAGTTTTTCAAAAGTACTTCCGATGGGGTTCGAACCCATGCCTCTTATAATAAACCTCTGGTATTACTGGTATCGTGGTGGTCTGGTGGAGAAGGTTGAGGAGTTGGTGGAGGTGGTGTTAGAGGTGGTGGTAAGGTGGTGGTGGTGTTGGTGGTGATGATGGAGGAAGAGCAGGTGTTGGATGAGGTGAAGGTGGTGGTCTGGTGGTGTGGTGAGGGCGGCGGCCAAAAGTACTTCCGATGGGGTTCGAACCCATGCCTCTTAAACCTGGTATGGTGCTGGTGGAGGAGGAGAAGGTTGAGGAGATGGTGGAGGTGGTGTTAGAGGTGGTGGTGGTGTTGGTGGTGATGATGGAGGAAGAGCAGGTGTTGGATGAGGTGAAGGTGGTGGTGTGGTGAGGGCGGGCGCGGCCAAAAGTACTTCCGATGGGGTTCGAACCCATGCCTCTTACCTGCGCCAAAAGTACTTCCGATGGGGTTCGAACCCATGCCTCTTACCTGCTTACATGTTCTACATGTACAAGCTGCGTCATGGGCTCATTAGATGGGTCTGTCTAGAACACATGGCATGCCTGATTTACTGCCAAAGCTTTGAGCCTGTACAGAGTGCAAACTAGTTGACAAAATCTCGGACTTTGAGACTGCAGTGCGCAAAAGTTGACCAGCTTCTGCAACCCTGCCTTGCCTTCCCACTCCTGCACATCCGAGTCATTACCGAGTCATCCTCATGTTCCCCATCCGCAAGAGCAAGATCAGCGTCGGCGGTGGGCGAGTTGAGCAACGGGCCAAAGTGCTTCTCGAGGGAGTGGTGCTGGACCACGCTCGAGAGCCGCTCACTCGACCCACTGTGCTCCTCCCTTCTCGACCGCCACACCCCTCTTTTCCCGCCCTCAGCAAGGACCCATGACAGCGTGCTGTGCAGCGCCCGACCAAGCAGGCGAGGGCGCACCAGGTGCTGATGCAAGCGCAGACTGGGTGAAATCAACAAATCATAGTGAAATCAAGCTGGTTCGAGTTAAGATTTTGGGCTGGTTTGTGAACGTGAGAATTTGTGAGAATGGGATGTCCACGTTCGATTCGGATCGTTTCGTGCTCGAAATCAATGGGAGAGCAAGGCAGTGGCGGGCTGGAAGCAGTGCGGTAGCAGCGATGTGGATACGATGTGGAAGCAGCGTGTAGGAGCGCGCCTCGATGTGGTCTGCACGCCGTCATGCTGGTCCTGCGAGCAGTGAAGGAGCGCGGCACGTGAATATCAGGCTGATTCGGGGGATGAGGACGTGGCGGGCATGTATCCGCAGCCATGACGCGCGGGCGAGAAGCTTAGTTACTCACTTGGGGACGTGAGTTACTCACTTTACCCCCCCCTCAAAGTGAGTAACTCACAAGCACTGAGTAACTAAGTGAGTTACCTACATAGTTTTTTTGCACCTGTGGGGGCAAGTTTTACTTTCAAATATGCCGTCTTCTGCTTCTTGTGCGACCAGGGTGTGCGATTTGAGCTTGGCCGAGCAGGCAGTTGGTCAATTCGTCCATCGCCGAAGCGCATCGATGGCAGGGTGGTCGACGACGACCTTCGTGCCCGTGCTACTCGTCATCTGCGGGATGAGCTTGTTCACTGCGGCTCCGAGCTTGCTGTAACAGCTCTCGTGCATCGGTACACGTTGATTGGCTGATCGCCCTTCTCGCAGCATCTGCACACGATCCACGAGATGGACGTACTTGACGGGCGCTGCACGGCTTGAGGGCTTTGGTAAGCGGAGCTTGGTGGCCAGGCGTCTGCGAAAACGCGCAGTCGTGTCGGCGTGGACTTTTGGCGTTTTGTGCCCACACGCGCGTTCAGAATCGACATGCGCACGAGTTTTTCCGTGCACGTGAAACGCCGGCGACCGACTGTAGACGAACGACAACTCAAAGATCGGTGACACCGGTCTATGTAATAAGAGGCAGTATCCATGTGTGCGTTAAGCGACGTGTGACTTCTGTAATGTGACTTCTGAAATTTATGCGTCGCCT
>Ga0210245_100466_pt1 | contig 37377 bp, 31 predicted proteins | sample ChrtobMetaP3_4mM_FD_155450 | JGI IMG/M metagenome (GOLD analysis project Ga0210245, IMG submission 155450) | Chrysochromulina tobin associated microbial communities from unialgal haptophyte culture, Seattle, Washington, United States - P3_4mM | ecosystem: Host-associated > Algae > Haptophytes >...
TCGTGTTACCTCGTTAACCTCGTGTCGAGGTCTGTCGAGGTCTGTCGAGCTGTCGAGCTTGACAGCTTGACGCCCAGGCACATGCAGTCAGGGGGGTGTCTGTCAAGGTCTGTCGAGGTCTGTCGAGTAGCTGTCGAGCTATCCTGTCGAGTAGCTGTCGAGTATCCTGTCAAGGAGCTGTCGAGTTCCTGTCGAGTTTCCTGTCGAGTTGTCCGGTCGAGGCCAGGGCTCAACGAAAACGAGCCCGACCAGGCCCGATACTGATCTCGATAGACGATCACGACCTAACGGGAAACAGCTCGCGATTTAAACAGATTTTTACTCTCTCTCAACCTGTCAAAACCAAGCTTGCAAGAACGCCGCGCTCAGGCTAACCCGTAACCGTATTCGCGGAGATCGAAATTCGATTCGTCTCGCAACCTCCGGTCGCGGAACCTCGAGCCACAAATCCCCTGAATCCGGCAGACGACCAGCCTAGATCACACGCGTGCAGTCGGCCGCCGGGCGCCAGCACGAGATAGTCTCCGCGGTCCGCACCACACGAGTCACCCATCCATCTCGTCGCGTATGGAATCTTGAGGGTACCCCCGCACTCCAATGTCCCCGACTTGACTTGACTTGACTGGACTTGACAGTCCAATCTCCCCAAAAGTTGGGTGGACCATCTGTGCGATGCTCTTGATGCCCGCCTCGAGGATGCTCCCCTCGGACCCCTCGACTCTCAGCGTCTCGTCCACCCAGACCTCGGTGGGCCCCTCATCGGTCTCCAGGCCGCCCTGGGCTTGGCACGGATAGCACACCATGAGCGGATAGTGTAGCAATCTCGCCGGGAGCTCCTTGATGACCCCCCAGCGACCCGCCTTGCCAGAGCGCCCTTTGCACAGTGCACAGAACATGTAGCCGACGCACGGAGGCGTCCAGCCATCGTCCGGCCACTCGAGGTCAGCTAGGCCTGCCGTGGGCGTGGCCAGCACGCCGACTGGGCTCACCTCGGCGCCCGCCACGGCGCCGACTGGGCTCGCATCGGCGCCCGCCTCCTCTGCAGCTGCCTCGTCCTCGAGTCCCAGAAGCTCGAGGAGAAGCCCTGCCTCAGCCGTGTGCAGACCGCGCGCTATGTCGATCAGTGAGAGCCCAGTGGGCAGGGCACGCCGGAAGAGGCTTTGCGGCCCGTCCGTGCCATGCCGGGTGCGGTCACGCTCCACAATCCGGGTGAGGTACGCCTCGCAGTCCGCGAACCGTTCGCCGCCGTCGTACAGGCACGCAAGCGTCGAGAGCTCGACGATACCCCAGCCGCTCCAGGTGGTATTGTGGTGGATGAGCATCGCCGCCACGTCTGCATGCCCCTCGGCCGCTGCCACATCGGCTGCAATTTTGCCTGCCTCGTTCCGCTGTGCCGCATTCGCGCCGATCCGGAGCAACTGGCTCACGCCTCGTGCGCTGCCTTTCCGCGCGGCGAGGTGCAGCATCGTGTTGCCCTCCCCGCCCTCGGGGCTGAGCATGAGCATCGCAGGCAGTGCCTTACTTTCAAACACAAGCTCGCAGTCTTCTATCCACACGCGAACGAGGACGTTCCACGCTCCATCAAAGTCGCCGAGCTCGCAGAGCTGGTAGCACTGCTTGAAGACTGAGCGTGACAGGTCGACCGGATCGGGACTCGGCATCTCTGGGGCCTCTCCGAGCGTCTCGAGAGCCTTGGACGGGGCCCGCTTCTCCGAGCGCTGCAGTCGAGCCGCAGCGATGGCGGAGGCGCGCGACATCAAAAAGCTGCGGACGCCACACGAGCGAGGCCGCCGAAGACATCAAAGAGCTGGCGGACGCGTGTCAACGCATAGAAAATAAGGTCAGCTTAGGTATCGTCAATTCTTGCCCCGTTGAATTGTGGGTGGGGGGCCGCATGCAATCGTCCGTTACACAACATCAACAAGACGTCACCCCCGTGCCAATGAATGTCGAGGAGGAAGAAGGAGCTCTCCAGCCCCGCAGGATCCTTCGCCGTCAGGAGGCATTCCACACGGTGATGCGCCAGAACTCGATGGAGTTCGACGAGGCCAATCAGGAGACCCGGCAGCACTCGACCGATGGCCTTAACTTTGCTGAGTTCTGCGCGCTTGTGCACCAACGAGAGGATGGAAAGTTCACCGAGAAGGAGCTGCGCGAGCGCTTCCGCGCGCTTGACGTTTCGGGCAGCGGATTCATCGAGAAGCACGAGTACCTTCGCTTTTCACTTCGAGACGCGCTCGCCCGATCGGTAACACGCGTCATGGACATCTTCAGCGCCTGGGACGAGAACCACGATGGCCAGGTGTCGGCTCTCGAGTTCCGGAGGGCGGTGCGCTCGCTCGGCTTCTCGGACGTCAGCGACACGGACATTGACCAGATCTTCCACGAGTTCGACAACGACGAGAGCGGCTCGGTCTCGCAGCTCGAGCTCGAGCGCAAGCTCAAGAAGTACGCGGGCGTGCTCACCGAGCAAAAGTATAAGCTGCGCCGCAACGCGGGTGGGCGCAAGGGCGCGGCGCTCGCGCCCTCGGTCAAGCTCGACCGCGAGAGCGGCCGGCCGGTCCATGAGCTGCTGCGCGATGCGCTCTCGGACAATGCCGTGCGCGTCATCGACCTCTTCCGCGACTGGGATGAGAACCAAGACGGTCTGATCTCGAAGCACGAGTTCGCCAAGGCGATGGCGCCGCTGGGCATCCAGGTGAGCAAGGAAGAGGCGGGCGCGCTCTTCGACGCTTTCGACCCCGACAGCAGCGGCGCCATCGAGTACAGGGAGCTCGACCAGCTGCTGCGCCGGCGCGTCGACATCGGTGCCGAGAAGCGCGCCGCGCTCGCCCGCGATGCGCTCCCGCCCAGCATGCATGTGCTCACCACGACGCTCTCACTTCCCCACAGGTGCCGAGAAGCGCGCGCGTCGGCTCGCTCGTTCACATTCACAGAGATCCACCGGCCTGAGCATGGCGCGGGTGCTGCCGCAGCCGACCATCCCTGTGCTTGCCAAGGTGCCCTCGGTTGCGCTGATGCACCAATTGGAAGGTACGCTCGGTGGGTGTGCGCTCACGCACTGCACCGACTTCGACCCGACGACCTTCACAGCGGCGGGAACGTTCATGGGAGCAGCTGCCGACAGGAACGTTCATGGAAACTTCCATGGATCGCTCAACCCGAGCGCCTCGATGAGCGCGTCGATGAGCGCCTCGATGAGCGCGTCGCGCGGCGGGCGCGCCTCACGCAGCATGCTCGGCGCACCCACCATCCAAAAGGGCGACCGCTTCAAATTCCACTACTCGTACGCCGAGGTCCCTCGCCCCGTTGGCCAGCTCCTCGTCTCCAAGTCGCTCCCATCTCTCGTCTCAAGCGAGGTGGCACGCTACACGCGCGCCACCGCCGTCGAGCAGTACCTTCGCACGCGCACGACCGCACTGCTCGTCTCGCCGGACCTCCCGACCAACGTCTTCAATTGGCCCGCTGTACAGGGCGTGCCTGACCTCGACCACCTCGCCCAACTATGGATGGCGCCTCGCATAGGCCCCGCGTGGCGCTACCAACCCAACCAGACGCGCATATGCCTGCCGCCGATGAGCGCACGCATCGAGCTGCAGGCACAGAAGCACGAGCCGGCGGGCGTGGGTGCTCGCTAATTGGCCGCGGACTGCTCGTTAATTGACTTGGGTGCTCGTTTATTGCCTAAGCTCTCGTGGGTGCTTGTCAGGCGGCCGCGGCGACTCGCGAGCCAGTGGTAAGCCAGTGGCGGAGGACGGAGAGTAGAAGTAGGCGAAAGAGTGCGCGCTTGCGAGGTTGAGCTTGACGTCGTGCGAGGGGGAAGGGGGGGGATGGGTGTGGAACGCGCGCGCCCGTCGCGCCCGCACCCCACCGTGCGCTCGGGCGGCCGGCGGCACTGTCTCCTGTGAGTACTCCTGTGGCGCTGTCGGCTGTGCGCGGTTCTTATCTCATGTCTGCAAGTTCTTTTCTATCATAGTAACAGTTCTTTACGTCTTTTTAATACTCGTAGCTCTTCTCAACACACCACGACGACGACTCGACTCGACGAGACTCACGCAGACAGGGAGCTGCTGCTCTCGTCCGGCGCCATGTACGTGCTCGGCGGCACCGCCGGTGGCGCCGCGAACGACGGAACAGAGCCGCCGCTGTAGGCAGAGTGCGACTTGAGATGCAGGCCAATGCTGGCGTGGTCTGACCTCGCGGTAGGCGGTGGCCCGCTGCCTGCGTCGGTGGCGGCAGTGAGCCGCGACACGTTGCCAACTTCGGTGACGGTCGATGCGTCCGTGCCCATCACGACGCCCATCCTCGCCGGCGCAGATGCTCGTGCTGGCGGCGGTGGCGGAGTCGAGATTGGCTTCCGTTCGGCGGCAAACTCGAGCCAGGCGCTCGGTCCGGCGCTCGGCTTCCGTTCGCTTCGCGGCGGCGTCACAGTCGGGGATGCAGTTCGCGGCGGGGTCACCGTCAGGGATCCAGAGCTCTCGTCGGAGTCGGACAGCTCGTCAACGGTCGGCATTCGCTGAGAAGAGTCGACATCCTCGTCCAGCATGAGAAGCATCGCTTCGACCGAGGGCAGCCCTTGGGAGGTGGACATGAACGTGCGGCTTCGGCTACGTTCGAGTGTCTGAGCTCCCGAGAGAGCTCTGAACGCCCTGATGCTGGCACGCTCTCTCAAGGCTGTGGCAACGATGGATAGCTCGGGGCCCGCGCCTGAGCAATCCATCCGGGCGCGCGGATACATGCCATCGTGAGGGCCATGCCTCATCCCTCCCTTGCGCTCGTGCGCCTCAGACTGGACGAGTTCAAGGAGAGCGACCGTCTCTGCGTGCTGCTGCTGCCGTGCGAGGTCGAGCGCCGTCTTCCCCTTGGGGTCTGTCTGCGAGAGGAATACGAGCAGCGCCTCGTTCACTGCGGCCTCGCGGCCCTCCCGCTGGCTCTGTAGCTCGCTTTCGGACGAGTCGCCTGCGCCGTGCTCTCGCGCCTCGCGCCCAGCACGGCGCCCCGAGCCTTCGGCAATCGTCGCTTTGGCCGATTCCGCCACAGCCTCTAGGAGCGTGCCGACGGCATTGTACTTGCCGAGCATGCAGCCGAGCATCAGAGCGTTCCAGCCGTTGTAGGTCCTTAAGAACGGGTCGGCCCCGTGCCTGAGTAGCACGGTCTCGACAGTCACGGGCGGCGGCGGCGGCGGCGGCGGCGATGGGGGAGCCTCTTGGGTGATCTCGTCCGTGACCTCGTCGTCCGTGTCCTCATCTTTGGTGGCTGCAACGTGCTCGGCCGAGTCCTCGCTTGGGGATGGTTGTTGGGGCACAGGATTCGTAGGCGAAGAGGCACGCGACGCTGGCTCGCTCTCAGCCCCGTTTGTGACGGCGAACATGAGAGCGGTCCGACCGAGGGCATCCGTGGCGTCGACCTCGGCACCCGCCTGGAGCAGCACGAGAGCTGTGTCGGCTCGGCCGCTCATGGCCGCGCTCATCAACGCGGTCGTGGCGTGCACATTGACACCCTGATCAATGTACATCTGCAAACGGGGTGAGGAGCATAGCTCGCGCACAACGCTTGCGGAGCCGTACTCGGCGGCGTCGCACAGGGCGAGAGCGCGCTCGATAGCGAGCATAGCGCACGGGTCCGATTCGACGGCATGGACCGTAAGCGTTGTACGCCAGCTCCAAGAGGGCTCGGGCGCCGCGGGGGCTACCGCCGGTACCGCATGCGCTTTTCCTCGACGATGGCGATGAGAAGGCTGTGCAGCTTCGGGGCCCTGTTCCCTGAAGCTCGTGGCTTCGGCCTCAGCATTGGCCGACTTGCGAATGCGCGACTTTGTAGCTTTCGTCGGCTTGGCGCTTCGAGGCGTATCTTTGGCGAGCTTGCTTGATCCGCTCTTCTTGTCCTTCCTGCGATCGGTTTTGTTTACATCATCGACCTCGGGCAGTTGTTCGCTGGATTTCTTTCTCCCGCGGAACAATTCCTCCTCGTCGTCGTGTAATGGTAGCGGCAAATGTGGTTTGCTGGTGCCGCCGCCGGCTTGGTGCGCCTCCTTCATCGGTCAAAGATGGTCGGTGAGGTCGAGCAAAAAGGGCTCGGTCCGAACATGCAGGGTCAAATTCAAGTCTCTTCCCAAAAGATGTTGAAAGATTGCGCATGCAAATGAGAACGGAGGCGGGTGTGGCGGAATGTGTTGGACTCGCAAGCATCGGCTGTTTACCGGCATTTCGACGAAACAAGACTGTTCCAAAACTTATCGAGTGCGAGTTTATGTCGGTGGGGGGGGCTGCAGCCGTCTCTCTTCTCACCGTTCGCCGACGGACAAGATCCCCACGAAGATGCCGCCGCGCACGCCGCGCAGCCTGTCGCCGCGCAGCGCTGCCTTCACCAAGATGTTCACCATGATGGACGCCGACTGCAACGGTCAGATTGATGAGGCGGAGGCAATGGCCATCGGCCGCAAGCTGTCTGGAGGCAATACTGAGATGGCCAGAGCATTTTGGCAAGAGCTGCTTGCCGCAGCAGACTCGAACAAATCGGGCACTGTCTCGTTGGACGAGTACCTGCGGTACAGCCGTGACAAGACGAAATCATACCCGATCGATCAGGTCGTGAGCTCTGTTCAGATGAGCCTTGCACGCCTTGAAGAGATGAAGGCGCGCGATGCGCGTCAGCAGAGCTACGAACCGCTGGCGAAGCGACCAACCGACCGAAGGGAGATGGCCGAGCGCGTCTTCCGCTACGCGGATTCCGATAACGACGGCTTCCTCCAGCTGCATGAGCTGCTCAAGCTGTCGCGCAGTGACGAGGAGGAGTTGCTCAACCTGCCGCAGCTGTTCACAATCATGGACATGGAGGGCTTCAAGCAAGGCAACGGCAAGCTGTCGCTCGATGAGTGGCTGACGATGGCAGAGGACATGAGCGAGCTGAGCGACGAGAAGTTCGAGCAGTCCATGCTCGCCGTCATCGAGAGTGCTTTTGGAGCGCCGGGCGCCGTCGCGGTCTTCGATCGCAAGCTAGAGCGCGAAAAGTCGGACGAGATTCGCGCGCAGCGCGCTCGTGGTATCTTCCAGGAGCTGCTGGCCGCGAGCGGCGACGGCGCCAAGAGCGTTGACCTCGTCGCGCACTTTCAGCGCGCCGAGACGGCGCTTGAGAATGAAACCACGTTGGGAGAGGATCAGGCTAACCGGCTCGCTTTGGCCAAGGCCGAGTTCGATGACATGCAGTCGGAGACGTGGGCAGGCGCGGATGGGCGGGTGAGCGAGTCGGCATGGGTTCAAGGCCTGATGCGCGCGTCCGAGGAATTGGGTGACAACGACTTTGAGGTGCGCTGCCGAAAGATAACGCGCCACCTGCGCCTCTCGCCCGATTTTTCGATGCGCATTCAAAAGTCGATGGAGATCTTCAAGGCCATCGACCTCGACATGGATGGTAGGCTCGAGCTGCACGAGGTGCTGCGCCTCATCTCGTACAAAAATAGTGCCAAATTGGCCGAAGCAGTGCCTTTGTTCTTTGAGCACCTAGACAGCGGCGCCAGCGGCTCGAAAGCGAACGATGGCTACATCACCAATGTCGAGTGGCAGAGTGGCTTCCTCGGCTCGATGGCACACAAGACCGACTTCGAGTTCGTGGAGTTGTGTGATGGCATGCTCGCCCATCTCGCGAAGTCGCCTCTCGCTGGTGTCAAGCATTGACATGCGTTGAGCACCGGGCAACGACATCTCTCGAGGTCTCGAGGTATGGTTAGCCCCGCGGGGCCAGTCGACCGCTGCCATCCACCTTGTGGGATGTTCTTTCAATTGCATGCAGGAACCCTTCAGAAGATTAAGTCGCAGGTGTGATACCCATTCTACAAGAACCCGCGCGGCGTTTCACGTAGACGTACCCCCCGCCGCGTCCCGTCACATGTGCTGGTGGCGTGTGCACCAGTGTGCAGTGACCCTCCACAACGCAAGCAAGAGGGGGGGTGAGGAAAAGTTGCCAAAATGTACCGCATATGAATACATGTACCAGAGTCTAGTAGCCGAGATATCATTTTCATTAATCAGAGTATCAGCATTCCGTGTGGTGGTTATTACAATGGCTGGAAATTCTTTGTAAATAGTCTAACTTGATACCGTACGGTACACTCTGTCTGGACGCATGCGCATGGGAGACCGCTCCGCGCTCGGCTGTCGGCACAATGAGAGATACTCGGACACTGACGGTTCGCGAAAACTCTAGTGTCTATCTTCTCTCTCCTCTTCGACAGGCCATCACCTGACTATGTGCCCGGGAGATATATAACCACAGGGCTAGCCGCGCATCCCTGCCGCAGTCATCCCCATGACCTGCAGACGTGAGACGTGGGCTCTGCGCATGCTGAGTGTTGGGGAGCGCGTGCTGGCAGTAGCGTGGCGAGGCTCTGGCTGGCTGTCACGGCAGGAATGTGCTTCGTCGCGTGAGTCCGACCGAAGCCTTCACACGTGGCCTCACAAGAAGGCGGCGGCGTTCACACGTGGCCTCACAAGAAGGCGGCGGCGTTCACACGTGGCCTCACAAGAAGGCAGCGGCAGCGGCCAGCACTGCGCCGAGGTAGACGCCCTGCAAAATAGCAGGGCGCCTCCCCTCCCTTTCGCTGCTGTCCCTGCTGCGGAGAGCGCTGCGTGCCGCCTCCGTGCGCCTCGCGAAGCTCTCGCGCATCCGCGTCAGCTGCCCGCGCCCCGGACGTGAAGGATTCCTGATTGTGTACTCCTCCATATCGGCCTCGCCTGGCGTGTACTTCTCCTCGGCCTCGGGATCATCATCTTCCTCGACAGTGGGACGAAATGCGGGCGCGGCGGGCGGGAGTGGCGCTGCCGCCGCCTTGGATTTCGGCTGCGTTGGACTCGGCTTCGTCCATCGGCTCTCTCGCGTGACTGTGTTCCAGTAATATGTCCGTCCCGACCTCAGGTCGACAGCCTCCTTCCACTCGCCCTGAGCGGCAGCCAGCGAGGACGGCGATGCACTGTGCAAGCCGGCGGCAGCAGGGCCACCCGCGTCCGCGAGCGCCACCACCGTGAGCGTGAGCACGACCGTCATCAGCGTGGGCATTCTGAGGACCGGAGAGCAGCAACTCTAAGAACGTTACATAGCCCAGGACGACGCGTAATTTGAACTCGAGTAGGCCTTGCTGCCAGCGCTGTTTAGTCAATTTAGGGTCGAGACGGTCTCGCGATTTCCAACGGGGGCGAGGAATCTCTACAGTACTTGTAATGCTCGCCGTCGTGCTCCTTTCTGCGGCCGCGCCGCTGCCGCGCTGCACGGTGGCGGTCGCGGGCGCCAATGGCCGCGTTGGCTCCATGATCTGCCGCGAGTTGCTTCGCAATCATCCTCAGGTCACCGTGCGTGCGCTCGTGAGGGACGCACAAAATCCGTATGAGGGCTACGGGCGCCTTTCGTATGAGGTGGGCGCAGAGGACGGGAAGATGGACTTGCGACCCGCGTGGAGTCGTGGAGAAGATGGCGGCTTTGCGCAGCCAGCGACGATGGAGTTTGACGAGAAGGTCATGGCAACCTATGGGCTTGACCGGCTCGAGATCCGCGAATGCGAGCTGCGATATGCTAAAGATGTGGAGGCGGCGCTGAGCGACGTGGACGCCGTAGTGTACTGTGCGACGAGCTTCAACAACTTCCGGCAGCGCCTTCCCGACCGCCTCGACGAGGCCGCGGGCAGGATCGCTCAGAGCGGCATGGCCCTCTTCGAGCTGCGCTTCGGCGATGCACTGTTTGGCAAGCAGCGAGGCCGAGGAGACGGTGCCGAGAACAGCGACGCGAGCAAGGAGCGCCGCGCCGAGGCACGCGGCAAGACGGCCGATGTGGAGGGCCTCGAGAATACGCTCAGGGTGGTGCAGAAGTCGCGCGCCCGGCGGGCGAGCCTGGCGGCGCTCACGGGCGGGCAGGCGGGCGGCGTGGCGCGTGTGGGCGTCCCATTTGTACTCATCTCAGGCAGCGGAGCGCTCGGGTACGATTCGTCGCCGTACAGCTCCGAGGTGCGCGAGAATGAGTTTGGCTTCCGCAAACGCACGGCGGAGAGCACGCTGCGCGCATCCGAGCTCGGCCACGTCATCGTACGCAGCGCGGCTATCGACGACGTTCGGGTGGAGGAAGGGCTCCCTGTGCGTACGAGCGAGCAGGTGGTCATCGCCGAGCAGCTTGTGGCGGCCGGTGGCAAGGCCGCCGAGGAGGGTGCCGTTGGCGTGCGGGATGATGACGCCAAGAAGCGGCGTATCCATCCGCGCGATCTTGCCCGCTTTGCGGTCCGCTGCCTGGTTGATGAGCCGGGGGCCGACGGCGGCAGTCGCACTGTCGAGGTGCACACCTTCGTGCTTGGAGAGGAGAAGAAGCCGAAGTAAACACTGCAGCAAGAAATGATCCTCTTTAATCGAAAAAACCTGAGGCTGGCCACGCGTTTTGCATCTCGGCTACCTGTACCTCGCTGGCCACGCGTCCGCCCCGCAGAGCGCAGTTACTGCATGAGTTACTGCGCCGTGTGCCCTGGCGCCGCGTGTGTGTAGACGCGGGGGGGGGGGGGGGGGTAATCGACTCGACGCGAAATAACTGACTGACTGATTGATTGATACTCCTAAAGACTGGGCTGTGAAAGCGTGAAACACGTGTGAAAGCGTCGCTCATCGGCGGTCGCTAAACTTGACCGCGCTACACTTGACTTGACTTGACTTGACTTGACCTAATCGGCGGTTTCAGAGGTGAAACTCTCTCCACTTGTTCGCAAGGCCTTGTTGTTTGCGATGCCGATCTGGAGGCGCCTCGGTCGGTGCTCGCTCGGAGTCATGCTCACGGGTCATGCTAACTCGCCGAGCGCATGGCCAAACGCGAACGTTCTGCGCGTGTCGAACTCGGAGTTCCAGAAGAATGACCCGTTCATCAAGACGATGGCACGGCCGATCACCACCCATCTTTGGGCAAAGAGACACGCGGAGCCTCAAGACACGAACGTGGGCGTGGGCCCCCATCCAGGCAGCTACAACACCGAGTACAAGTCATTTTCCTATGATTCGCGCCTTACACTGCAAAAAACAAGCAAAATCCGGCCAGGTGAGTGCGTGAAGGCTCATCGCCACCGATTCCCGGACCGGATCCCGCATCTCTGACGCGCGACGCGGCCGCATCTCGCAATGGCAGGTTTCGGCTCCACGGTGGGACAGCATGCCAACTTAGTCGGCGAGTTCGACAACGGCACGCCCGGCCCTGACAGGTACAAGCCGAGCTACCCCCGGCCCCGGCCCTGGGAGATTCCCTTGGAGATTCCCCCAGCACGGATGGAGCCTCCTCGCACCAAGGACCTTGAGCGCACCACGAGCACCGCCAACATGCATGCGACCCATCGTAAGTCGAAGGGCAAAGTACGACTGTCGCCCATCGAGCGTGTGGAGACACCCGCGACGCTCTATGCCGTGCTCGCCTCCAAGCAGGACGAGCGCAGCCTGGAGAATGTGCGCCAGAGCCTCGAGGTAGAGCAGGCGGCCAAGCGGCGGTTGGTCCTGCTGCGGCGAGACCTGGAGCGGGCGCGCAGTGAAGCGTCACTGAGCGAAGTGAGAGACCGGAACCGCGCGGCGGTGATCGAGGCGAAGGCGAAGATGGAGTACCTGCGTGGCGCGCATCTCAAAGGGGTGGTGACCAAAGTCACGCCGGCCACCGTGGCTGAGATGACAGCGCTCGCACTCCAAATCGTCGAGTTTATGGAGCGCACGGAGGTGGACCCGGCCAACCGTGGCTGGTTTGTGCTCTTCAAGCGCATGGACGCCGACGAGAACGGACGCATCACGTACGCCGAGCTGATAGAGTATCTTCGCAAATCGATGGGCTTCGATGATGAGAGCTTACCCGAGGTCAAGGTGCAGGCCGTGTGGAATGCGATCGATCTGGACGGTAACGGCTGGATAGACACGGGCGAGTTCGGGCGCTTCTTCAGGATGGGCGAGCAAGCGCACGCGCCCATGATCGCCGAGCGCCGGCGCAAGAAGCTTCTCGCCGAGGCGCGCGATCGCGCCGACGAAGCTCGGAGGCTTGCTGAGCAGGCAGGAGACGTCGAGGCGATCCGAGCGACGGCGAGCGCGATGAGGTTGACGAACCAGGCGCGCCATATCGAGCACTCGCTCTCGGAGCCGCGCCTCGTTAAGTCGCGCGGCAGCCTCGCGACGATCGACGTCAAATCGATCCCATCGCGTGCCAGTACGGTGCGGGGCAGCGCCATGTCGCCTGGCATGTCGGCGAAGAGCCTGCCGCCGATTACCTAAGTCAAGGACATCGCGAAGGACGCGAGGGAGAGAAGAGAAGAGAAGAGAGGAGAAGAGAGGAGAGAGGTCAAGCAGCGCCAGGCAATGACCAATTATGTCCCTCCTCTAACCCTACCCTCCGAAAGCGGGCTCCAGAGCTAGAGCCTTCTAGGGTACCCTCTAGAGGCGACTGGGTCCACATGTATACGTGTACAAGTGCCTTAGCTAAGGCACGTGCCTCTTGCGTGTAGAGGCCCATCGCGCCCACATGTTGTTTTGCTACCTCCACCCCGTGAAACTTACATAAAAATCGGTGCAAATGGGAAATGCTGTGCGGTAATGTAGGTTTCTGTGAAATCACACACCCACCTGCGAAGTCACAAGACCCCTCAAACCCTAATGTGGGATGACCCGCAGCTGGGACGACCCAGTCAAAACTGGGACAACCCAGCAAACTCGGGACAACCTACCCAAACTGGGACAGCCCACCCACGCGGGACGTCCCACAGGGCACTGGGACGGCCCACTTGGCGTGGGACAGCTCGCTTCAAAGTGGGATGACCCACAGCTGGGACACCCCAGCCAAACTGGGACACCCCAGCCAAAATGGGACAACCCAGCCAAACTGGGACAGCCCACCCATGTGGGACGTCCCACATCGCGTGGGACGTCTCAACCGCCTGGGGCGTCCCATGAAAGAGTGGGATGACCCAGCGGTGGGTCATCCCACTCCCTCTCCGGGACACACCACCCAAGCTGGGAAGTCCCACACAAACTGGTCCATCCCAATTTTTTCCCAGTTGCTAAGTCTCCTCGCGCCCGTCCGCGGTTTCGTCAAGTTTCGTCCATCGTCACGGAGCTGACGAAATTCCCCGTCCCATATACCCATTGAACCTGCGGGGGCGCCCCAATTTGTGGTGGTTTTTCTTATTAGGATCCTGCGAGTCGGTAAACCGGGTCCGGGACGTTCCGGTCGCATGCACGTAGAGTTACGTCAAGCGCCGTCCCGGTGAAAGGGCGCGCGGAGTCTCCGCGCGCGAGTCGAAGAGTGTTTGTCCAGTAGCGACATCCAAGAACCTCTTACGAACTTCAACCCGCTCCAGAGGGATCAGGTCTACTCGCTGGACCCCTTGAGCGGCATGCAAGGGTCCGCGGAGCCAAGGGCTCCCGTTCCCATGGTAGCGGATGGTAAGTCAACGAACAACGATCTACGAAGATCAACGGGCGATGCCCGAGTTTGGTGCCGGAACCAAGGCACGCGACGAGGCCCTCACGTACGGCGACGATACGTACGACGAGGCAAACGCGAAGGACGGATCGTCCGCAATACTCCGGAACCCTGTGGTCCCGCAAGTCCTCGACCGACGAGGAGTCAGCACACGAGGACTAGAATACGGTGAATACCAATTTCGCACAACTTTAATGGGGTGAGTGGCCGTGTCGCGTGTCGCCATATAGCGTGTCGTGGACCGAATTTTACGTGCTTGCATGTCGAAGAAGGTTCAAAATTAAGAGGTAAAAAAAGAGAGCTGAAATGAGATCACAGTAATAGGTGTTAGTGGCTCTCTTGATGCGCGGAGAGGACACCTTGCAGGCACTCGCAAGAGCCGCGCATCCCTCTGATTTTTCTGCACATCCTGATCAAAGTTCGGCCCGTTCTTCTCGACGCAGGCGCCTGCGCAGCTGTTGTGGTTGAGAAGAACGGAGATGGAGGAGTCTCAAGTTGTGGTTGATATTGACGCCGTCGCCACGTCTAACACATCTGAGGGAGGCTTCCAAGCTCCAGTCTATGAGTACACCCCCAAGTATGCCTCTGAATTAGCGCTGGCTGCCAAGATTCCATCCGTGCGTGCTTCGAGCTTCGCCTTTTGCAGTTGACCGTCGATTCGTCTTGTTGGTTCGCCCACTCCTGCGCTCCTGTCATCCTGTACTTTATGCGCAGGATTTCTCGGTTCGCCCTGATGATACGCCCGACAAGATCCTTGTCCAGGGTGAATGGGTCAAAGGAGTGTCAAAGGCGGCCGCCACCGACGAGGTTCCGCTCATGTCCGACTCGAAGGTCGTGGCCGAGCGTTTCGCCATGGTCAGGGAGACCGACTTGAAGAGCGCCACCGCGCTGCCGACGACCGCCACGAAAGACTTGGTAAACGCGTACCTCATGCAGGGCGAGACGATCGTCACGTCCATCGATGTGATCGCGTTTAACAACGTGAACGGCAAGAATATGGTCGGCCGGCAGGGCGTCCTGTTCATCACCGCCTCCTCGCAGGGCCATCACAAGCTCAAGGTCATCATGATGTCGGAGACGAATCAAGTGAACATTTCCGAATCTGGCATGCGCAAGCACTCGGACATAGTCGGCACAGAGCAGACTCTCCTAAAGCAGGTCTCGGCGAAGCACACCCTCGACGGCTTCTTCACGACCATCGATCTGTGCAAGGTGAGAGACTCATGGCGGGCACGATCCCCGCACCAGCATGCTCCTCCCCATCAGACCTCGTCCCATACTGTCTGCTTCTACTGCTTCATCTGCCCCACTGGGGTGCGGGAGCCGTGCGAGGAGAGAGGACCTCTGAACCGCGCGCGTGTGCGCCCTTGCGCTCTCGCCCTCGCGCTGGACGACGAGTCGCCCCTGCGTGCGTGTGCTGTGCAGAACTCAATTTATCACGTGCACCTCACGACGGCCGACGTGGCCGAAGCGGCTGCGAAGTTCAACGGCGAGAGCTTCAAGAAAAGCGACTGGAAGGCAAGCGGCTCGAGCGCAAGTGGCTGGTGGGCAAGCTGCTGGTGCGCTTGCTGTAACCCGTCGTGGTGCCTGTCGTGTTCGTGGTGCCTGTCGTGTTCGTGGTGCCCGTCGTGTTCGTGCTCCGCGTGCCGGTGCACGTTCAAGGATTGTTGCAAAGAGGTGCGGCATCGTACCGCATCGAACGGGAATGTGATGATCGCGCATGGCGCACTCATGCCCCGATCGCAGCGCAGTGCGCGGCTCCCAAGATGCTCCGCGGCGCGCGCTCTCAGATGCGGTTCAAATGTGTGTGATGTGCACTGCAGTGCTGCTCCTTCAAGTGCTGCTCCCTCAAGTGCTGCTCCCTCAAGTGCTGCTCCTTCAACTGCTGCTCCTTCAAGTGCTGCTCCTTCAAGTGCTGCTCCTCGACGAAGAGGATGGGGAACGGGACGAACGGGACGAACGGGACGAACGGGAGGAGCGGGACGTTCAACTTCTTGGCATCGACGGACAGCATGCCGGAGCTCGACAAGATTGTGACAACGTACGAGGAGCGCATGGACAGCAAGGTGGTCGCTGGAGAGACGGTGCCCCTGAAGGCCTTTGAGGATCTCAACGTCACGTCCAAGTCGGGCAAGCTGACCCAGTCCGTGCGCGAGCTCAAGTTGGTGTACAAAGCGTCGTACACGGCGACGATCGAGGAAGCCTCCGTGGTGATCGCTCCGTGGGTTCCCATCACAGATGCCATCGACTTCGCGTCCCAGCTGGAGACGCACATTGCCAGCTGTGCTAACGAGTCCACTTACAAGAGCGTTAGCAAGACTATGCCAAACTTTTTCTCTGGACATGGGAAGAAAAACGTCGAGAAAAACGGTTCCTGGCCCTTCAACTGGCCCTTCAACTGACCCTATCCCTAACAAGCTTCTACCGTAAGCGCGCCTCCTGCATCCGCTCGCGTCTGAAGATGAGGAAGCGCATTGACGAGCTCCTTGCGGGAGTGGGCGCAGAACGCTCGGCGGTGCCGCTGCCGGTCGCGCCGTCGGCGGCAGGAGACAGGGGCAGCGGGGCAGCGGACCGCGGAGCTCTTCGAAGCCGGAGACTTTGGGGCCGGCGGCGGGCGGGGATGCATACAGCCGGAGCCGATGAGACCGGCGGCGAGCGGGGGGCGACGGGCGAGCAGCTGGAGCCTGCGAGGCCGGGCGGGGGAGGGCATGGCGACGAGCGCAATGGACGAGCGAGCACCGAGCAGCTGGAGCCCTGTGTGCTGCTGGCTTCGCAGCCGAGGGCGCGAAACCCGCTTAGTTCGTTCGGTTAGCGGGGCGTGACCACGGCACCGGGTGCTGCTCCTCGGGGGCTACTACATGTATGCACGGTATTTTTTGCATGATCTGTTTCATGTCACGCCACCCAATCGGCAGGTATAAATCGCGATCGGCGCGTCACAGCCACTGGTTAAAATTTGACACCCAAGACAACGGACCGGCGTACATACGGATAATGCTGCCTCAAAAGCTCGGGGACCCTGGACCAATCACAGTGCTCCCGCCACAGATGCCTCCAGAAACGGGAGACCATGTTGAGTTCCATGTTGCCGAATCTTTCACATGTACGCCGGCGATCCGCTCGCCTCAGAGCAAGACGCGCTCCTTCGTCACACGTCAGTACTATGCTACCTTAGCCGGGGGACCCGCGACACGATGAGCCGGTGGTCGGCCGACCCCGAAAGTCTTTCTTGTATACCAAATAATTTGCTCATTGGATTAGGTTCTCCTACTCGACTACCTTAGGTAGTACCATGACGTTCGTCGCGTCTCTGCGTATACGCACCCGACGCCGCGTGTACGCACACGTGCTTGTACGCGGGTGTGGGTGTGTATACGCAGGTACGTGCGTATACGCACCCCAGGGTGCGTATACGCGGGTAGGTGCGTTTACGCGAGCGGTAGTGTGTATACACAGTGGGTGCGTATACGTACCCCCTCGCGTAAACAGGTTTCTGCGTACGCAAACGCAGGAAACGACAAACCGTAAAGTACGGTACATCATCGCATGACGTACCGTCTCGTTTGGTACATAACATCAAGTGAATAGGTTCGAAGAAAAAGAAAATCATGGTGGTGGTTATTAATCTTGGTGGAACTCCTCTGAACACGGAGAAATAACAGAAGAGCAAGGCAACCGGAAGCCGTGCACGCACCATCGCAGCGCATCCAAGTGAGGTCGCGCGAAGCGGCGTGTCGAAAAAACGGAAACGAAACGGAACCCTCCCACAACGCATCAGATCACCCCCATGTCTCCGCCCCACGCCACCGCTGCGCCGTGTGGCCCGAACTCGCGCAGGCCGACGAGTCCATGTGGGCTGGACGGTCTTCGCTCCAACTCCGTGTGGTATTGAGCGTCCGGCGCTCCTTGTCGCGGGCATGTCGCTCACTGTGCCGAGACGATTGCGGCCGCCACAATCTGCACCGCTGCGCCCTCTGCCCCTCCTGCATCTGTCCTCTGGCACTCTGCGGCGTCGCTGATGACGTCGCTGACGCTGATGACGGTGGCGACGGCAGTGGAGGCGCTGCTCGCCCCTCCGCCCCCCAGCTTACGCTGCTTCTTCATGTCCTTCTCAGCCTGCTTCTCCTCCGCCTTGCGCTTCTTCTCCTCCTCCTTCTTGACGGTCTTCTCTTCCTCGCGCTTCCTATTCTCCTCTGCACGCAACACGCGTGCCGCCTCCGTATCGGCACCGCGCATCGCCTGGTGCTGCTGCTGCGCCGCTGCCCGTGTCGCTGCCTCTCTCTGCATCGCCTCCGCCCGCGCCTCCTCCTCCTCCTGCTGGTGCTGGTGCTGGTGCTGGTGCTGGTGCTGGTGCTGGTGCTGGTGCTGGTGCTGGTGCTGTTGGTGCAAGAGCTGCTGCTGCTGCTGATGATGATGATGATGATGATGAAGCTGCTGCGGATGCTGCACCAGCTGCTGCAGCAGATGCTGCTGGAATCCCTGCTGCTGCTGCGGCGGCGGCGGCTCCATTGGTGTTGCACCTGGAGATGCTCCCATGTCGGCGTTGGGTGGTCCCGTACCTCCGGCGGCAGGGGTGCGCCACGCCTTGCTCGCGCCATCCCACTGTGCGTGGGGGCGCAGCACCGCCGCGTCGACCGTGTGGACTGCCTCAAAGTCGACCGACTTGACGATCCATTGAGGTTCGTCAAATAGAGGCTGCGGGCGCACTTCAAGCACCTTCACGTCCCACCAGCCGCCGATGTATGAGAGCTGCACCAAATCGCCCACGCTGAGCGCGCCCAGCCAACGGCCGTCCGCGGGCTGCGGCGGCAGCGGGCGCACTCGCTTGGCGATCTCGTCGCGCTTCAGCCCGGGCAGGTCGGCCACGTCTTCCGCTTCGGCATCATCCTCGCAGAGCTCCTCGTATTCGACCCGCAGCTTATCGGGCGCCTTGTGTCCATAGACTGTCGCCTCAAACCACGCGCCAAAATGCACGTCGCTCTCCTGCTGCACCTCGACGCGCATCCCCACCGGCCACTCGTCCGCCAGCTTGGTGAGCGACGCGCTGCCACGTCCACCAGCGGCGCCGCCGCGCCCACCACCGCGCCCGCCGACGCGCCCGCCGACGCGCCCGCCGCCGGTGCCGCACCCTCGACCGCCCGTGGCCGATGCGGGAGGATCCACAGGTGAAGCGGCGCTGGCGCTGGCCTCCAGGGCCTTCCAGAGCTCCTCTAACGGGACCTCCGTGGAGGTTCCAGTCGCACTGCTGTCAGCGCCGTGGTCGACCAAGCTGGCATCGACGACGGCAACGCCGCGGCCACGCCCGCGCAGCTCGTCCTCGCGCGCGAAGGCGCCCGCGCCGTACGGGTCCGAGTGCCATGACGGCGCGCTCCGCTTGCGGCCAAATCGACTCGTCGGCGCGGCTGCCTCTGTGTGTTCTGCGCGCCCCTTGGCCGTCTTGGCGGCACGCGCCTCCTCTTTGGCCGCCCGCTTCGCCTCGGCCGCCGCCGCCTTGTCCGCCGCCTTGGCCTCCGCCCCCTTGGACTCGCGCTTGGCGGGAGCGGCCTCCAGGTTGAAATGTCGCGCGACCTCGGCGCGGGAGCGGAAGCGCTTGCCCTGCGCCGGTGGGGGCAGGGTGGGGCGAGTGAGGGCTCAATGAGGCTGTGAATATGAATAGGCTCAAGACTGTGCGTGCGAGGGCTGTGCGCGCGAGGGCGCCGCGCTCATGACGGCGCCGCGCTCACGACGGCGCTGCGCTCCCGCTCACCTTCTTGTTGAAGAAGTACGAGTCATAGGTGCCTGCAGTGGCGCCCTCCTTGCGGAATTCAGTCATCGTGTACCAGCCAGTGATCATCTCCGCCGAGCCGCCGCAGTGCTCGAGGTACTTGGCCAGTGACGCGAGGAGCTTCTCGGAGCGCGCCGCTGCTTCCGCCGCTTCCGCTCTGGCCGCCTCCGCTGCCGCTGCCTCTTCCGCCTTCCTCCTCTCCTCCTCTGCCTTCCTCTTCTTCGACTTGGATGACTTCTCATCGCGCTCGACTATACGTACCACACGGGCCACGAGGGCGGAGAGGACCGCCGCCACCTGCTCCTCGATGCGTCCTTCGCGATTGGCCGGCTTGAGGACACGATCCACCTGCTTGAGGAGTGACTCAAGGACCGCGCGCACCTCGGACTGCACATGGCGCTCTGCCATGTGCTCACGCACGCGCGCCTCTGCCCACGGCTGCTGCGTCCGCCGCCAGCCGCGCAGCGCGCTGATCACGCCCGCGCACTGCTCACGCGCCGCCGCGGCAGCCACCCTCCCTAGCTCCTCGAGCGATGCTCCCTCTTCAGCTCCGGCGGGCGGCGCCATCTCGACCGAGATGTCCGCGTGCCGAGCGACGGCCACCATCGCCATCGAATGGAGGGTAGCCACACCTCCAGAGTGGCGTGGCAGGCATCCGAGCGCCCGTGTCCACAGTCCATCGTCAACGGCGCGGGCCTCGGCGGCCGCGGCGCTTACGCCTCGGCCAAAGCCCTTGAGGCTGACGCCGACACCGCCGCCCTTGGTGCCGGCGTCGCCGTAGCCGCGCGCAAACGTGTACGCCATGAGCGTACTCGATGCGTTGCCGAAGCCGTGCTCGACGGCGCGCGTGACACGCGCGAGCCATGTGCGCACCTCGGCAGCGAGGGCACGTGCAGACCTCGCCTCCTCCCTCGCACGCTCCCGTGCCGCCCGTGCCTCGGCAGACAGGGCCACCCCGTGCAGCCGCTCGGCGCGCTCGAGCACACTCAGATGCAGCTGGCCATACACGTCGGGCACACTCGTGACGCAATCGGGCGTCGAGAGCGCGTGCGCAAGCAGTCCCACCAGCCCGTCGAAGCTCAAGCTCGCACTCTTGTAGGCCTCGAGGCCGGCCTCGACGGCCTCCCAACCCGCCGCTCCTGTGAACTCGCGCGCGGGGCGACCGTCGAAAGCGCGCACGCTGCGCACGAGCGCCGCGTCGATGGGCACCGGCACGGCGGCCAGAGGCGGCGGCGGCAGCCAGCCCGCCTGCGCTCCGGCCGTGGCCGTGGTCTCGAGGGCATCCAAAGCGGCGCCGGAGGTGGCGGCGGCGGCGGCGGCGGCGGCGGCGGCGGCGGCGGCGGCGGCGGCGGCGGGGATGGGCTGATCGATGCCGTCGAGGCTATCAGGTATGACGCACGGCGCTGCGGGCGCAGGCAATGACGGCATCCGCACCGACGCGGCCGCCGCCGCCGCAGCAGCGGGGATGGGGGTTCCCTCAGCGGCCGGAGAGGCACCGTGGTGGGCGCCAACGTCGTCCCCCGCTGTCGGCGCCGCTACGGTCGCCGCCGCCGCCACAATGCTAGGCGCTCCTTCGGCCGCCGCAGTTTGGGCAGCGAGCAACATTTGCTGATTCGAGCCCTCGACGGCCAAAATCTGACGAAAGAGGCGGCGCGCGTACCTGCCAAACACGGCCGCGCTCGCCGCCGCCGCCGCCGCCGCCGCCGCCGCCGCCGCCGCCGCCGCCGCCGTCTCGGCCCCGTCCTTCCCGGCCTCCTCCGCCAAGCTCGCGTCGGTGGCCATCGGGTCGGCCTCTGCGGCGCCTGCCCCTGGCACTCCGCTCGCCTGCGCCGCCGCCTGAGCTTCCACAGCTTCTACAGCTTCCACAGCTTCCACAGCTTCCACAGCTTCCACCCAGCACAGACGTTCCACTACGCTCGCAAAGTGTTGCGCCTGCGAATAGCATCGCTCAACGGCCGCCACGTCAGCGTAGCCGTGCACCGCCGCGCTCACAAAAGCAGTGAGCAGCCTGACGCGCAGTCGAGCGCGCGCGTGCCGCGTCCACTCGTCGAGTGCGCGCGCGCGGCCCGCGAGGGCTGTCGCTTGTGCAGTGGCCACCAGCCTGGCAGCCTGCGCCTCCCACTGCAACGCCGCCTCGGCCAGCGGGTCAGTAGACATATCAGCCGCCGCGGCCAGCGGGTCAGGAGGCAACGGAGCTGCCGAGGGCGCCGGCGCGGCGTCCGTCTTGGCGCGGTAGAAGCGCGAGTCCACAAACTCGGCCTCGTCCTGTGTGAGCTCGCTGCCCTTCTCGGAGCGGCGCTGCTCGGCCAGCTCGGCCTCGACGACCTGGGTTGGCACGTGCATGGGCTCGGCGTGTTCGTCGTCATCGCCGTCGCACAACGCGGCGGGTCGCCACAGCGCGAGTGGCACCACTTCAATTTGGTACTTGGGGCCGATGCGTGGGTCACGTGCAAGCGTAAAGTTGCCGAGGATGGCCGCGAGTCGTTTCTCGCGCCGCACGGGTCGAGCCTGCTCAATTGCCGCCTCGACGTTAGCATCCTGCCTGCGCAGGAATGCCGCGCGCTGATCGGTGAGAATGGCGGCTGCCTTGTCGGCAAGAGCCGCCAGAAGCATTTCGGCCGTGTTGCGCGCCAACTATCGCCAACTCGCCCGAGGTCACGACGAAACTTGTCGTGATGATGACTTTCGCAATTCATCTCCGGGGCACGAAAACCCCATCTGTTCTGTGTTCGCAGTCCATTTCCAGTTCTGCGTTTCCCCCGACGAAATTGGGTGCGTCGCCTCATGTCTTGACTGGACTTGACTTGACTTGAGACACAGACCCGGGCGTGAATGGTCGATAATTGGCTGTGAATAATTTGATGTGTGAACGTGTTGGAGTCTGTGAAAAAACGGCTTTGTACGTGTTGTGTGTATTAACATGAAAAAACGCCGTCTCGATCGCCTGTGTTCGGCCGACCTTATGCTACCGGGCTACCCGACTGCTGACCGTCCACTTCGTCGCGGTGGCGACAAGTGAGGTCATGCGTTGCGAGCCGTCTTGGAAATGGCAAATTTCGGCCGAGCATGCCGCTGTTGTAAAGCAACTTAGGCCTCGCTCACGCCTTGGCCCGCCCAGGCTGCGAGCTGCGGAGCGCGATCTCGTTCATCAATGGTGCTCTGACTTGGGCCGGTTCGCAAACATTGAAGAGCGGCACTGGCTCGCACACGCCTTCTTTGAGAGCGCTTACAACACCAAGGAAGACGTGGCCATGCTGATCTCGTCCGTGAATATGCGCCTCAATGCAGGCCAGTGCTCAGTAGCTGCCACGATCTACTCCGAGCTTCTCCAAGGCCGCACGGCTGGCGTCTCCTCGTTGACCGATGCTCATCGTGAGCTGATCAGCCGCAAACTTGCCGAAGCCCGGGCGCGCTGTGAGGAGCGCACCCGAGCAGTCCAATCTGCGAGCCGCACCGGCGTGCGCCTGGGGCTGGGCCAACTGCAAGACGAGGTCGGCCAGCTCATATCGCCGCTGCCGCGCCTCTCCGCTCGGGGGCTGAGCGACCGCGACACGTTTGTGCGGCTGATGCGTCGGTGCGCTCACGCAGCATATGAAGAGGGCGATTTGGATGCGGCGCTCCAGTACTTCGACGCATGCTTCGCCGTCTCGCGAGATCCGGTGGACCTGCTCTCGGCCGCGAATCTACGCGTGAAGCTCGACCCTACCTCGTATGCGGCCGAGGCGATCTACGAGCTGCTCCTGAGCGAGGCGGGCAGTACGCTGAGCGTGCATGAGGCGCAGACGGTCGCGCTCAAGCTCGAGACGATGCGCGACGCGCGAGCGCTCGCGCGACGCGGACCACCTCCTCTAGGCGCTCGCGACGGCGGCGGCGGCGGCGGCGGCGGCGGCGGCGGCGGCGGCGGCGGCGGCGCCACGCCGTCCGCACCGATCGTCCGTCCACTCGCCAGGCGAGCGTCGGCGGAGGAGCACCGATATGATGTGGACGAAGGTGCGGACTCGCTCGCGTGGCTCTCGCGGACAGCATTGCGTCCGGCCGACAGCAGCCCTGACAGTGCCATCGCCCCTCGAACCAGCGCGCTGCTCGGCCCGCCCGAGACGGCGCCATGCGAGAGCGAGCGCCGAGCAGTTGCCCAGGACGGCGCCATCGGAGAAGTTGCCCGTGAAAGCGCCCTTGGAGCAGTTGCCCGTGACGGCGCCATTGGAGAAGGTGCCTCCGGCTTTGCCTCTGGCATGACTTCCAGCTTTGCCTCTGGCGAGGCCGCTGGCTTCGTCTTTGGCGAGACCTCCGGCTTGAAGCCGGCGTCAGCGGCCGCGGTCGAGCGCGCCGCGGTGACGCCGTCGCCGCTCCGGAGGCTGTTTGAGGAGGAAGAGGAGGGGGCGGTAGGGCGAGGAGGCGGGCGGCGAAGGCCGGCGGCGCCTCCGCCGCCCCTGCCATTGACAGCTGCTGCAGCGGCGGCTGCGTCCACCGAAGGCGATCCCGTGGGCGTGCCATCGACGGCCGGCACCTCGTCGCGACCGGCGCACTCGTGCTGGCGACTTGGGACCGGCGCGGGTGGGCTTCTCATGATCTCTGCCGCCTATCTGGGAGTCTCCGAGCTGCGTTCCGTGGGCAGCTTCTGGGTGCAGCCGCCCGCGCCGCCTGTGCCGCCCCCAGCCCTGCCTCCACCACCGGTGGCACCTGCACCTCAGATGCCGCCACCGCCGCCGCGACCGCCCTGGCACCCGCCGCCACCGCCGCCACCCTCGCCTCGATCACCACCACCTTCGCCACCGCTGCCATCACCTCCACCGCCGTCTCTGCCAACACCGTCACCGCCACCACCATCGCCACCACCACCGTCGCCACCACCGCCAATGTCGCCACCGCCGTTGCCGCCGCATCCACCACCATCGCCACCACCGCCATCACCTCCATCTCCGTCGTCGCCGCCCTGCTCGCCACCTCCCCCGTTGCCCCCCTCGTCGCCGCCACCCTCGCCGTACTTGCCTCCTTCACCTCCGCCTCCTCCCTCACCCTCGCCACCTCCATCTCTGCCGCCCTCACCTCCGCCGCCGCCACCGCCCTCGCATCCACCCTCGCTGCCGCCGCCGCCGCCGCCCTTACCGTCTTTGCCGCCGCAGCTACCGCCTCAGCCGCTATCCCCCTGTCCGAGCCCGCCGACGCCACCGTCGCCGCCACCCACGCCACCCTCGCCCGGCCCATCACCACCGCCCCCCGCTGTCCCTCCGCTGCCGCCCTCGCCTCCCCTGCCGTTCATGCCGCCACCTCCCTCGCCGTCGCCACCACCGCCCTTGCAGCCGCCGTCCTCGCCGCCCTCCCCTCCACCGCCCGTACCGCCTTCGCCATCGGTGCCGCCTCCGCCCGCACACCCACCGCCTTTGCCCTCGCCGCCACCTCCCATGACGCCGCCGTCCTCACCTCCCTCTCCACCACCGCCCGCACCGCCTTCGCCATCGGTGCCGCCTCCTCCCTCACCCTCGCCACCTCCATCACCGCCGCCCTCGCCACCGCCGTCCGTACCGCCCTTGCCACGCGCTCCGCCTTCGCCACCCCCCACGCCGCCTTCCCCTCCAAGACCGCCGCCCGACCCGCCATCGCCGCCGCCCTCACCCTCGTCGCCCCCGACCCTTCTGGAGCGCCTTTCGGGGGTTGGCGTGCGCACCGCAGAGCAGCTGTCGACCCTCGCGCACGATGCCGACATCATGTGGAACTACTACGGAAGCGCCGACAAAGCACACGCGATCCTCGACGTCCAACAGACCGCCCAGCGGCTGCCGTTGGTGCTCATGCTCGTGAGCGCTACGCTCATTTCGTTGCTATTCGTCCTCTGCCCCGCACAGAGCACGCGCGCCCTCGTCACCTGCCTGGCTTGCCGCTGCTGCGACCACCCCGACATGCCGCCCTTTGAGCGCCTGTATGATCCGCACTTTGACGTCTTGGTGGAAGAGCAAGGCGGGAGCGGTGCCGAAGCCGACCCGCCGCACGGCGCTGACCGCCGCGCCTTTTCCTATGATGTGCTCATGGACGAGCAAGACGGGAGCGGCGCCGGAACGAATGAAAGAGCGAGTCAAGCAACATATCTGGCATCATATCACGATGAGATAGCGCGTACCTGGTAATCGCGACGATCGCGCGTCCAATTTTAAGTACGAGTAGGTTATTCTGTTCTTCTCTATTTTGTACGCTATTCTGCAGATTTATTTTCTGCAGATTTATGTCAGACTCGCAGACAAGTCGCGAAGTCGCGCGAAATCACATCGATTCGTCGGAATCAAGGTTGTGAACGTCAGCCTCATCGCGCTGCGGGTCGTTTCACTTTGCATCATGCCAGTAGACCGTTGTTATAGATATGGCAACGGCCACGCGACCCACGCAAACGAATGCAGCGCGAGGCGATCATTGATGGGTGGCTCCTCCCCGAGCCATTTCCCCGCTGAATACCACGCATATGCCACTTGTCGTGTCATGCGTTGCCTCAGGGTCGCGGTGCTCTCGCCGGTGCCGCCGCCACCACTCTCATCGTCTGCTGGTAGAGCAGCGCTCACTGCCGCCTCCACGTCCACGCGGAATCGCCGGCGCGCCCAGGCCCACAGCGCGTGGATGGAGCGGCGTAGTGCCTCTTCGGCCTCCTGGGAGTCATCGGTCGCCACCCAATCGTGCTCGAATGCGACCACTCGCCCGCTAAGGAGCTCTGCCTCCGTCGCTACACCGTACATTGCGAGGTGCCACGCAACCTCTTCATTGTACGCGTCGCGTGCTGCCCTCGCCGCGGGCAGGTGCACCTCAAAGCCAGCGGCATGAAGCTGCTGGGCAAGGAGGGAAGAGGCGACCAATGCATCGGCGGCAGCTGCGGGTGTGGCCTCTGCGGTGGTCGCCTCGACAGCGGCTCGATGCAGCTTGCCGAGCGCGCGCTGAGACACATACCGTCCTTCACCCTCACCGCTGCCGGTGTGCGAGGGCGCCATGAAGTCTGGGCGCGCAGCGTGAGGGGGGAAGCGCCTCGGGTCGAGCTCGACCGGCTCGCCCGTCTTGACGAACTGCACGGCGAGTTGCGCCAACCGGCAGAGCTCAAGCGTCTCCGGATGATCGACTCCGCAGCGGTCGGCGTACACGAGCCATGTGTTGGAGATGGTCCCGACGTTATTGCGCTGGCCAAAGAAGATGTACCAGCGGATGGCCGCGCGCTCCAGCCGCTGCTGGTGCACGGCGCTCGCAACGGCGCTCGCGTCCTCCGCCACGCCTATGCGACGCATCAATTCGATCTGGAAGCGCTGTCTGCGCTCCTCGGCTCGTGCCTCGCGAGCTGCCTCGAGGATCTTGCCGTGAGAGGCCATCTCGCCCTCGCTCAAGCCGCGCCGTCGTGGTGCGCTTCGAGCCAAAAAGTCACCCAAGGTGGCAGGCTGTGGCTTCGATGCCTTGGCCACCTCCCACTGTGCCACTTGCTGGAGGAGCGCATGCTCGGAAGGTGGCGGTGGCGGCAGTGGGGGCATGCGGCGTGCAAAGGCCTTTGCTGTGGGCTGCTTATAAGCTGGCTTTGCTGTGGGCTGCTTATGCGCCGGTCGGTGGCACAGGTCTGCAGTCGGCGGCACGGGAGGCGCTGGTTGCATGCTGTCGACAATGGACGGCGCCCAGATGACTAAATACTTGTCGCCATCGAGGTCGCCACTACTGAGCTCCGAAGGATGGGGGCGCGGCCCAACGCGCGGGAAGACGACAACGTTGATCAGATGGCAGAGCGCTGGATGATGCACTGCCCGAAGCACAAGTACATCACCTGGGTGCTTGCCAGGGCTGCGGTAGACGGCGACATTCTGCTCTATCACCTGTGGCCCCGCATCGTCGGGGGCATCCGGCGGCTGGACTTGCAAAAAGACCTCACCGTACTCAAGCACCCCCTCCTCGTCCATCACCCCTATCAGCGTCGCCGCCTCCGGCACGAGCACGCGCGCCTTGTCGACGACGCCACGCACTAGCGAAGCGCGGATGCACCGCAAGAGGCCGGCCACGAACGGCTCCTCGAGGGGCACACCATGCCGCAAAAGCGTCAGTGCCGTGCCAAGTGGTCCACCGCAGGCGTCACCGTCGCTGCCATCGACGCCATCGACACCAGCTTCGCCGCCCTTGACGATGAGTCCAACAAGGCTCGAAAGCAGCCGCTCGGCGTGATGCTGGCTCGTCAGGCACTGACTAAGCTCGCGGAGGTACTGGCTCTGGTAGCGCTCCAGCACAGCATACGGCACGCCGCGGTGCTCGAGCAGCGCAACGAGCGGCCGATTGAGGTAGCCCGCGTGCCACGTGGCCCACTCACAAACCTCGAGCTCGCGAATGCTCGCATCAAACTTGTGCATCGAGGGCCGCGTGTACAAGACACGTCCCTCGGTGCCCATCCGGAGGGCCACCACCCCCTTTCGGCCTCCGCAGCGCACCTGTACCGCAGAGTATGGTAGGCGACTCCCCGGCCGCTCAAGGAGGGTTTGAAGGTGGGGCGGATCGCTGCTCTGGGGAGGCGGGCGGTGCAGTGAGTCGAAGAGCAGTTGAAGGAGCTTGTATGAGCAGAATCCAGCGCCGTCAGAGAAGATCTCGCCCGACTCACTCACAACGTCCTCTACCTCCTCCATGTCCCAAGCCTCCTCCTGCTGTATCGTCGTCGACACATACGTCGACGAAAGGCATTGGCCGAGTCGCGCCAGATAGAGAGCCGGGGTCGCGAGCTTGCTAAAGTCGCCCAAGCAGCGACGAAGCAGGGCGGCATTCAGCTCGGACTCGCGCACGAACCACATGCCTCCCTTCTTCATCTGGGAGGCGGAAGGCGCAAGCCATCGGAAAAGCTCGCCGCCGACACACAGCCCGTCACGCAGCGCGCTACTCACAGCTTCCCACTTGGAATGTGGTACGTGGAACGTGGAATGTGGGCGCTGCACCGTGTCGAGATCACTGCTGCGTGCCGCCACACTTTGCGAACCGCCGCGTCTCGCGAGCCGCCGTTCGCGCCAGCAGCGTGCGATTGTGGCGCGCGCCGCCGCAGGCGTCGCCTCACCGCCCCCCCAGTGCAAGCCGCGAAGCGTGATGGGCGTGTGCACACCGTCGTTGACGAAGGAGACACGTAGCAAATGGTCCGTCCCATAGAGGTCTCCGACAAGCCGCAGCACGCGGTTGGACGACTGATACTCGGCCGGGCGGGCAATTGTCCTGCCACTAGGACAGCAATGGACCGCCCGTAGTACCTCGACGGAGCGCAGCGTGCTCCACAAAGGGCGCTGATGAAGCACCCCTGGAGAGAAGTTCACGTATCGTAGCGTACTGCAGCTCTCTCGCGCTGACCGGAACCAGTCGAGCACGGGCTGCAGGGGCTCTGCCTGCATCTTGCGCAGCACCGAGACGCACACGGCCTCGCCATCCTCGGCGACGCACTTGAGCAGCTCATGCACAAACGCCTCGGGGAGCAGCGCCCATCGCACCATCTTCTTGAGCCCCACAAGTACCTCGACCTCGTACTTGACACGAAACGGCAGCTCGTGCAGCGCGCACCAGACGCCGAGCGGCACGTCGCCATACGGCGGAGCTGGTGGGCGTGGCTGTTGATGTTGCGGCTGCGGCGCTGCCGCGGTGCTCTGAGCGCAGCTCTGTGACGACGGCTCTGTCTCAGCAGAAGCAGCAGCCAGAGACTTGGGCGACGCATTGCTGGCGCCCACCACACGCAAGTTGCTGGTGTAGCCGGCACTGCTCACATGGCTGTTGTACGGCAGATGGAGCGACTCACCGGACGCTGCCAGTCTGTCGGCTGCTGGCGGTGCGGCCGGCGGTTTGGCTGGCGTCGCAGCTGGCAAGGCTGTGCCCGGTGGTCGAGTCCGTTTGCGAATGCGCAAGACGGGATCGGGACCGCTGTGATCGACAGTGCATTGGAGCCGCATTGACGACGCCGAGGACAGCTCTGCAGCGAGCGCCTCGATGCGGGCCCGCCCAGGTGCACTCAAACGACTCAGGTCGAGCACCCTCTGGCTGTCATCGCCCATGAATGCATGCAGCTTGAGCGTCGCCACTTCGACGCGTTCAGCGTAACCGTTAATGATGGACCGCTGCCTTGCTTGCGCATACGCCAAGTGGCGCGCCGACAACTCGGAGGAGACTGCACCGAGCTGCCGAGCACGCTCCTCGCGGGCACTTATCACCGACAGCTCCCACGCCTCGACTTGCTCCGCTTGCTGCTCGAGACGGCGCTCCGTTCGCACCGCGCCCTCGGCGTCCACTTCCGCAAGCTCGGCAGCAAAGAGGGCTGACGAGTGCTCTTGCAGCGCAGCCTCCACGGCCTCCGATGCCGTCGTTGCCATCGACAGCCTCCACGACACCTCCGCCAGCGCCTCGTCGTCAGCGATGCGGGCCTCCGCATGCGCACGATGCTGCCGCGCCTCTGCATGCATCTGCGCTTCGAGTTCGGCAGCGAGCGCCGCATCCGACGCAACAGCTCCCTCTGCATGCATCTCCGTGGCAAGCTCGGCAGCGAGCGCCGCATCTGACGCAACAGCTCCCTCTGCATGCATCTCCGTGGCAAGCTCGGCAGCGAGCGCCGCATCTGACGCGAGCGCGGTGCAGCAGGCACCGTTTCCGAGTGCTTGTCGCTCTCGCGCTTCGATTTCCTCCGCCAGCGCCGCATCACGCGCTTCGGCCTCTGCGCGCTCTGAGACTCGCACCGTCTCAAGATCCGCGATGCGCAGGGCCGCAAGCTCGGACTCGAGATCCTCCAGATCTCTGAACAGCAGCTCGGCTGCCTCGGACACATTCGCGTTGCAGCGCTCGAGCGCGCTTGCTGCTTCGCGTGCGTCGCAGCCTGTCAGGTCCATGAGGCTCTGCACAGGACCTTCGTCGGCATTCGACATGAAAGGTTCACCCGAGCCACCTAGAAGCATGGCGAGACAAGCATCGCGAGAGCACTCATAGGCCGTGTCGCTAATGTTGGTTGTGAGAAGTGCCCGCTCGATGGAGTTGTACTCAAAACCCATTCTCAGGAAATCTGCAAGCAGTTCATCGTAAATAGCTTGATTCCCTGGCCTCGATCCAGCGCCGCTGCTGCTGCTACCAGCGGCCGATGAGATGGCTGCATAGCTACTGCTAGCACACGCGTTCGCGTTGCGTGCCGACATAGAGAAGCGTGAGAAACCGTTTAGCGCTCCCGCCGCTCCCTTTGTGGCCGATTTGCGGCCGACCCGCGCCAGTTTCACAGCCAATGTTTAGAATTCGACACCCAATTTCACACGGAAATGTTTGGAAAAGGGGTTCGACTGATGTCCCGGTTCAGGCAGTCAGCTCAGTCATATCAGTCACTCAGTCAGGGTTTGGGACAAGGGGGTAAAAAGGTCTTCAGGGTACAGTACAGTAGGTACAGTAGGTACAGAAGGTACAGTAGGTACACAGTAGGTTAATTTGTACATGTACACGAGAAGGTATCGCGACATGTCGTGAGCCGTCGGCCGACTGCCTTTTGTTTAGACCCTTTAACGGCTGCTGGCGACATCTCCATTCGGGTAGGTAGGAAAATTTTGCTTTTGGTGACCGGACCATACCTATACACGCACGCACCCTAGGGCCTCAACGAGGTGACCCGAACGAGATGGGTGTGTACTACGGTACAGTACAGTCTGCTGTGGTGCACACTAACTAGACCCCCCTTAGTAAGAACCCACACCTCGAACCCCGCTTTCCCGACGGGGGGTGGGTTGGGAGGTTTCTTTTTTTTGCTGTGGCGGTGTTGGACGTCGTGGCCACCCCCGTAGAGGAGGGTGGTCCCACTCTTCCCCTGTGGGGAGGAGTGGTGACGTTAGGTTACTTTGTGTTCTGGTGTGTGGGTGTGTTGGGTATGGAAGTCTGTTCGGATTGTGGTATACAGCCTTGTAAACTTTTTTGGTAGGAATGTCGGGCGCGATATTGGTTAATCATGCGAGATTTATGCGAGATATTCGCCGAGATACAGTCGAGATACGGGAAATACTTGCGGGATTTACAAGGTGGTGACGTATATAAGATATGGCATGAGGTCGGGTAGGAGGTATGCTGGTTGGCGAGGCGAAAGCGGTGGAGGCGATGGCGTTTGCGGCGAGGTCGACAGGGGTGGTGATGGAGGCGACGGGTGCGGTGGTGGCGGTGACAGAAAGTTGAAGGTTGCGAGCCTGATTATACTCTAGGCGAGTCTCTGTGGATTGGCAGGGCGGAGTTTGGAGGTAGAGGGTATGGCTTGGTTGATTGCTTTGTTTTGCTTTGTTGGAGAATTGGAGGCGAGGATAGCAAGGTAGCAGCAGCGAGGCAGCAGCAGTGTGGCGTCATCAGCGTACACGCAGCACGCAGTGGTTTTGCAAAGTAGTGCGGTAGAGGCAGAGTGGCAGCAGTGGTGTGGCAGCAGCGGCAAGCAGTAGCGTGGTCCATGAGCGTGGCAGCAGCAGCGCATCGCGTCATGTTGTCGTGCGTAAGGGCTGCGCGGCAGGGTGCAGATCATGAGAGGCTTCAGGCATGGGAGTGCGTGAGCCTTCATCGGTCTGCCCTGGCATGATGTTTTCTCTTTTTGGAAAGCGCGCGCGCGATCCTCATGGATAGCGTCTGTTTGAGGCGCGTTTTGGAGGGCGAGGGCAGGGCATGGGGATCGTGTGCGGGTGCCCATCGCGGTGTGCTGAGCTTCGGCCATTTTTTCGGGCGCGAGGGCCTCTTGGACGAGAGTCTCTGGTCTCGTGATCCCCATCTTTTAGAAAAAAGAGGGGATCCATTCGGGTAGGTAGGAAGGGGTAGCGGATGATCCTCTGCCCCCTGAGCCAACATGTGTCATGTGAGCCAACCGCCTCCCCCTCTAGTCACCAAACCGCAGCAAAAAAATTGGCAGCATACACTGAGTTCAAAATCGGTTTGTGGGGATAGTCACTGTGAATCAAGAAAGAATACCTCCCCCTACCCCTTTAGGTCAATCGATGACTACTTCAAAATCAGGTGGTGGAGATACGGTGTGTGAATCCAGAAAGCGAAGAAAATCTCCCCATACCGCGTCTTTTTCCAGAAAGAAAATCTCCCCGATACTTCAGTCAGCCTTCTCCCTCAAGCCTCCTCGTTCCCAAGTTCGGCAGTCAGCCATCTCCCTCAAGCCGCGAGCACGTCCTCGACGGCGACCATCGCTCACCTCGAGCTGCCGTCGCCTGGCTTTTGATGCCTGGGCCGCTGGATCAGCTGTGCGGCGATCGCCCCTCGCTCGAGACCGCGGATCGCTCGCACCCACAGCCTCGAGACGAGCATCCACTGCACGCGGTAGATGGGCAGAATGTAGCCGAAGAAGGACGAGCTGTTGGGCAGGAAGCGCGCGACGAGCAGCGGCAGTGTGAACGCGCGGAGAGCCAGGCTGACTGCCGCGGGCGAGCGCACGAGCAGGGCGATGGGCACGGCCACGCCGAGGACGAGTTGGGGACGGCACGTAGCGGGGTAGGGGCTGCGTGTACGTGATAATGATTTGTGATTATACCCACGCCAAAGGACCGGACTGTGAATCAAAGACAAAGTAGCTCCGAGATTGGCGCGAGATCTTTGAGTCGAACGCCAAGATCCTGTACGTGGAGATTGATTACACGAAGGAGGCACCTGATGACCTGCCTTGCATGCACGTGCTCACCACAGCGCGCTCACCCCACAGATACGAGGAGATTGATTACAGCGAGCGACGCCGCCGACGCGGGCGCGAACGCGATCGCGGACACGCTCGGCGCGGGCACGGACGCGCTCGGTGCAGGTGCGGCAGCGGCCGCGGACGCGCTCGGGCCACTGCTCGAGAGGCTCTACGAGATCTTCGCCCCCGGCGGCCTGGGCTAGCCCCTGACGTGAGCGACTATACAACCGAGACGAACGCGCGCAGTGGCGCCGTGCGGCCGCTGAAGGCCGCGCTCACAGCTGTAGAGAACTCGGCGTTCACCATCGCGATGTAGTCATCGACATCGTCCATCCCATATTCGCTCCAAACCTGCATGAAGATTCGTCGCGCATCGCTCATGTGCGGGTCCTGCTGCGGTTGCTGCTGCTGTCGTCGCTGCCACTGTTGGCTCTGCTGCCAGCGTTGGCCTCCGGCCGAGGAGCTGCTACCGCCGCTGCCGGCTGCGTGGGATGACTGACTTGCGTCGTACTCGCGTCGGCGCTCCGGGTCGCGCAGCACCTCGTACGCCGACGAGAGCGCGCGAAAGCGGTTCGCGGCGCCCGGAGATGAGTCAACATCCGGATGTGTGCGTTTGGCGGCCGTAAAGTATGCCCTCTTGATCTCCTGCGCGGTCGCGGATCGGCTCACGCCTAGGAGAGCGTAGAGGTCGGCACCACCCTGTGCTGACGACGAGCAGAACCTTCGGCCAAAGCTCACGGAACAAGTGCTGCTGCTGCCGCCACTGGTGAATTGACGAGCTAGCGTGCTTATCGAGCGCGGTGGAGTGAGCCTGAGCCGCTGCACGGCAGAGTAGTTGCTCATGCTCAGCCTGAACGTCGCTCGTGGCACACCCGCGAATGTTACATGTACGAAGGGCCTCGCCATCGAGAAAATTCACAGACAATTAAAACAAAAATTGTGTGAATGTGAATGTGTGTCTGTGTGACGCACCCAAGAACACCGGGGACCAGCGAACGCTACACATTCGCACGACATCCACTTACTTCACGCCTGCGGCCTGCCCCAGGGCGTGGCCATGGTCCCGAAGATGGTGTTTAGCCCAACGTTTCACACCAACACCGGCTCAAACGGCGACTTGGCGTTCTTCTCGCGCGAGTACTGCCTCGAGTGCGAGTCGCTCGAGCCCGCTTCACCGCCCCGTGCGATTTGGATTGCTTGGAATCGGCCGAGAGCAGAGACCAAGGAGGGCCGTCGCGGCTCCCTCTTCCTCACCGGGGTGGGTTCACGAGAAGGCACCTCGTCGGTCGGCTCGTGGGAGAAGGAGTTCTCCGATACGTTCTCCGATACGTCGTTGGAGTCAGGATCCCGCGTCTCGTCACGGCTCGAACCCCCACCGGCTTTGCGCTTCGAGAGCGCGAGAGCAGCGGCTGCAGCTCTCGGCCACCTGCCGGTGCCGTCGCGGACGAGCCCCATGACGGTCCTGTGCAGCACGCTCACGGCCGCACTGGGGAGGTTATGGAACTCGCCGCAGAAGATGACCGTCACCATGACGAGGAAGACGAAAATCACGAGAGCCACCCAGAGCCTCGGCACCTTGTCTTTTTGACGCGCCACCCCGTCGTCCGAGTACGCCAGCTGCGGCTTGAACCCTGCTGGGTCAAAGTGCACCAAAAAGGGCACTTGCTCGCCGCCTCGTACAGTCGCGTTCGCACCTTCGGTCGTACCGTTCGCGCCCAAGACATCGCGCACCAGCGAGAGGTTCGTGTACACTCGCCCCGTGAGGATGCGCAGCTGCAGTGGCCAGCGCCACGTGTCGATGGGCGTCTTGAGCGCGAGCGCCGGCACCAACTCGTACCGGTCGCCGTCGACGGGCAGCACGCGCGAGTACACGTTGTTGCACCCCGCCTTCAGTGCCTTGGGCCCATATTCCCAGGGAAGCACGCGTCGCCCATTACGGATCGTGCAAGAGTCGACCATCTGCGGACCCTTTCGCGCAACGTAGTGCTCAGACGTGGCGACGAGGATGGGTCGGCCACTCTTGACAGCGCGTGCGCCGTAGTAGTACGGCACCTGCGAGTATTCCTTCTCGATGCCGGCTTCGGTGTACGCTCCAGGCACCACCGGTTCCGCAGCCATCCGACTCGGCCGGAAGTAGAAGATGTCCATGTTGAAGAATGTGTTGAAGGCAGTGGCCAGCAAGAAGAAAGTCTTGCGCACACCCAGGTCGCTCAGGAGGCCCGCGTCGAACGCGGCCTCCCTTTCATCCTCCTCCTCCTCAGCCTGCTCCTCAGCCTGCTCCTCTGCCTCCTCCTCAGCCTTCTCGGTGAGCTCCTCCAGGCGCGCCGCCGCAGTCTCGTTGGCGTCGACTGTGTCGTTGTACAGATATGCGTCGATTGTGTCCACAAAGTCCACAATCTCATCAAGGGCATCTTCAGAGACGCTCTCGATGAGATCGCTCACCTGGTTCGTCAAATGCTCGATTAGGTCCTCACCCAAGTCATCGATAATGTCCTCCAAGACGCTCTCGTACGCATCATTCTCCTCTTCGAACGCCTCTTCGCCCTGGATCCACGGGAAGCGCTCGTCTGGTCCAAGCTGCACGGTGAGCTCCGGCACCTCGAACAGCGATCTCCCCTTCGAGTCGAGCAACGATACTGTGAGCAGCGCGTACTGCGCAGGCCCGAGAACGAACACCGGCAGGTACGCCTTGCCCAGTTCGAAGCCGTCATCCAGCCGGAGCATCAACCCAAGTTCGCGCATCTCCCCGAGCTGCTGCAAGGCGCCCGCCGAGCTATTGTTATACAGCTCGGCTTCGCCGCATGCGCCGGCCGTATCGACCAGGCGCACGGCGAAGCCCGGGGATTCTGCGGCGGCGGAGCGGCTGCACATCGGCAAGTCGTAAAAGAGGAGCTGCGAAGACGCGAATGTCTCCCGGATCGATGGATCAGTACAAGGAAGGCCAGATAAGGCGTGGCCAGATAAGGCACGGCCACGAAAAGAAACCCGCGTGCAGCCGTTAGTTCGAAAGCGGTTCGTGAGCGGACCACACACCTTGTCTGACTCTTTGGCGGTGTAGATGAGGTGTGCGAGGAAGATCACCCGCACGAAGAAGTACAAGACCGTGACCCCGAGCAGCACGCTAACGATGACGACAGTCGCATTCCGACAATCCCGCACGCGTTGCGCATTCTTAGGGTTGAATGGCGAGAATGGCGAGAATGGGGAGAAGAAGGAGGAAGGTGAGCGAAAGAGACCCGTGTCCGGCGTCCTGGCATCGTGAGGCGTGGGAGTCCTGAGCAGCATGTCGGCGGAGAGAGAAAACCAACCGAAAGGCGCGGCGCTGGGACTGCTCAGCCCGGCATGAACATGCGTCTCGGTCGGGGTGTGCAGAAATGGCGGGCGAGGTACGGCCGGCGAGACGCCCAGCGCTCCCGTTCCATCGAGCACGAAGCGCGGCGAGAGGTCGCTGCAGCTCGAGGAGCGCTGCAGAGCTCGTCCTGCTGGCAGATTGCTGCAGCTCGAGGAGCGCTGCAGAGCTCGTCCTGCTGGCAGAGCTCGTCCTGCTGGCAATCCTGCTGGCACACCGTCCCACTGGGCTAGAGACGGTACCAGCAGGTTCGGGGAGCTCTGCCGGCGTTGGTGTCTTTGCAGTCTGGCGGTGAGGCCCTCACCCGACTCCGGGCTCCCGCGAATCGGGAGCTCGGTGACGTCGTAGGAGCTATTGCGCGGCTTGGGCAGGCACCCCTCGAGCCTCTCACAAAGATTGTCGAGCCATTCAAACTTCGGAAGCCGCTTCTGGAGCAGCCGCGGCACCGACACGCGCAGTTCCTCAGTGGACGGGACGCCGATGTAGCGTAACGTCGTGTTCAACCACAGCGAGTGCGTCACAAAAGTTCCCTTAACATTCACGTCGCGCTGGGTGTTTAGCATCGCTGTGGTTGTCCAGTTTTGCGAGTCTTGCGACGAGGACGTCTCTGGGAGCGCCTCGAGGCTCGCAGCGTCGCGCAAGATCGTCTTCAATTGATATGCGAAGCGGGCCCGTGGAACTACGAGGTTGATCAGCTGTGCCTCGCAACTTTTACTGCACGCAATTAGCACGTCCAGTTCGTCGTCATCTTTGGCCCTGCTGCTGTCCCACAACAAGGGCGTACGGCAGAAAGCGCACACTCTGACTGGCTGCATAGAGGTTTTGGTATTGGCAGCCGCTTTCGACGAGGACATCGAAGAGGACGTGGGGTCGTGCACGTCGTCGGCAATGGCGCAGTAGCAGCGGCTTTTGTTTGCTCCCATCGCTCTCGCTAAGCTTGATCACACCGAAAATGAACAATGTGAATAGCTTTTCACGGTGGTGCCGTTTACGTGTTGAGTGAATTACATCCCTCATGAAGTCGAAGACTGCGGGTAGAGGAAGGGGCGCGTCCGCCGTCGCTCGGCGGAGGTCGCGCTCGTCTCAGCGCGGATGCGGGGGGCCCTGGTAGGGGGGCGTGAGTCTCCCCGGGGGGGGGCGGGCGCGAGACGGGGCTCGCGCATGCAT
>Ga0210245_100482_pt1 | contig 36728 bp, 19 predicted proteins | sample ChrtobMetaP3_4mM_FD_155450 | JGI IMG/M metagenome (GOLD analysis project Ga0210245, IMG submission 155450) | Chrysochromulina tobin associated microbial communities from unialgal haptophyte culture, Seattle, Washington, United States - P3_4mM | ecosystem: Host-associated > Algae > Haptophytes >...
CCAGCCTCGACAGAGAAACTTGACAGCCCTCGACAGCCCTCGACAGCAACTCGACGCGCCGGCGCATGGAGTCAGCCTCGACAGGCTCGACAGGAACTCGACAGGCTCGACAGGCTAGGCCTCGACAGCGGCTCGACGGAGCCTCGACAACGCCTCGACAGCTCGACACACGACAGCTCGACAGCCAGGGCTCAATTTGGAATGCCATTGAATTTGCAAGGCAATAGGCTGCCAACACACCGCACTACGTACAACGTAGATTATTCCGTATAATACATTATTATGTACCCGCTGCTGGACGGCGTCACTGCGTGGCCGCGGGTGCCCGCATACAACGCGATACAACGCAACGTTCTCGTTCGATGAGAGCGGTCGGTCCAGCACGTACACCATGGTACACCACAGGGGCACAGCGCAGAAGATGCCTCTCGTGGGGAAATGCGAGAGAGGTTGGATCTGCTCTCTATAGGATATATGCTAGCGGCTACACATTCGTATGGGGCGGCAGTACGTTTCGCAGTTCTGGTGTGCAGTCACTGTATCGTTCTGCGCCAAGGCGTCGTGCCGACTGCGTGATGGCATGCTACTCCTGGGAGGCGGCCAGCCATTTGCGGCCTTGCACTCGCTCATTGGGGTGCCGAGAGCGACATCAAGTAAGTGAAGAAATGGCACGGCTTCTGGTGGAGCTGCTCGTGGGCCTTTTGAAGGTCGAAGCACATGGCCGCGTATTGGGCGACGGTGACGTTGGTGTTGTAAGAGAGGAGCTGGAGAAAGTCTGCTTCCCAGCGCGAGATCTGCGACACCTGCACGTTCGAGATCCGTAGCGCCTTGACGAAATCCTCATTCCACACCGGCTCGTCGAACGAGAGCTTAGCGGCGATGACGAAGGCGGCGAGGAGGCACGGTTGCCAGTTGGTCAGGGAGAGAGAGAAGCGCGACGAGCCCTCGATCGCACGCATCACGTAGATCAGAGCGGCGACGATGCACGAGTTTGGTAGCTCGAGATGCTTCACGATCGTGTGAATGTATGATTGCAGCATCGCAGAGATACCGGGCGGCGGCACAATCGTCGAGGTGGAGTTGGTGCTGCCAGCAGCGTCGGGCACCTCGCCGCTCGGCCGCCTAGACCCGCTAGATTTGACGGGGCTGCCGGGTCTGCTGCTACTGCTAAATGCTGCAGCGGGGGCGTTTTCCTCGGGAATGCTTTGCGACGCCCGGTTCTCGCGCATGGCGGCGAGCATGCCCTCCTTGCCAAGCACCTGCTCGAGCAACTTGCACGCGACAGCTTCGATGACGGTCTGGCACGAGCCCGCGAGAGCCAGCTTCGTGGACTGCTGCTCGCGCTGGCGCAATTCGCTCAGCGTGGAGGCCGATGTGTTGCGTCTCATTCCCGAGGCGCTCGGGGATGAGTCTTTTTCGGAGTCAGCGGCCGATGATAAAGCGGCGGCAGCGGTGAGGTTCCGCCGCATCCCTCCAGGCGAAGAGACAGGTACCTCGAACTTCTGTTTGATCGGTGGTAGCTGCGAAACCAGCGCACCAATCGCAGCTGCAATCGGCGTCTCGTCGCCAGTCGCTGTACCTTCAGGTGAATCAGACAGTAGCTGCTCGTTAGAGGGTTTTCCTGCGAGAGCGAGGCACACGTGCGCACAACTGTCAGCCATGAGCCTAAGGATGGCTTGTTATTCCAGCCCACTCCCACCCGCCTTCAGGCCGAGCGTACGTTCGCGATCCCACGTGGTGTTGAGCAAGGCTCGAAGCCCATCTCCCATGGCCTTAATTTTTCCGTGACGTGGAGCGGTTGACCTCAAAATGACGAAGAGATGCACACTCATTGCCGAACCTCACACGTTGCCGAAACGCACGTTCCGTCAAAATGCGACCAAATTTTCGCGCAAGCTCTTAAAACTGAATACGTGAGGTTTGCAAGCCTGCAAGCAAACAAGCAAGCAAGCAAGCAAGCAAGCTTCGACTAATTATAGCTTGCTTGCTTTGGATAGGTTTCCTGCCCGCCTGTGGTTCGTCATCGGAGAACGCAGATTCTCACGCGACTTCCGACTGCTGTGCCTGCGACCCTCCAGCACGCGGAGAGCTCTCCCAGCTCTGACGGGCTGTCCAGCTCGCGTGGAAAAGAGTGACTACTTGAGTAGTAGTGAGTACACGTTAGATCGTCGTACGCGCGGAGTGCGCAGAGAGTGTTATATAGACAAACAGCCCCCGACTCACGTACGACTGTGAGACGTCAGAGGAAAAATCCTTCGGACCGGCTCGCAGGGGCGCGCGGAGCCGCGCGCCCAGCGGCCCACGACCCGGCGTACGCCGCACGCGGACAGGACAGGGTGTCATAACACACGTCACTCGAGAGTCGAGACCGGCGAGACGAAAATGCCACGAACCCACGAAAATCCCTCCTAAAAATGCACCTGGATCAATCTCTTCTTTTCGAACTCCTCGAGCGCGTCGTGGACAACCTCGAAGCCGTCGCGCGTCTGCACGTTGTTGCTCATCTGAATCAAGCGGACGTGATCGACGTGCCCAGCCTCGATGGCCTCGGCCAGAGCGAGGCACCCATCATCGCCAATCTGGTTGTCGCTCAAGTGCACGCACTGCAGCTTCGGAAATCCGGCGCCCTCGACAGCGCTCGCATTCACCTTGGGTTCGGCGAGTGCCTCGCACAGTGCTTTCAGACCAACGTCGCCGAGCTGGTTGCCGCGCAAGTACGCCGACTGCAGGTTGCGCATGTTGCCCGCCTTGGCAGCAGCCGCCAATGCCCAAGCGCCCGCCGCCGTCAAGCCGCATTCCATGAGCTCAACGGTCTGCAGCAGGGGAATGTGGCTGGCCACGGCACACAACGCGGCAAAGCCCTCGTCGAGGATGGGGTTCCTATGAAGGTTCAGTGACCTGAGCGCTGGCAGCGCGCTCTGTGAGATTGCACTAGCGATCGTGCACATACCTCGCGGAGAGATGCTGTTGATGCCGAGCACCAGATCAGTGAGGTGCTTCACGTCACCTCGCCGCATCGCGTATGCCAGCACCTCGGCGCACTCGTCGTTGAGCTCCTTGCCCTGCAGCCACAGCGTCGTGACTTGTGGACAGCTGTGCGGCGGCTTCGGTGGTTTGGCGAGCAGCGCTTCCACATACTGTGTCGCCATGTGCGGTTCAGCGTTTAGATCAAGCACCTCCGCCTTGTGGGTGGTGGGAGCATCTTGCATGCGGTTCACACGCCCTGCCCTTTGCAGGCATGCACCCTTGCCCAAACCCCTTAAACTTACGTGAAACATCTGGGTGCCGACAAGTACTGGTTAAAAGACACCGGGGGAGCCGGGACACATACGGGACACACGGGGACACACGGGGACACACGGGCACACACGGGCACACACGGGCACACGGATGTCGGATCACACAGACGATCCCTCAAAACCTAATCAAAACCATCCCAACCGCGCACAACCCAGACCAATGCACCCGGCCACCCAAGCGGCCACCCGCACGACCGCGCGACGACCGAATCCGCGGCCGACTCACCCCCGCAGCCCCGGGGGTTAGGGGGGGTTTGTTATCGAGTTTGGGGGGGGTTGTTAAATCAGGATTTAGAACGTAACAACGTATCCTGATGTAACCTGCATGTATCCTGCGTGTATCCTGATTCCTGAAGGATACATGTATCCCTAATGTATCCTGATGTATCTTAAATGTATCTTGAATGCCCTGTTACATTCCAAGAGAATACATGTATCTTGATTTTTTGCATGTATTTTACACGTATCCCAAACGAGTCCAAGATACATTTTGGGATACATATCAGATACATCAGGATATATGTATCTTGCACGTGGGATACATGCGGGATACATGCGGGATACATATGAGATACATGTATCTGCAGAGGTTCGAGGATACATTGAGGATACATGCGGGATACATGAGAGATACATAATGAGATACATGTATCTCAATTGTATCCAGAGAGGTACGTATCTGCAAATGTATCTTGTTGTATCCTGATGTATCTTGATGTATATGAACGGGACACATCAAGATACGTTCACGATACATGCATGATACATGCACGATACATGGGATACGTATCCTGATAACAACCCCACACCCAAATAATTCGATAACAAACCCCCCGTCCCCCCCTCCCCCCGTCACCCGCAGCCCCGGAGCCGACCGCTCCCAGCGGCCGACTCAGAAGAGGCCGCCCCCTGCGAACCTATGCGAACCCGACCCCGGGCCCGAGGGCCGAGACCTTTCATGAGGTGCGTTAGGTGCCGCCTTTGAGCTACATGTCTCGACACACCTTTGAGCAGGCCCGCGGGGGAGGCGCAAGGGGAGGCCCGCTCTCAGCCCGCGGCTCTGGGAGCGGACCGACATAGGCGGCAGGCGAAATGAAGGCGCGCGCTGTAGTCGTGTAGCGGCCGGCGGTGCGGCCGGATCCCCCGATGAGCCGGAACGTGGCGCTCGCTTTTATAGTTTCGGCGAATACGTAAAGCTCCTCGCCGCCAAAGACGCCCTCAATAAACCCCTGACCGACTGACACGCAGACTGCCACGAAGATAGATGGCCGCCAGGATCGCGAGTTTCCCTTTCAAAAACGCTGCGGTGTCCACCGTGCTACCGCGTTGGCCGGGTCCAGCTGGAGCTGCACTGCAAGCCGCACTGCTCATAACGACCTATGCGGCATTTGGCAAAGAGCCCGTGTCCATCGTGGCCAACATTGAAGACGTGCTCGCCGGCAAAATAGCCGCCGCGCCTGTTACGCTCGAGTCCATGACAGGCTGGACCAACTATGCGGAGCTGGTGCCAGAAGGTGCGCTCCCCGTAAGCGCCAGCTCGAGAATTGTGGCCACTGCTGGTGGGTTTCTCGTACCTGGTCACCAGACAGGGTCGATCGACCTCTTCCACGTGACGGCTCCGAACAATGTCAGCCACGCTAAAATATCCACGGACAAGGAGGGCTTCTTCTACCACAAGATCGTTTGGCACGACTGCGATGGCGACGGACGTCTGGACGTCATGGCGGCCAGAGCAAAGGTACCTAATGTGGGGGAGAAGCAGGGAGAGCTTATCTGGCTCGAGCAGCCAGCGGCTGGCGCGCTCAACGGCACCCCGTGGAAGGAGCATGTGCTCTCGGCCGGCCCGGACGTGGACTTTGTGCTATCAGCGCATGCCGAATCAGACGGCAGCGGGCCTCCACCAGTCGTTGCCGCCCAGTACTTCTCCGCGCCACTGCTGGCCATCTACCGCTGCGCCGGCCCTACCTGGGCGGCATGCGATGGCGGAAAGGGCATCTCCGTTGAAACGCTCGACGAGGACTTCGGGCCCTTTTTCGCGGTGCAGGAATCTGATCTGGACGGCGACGGGATCCCCGATCTGCTCGTCACCAACTCCCGCCCTAACGCGACCGGAGCTCTGCTCGCGTACTCCAAGCCAACGGGCGCGAGCGGCTACACACGCCACGTGCTCGCCTCAGGCTACGCGCCCGCGCCGAAGCCGCTTGCGGGCCCAGGCCGTGGGGCTCCTGGCAAGCCCTTTGCTTTGCCCACGTATTCACCAGGTGAGAAGCCACGCGTTCTACTCTCTGGCGACGATGGCGGCTTCGTCTCGGTGCTCACGCCCACGTCGAAGGCTGTGGGTGAGTGGAGCTATCAGCAGACCTACCTGTTCAACTCGACGGGCACCATCGGGCAGCTCTCGTGGATGGTAAATGCGAGCAGCGGTCTCATCGCATTCGTGCCACTTTTCTCTGAGGGCCGCATTGAAGCGTGGGCGTTGCCTCGGATCATGTGATTATGAATGACGCAAGGTCACCGGCTGTGGACTGAGACCTGTGTCCCGGACAGGTGTGGAAAGCTCGTCCCAAGCGAGGAGGACACTGTGCGTCTCGGGCCGAAAGGGCCGATTAACGAACGAACTTCTGATTTATACACATGACTACTTGTGTGCAGTACCTTTCACTCGCTCGCAAGTTTCCGCTTGCGCGTATGCAGCTCCAGCAGAGCTGTCCGACCACGCACACACTCCTTGGCTGGCACTACCTCCGCCGCCTTGACCGTGCTCGGTGCACTCGCCTCGAGCATGCCCAGCAAGCGCACAGCACGCCGGACCCCGCGACGCAATTCTCGTATGGCTGTATCCGCTGCGTCCGCCTTACCACTCTCATGTGCCTGGAACAGTCTTGTCACAAACGGAAGCAGCACAAAGTGCTCTCGCGTCACCTCCTCAGGCAAGGGCTCCGTGTCGAACAGCTCTGTGGAGGCTGCATCGGCTGCGGCAAGCGCCGATTCGCGCTCCTCTCGCAATCGCTCAGCCTCGAAGGTGTCGAAGTCGTCGTCGTCGGCGAATCTCTCATCGTCAGCCATGAGGAGCACGTCGGATTGCAACTTTCGCGATTTCCAGATCAGACGGGACAATTCGTCAAACCCCAAATCTCACTCACATGCTCCTCGCACATTAATTTCGCGGCGGGAGATCACGATTCGTCGGGCCGCCCTCACACACATTTTTCGATTCGTCGGAAGAAAATGCTGCTTCTGCCGGTGCTGCTCAGCGCACCAAGCTATCAATGCGGGACACACTCAACCTCAAATCGATACGGGACACACTCATCCTCGCCCAGACGCGCGACGCTGCCGCGCCTCAACTTCTTTGACAACCTCCTTGGCAAGAAGGATGAGGATGTACCTGAGGACGACAAGCCACTGTCAGCGGAGGCAAAGCGCCTACGTGCGGACAAACTCAAGCTTCAGGCCGACCTCGCCGAGCTCGAGGCGCGAGAGCTCAAGCTTCAGAGTGCTTCGTTGGCAGCGCCGCAGCCGTTGCGGCCTCCGCCACCAACCACGCTTTCTCCGCCGCCGCCGTTATGGCCAGCCCCATCACCTACCGCCCCGGTTAGCGCACCGTCTGCGATCGCGCTCTGCGATGCTATCGCCAAGGACACCGCGGGGCGCTTGGGCGAGCGGCTCGAGCCCATGCAAGCTCTCTTGCTTGAGGCGTGGAGCCAAGGCAGGGCTGCACAGCAGGCTGAGATCATGCGGCTGAAGCGGCAGTTGGAGGTGGCTGTCAAGCTGCAGAGTGCGCGAAAGCCGACGGAGAGCATGAGCTGGGAAGACAAGCTCACTGCCGCAGCGACGCTCGCCGAGGAGAAGACGCGCTCCATGGCAACAGAGGACGGCATCGAATCGATCAACAAGCTGCTAGAGCTCAGCGAGAACCGAACGAACCTGAACGACTTCGAGCGGCGCTCGCGTGCACGCGCGCTGACCAAGGCGACCTTTCGGCTCTTCCAGAGGCTGACAACGTACGACGAGGAGGAGGACCTCGCCGGCGATGCAGCCAAGGTCCCCGTCCCCGGTGAGGGCGTTGTGGTGATCAGCGCCGCCCGCACGCGGTTGCGCCTGCTCGAGCGGCACGAGACCGCCGCGTTGGTCGAATACCGCCTCTTTGCGAGTGCGCTGGCCGAGTGCGAAGAGCTTGAGCGCGTGGCGGGCACGCCCACACAGCTCAACGAGGAGGCCGCGAACGCCAACGTGACTGGCTTCGTCGGGCGCTGGGCACGCCTGGCCTTCGGGAACGAGAGATGGCAGCAGATCCTACAGGAGGAAGAGGATGAGGAGGTCAAGAAGCAGCTGCAGTCATCGGGCTCTGATTTGCCCGTGTGGCTGGACTTGCTCTCAACGCAGCTCACACGCTCGGCTCAGGGCGTCTTCCAGAACCCCGTCATCGACATCGAGGCCGTCGCCGACACGTACAGCTTCTTTCCTCTGCTCCTCGCCGGGTTGGCTGCTCGTCAGGGCAACCTCGAGCTCTTCGCAGTCTATTACTGCGCGCGCCAGCTCGCCAGAATCAACTTGATGACGCTCGCCGAGTACGAGGGGCGTGCCGCGCCGATGCAGCCCGATCAGCTCGCCTCTCAGCAGGAGGCGCTCCTTGTCAAGCGGCTCTTTGGCAGTCTCGTCGGATATGCCGGGGCCGCCTTCTTCTTTGGTTGGGTGATCGTCGCACTGCTCGCGGGCGTGGCTGCATGGCAGCTCTTTTCGATCGGCTTCGACTTCTTGTTTGCGCCCCCCGACCCGCTGGCTTTCTGATCAGTCAGGAGGATTAAGGCGGATGTGCGGCGAGCGACCCCCTCACGCACGGCACGTGGCAGCACGACTTCGTCGCTTTTCGGGTCCATGCAGGCAGAATACAGCATACAGTCTAGGCAGCGTGGGCATGGTTCGAGGGATGTCCAACGTCAGCTCGACTTCGTGGGCCTGAGGAATTTGCACTTTCAAGCATGTTATTTTGAATGGGTCGGCTCTGCTCATCCGATCGTCTCTGTATCTCTGACATGACCATTGCGTCGTCACGTCAGAGCTTGACTCAAGCTTGACGAGCTTATTGAGGTGTGTACGCGCTGTGTAGCGCACGGCAGTAGCGCGAGCGGGCGAGCGCGAATCCCGCGGTGGCGCGGCGTGGCGGTGCCCCGAACAAACTCGTAGTACGCAAACGCCGTTTCGCCCGGCGTCGGACGAGGCGCGCCACGTGTGACGTGACCGCACGGCCGACCCCGCCTGAGCGTCGCGACCTCCGGTCCGGTAGCCTACCGTGTATCGAACTCAGACCCGACTCCCGGTGGAGTACCGGGGTTTTGATGAATGATACCCACTGGGTGTTTTCTATTTGATAACACTGCGTGCAAGCTCCGTGCCTCCCGGCGCGGTCTGGCTCTCGGCGACCGTCCCGAGCGATCAGTTGTGGAGCCGAGCCGTTCTGGGCCCGGCCTGTGACGGTTTTGCAGATGCCGGGCGAGCGCTTTCCTTACGCGCCCTGTTGGCGCCGATGTCCTGGCCGGCCGGCGTGCCGGCCTCGATCTCGGCCGCCTCGAGCCATTCGCAAAGCCCTCGGAAATCGATGAACCCGCTGCGCTTCCCGTCGATGCGGTCAAAGTCATCGGCCGAGGCGGTGTGCAGCTTCTCGTACGGAGCCCACGAGGCGCCCGCGGCCCGGGTCTGCTGCAGCGCCTGCTCCCACTGCTTGCGCACCACGTGGTGGTCCGGCTCGATCCGGAGCGCCTCGAACTCCGTGTCGAGGAGCGCGTCGCGTCTAGCAGCTGCGCCCGCGTCAAGCAGCTGCGCGAACACCTCGTACCACGTCGCGTAGATGCGGAGGTATGAGATGAGCAGCCGGAACTCGGACTTAGCTACGTAGTCGTCGTCATGCCGGGTCGGGCGAGTGGCCGCGGCCTCACATGCGTCGGAGAAGGCTCGGATGTAGGCGCGGTAGTAGCGATGATACAGCGGTGTGGCTTCGCGACCTGCAGCACCCGCTAGCGTGAGCAACACGCCGGCGCCGCATTCGGCGAGAGAGATGTAGCCGTTCTGATTCGTGTCGAAGCGCTCGAAGAGCTTCTTGCGCTTGGCCGCATGCTCGTCGTCGTCAGGCTCTGCGCAGTCAAAGGCCAGAAGAAACGTCGCCAGCCGCGAAGGCATGTGGGGATTTACTCCCGGAAGCCTCTTCGGCGCTCTGGGAGCCGCCGAAGGGCCCTCATATGATGGTAGAAACGGGTCGCGGAAGGGCGCCGGCGCTGGCGCGGGCGGACGCGCGCGTTCCACCACGGCAGGACCGCGCGCGGGCTCCGGATAGTACTCCGGATGGGAGGGCCCCGCATAGGATGCATGCGGAGAGTAGGGCCCTGCATGCTCGTCGCTGGATTCGTGCACGGGTGGCTGCTGGTGGCCGGGGCTGTACTCATTGTACGCCATGCCAGCCGGGGGCGGCGGCCAAAGGTTCGATTGGCCCACGAACATACCCGGGCCGTGCACGGCCGTGCGGTGCTGCAGGAGCAGCTGGTGGTAGCGACTGGCGAGCGCACGCTCAGACTGACGCTGCTCCGCCGAGTCACCCGGTCTGGCTCGTTGCAATACATCTCGCAGCTGCTTCGCATCACGTGAGTGCCAGGCGACGTGGCCATCAGGACCCAGACGACCGTGGAATGGTACGACAGCACCTGTGCGATGATGGCCAGGAGGCAGCGGGGCAAAGTGCTGGAGAGCCTTGCCGGGGTAGAGCATTTGCTGTAGCCGGTGGCGCTGCTGCAGCCGTTCCGGCTCATCCTCGAGGCGGCCAACGTCCAATCCATCGCGGCCGAGCTCAGCCAACGATGGCTGGGTCGAGGGGTTGGAGCTCTTCATAAACATAACGTGAACGTTGCCGGATGGCCGGTGAAATGGCCACGTTTGGAAAACAAATGTTCACACGTGGGGTGTGTCTTTCAGATGGAGAACGTCATGGAAAGTCACAAACTATTTTCGTCAAAAGAAGAAACCACATCATGGCCTTTCGTCACCGGCCGGCTCGCTCGCTCGCCTGATCATGAGCGGGATCCAAGCGGTGTTTGCCCCTGCGTTTCCGCCACCCCCAATGAGGGATCGTTCCCCACCATCAGACCCTTACCATGTCGCTCGAAGATGGGACATGGTCGAGCTCTGGCTCTCCCTCACCATCGTGTTCCTAGCCAGCTTCATCTGTATCTTTGCCATCCATCGCTGGCGTGTACATCGCACCATCCTCAGGAGACAGCGCGACGCAGCGACTATCTCGCCGTCACCATCTCCGCGGAATCCAGCACCATCCCAGGGCGGCGCGCGGCCGAGCGGCTACTCGTCCAGTATCACGATTAGACTGGACACAACCCTCGGCAACGATTCAGCTGCGTATGATTCAATCGCACTGGAGCGTGCGCGCGTCGCGGCGATTCGGGGGCTGCCCCGTCACAGGTGGGCCGCCGGCGGCGGAGATGCACAGCACGGCTACGAATGCGTGCTGTGTATCGAGTCGTACGTAGACGATGACACACTCTGCCAGCTGCCCTGCAATCACTTCTACCACGAGCGTTGCATCGATCGGTGGCTGCTCGTCGCCCAGCAGAATCACCACAGGCGCTCGTGCCCGCTGTGCATGGCCGACCCTGTCTCGCATGTGGTCTCGCACGTGCTCAAGCCGTCTACACACGTCGCCGTCACTACTGGTGAATCAATCGTCACGACGCCTCATGAGGCGGACTTGTCGACTCCACCGGTGACCCCACCGCCGCCGCCCGCCGCCGTCGTTTCCAGCGCGGGTAACCACGTGGCGCCGTGGCGCACGCCTTCACGCACCACGAGAGGCCTAAGCGGTTGGAGTGCCACGGGATCAGCAGATGGCGCAGTGGCTCGAGGGACGTGCTGGCCTTGGACGCCTTCCTCGTCGGCGAGATCTCCGGTGCGAGTGATGCCGGCCACCCTGCCGGCTTAAGAGCGAAGATCGCAGCACACATAGCACGGCTTTTATGTTGTCGCGGTCCGGAGAGACATGCACATGGAGAGAGTCTCGCCGACCAGACGCCTCTCTCCGAACGTCCGAAGCGTCCCAGCTCCCACGAAGGTGCGACCATCCAGAAAGTTTTCAAGATGTCGTCATCGGGTGGAGACTCCCTTTGGGTCCACTACATGTATGGATCGATGATACGGGAACGGCGCAGCACGGAACCGGGTACATGTACGATCCCGGAGAATCTCATTTCTTCAAACACGGAATTGTGAATGAGTGAATCCGCAGTTCCGCACGAGCACACATGCCGCAAGCTATCGGAAGCGGCGCCCCGAAAATGATGACGGGAGTGGCCTGCAGCGCGACTAGCAAGGTGGATTCTTGGTTGCGCGAGGCACGCCAGGCGCAGCAGTCGGGCGCTGACCCGAACCAGATTCTGAAATCCTTGATCGAGGCGGACATCGCTAGTGAGGCGAGGGCGGCAGCAAAAGCATCTAAAGCTGCTGCGCGAGCCACGCTCCAGCGGCTGCAAGAAATTGCATCAGTCAAGTCGCTCGAGCTTCGCGCCTCGCTGGCCTCTGCGCGTGGGGAAGGCACCATGGCTGGTGATGACACGGGTGGTGCCGGTGGTAGCATGAGCATCAGCGGCGAAGGCCAACCACAGCCGGGCGACGTGCGGACCTACATCGCGCGGAGCAGCCAACGCAACAAGAGTTCACTGCCGTCTCATCTTGGAGTCAGTTGCGAGTTCGAGGCTAGTACCCTCAACGCGAAGGACGCGTGGGCGGCGATCGGCACGGCAGGAGCAGCGTCGTCGCCGCCCACGGCAGCAGCGTCCAGCACCAAGCGTTCGCCGGTGGTGGCTCCGCCGGCCGGGTTCTCGTACCACGAGCTGCTGTACCGAGAGGGGATGGAGGGCAAGACCGAACGTGAGAACTGGCGGCGGGAGGCGGCGGACGTGCTCATCGCCACCGAACTCCAAGCGTGCACCTTCCGTCCCGCCGTTTGCGATGGGTCGACGAAACTGGTGATGGAGAAGCCATGGCTACGGCTCGACCGGCGCGCGGGGCGGGTGCTGGCCGAGCAGCAGAAGCGACGCCAGCAGCTCTGCGAGCACGTAGAGCGCGAACGGCAACGCCAAGCAACTGGCGGCGGCAACGGGGGCGGTGGAGCCACGGTAGCGTCACTTGCAGCGTCACTCAGCGGGGCGGTGGTAGGAAACTCCAGCCGCAGCGATCCCGCATTCGTGGCCGCATACGCCGCGCGCGAGCAGCTGCGGCGCGCGCGCCGTCAGCAGGCGCGCTCCGACGCCGCCTTCTCCGACCGCAAGCGCCACGGCGAGACCTTTGCTCCAAACATCAACCCTCGCTCGCGCGACCTCGCTCCGAGAGACCGCCCCAAGGGATGGGGGCCGTCGCCGCCGCCGCGCGGACGTGAGAAGGTCGCCAAGGCCGCCGTCGAGGCGAGGCTCGAGGCGGCTGTCGAGTTGGTTGCCGAGGCGCCGGCGGCGACGGCAGAGGCGGACCGACAATCTTGGGTTCAGAAGGCGCAGGCGAACAAGGCGCGATGGGAGGCAAGCGTGCAGTTCGAGCCGGCCGTTGGCGCCGCATCGGCCGTTGGCGGGAGTGGACGTGCGGCCGATGCGGCGACGGCCGATGCGGCGGCAGACGCGCCCAGCTCCATGATTGCAGCCGCCGATGAGGGAAGTGCCGATGCCGGCGCGACCGACCCCATGACGATCATCACGACGGCGGCGGCAGCGAGCGACGTCGGCGACTTGCCGCCGCCGCTCACGCCGCCGCCGCCGCCGCCGCCGCCGCCAGCGGCGCCAGCGGCGCCAGCGGCGCCAGCGGCGCCAGCGGTGCCAGCGGCGCCAGCGGCGCCAGCGCCAGTGCCGCCGCCGGACCCGTTGCGTGCCTTCGTCAGTCGTCTGGGGTCAGAAGAGGTGGACCGGCGTCGGCATATGGCGAAGGAGGCAGAGGATCGAGAGGCCGAAGCGGTTCGGCATGCGGCGGCGCCACGGCGTCTCTCACCGCGCTCCGAGCAGCTGGCGCGCGCGCGCCGCCGCTTCACCGCGGGAGTGCATGAGCCAATACGTCATGTATCGCCCGAGTCACTCAAGGCCGCCGCGTCTGCACGCGGACTCGAGGAGCTCACATTTGCGCCCACGCTGGTGAGCAGCCCTGAGCTCCGTCGCGCCGCCGCTTCCAAACGGCGCGGCAATGTGCATGACGCGCTGTACTCGGTGGCCGACGAATGGCGCGCGACAAGGGAGCGTAAGCGGATCGAGAGCGCGAGGGTCGCTATGGTCGGCTGCACGTTCGAGCCCAGCACGATCATGAAAGGCGCGGCGGCTGCGTCGCGCAGCCCCGCCGCAGGAGGAAAGAAGGGAAGGGGTGACTCTGAGAGTCGAGGTTCAGAATGAGACGGTGGACAGGGCGGAGTACCTCAAGTTGGCGCCCGCGCCGCTGCCTCATCGTCGTCCAGAGGTGCCTGGGCAGTGTCTTGCATGGGTTTGCACCTTCGATCGAACGCCACCCCAATGATCCTCGTTGAACGTGTTGGTGTGAAATGAACGTGTTTCGTGTGAATACATTGGCTGTGAAAGTATGGCGTCTACCTCAAGCGTGAGCTTGTCCACGGCCGAACTCAAGCGTGAGCTTCGCGAACTGGGTGCAACGTCCGCACGGCTGGCGCAGTGCATCGAACGCCCGGACTTTGAGGCGCTTCTTCGCGAGATGTTGGCAAGCGGCGCAACCAAACAAGCCCACCGACACGCGGAGCCGACCATCACAGAGGAAGAACGTTCTGCGGCCAAGGTTGGCAACGGCAACGGCAACGGCAACGGCAACGGCAACGGCGGCGAGCCCTGGGGTTGGCAGATGTGGGCGCTTATTGCGCTCGGTTGCTACTTCTTCTTTGGTCAACGAGGCAGTGGTGGCGTCAGCGGCGGCGATGGCCCGCATGTTGCAGCATCAGAGGCTTTCATGACAGGGCACGTTGCGGAAGTGAGCGATCTGCCCGCTCTCAAGGCGGCACTCGCACTTCACCGCGATGGCACGGGTCTGCCCGTCGTCGTCGACTTCTATTCGCCGTACTGTGGTCCATGCCGGATGATCGCGCCCTCGTACAAGAAGCTCGCCGAGGAGTTCAAGGGTCGCGCGGCGCTGCTTAAGGTGGATGTCAACTCGGCGTACGAGATCGGCTCGGAGTTTGGCGTGCGCGCGATGCCCACCTTCCACTTCTACCTGCACGGCAGCCTAGTCAAGAGTTTCCAAGGAGCAGACTCGCGCTCGCTACAAGTTATGACATCGGAGCTCGCGCAACGCGCCGAGCGCAGTGGCACGTACGTCGGGCGCGAGGTGAGCCTCGCTGACCTGCAGACCTTTTACGCGAAGCACGAACCCTCTAAGGTGAACGAAGTGCCCGAGCTCCTCGCCAAGTACGTGAACATGACGGCCAAGCTCGTGCGCATCCTGACCAAAAAGTACGGCGTCGCGCCCACGACGAGCGAGGTGCAGCGCGCACAGCCTGAGCCGACGACGGCGCCGCCGGCGCGAGCGACGGCCGCCGACGGCGCGGCCGACGGCGTGGAGGGCGCGCTCGAGAGCGCCTCGGTCGAGCAGCTGCGCGCCGCACTCCGCCACCGCGAGCTGGCAGCCGTCGAAGAGGCGAGTGCCGCCGCGCTCCTGGTCCCGCCGATGACGAGTGTGCAAGAGCCGGCGAACGTCGTCGTCCTCGGATCTGGGCCCGCGGGGCTCGCCGCGGCCATCTACGCAGCTCGGGCGGGCCTGCGCCCTGTCGTCATCGCCGGCCCCATCGGCGGCGGCCAGCTCGAGGGCAAGGGCGTCGAGGTTGAGAACTTTCCGGGAGTGCTAGGGGCGAGCGGACCATCCCTAGTTGGACTCATGAAGCTGCAGGCGGCTGGCTTCAGCGCAACGCTCGTGCACGACGCGGCGGTGGGCCTCGAGGCACCTGCCGCAGCCGGCGGCCCGTTCACGGTACGCCTCAACGGAACTGATGCGCCGCTGCACGCACGCGCGCTCATTGTGGCGCTTGGTGCGGCGTCAAGGTGGCTAGGGGTATCGGGGGAACAGGAGTATCGGGGCGGCGGCGTCTCTAGCTGCGCCACGTGTGACGGGTTCCTCTACCGCGATCAGCCGGTCCTTGTCGTGGGCGGCGGTGACAGCGCAATGGAGGAGGCGCTCGTCCTCGCGCGCACCTCTTCCCACGTGACGCTCGTCCACCGGCGCGACAAGCTGCGCGCGAGTCGCATACTCGCCGATCGTGTGCTTGCGCATCCAAAGATCCACGTGCGCCTCCAATGCGGCGTGGTGCGCTTCGAGGGGGACAGCAGCGGGCGACTCACACACGCGTGGCTCGCGACCGCCGACGCCGAGGGCATCGTCGATACGGCCGACGCCTCTTCCACGCGCCTCGCCGTCTCGGCCGCGTTCGTCGCCATCGGCCATCGGCCGAACACTGCCTTGCTCGATGGCGTCGTGGCCCTCCGATCGGACGGATACATCGATATGCAGTGGAGCGAGCGCAGCAGCCGTACATCGCACCCAGGTATCTTCGCCGCAGGCGATGTGGCGGACCCGAGTTATAGACAGGCGATCACTTCGGCGGGGAGCGGGGCCATGGCCGCGCTCGACGCGGAGCGATGGCTGAGCGAGCAAGGCCAAGGGGTCGGGACCAAGTGAAGTGGATTCGCTTGACATGCTCTGGACCTCTACTTGCCTCTACTTGGACCGCTGTGGACCGCGTGAATGAGTCGCAACACTCCTCGGCACTAGGCGGTGAACGCGAACACGTTGTAGCTCGTGTACCGCGAAACGTGTTAGTCGCGAGTGTCCCTGGGTGGCGTGGTCGGGGCGGTTCTTCACGCCTCCGCTATGTACCGTACGTGGCGCGAAAAGGCCCAAAAGGACGCGATTTTGCAGTAAAATAGCTCGATCGCTCGCCGAGCACACATCGCATTCGAGCATCCGCTCGAAGGCTTCAATCTTGGCACATCGGACGGCATCTGAGTCACATGCTGAGTCACATTTCCTCATGAGTCAACATCACCCGGAGAGGCTCGACCGCGCACGATCTCAAGGAACTCGGACCGATCTATCACGTGGTCGCCGTCCTTGTCGTACTCTTGCACGAGCGCCTGCATCTCCTCGCCCACTATAGCGATGCCAAGCTGATTCATCGCCGTGCGCAGCTCACGCACTTCGATGGTGCCGCTCTTGTCCAGGTCGTTAACGCCAAAGACCCAATCGATTCGACGGTCGATAAGGTCCGGCCTGATCGTCTGCTCAAGGCGCCTCCGCGCGAAAGCGACGAGCTTGCGCCGTGCGTCGCCGCCTGCGCGGAAGTCGCGCAGCATCTGCACCACCTTAGGCGCCGTCGCGAGGTCCTCCGCGCGCCAATCGGAGGCGGCGCCCGCGTGTGCCGTTGAGGCCTCCAAGAGCTCTGCCGCCTTGTCAGTCTGTAACAGGTACAGGATCGCCTCCACACGCCCATCGCACGCAGCGTGATGGAGCGCCGTGTACCCGCGCTCGTCCGTGTGCAGAAGGTCAGCGCCCTGGGCATGATGCAGCGTGTGCATGGCAGCCATGTTGTTGGCCGCGGCCGCTTTGAGCAGCAGCTCGCCGCGCGCCCGCTGCCAATGCGAGAGCGCAGTGCCCACAAAAACCTTCACCTCGTCCGAAACGCGGCCGCCGCCATCTTTAAGAGCCAGCTGCGCGTCGATCGCCGGGTTCGCCCCTAAACTCACGAGGACCTCGCAGGTGCGCAGGTGCGAGTGTGATGCAGCGAGGCGAAGCGGCGTCCGTCCCTTGGCGTCTAGCCCGTCTATGGACAGCAGCGCTCGGCACTCGGTCGCGAGCCAGTGCACCACGGCGGGCGCGCCGCATGCGGCCGCATGGTGCAGCAGCGGACGCCCATTCAAACTCTCGTCCAGCGGCGCGCCGAGCGCCAGCAAAGCCTTGACCATCGAAAGGTTATCGGCGCCAGCTGCGAGGAAGAGGGCTGTCCATCCATGACGAGAGTGTGCATTGAGGTCTTGGCGGCCGCCGCTCGGTGAGGGGTCCAAGAGGACCTCTACAAGGTCTGCGCACGGCGCGAGCGCTGCCAAGTGCAGCAATCGCCGCCCGTCGTCGCACGCGGCGTGCGGGTCAGCGGCCGCGGCGAGCAACGATCGCACGAGCGTGCCGTGCGCCCCCATCACCGCCAGCTGCAGCGGTGTGTGCGGTGCAGCCGTGGTGCCTTCGAGAGGCGCGCCGGCCTGGAGGAGTAGCTCGCACAGCTGCACCTGGCCACGATGCGCAGCCCAATGCAGCGCAGAAAAGTGCTGCTCGTCTCGGTAAGCAGGCGACGCGTGCGCCCGCAGCAGATGTGCGGTGATCGTGCACGCCGACGGCTCATGTTTGGCGAACCTCGCTGTCTCGACGAGCGCGCGTCGCAGCGTGTCACGCGCGAGCTTCGCACGCAGCGCGGCCATTGCCTGGCGCTTCCACACACCCAGCACGCACACCGATTCGGGTGCGACCGCCTCCTGCAGCAACCGATCGCCGAGTGGCTTGTTGTCGACGAGCACGACGCGGTCTCCGACGGCAACCGTGGGCACCTCGTCTGCGCGGCGGATGGCGTTTATCACGTGAGTCTTCTCGTTCAGTTCGAAGGCGAAGCCGTCATCCTCGGTGTCGGCGGCAGCACGAATGATGGAGACGCTCGCCAGCTCAAAAGTAGGGCCTGCCTGCTCGTGCCACTGCAGCGGCACCTTTTTCAGCAAAAAGTCGATTAGCGACGCGACCTTTTCGGGATCCGAGCATCGCACTGCGTGCCGCATTGCACGCGCCGGATCTGAAGGGCGGCGAGCCGGAAGCGGCTCGTCAGGACGCATCGGGATTGCACTTGGCCGGCCGTTGAGGGGTTACATGTACATAATCATGTTTGAATACGACTTCCGCGTTTCACAAAGTGCGCGGCGGACTCCATGAATGTCTTGACAAAAACTTTGACGAATTCGTGCGGAAATCGAAGTTTGGTTTGAATTTTACCGGCTTTTGACATGTTGCCCACTACGGTCTCTAAGACGCCCGTGGTCTCGGCCGCCGAGTCTTCGGCGGGCGCGCAATTCCGCGAGCTGCGATCTCTCGGCCGCGGCGCGCAGGGTGAGGTGGTCCTTGTCGAGCACGTGGGCACGGGCGAGCGCTACGCCCTGAAGCGCCTCGAGCTCTCTCCGTGCACCTCGTCTGCGTCCTCTGCGGTGACAGAGGTCGAGGTACTCTGCAAGCTGCAGCACCCCAACTGCACTCGGCTTTACGGCGCGTGGCGTGCGAGCAGCCGCCTGCACATACTGATGGAGTATGCCGACGGCGGCTCGCTCGCCGACCGGGTAGCTGCGCAGCGCTCGAGTGGCGGTTGCCCCTTTGATGAGGAGCGAATTCTGGACTGGACAGTGCAGATCGTGAGCGCGCTCGCATACATGCACTCGCGGTCGGTGCTGCACCGCGATCTCAAGACGGGCAACATCTTCCTCACCGCACGCAACCTCGTCAAGGTCGGCGACTTCGGAATCTCCAAGGTTCTCGAGGGTGAGGGCACAGCGCGTCTCGCGAAGACGGCGGTCGGCACACCGTACTATCTCGCGCCGGAGCTCGTGAACGGCGAGCATTACGGGCTGCAGGTCGACGTGTGGGCACTCGGCGTCGTGCTCTACGAGCTCATGACGCTCCGACGCCCCTTCGAAGCGGACAACCTGCCTGCGCTCGCGCTGCGCATCCTCAAGGTCCAATACCCACCGCCAGCGCCCTCGCTGCCGTACTCGGCCGAGCTGCGCGCGCTACTCGCGTCGCTGCTCCAGCGCGACCCCGCGCGCCGGCCGACGCTCGCACAGCTCGCTGCCGCGCCTCTCTTGCGTCGGCAGCACGCCAAGCTGCATGCTGAACTGCGCACGCTCTCACTCGCAGCGGCACCGCTGCCGCCGCCGCCGCCGCCGCCCGCGGCGCGCGCACCCGCCGCTTCGCCCAACGGGACTACGGGCGCGACTGTCGGCGCGACTGTCGGCGCGACCGCCGCTGAAGGGCGGGCGGTTGCATGCGCGATGCGCATGCAACGCATGCTTGATGAGATGCTCGCGGCGACCGAGCCGCTACCCGCGCCGCCGCCGGCCGGCGGAAGGGGAGACGCCGAGGCGGCCGCGGCCGGGGATGCGACGGCAATGTTGGGGACAACATCCGCAGGCGTCTGGCGCGATGAGGCGCTTGGCGCGGAGGCGGCGCCTGCCGCTTCCGATGCCGCTGCGTCGTCGCCAGGCGGGTCCCTCGCAGAGCACCTGCGCTTCTCACGCAACCTGCAGGCCCTCGAGCTCAACCTGGCGGCGATGGAGGTGGCCGGCGAGGAGCTGCCCGTGCGGCGCGACGAGCAGCACCACCCCCTGAACTCGCCCTCACTCGCCTTCTCGCCCGCTGCCGGGCTGCCACCGTCGCCGGCGGCCGCGCCCTTCTCGCCGCTCGCCGAAGCCGACCGCAATAGGCCACCATCGAGTGGCCGCGGCCTGAAAACGCCGCCCCTCACGTCGCCGCCCACTGCGGTGGGCGGGACCGCCGCCGGAGCCGCCGCGGGGCTCTCGCCTAGCGTATCGATGCGCGCAGCGCGGTTGCTGCGGTCGAAATTTGAGTAACGATGTGAGTCACTCCTTTTCCCGAACCTTTACGGCGTGGCTAAGTATCGACACTCAGTGGCTACAGCCGGTGGCCCGGTGCAGGTCTCAAAAGAGGCGAAAAGACAGACTGTAATAACGTTTGAGTATAAAAATGACCATGTAGCGCATGAGTCCGCTGCACCTGCAGTCTCCTCGATGTGGAAGCAGAAAGGAACGTGGTGAGCGCGGGTGTGTGTCCGCGAAATACAATGCAACTGGTAAGAAAAGCGAGCGGCAGCGGTTACGCGTGAACACGTTCCCGCTCTCCTCGACGGTTTCAAAAGACAAAACGACCGGGAAAAGACATCCACGACGGTTGCATTTCTCAAACGGCAGAAGCAACTCTGCCCCAACGCCAGCATCTGCCGGTGGTTCCCATCCACGCGCGCGAGTCAATGGCCCAGCACGCCTACAGCCCCGCGGCGTACGCCATCGAGACCAACTACTCGGTCACACCCTTCGCATACATGCCCACGACCACCGCCGTACAAGTTGGCGCGGCCGAGGGCCTCAACGCCGCGCACGCCGCCATCGCTGAGGCTGCTGGCCAGTCCCAGGAAGGCCCCCTGCCAGGGCACGTGCTCGCGATCGCGGTGCCCGGCTCGAAGAACGACAGCACTCCGCCCTCTGGCGAGCCCTCACCCTCGAGCGAGAACCTCTCCGGCGATAACGATGACGACGATGGCCACCAGGGCGCGTGGAAGAAGCACGTCTGGACAACTGCTGAGGACTGGAAGCTGCGCGAGCTGATTGCCGAGTGCGGCTCGAAGGTGCGCTGGTCGATGATTGGCGACAAGATGGAAGGCCGCTCCGGCAAGCAGTGCCGCGAGCGCTGGCACAACCACCTCTCCCCTGAGGTGCGCAAGCACAAGTGGACGCACGACGAGGACCGCGCCATCATCGAGGCCGTGCAGCTCTACGGCACGCGCTGGTCCGAGATCGTCAAGATGTTTCCGGGGCGCACGGACAACGCAATCAAGAACCGTTGGAACTCGATGCAGCGCAAGGAGGAGCGCCGCCAGAAGCGCCTCACAGAATCGAGCGTCTTCCAAGCTCAGCAGGCGGCACACGCCTTCGCCGTCGATGGCGGCTACTTCGACCCGGCGGCCGCGGCAGCGGCGGGCGGCCCGGCGGCGGCGGCGGAGGCCAGTGAGGCGCCGCAGTACTACTACACCCCCGAATCGGCCATGAACGCGTATCCTGCGCAGCGCCGCCGCCTCGTCCAGCTCACTGACTACCAGCCTGCGGCTGCTCTCCTTGCGGCCGGGCAGCAGCAGCCGATCGCCAGCGTGGACGTCGACGTCGACGCCGTCAGTGCGCCCGCGCTCGCGCTGCCGCCGCCACCCACGACCACCGTGCCCGTCGCGTCGGCCGTCGTCGCTCCGCAAAGCGCGCCCTTTCACTCAGCTCTCGCGCAGCAATTGCGCTCGATTGCGCCCCTTGGGCCGGATCAGGTGCCCCTTCCCAACCTCCAAAAGGGCGGGAAGCGTAAGCGGGCGGTGCAGGCGCGCGCAGACCTTGACGCGGCCTCGCTCGTGCTCGGGCTTAATGGCGATACCCCATCCATGTCTGCCAGCGCCACGCCCGCGTCCGCATCGCACTACCATGCCCATGTGGTGGCACTCGCTTACCCACAGAGTGACGAGGCGCAGCTGCACGTGCCGCACGCCGAGACGCCGCAGCCGCCCCCCGTGTCGGCCGGCGCTCCCGCGGTCTCCGCCGCTGCCTACGCGGCCGTCGCCGACGCAGCCGCCGCTGCTTCCGCCGCGCAGGCTGCCGCCTACTCGGCAACGCGAGTGCCAGCAGTGAACGTAAAGTCGATCAATCAGGCCGCTTGGTCTAACTCGGGCCCTGTGACAGCGATGCTGGTGCGGCCGGTGCGGCCCGCGGGCATGAACGGCTTTGCCGCCGCCGCGGCGCAGCTGCAGGGACAGGCCCCGATCACCGCGATCGCCGCTGTGCCGCCGCCGCCGCCCTCGCCGACCCGCGCTTCATGGGGGATGGCGCGTGCGGCCAAGCTCCTCCCCATCCAGACGCACTCCGAGATGCACTCCGGTCTGCTGGGCAAGGAGAATGCCGACTCGCCGCGCGCCGCCGAGTCGCCGCGGCACAAATCGGCCCCCGCGCTCGCACTCTCAGGCAACTCGCCCTGCCGGCAAAAGGCGCTCGGCGGTCGGCAGACGACCGACTTCGAAGCGGCGCTCGCCATGCAGGCGCTCTTTGGCGGCGCCCCGTAAGGTGGCGCGTGCATGCGCACAGCTCACGACGAGAGGCGAGCGCACAGGCGGCCTGGGCGAGCCTCGGCACATTCTTCCGTCGGCCCAAAGGCTCTGGAAGGTTCCATATGGGGACATGAGCTCAAGGGGATGATGGTGGGTTCATGCTCACGGATGGCGGCAGGCGTGCTCTGCAAAGCGACAGTGACCTTGTCCTCGGAGCGGCGGTCGGCGGAAGACACAACGGGCGTGTTCTGAGCAACGATGAGGATGTTGCTGTGTCCAATAGATTATGGGAGAGGCCAGGCATACGCATGGGCATACGGCAGCTCGGCGGGTCGGAGCGAGGTGTTAGCAGAGCGCGGTGTTCAGGACAATTGGTTCAGGGCCTGCCGGCCACCAGCCTCGCGGTGTGTCGCGGACCTGAACGGCTCGACGGTCCGATTTCCATTTGTGTGGTGCCGACGACGTTTGATTCACGGCGGGTGTCGAGGCCGGTGAACCGGTGGGGCGTGTGCGCACTGCGGGGGCGCGCGTCGCGCGAGTGACGCGCGGGTGCGTCGGGACTCGAATAGAGTATAACCGAGTTTTTAATTTAAAATCAATCGAGCGGTCAATGCAAAAGTGGGTCACTATAGCATTCGACAGACGGCACCCACCCGTCCTCGGTGGCGCCTTTGATGCCACCCGGCCGCTTGCTCATGAGCCGGAGGACCTCGGTGCGAACCTGCACCACCGGGCTCCAATTTGCGCGCCACTCCTTCTTAGCAGCATAGTGAGCGATGGTGCGACTGTCTCCATATTGCTTGTGCGAGGCAAGGAGCAGAGCTTGCGTAGACGACGGCGGCACGAATGCGGCCACGGACTCGTCGTCTTCGTCGTCTACTGCCGTCTTCGTCGACTCCTGCTCGATGATCTCATTCGCCCAGTTCAGGTTGTTCTGCCTCTGGAGCTCGACCTGGTTCAGCTTGGCCGCTGCCGAAGCTTTCCATCCTAACAGGCCATCCTGCCCCTGGAGTCCCATTAGCCGGCTGATAATGCGCACCCATTTGATCGCGTATCTGAGCGCCGGCTCGCGGGCGATCGGCAGCTCGCGAAATGGGATGTATTCGTCGTCATCGAGCTTGATGCCACCAGCCTTTTGGCTGCGCAATTCTTGGGTTGTGAATTGTGAGGCGACGGTCCGGGTCAGCACCTTGAAGCCTGGGCACAGCAGCTGGAATTGCGGCAGGTTGGACGCATGCAGCGTCAGGGCCAGCGTCGGGGCCAACACATCTGCATCACCAGCACGGCTATTATTCTTGGCCCACTGAATTGTCTCGCCCAGCCATGGGTATGTCGAGAGGCCCGTGTACTCTGCGAGAAACGTCCGCGGGGCGTGGCGCTTCTTGAGCCGCCAGACCTGCACCTTGCCCCAAAGGATGATGTACAACTGATCGGCCGCCTCACCCTGTTCGAAGATTTGTACGCCAGCGTCGAAAAAGCGCACACCAAACAGTGGCGCAAGTAGACGGATCGTGAGCGGTGGCAACGTTGAGAAGAAATTGACGCGGCAGAGCGTCGTTTCGACAAAGGCGGCCACGAGTCCGTGGCGAAAGATCTCGCCCGCTTTGTAAAAGTTTGTCCTTCCAAGTTTTTGATCGAGGCCCTCGAGGCTCAGCACGAGGAGCTCAGTCGGCTCCTCTGTCACGACGTCGCGCTCGCGCGGCACAGTTGGCGCAAGTGCGCTTAGGATGCCAAAGTTAGCGCAGGGTCCGATCGTCTCCTCGCCGACGCCTTTCGACAGCATCGCTGTGTCGCGCTTCTCAGGCTCGAGGGCCTGGTTAAAGAATTGGCGCTCGATGCGCGACGGAAAGACACGAAGTCGGCCACGCAGCACGACGTATACCATGTTGCCTGGCAGGCCCTCGGTCATGACATGGGAATACTTGGGAAACAGCTTCCGACTGCCGATGCGCAGCAGCCTCGCGACGTCCTCCCTCCTCAGGTCGGTGCATGGCTGCGACCGCGAAAGCACTTCGATGGCTTCGTCCTGGCTCAGAGGCGAGAGAAGCATGTCGTTGGGCACGGCCGTGGGAGCGGGGCTTAGCGGCACTCGTTTCGCTGGGATGTCCCATATCTGGCGAAGCACATTCTGGTGGAGGCCCGATTCCTCGGTCGTCTCTTCTCCTGATCGCCCGTTCGCGCTCTTTGGCTGCTTCTGCGTCGCGAGATACACGAGGAGGCGCTCTTCTGCACGGGCAAGTGTCCGCGGAGAGACGATCGCATCGTCAGCCTCCGAGTTACGACCCTCACGGCCGAACTTTCGAGCATAAGTATTCTCGACCGTCGATGCGGGCCTGCGCCCTGACCGAAGGCTCGGGGTGGATGGTGCTAGAGATGGGTGGATGCCAAGAAGTGGGGTGGATGCAGTGCCACCGCCTGAAGACGCAAGTGGTTGCAGCGAGCCACCGCGAAGTAGAGCCGTGCGCTGGCTGCTGCTGTGTGCGCTGGCAGAGTGAGCTCGGTCCCATTCGGAGCCTCTCGTTCCTACTGGAACTGCTGCCAGCAGCGATCTCATGTACGTTCGCTGATCTCGGTCAATCTTCGCGCCTGCGAGCGCATCGACGCTCTGAACATGCATAGGGCCCGGCAAGTAGTCCTGCACCGCGGTGAGACGCTTTCGAGAGTGCGTGCCCAGGATGGTCGACCCTGTCAAAGGCAGCGGAATCGGCGACGACATGGTGAACGGGACCAAATCACCCTTTGTCCACGTCGGGAAACGGCGCGCGTCGCGTGCTTACCGGTAAAAAGACACCGGGGGGAGCCGGGACACACAACTCCCCATTTTATGCAACCATGAATCGGGGGATTGTTTTCAAGTCAAGCTCTCTTCTAACTTTGGGTCGATTGCGCGAACGATCAAAAACGCAAACTCTCTGTCCTTCCTTCCTAGCCATGGTCGCCGGTGGCCGCGAGCTGATCGCGGCGGCGCTGGCCACGCTTGGGCTCATCCTGTTCCTCAACTTGCTTCCCGCTGAGCGCTGCGAGACGATCCCTATGGTCATCGACTCTGCGGGCTCTCGGCCTCTTGCGGTCGGCAGCGAATCTCCGTCCTCTTTTGGCCCCGTATCCAGCTCACCTTATGGAGATGGTGAGCCGATGCCGCCTCCGCCACCGCGGAGTGACGAACATGCGGCTGTCTCGCCTCGTTCATCGTACCGCCCTGCGCCCAAGCTCATGGCAGTCGGCATCATCACGGCACCAACGCACTTCGACCGTCGCCTGTGGATTCGGCAGAAGCTGCGAGTGAGCGATGCGCGTCGCCGCGGCATCCGCGTGCTCTTCGTGCTAGGAGTGCGCAATCGCATGACGCCCGCGCAGCGGCTTGCCATCCGTCACGAGGAGAATGCTCACGGCGATGTCGTCTTCGTGGGCGCGCGCGACTGGGTTCCGCATGCGGTCGCTGAGAAGTCACTCGCGTGGTGGGAGCACGCGGCTGCGCATCTTCCGGGCTACCGCTGGTACATGAAGACGGACGACGACTCTCTCGCGCACCTGCCGCGACTCGAGATGGACCTCGCGTTGATGAGCTCGATGGGTCGCTCCCACTACTATTACGGAGTGATGACCTGGCGCGCGTGGACTCCTTTCCACACAGAGGCCGACGCGGCGTGCGGCGAGCGCGGCGACGACGGCCCCTCTCTCGACGGGCCGTCGGCGCGCCTCGAGCGGCTGATGCTGGACCGTCGGCCCGGCGGCGCATGCTCCCGCGCTGTCGGCCCCTTCCCATTTGCGGACGGCTCCCTCCAAATCTTATCGGACGACCTAATGCGTGCCTTCGTTGAGTCGCCGCTCGCGCGCAACTTTTCGCGCAGCCACCTGTCGCGCCAGGGGCCGCCGTACTGGACGCACGAGGACGCGGGCGTGGGGTACCTCATCTTCCACTCGGCTATCCTGCAGACGCTTCCGCTCACGTACGTGGTGCTTTCGCCATGGAAGCACAACAAGTTTTGGATCAATTGGTTTCCTCGGCACAACCCATCGCTCCCCGACGAGCACGTGGTCAACACCCACAAGGTCGTCACCTCGATGATGGCCCAGATTGCGCAGGACGCGTACGAAAATTCCACGTACGCAGCAGACCCCTTCGTGTGCGTCGACTGCGCGAAAACGTGGGGCTGGCGGGGTGGCTTTGAAACGAGCGTCGGTCGATTCCCCATTGAGCGCGTCGCGTGCTGCAACAAGAGGACCGATGCATAGTCATAGACCGTGTCAGCGAACAAGCACGCCCCGTGGCACATTGCCCAGACCGCGAACGCGCGTGCTCGCGTGAGTTCACAGTAAAAAAGGCTCCAGCGTTCACACATCACAGCTTCATACACGAGCACGTTTTCCCTTCGAATGGCGGCACCTGGCAACTGCGTGTTCGTCTCGGGCACCGCTGTGGGTGTAACCACGATCTTGTTGCCCGGGCGTATCTGGACCGAGCTGGAATGCGCGCAAGCAGTCGTGCAAGCGCAGAAGTCTGCCAATGGTGCTATCCACGAGGCGAACGATGGTGAATGTACAGCTGTGCTGGACATGCATTCCGTGGCCGCAGATCCAGCAGGTTTACAGCGATCATGCTTCATCTACTCTGCCGCCACGCCAACGAATCAAATTTGCACCGTCGCGCCGTCCGCATGCGACGCAGCTGAACATGGGACACCATTCGAAGGTGCTGACCTCACGTTGCCCGGCCGTGCACTCGGCGGCTCGATTCCGACGCAGCTCGGTGTGCTGGCGAATCTCACCGCACTTGACCTCAGCGACAACATGCTCAGCGGCAGCGTGCCGTCGCAACTCGGACTGCTCACGCAGCTTGAGACGTTGGACGTCGGCTACAACCGTCTGAGTGGCAGCATACCCTCGGAACTTGGACGGTTGTCACGGCTCATCACCCTCGATGTGGCAGACAATCGGCTTGGTGGATCGCTGCCGACGCAGCTCGGCTTGCTACACCCCGCCTTTTGTTACCTGCTTCGGAGGCAACGCACGCAGCCGACCAGGGCGGGCAATGAGAGCGGCGGCGACTCGCCGAGCAGTAATGGAGACGCCAGCGGTGCCGTCACGCCCGGCGCTGACGATAATCGATTCGACTGCCCTCTGCCGACGCTCTACCCTGGGTGCGGACAGAATGGGCTCTCATTCGAGGGGCGCGTGGCGAGTGGCCAAGACGCGTGCGGCGGCAGCAGTGGGCTCGTGTCATACACCCTGGCATCGGTGCAAGACGTGCCCTGACCCCTGAGTTGGGCCCTCAAGCATGGCACCCAGAAGGGGTTTCGGGTTAGCGTGTGGCCACCTTCATGAACCTTTTAAGCTTTCTTGTTACATGTAACAGTGAAACGAGACACAGAGAAGGGTTTCAAGCAAGCTAATTAGTCGAAACAACACAAGTACCTAAACGAGCGCAATCGAATACCCCTGTAACTTAACTTGCTTGCTTGCTTGCTTGCTTGCTTGCTTGAGAAGGGTTTAGCTTTTTGGCAGTGGGGCGTACATTGTATCCTTCTCGTTCACACTCCGCTTCATCTCGCTTCCCGCCGCCTTCGCATTCGAGCGATATCGTCATGTCGGTGGTGGCCACTGTGGAGGGCGTTCTCGACGAGCCGCCCGAGGCCATGGACTTCTCGCTCATGTTCGGTGCGGCGGCGAGCGACGTACAGCAGCATCCGCTGCGCTCGCCGCTGCGCTCGTCTCGACCCGCGCCGGGCCCCAGCATTGCGTGTGCCCTCGAAGGCGCCCACCCTGTCCTTCTGTTGAAGCACGGTGCACCAATCCCGACGGTGGACTTTGGCGATGTGGCGCCAAAAACCACGGAGAAGCGCATCCTCGTGCTGCACAACGACAGCACACGCACCCAGCGCGTCGATCTGCGCCCCACTTCCATTGACAAGCGCGACGCGTTGCGAGTCTACCCGACGTCCATGGAGCTTGAGCCGGGCGGCTCGCGCGAGATGGAGATCAGCTGGGCCCCCATCACTGCCGGCGCCAAAATGAGCAAGAAGTTCGACTTCATGTGGAATGGCGGCTCGTCGGCCCTGAAGGTCGAACTGCGCGGCGTGTGCGCCAAGTCCACGTCAGTAGCTGCAAAGGTGGCTCCCGCCATCTCGACCGTCGCCACGAAGAAGGCTGGCGGAGCGAGCGTGAGCAGCGCTAAGCCTTTGGCACCCGTGCGGGATACGAACGCCATCGCGGCCGCGCCGCGCGTCGGCCCCGCCTCCGCGGCCGACCTTGAGGCGGTGCGTGCACCGTCGGCAGCAAAGCCCTGGCAGGCCGCGAGGGAGGAAAGAGGCACCGTGGCCGCCGCCGCCGACGTCGTCTTCGCGCCGGCGCGCCTGCTGACGCGCCTGCCGACCGCCACGCCAGCGGCCATGTTCACTCCCGCGAGCCCTGCTCAGGCGCAGGCGGACGCCGAGGCGGCAGCCGCGCAGGACGCGGAATCGGTGCTGATCGATTTTGGCACCGGATCGCCCGCTGCGCCGCTCGGCGCCTCTGTCGACCCGCTCGCTGACGCCCTCGCGGCGGCGGCGGACGCTCGCTCGATGATCCTGGGCATCGTCAGCCCTCCGCCCCCGCCGGCAGACGTGGCGGCAGAGGCTGAGGCGGCGTTCCTCGGCGCGAACTTGGAGCGATTCAATGCGCTCCGAGGGGCTCCGCGCGCTGAGGACGCTGAGGATGCCTTCGAATCTGCACGCGAGTCGTTGCGCTCGTCGCCTCGGCCTGAAGAGGTATCCCGGCGCGAGGACGAGTCGATGCGCGACGAGTACGAGTCCGCCGAGGAGGACGATGGCGATCACGCGCGCGCGCTCGCGCAGGTGGCGTCCGCCGCCTTCGCCGCCTCGCCGCCGAAGCCGCCGCCTGCTGCGCCCTTGGGGGTAGAGGCCGACGCCGACGCCGACGCCCCGGTCGAGGCGTCGGCATCCAGCTGTCTGCTGGACTTTTCGAGCTCCTTCGGAGCGGGCGCGAGCCGTGCGCCGCGTCCCTTCCGGCCGGCGGCTTCCGTACCGCAACCAGCTCCGTCCGCGCCCGTGCCGCCGCCGCCTTCAGACGCCAAGGCGCCGAATGTGACGCGCCGAGCTGTGGCGCTGAGCAAGCCCATGCCTAAGCCTGCCATCGCGCCCGCCACCGTTGCCGAGCCCACCGCCGTCGAGCCTGCCGCCACGGTCGTCGCCGAGCCGCCGGCCGCCGCCGAGGCTTCGGGCGCCGGCATCGTCCCCGGTCGGCCTCTCAAGCTCTCCCGGAAGCCAGCCTTGCCCGCCGCCGCGACTGCCGCCGCGCCCGGCGCCGCGCTCGCGCCCAGCGCGTCGAGTGGTGGCGCCGACGCACTCGGTGCCTACTACGACGACAATTGGCGTGAGAAGCGCACCACCGCCTACGCGACGTGGATCAATTTTGCGCTCACGGAGCAGTACCTCGCGCCCGCCACCGATGCGGCTGGCGCCGTCGCGGGCGACGCTGCTGCTGGCGGCGCCGCCATGGGCGGCTCGAGCGAGCGGCAGCGCATGTCGCTGCGCGAGCTCGAGGCGGGGCTGCAGCAGGCCTCGCTCCGGGCCAAAATGGCCCGCCTCCTCCGCTCCCCAGAGGTTCGCACACCCCTCGTGCGCATCGAGCAGCAAGTGCAAGAGGACATCATCGCGGTGCGCCCCACGCTCAACTTAACGGCCGACGTGGGCCTGCGCACCCATTTGCTCAAGCTGCTCGACTGTTACAACCCTGTGTGGCTGCGCATGGGCGTCGAGGCTCTCATTGGAGAGACGGCGCCCGGCGGGCCAGCGGACACGGCCGCGCTGCGCCGCTTTGTCGATAAGCGCGTGCTGACGGCCGGCAAGGCGGCGGCGCCGGCATGGGTCGCCAAGGAGGGCACGCACTTCGAGGAGGCGGCCAAGAAGGCGGCGGCACACGCTCTCGGGCACCAGCACAGGGCGATTGTGCGTCGTGTGCTCGCGCTCATCTGGCTACTCGACCATGCGAAGCGCGCGCGCCTTCTGCGCGCGGACCCGTGCCTCTTCCGTCCGCGGCTGGTCGTTCGCTCCTCGCGCCAGCTGGCCAATGAGTTCTCGAAGCACTTCCTCTCGGGTGGCATCGGCGACATCAACCGGCACCTGGGCACCCTCGGCGTGAAATTGCTCCATGAACAGACGCCCCTCGACGAGTACGACTTCACAATCGCCAAGGGCCTCGGCGCCGAGCTACGCGATGGCGTGCGCCTATGCAAGCTCGTCGACCTCTGCACCGCGCAGCTCGTCGCCGCCGCGGCCGGCGAGGGCGGTGAGGGGGCAGTGGCGACGGCCGCGTCGGAGGGGGGCATCACCGCACTCACGCTCGTACCCGCCGAGAATCTCAGCCGCAAGACGCACAACGCGCGGCTCGCGCTGCAGCGCATGGCGGGCTGCGGACTGCTCGCCGGGCTCGATGGCCTCGAAGGCGACGCGGCGCGCTTGGGCGCCGAGCTCAAGGCGCGCGCCGACCTCGTCGTCAAGGGGCACACCGAGGCGACCCTCGACGTGCTGTGGGGCCTCATTTCCAAGGGCGTCATGCCCAGGCTCGCGCCCACACGCTCGGTGCAGCGCGAGGTCGAGCGCGCACACAAGATCGCCAAGCGCACGCACGGTGCGATCGTGCTCCCCGGGGCCCAGTACGCCGCCGCCGCCGACGCGGACGTGAGCGTGCGCCTGAACGCGTGGCTCACGGCTGTGTGCGCGGCACGTGGCCTGCGACTGCTCGATGTTGGGCGCGCGCTGCAGGATGGCGTCGCCCTGTGCCTGGTGCTTCGTCACTATCTACCGGCCGAGGCGCTCGCGACGGCGCCCTCTTACGCGGGTGCCGCCGCCCCCGCGCTGCCCACGGACGACGAGCTTCCGGCGCTGGCGCGGGCGAGCCACGCGGCCGCCTTGGAAGGGCGCTCGCTGAGCGGCGCGTCCCTTCGATCGGCGGAGGAGCGGCTGGCCGCGGTGGCGGCGGCGGTGGCGGCCCTCGGATGCGTGCCTCCGCTCGTCGGTCCAACGGACGCGCACGGATGCGGCCCCGATGAGCACGTGAGCAGCCTGTACCTCGCTTGCCTCTTCGGCCGCCTCACCCAGGTCGGCCAGCAGGCGAGCGCTGCCAGCGCACTCCAGGGCGCGTGGCGCAGCCGACACCTGCACGTCAACATGCGCACGATGCTGCGCCGAGCGCTCATGGCAGCGCGCGTGCAGCAGCTGTGGAGGGCGAAGCGGCGCGCAGCGTACGCGCGCCTCACGCTCGACGCGCGCCGCAAAGTGCGCCGGGCGTTTTCGCATGCCCTCGCCCGCCGCCGCTTCCGGCGTGCTCTGTCGGAGTGCCGCGCCCGTCACGCCGCCCGGCGCACCGCCGCCGCAAAGACGATCCAACGGGCCGTGCTCTCGCACGCGCTCATGCTCGCCCTAGGCGCGGCGGCCACCCTGATCCAGGGGAGGGCGCGTGGGCGTGTGGCGCGCGTCCAGCGGCGCGCCGCCCTGGGCGCGTGCGTGCGGCTGCAGGCGGCGGCGCGCCGGATGCGGGCGGCGCGTGTGGTCGCGACCAGGCGTGAGGCCAAGCGCGCTGCGGCGCACCGGGCCTGGCTGCGCGAGCAAGCCGCCATCGCCCTTCAAGCCACCGCCCGGCGCGCTCGCGCACGCCGTGTGCTCGTCACGGCGCGAGTGGCCGTCACGGCTCTGCAGGCGGCCGGACGGCGCCGCCTGTGCGTCCTCTCTCTGCGCCGGTCGATTGCGGCGGCTGTCGCTGCCCAGACGGCCTGGCGCCGGTGCTCGGCGGTCGTGCATCTCCAAGTTGCACGTGCAGCCGCCGTGGCGTTGCAGGCAGCGTCCCGGGCGAGGCGTGCGCGCCAGCGTGCCCTGCAGCTGCGCACGCACCGAGCGGCGGCCGTGCGGGCGGCCGCTATCCGGGTGGCCGCGACTCGCCTCCAAGCGGCGGCACGTCGCCACCTCGCGCGCGCTCATTTTGGCGCCGCGACCGCCGCCGTCACGCGGCTCGCTGCCGCCCAACGTCGACGCGTGTGTCAGCGCTCACTACGGCGCGCCATCGCGGCGGCCGTCGTGCTCGAAGCGGCGGCGAGGCGCTTTGCGGCCGTGACGACGCTCGCGACGGCGATCCACGCGGCGACAATCGTGCAGGCGGCTGCGCGCCGTCTCGCAGCGATCGAGCTGTGCGATCTCAAGCGTGCGGCGGCGGCAAAGCGGCGGGCCGAGCTCGAGGCCGCCATCACCCTCGCCGCCGCCGCACGCCGCACGGGCGCGCGCCGCCGCCTCGCGGCCGCCCGCGCCGCTGCCGTGCACATCCAGGCAAGCTGGCGGCGCCTGCGCTGCCTGCGCCTCGCCCATTCCGCCCTCGCAGCCGCCACGCACATCCAAGCGGCGGCGCGTTGTCGTACGGGCGTGCTCACCTTCCGGCAGCAGCGGCGCGCGGCCCTGCTGATGGCGACGCACGCGCGCCGGCGAGCTGCGTCCGCTCGTGTCCGAACCCTAGCAGCGGCGCGCCGGGTGGCGATCGCCGAGCGCCGCCGCCGCGCCGCGATCATGCTCGAGGCGGCCTCTCGACGCTACGTCGCACGCCACCAGTACACAAAGATGCGAGTCGCGGCTATCCGGCTGTGTGCAGCGGCACGCCGCCTGCTGGCCCTCTCGGAGCGCCGCCGGCGTGCGGCGGCGCGCGCTGCGGCCCTCGCGGCGGTTGCGCGGGCGGCGGCTGAGCGGTTGGCATCGACGCGCCTCAAGGCTGCCACTCGCATTCAGGCCAACGTGCGCCGGTGGTCGGCGCGCAATGCGCTCGCGACGGCGATCCACGCGGCGACAATCGTGCAGGCGGCTGCGCGCCGTCTCGCAGCGATCGAGCTGTGCGATCTCAAGCGTGCGGCGGCGGCAAAGCGGCGGGCCGAGCTCGAGGCCGCCATCACCCTCGCCGCCGCCGCACGCCGCATGGGCGCGCGCCGCCGCCTCGCGGCATCCCGCGCCGCTGCCACCACCCTCTCGGCCGCTGCCCGCGGCTGCCGTGCGCGCTGCGCCCTCAGCCGCGCACGCCGCGCCGCAACCACGCTGCAGGCCGCCATGCGTCGTAAGGTGGCGATGCGGCTGCGCAAGGTGCTGGCGGCGAAGGCGATGGCGGTCAGCGCGATGCGGCTGCGGGCGGCGACGCGGTTGCAGGCCACCTTCCGTGGCGCACGGCTGCGCGTGGTGCTCGCGGCGAGGGCGATGGCAGCGTCGCGGCTCGCCGCTGGCTGGCGGATGCGCATGGCACGGCGCGGGCTGTGCCTCGCGTGCTCGAGTGCGGCATGCGTGCAGGGCGCAGCGCGCGGCCGCCTCGCGCGCCGTCTTGCGTGCCGTGTCCGACGCGCCATCGTGTCGCTGCAATCGGCGGCACGCCGCGCACGAGCGTACGACGCTCGCCGTCGGCTGGTCGCCGAGCGCGCGCGCCGGCAGCGTGCCGCCACGGTGGTGCAGCGTATGGCGCGCGCGAGAGCCGCCCGCGCATTCGCCCGTAGGCTGCGCGCTCTCGCACACCTTGCCGCGATCTCCAAGCTGCATGCGGCTGCAAAGCTCGTGCAGTGCGTCACGCGTCGCCGGCAGGCGCTCCGCTGGCGCCGGCAGGCGGCGACCAAGCTGGCCGCAGCGGCTCGAAAGCGTCAGGCCGTGCGGAGGATGCGCCTCGTGCGCTGGATGATCCGGCGGATCCAGGCGCGCATGCGCGCGCGGCGCACCCGAAGCCGGGTGTACAAGCGCATGCCGCGCCTCGCCGAGATTGCGTCTCGCGCCGAGAAGGCGCGGCTCGCAGCTCTGGCCGACCCATCGCTCTGGCTGTGCAACCGGACGAACGCGGCGCTCAAGACGCTGCTGAGCTCGACGGTCCTGGGCGACGTGATGCGCGCCGTGAGCTCGCTCGAGATGTTCACGCTCATCGCGCCGTACGTGTGCGAGCGCATGGTGGCTGAGGGTGCGGTGCATGTGCTGCTCGACTCCTTTGCCCGTTCCAACCGCTCGCCGCCGCACCTGAAGGTTATCGGGCACGGGCTGCGTGCGCTGCTCAACATCGCCAAGCACGAAGCACTGCGGCCGTCGCTGCATGAGCACCCGGATGTGGTGCCCGCGCTCACCGACATCGTGCGCCAAAACTACGACAAGCCCGCCTCACACGGGCTGCTCTGGGATGCCACCGCTCTGCTCGTCAGGCTCGCGCAGCATGCGCCCGAGGGCTGGGCGGCGCGTGTGCGCACCGAGAGCTCCAAGCATCTCAAGCAGCTCGAGTCGGTGCATGCAATGCTCATGCGCAAGCATCCGGATGAGCCCGCTGCCAGCAAGCCCGGCGCAAAGCCCGGCGCAAAGCCCGGCGCGACGCGTCCTGCCATGCCGCCGGCACCGAGCAGCCGACCGACCAACGCTACGGCGCAGCCGGTCGACCTGGGCGCTCAGAGCATGCGTGGACTTCGGCAGGTGCTCGCCACAATTGGCGCCGTCCCGGGCGCGGCCACACCACTCGCTGAACAGACGGCCAATGAGCCTGCCCCCGCGGCGCCGCCGCCCCCTAAGAAGGCGGCTGCACCTCCCAAGGAAGCACCTCTGCCCAAGGCACCATCCAAGGAGGTGCCTCCACCCAAGGCGCCGCCCATGGCACCGCCCAAGGAAGCACCTCTGCCCAAGGCACCATCCAAGGAGGTGCCTCCACCCAAGGCGCCGCCCATGGCACCGCCCAAGGAAGCACCTCTGCCCAAGGCACCATCCAAGGAGGTGCCTCCACCCAAGGCGCCGCCCATGGCACCGCTTAAGGTAGCACCTCTGCCCAAGGCACCGCCGCCGCCCATGGCACCGCCCAAGGAAGCACCTCTGCCCAAGGCACCGCCGGCGGGCGCGGCCGGCGCGGCCGGCGCGCCGCCTCCTGGTCCGAAGCGCGTGATCGCACCGTCCCGGGCACCTGCGTCGTCGCGGGCGCTTGGCAAGTGAGGCCCAGCCCGCGATCGCGCGCGTCTGGGTCGACGAAGGGGAAGGGTCGGGCGTGAGGCGACGATAGCATGAGTTGGCCATGGACCGCTAGTATGGCGCGCGGCATGGTGCCGAGTAAGGCGCGAGGACGCGAGGGAACACATGGGCGATCGAGGACAGCGATGGCGCCGGGACGTGCATGAGAACAGTAGAAGAGTGCGGGTGGCCATGATGGTGCGGTGGCTTGGGTCTGCTCTCGACATGGTGGGCATGCTCCAAGGAGGGCGGGGCGGGTGTCTCTCTGTGCTCTTGGTGTCTCGGGCCTGTGTGCCGGAGATAGACGCGCGTGCTGGCGTGGCCTGCAGTGACCAGTGTATGTGGTTAGCGCATGAAATCTGTCTCGTCACGGAACGGAACGCTTGGGCCCCGGCATGCTCACGGCAAGCGAAGGTCGAGGCGAGCAATAGCCCAATACGTCCATGTTCTCCCGGCGGGGACCGTCCCGGCACCCGGGCGAGCGGCGACGGGACCGCGGCCCGGTCGCGGCCGGGTCGCCCGCTGCGTTCGCGCAGCGGTGCAAGAAGTTTTGTTTATGCAAGCAGAGATCGAATGCACGTCGGACACGCGCGGAACCACAATGCGGCCCCAACCAATATCGTACTCAGCTCGTACACCGAGCGTACCGTGGACCTACTCGATCACAACAACATCCACCTCGCCGTGGTCGGCATGCAACACGGACGCGACATTCGCCCAACGGATGACCTTGAGCAGAGTTTCGTCTTCTGTCGGCTTCTCGTCGTGCTTCCAATACGTGAATGTGTCAATGGTGCCGCGGTGCATCCAACGCCGCTCTTCGCCATCTGCGACCGCAGCCTGCTTCGTGTCCTGCACACGCGAGCAAACCGTACGGAGAGGGACTGAGAGAGAGGCAGCGGCACGAATGCTTGCGATGGTCGCAAGTCGTGGCGTGCGATGCTGGACGCGGTCGACTGTGTAAGTGTGCTCACCTGCAGGACTGCGCCAGAGTAGCCGGCAGGCAGTGGAAGCTCCATGCCACAGAGGTGGCGGCCACGAAAGGCTGCCTCGTCGCCATTCGGTTTGAAGTAGCGTGAGACTGGGGCGCCACCGTCATACTGGATGTCGCAGGGCAGCAGGTGCGCCGCCGAGCGACGCAGCGAGTCGCCCTCGGCGCAGACGATTTCAATCGACATGTTCTTTCGCTCCGGCGTTGTGATGGGAGAAGGAGCGCGAATTTGCTTTTGCGCTCTTTTTCAAGACAGGTCAAGTCAAGTCAACACACGAATGCTGTTCAAGACAACGCGCATCTCCCGGACCCCCAATATACTGGTACAATGTACTAACACATCTGGTTGGAGGTGTAGAGGAAACTAGAGGTGTGGCCGATTCAGCCCGTTTAACCCCTGGTTTTAACACACGCGGCCCCGCCGGTGGGGCCAGTTGGGTGGGGCGCGGAATTATCGTGTCTCTCCGAACAGTGGCCGATCGCGAACGCCGACCTTTACTATGTATCCGTCGGATACTGTGTGGTCGTGGCTCGTGCCC
>Ga0210245_100514_pt1 | contig 35599 bp, 19 predicted proteins | sample ChrtobMetaP3_4mM_FD_155450 | JGI IMG/M metagenome (GOLD analysis project Ga0210245, IMG submission 155450) | Chrysochromulina tobin associated microbial communities from unialgal haptophyte culture, Seattle, Washington, United States - P3_4mM | ecosystem: Host-associated > Algae > Haptophytes >...
CGAATAGGTTCGAGATTCCCCCTTGGGCCTCGATCCCCGAGCAGCATAACTCCCGATATGTATCCCCATGGTATGCCCAATATCCCAAACGGCGGGGGGACATCTCCCCGCATCTCCCCTTCCCCCCTGGCCGGGCTCCTGATGGCTCCGCTGTCTGTCTCTTCACGCGGTGGTTCACGGCCGCTTAACCGTTGGGGTCAAGCGGCATGATTTCACACTCGACACCTTCACAGAAGGCCCCTACACTTTCCCTGCCCCTGGGGTTCGGAAACAAAAGATGGGGGTCTGGGCTTGAGATGCAGCTCGCAGCTTCGGCGGCGTCTGCTCGTAATGAGATGCAGCAGCTGCAGGCGCAGCATTACCAGCAGTACCAGCAGTACCCGCAGGGCCAGCAGTATCAGCAGTACCAGTACCAGCAGTACCCGCAGCAGTACCAGCAGTACCAACAGTACCAGCAGTACGCACCGCCGATGTCTTCCATTGCGCCATTTCCAAATGGCGCGCTGCCGCCGCCTGTGTCTGCGTTCGCCTCCCTTAGCCATGGTGCAGCGCCACCGCCCGCGTTCGCCTTCGCCCCACAATTCAGCAATGCCGTGGGGCCACCCCTCCCCTTCGTCACCACCACCGTCGCCGCCACCTCCATCGCCACCACCGCCATTACCGCCCCCGCCATCACCTCCAACACCGTCGTCGCCTCCTCCTTCTCCGCCCACATCGCCACCGCACCCAAGCCCGCCTCCTTTTCCCCCGCCCCCATCGCCGCCGCCTTAACCTCCACCGCCATCGCCACCGCCCTCGCCAGCGCCCTCGAGGCCAGGGCGACCGCGGCGACGGCCGAGGGGCTCGCGCTGGTGCCATCGTCGAGCAGTGAGACGGGCTTCAAACGCGTGATCAAGAATCGTGGCAAGTTTGAGACGCGGATCTTAGAGAACGGCAAGCTGCGCCGCCTTGGCCGCTTTGAGACGCCTGAGGAAGCGGCCATGTGCTACGCGATACACGTTGGGGCGGAGCGAGCGGCGGCAGAGGCGGCGTTGGCGAGGAAAGAAGCTGAGGAAGCGGCCTTGTGCTACACCATGCACGTTGGGGCGCAGCGAGCGGCGGCGGAGGCGGCGGAGTCGCCAGCGGCGGCGGAGGCGAGGGTCAGAAAGGCTCAGCCGATGACGTCCGAAGAGGCCAGGGCGATCGCGGCGGCCGAGGGGCTCGAGCTGGTGCCGTTCTCGAGCGGTGAGACGGGCTTCAAGTGCGTGAGCAAGACTTATGGCAAGCTCGGAAACATAAAGTACGCGACGCGCATCAGCGCCAATGGCAAGCTGCGCCATCTCGGCGTGTTCTCGACTCCGGAGGAGGCGGCCTTGTGCTACGCGAGGTACATCGGGGCGGAGCGAGCAGCGGCGGAGGCGGCGGCGGCGGAGCTGGCGGCGGCCAAGGCCGCAGCATCGCCGCCGCTCACAGCGGACGAGGCCTGGGCGATCGCGGCGGCCGAGGGGCTCGAGCTGGTGCCGTCGTCGAGCAATGAGACGGGCTTTAAGTGCGTGAGCAAGAATTGGGGCAAGTACAAGGTGCAGACGAGCGAGAATGGCAAGCTGCGCCACCTCGGCAACTTTTCGACTCCGGAGGAGGCGGCCTTGGAGTACGCGAGGCACGTTGGGGCGGAGCGAGCGGCGGCGGAGGCGGCGGAGGCGAGGGGCGAAGGGTCGCAGCCGCTCACGGCGGACAATGCCAGGGCGGCCCTGGCGGCCGAGGCGAAGAGCGAGGCCGAGGCTCAGGCACGACTGTGTGAGCTCGAGGATGAGCTCGACGAAGAGGAGATACTTGTGCTCGAGACGGCGCTGGGGGTCAAGAGGGTTCCCTCGGCCGCTGCCTTTGTGGCAGCGCTGCAGGCGTGTGATCAGCAAGGCACGTTGGGGCGGAGCGATCGGTGGAAGAGGCAGCGGAGGCCAGGCACTCCGACCCTCGCGCCGCCAGGTCCCATTTGCGTGATACAGGTCCCTCTTCGCTGACGGGACGAGGCAGGCGAATCGACGCCGAAAGGTGAACATGCATGCGAATCCATCGTGATGCCCCGAGGCCAATGGATCGTCGGCAAATGATGAACATCCGGGTTACAGGAAACTATGAGAAGACACAAGAAGGCGCAGCTCATCTATTGCGAGAGCGACTTCCAGGAAACTAAGAGAACACAGAAGAAGGCGCAGCTCGTCTATTGCGAGAGCGACTTCCAGGAAACTAAGAGAATACACAAGAAGGCGCAGCTCGTCTATTGCGAGAGCGACTTCCAACGCAAATGGTGAACATGCGAAGCCGTCGTGATGCCCCGAGGCCGATGGATCGACGGAAAATAGCACGAGGCGGACGGATAGACATGCGAAGCCATCGTGATGCCCACGAGGCCAATGGAGCGCATAACGAGCTGCCGGAGCCGACGATGCCTGAGGCAGGCGGGTGCTGGGGGAGGTGCTGAGGAAGACATGCGAATCCACGGGAGCCGCCGGTGCCTATTTGCTATGAGGCCGGCGACCGCACTGTGCTTGCACAGAGACGACCTGTCCTCATATTGAATTGCGAAGCGGCACGGCAGGTGCTACAGTACATCTACATGTAGAGGAGTAGAGCGGCAGGAAGGTGCTGGTGTGGTCATGTCTCATGAGTGTGGTGTGTCGTTCCCATGGTCGTTCCGTGTGCGTGGACTCGTGAATTCTTATCGTATATAAAGCTCCCTGCCCAACCCCATTCGACGTCATAGCTAACCTCGGTAATCCTGGGCTCTATAAAAGCCCTGGGCGCTCGGCCGTCTTACTTTCCTCAATAACGAATCAGGAGCCTGGAGGCCGGTGCGCGGTGCCAGCCGCCTTCAGCTTCACGCTTGACTCAACGGTCCCTTCTGCTTCTCGGACGTGAGCTCGTTTGTCGTGTTAAGGCTTTAGGGATTGAATGTTTAGAATGCCCAATGACGCGGGAGCTCGCCATGGCGCGAGTCCCCAGATGGTCCCATATGGACGTTTCCTAATATCTTCTACTTCTTCGCTTGAGGAGCCGACTCCAAGACAGATTCAGGGACGCACTCTAATCCTACTCTCTATCCGATCATGATGAGGACGACGCAGGGGCGGAATGAGAAGGACATAGTTACTCTTCTTCCTGATCGGCTCAACCGATGGCTCCTTGGAGGTGGACACCAATGTGCGATGAGCTGGGCCTCATGGGCTCATGAACGAGTTTGCGCTTACATGTGGAACCTACGTTGGATCAACCTCAAGGACTCCTTTCCACTTGAATTCCAATTCTCTACGTTGATTTCAACCAGACAGCGGAGCACAAAATGTGCATCCCACATGAAGCCACGTGAAGCCACATGATGCATTCACTTTGAGCAGTATTCTACACGTCAGGCATCCGCTCTCGTGAATCCTCTCGTCACCTGTCTATCACCTGTCACATGAGGTGCCCACGGGCCCAAGTTACCTCGCGCGCGCGCGCGCCTCACGAATGATTCAGCATTCACAATCAGAAGAAATTCCGAACAGGGGGTGTGGGGGGCACGACCCGATGGCATACCGATGGCCATCGGATGCCGTCGAGAACCTGTTTCCGATACCCGACCGATCCATTGCGCGATTTCGGTTCGCGTAACTGCCTAACCGCGTGTCTCGTGCACAACGTGTCGACCCCGTCTTGGATAACCTTACACGGGTTACGCAGAACGGGATTACCGGGGTGACGGTGTCGGGAACGGGATGATTCATTACAGCCGAGCTGCACGGCTGTCAGTTTAGCGCTGGGCCGCACCGACCGGACCGCTGCGCTGCGCTCGAACGCTCGTCGCTTTGCTCGCTGCGACTGCTCGCGTCACTTAGCGTCACTGCTCTCTGTGCACTCGCCACCTCACTCGCCCCCCCTCCACCTTCTGGCGCACTGCCCCCGTACTGCCGTGTTGCGACTCGCGAGGGCACCTACATGAGGGCACCTACATGAGGGCACCTACGCGTACGCCACAGCGTCCGTCTTCGCCTCGGCCCTAGCCCGACGCCGCTCCCTGATGACGTCTGATTGCCTCCGTCATCAGGTACAAGCGTCTTCGCGCCCTAGCCCAACGCCGCTCACAACAGCGCGTTCGTCTGCACGTTCGCCTGCGCGTTTGCCTGCGCGTTCGCCGCCGCCCCCGCCTCCGAGTTTGACTCCGAAACCGAGTTCGCCTCCTCAGTAGCAGCATCGCTGCCGTGCGATCGGTTGGCACCGGCGAGCGTTCCGAATCCCACAGGAAGGATCACCGGAATCAGCGACCACGCAGCGAGCATCGGGCGAGGGCGCTCCGCCGCCGACATCTCCGTCTCGGCTGGCACTGGCGACTCTTGCTGCGGCACCGGCGCAGACTTCGGCGCTGTCGCCTGTGGCAGCGCCGCCGTCGCCTCTGCGACAGCCGCCATTGCCTCTCGCACCGCCGCAGGCACGGCTGGCGTCGCCGTTGGCGCCGCTTCATCCGTCGCCTCTGCCATCGCTTCATCCGTCGCCGGCTTGTGTTCGGCTGCTGCGTCCAGCAGAGGCTCTGTAAGCGTCGGAGCCGCGGCCGCGATGTCCTCTGCATGGTCCTCAGCTGCCGCATCTGCCGCCGATGCTGCCTCGCCCAGCGTCACCTCCTCCGCCGTCGGTGCCACGCCTTGCTCCGCCGCCTCCGTCGGTAGGAACACCACCTCACCCACCTGCTCCGCATGCATTGGTTCCAGCGGTACCGGCGCCTCTGAAAGGGCCAGCGCCTCCGCCGCCACTGGAAACGCTGCGGGCTTGGCCACATCCACATGAGCCAGTACTGCCGCCTCAGCAGCTGCCGTCGGCTCTGTTGCCGCCACAGCCGTAGCCGCCGCCTCGGCTAGCGACGGAGCCATCGGCAACGCCTTGCAATTCCACTCCTCTGCAGGCTTCGGCTCGTCCATCTGCTCGTCCTGCAGCTTGTCCTCGAGCTCTGCACCTGGCTCCTCGGGCGCGTCCTCCGGCTCGATCTCGGGTTCAATCTCGGGCATCTCCTCATCCTCGAGCTCCATCTGGACCTCCGCGAGGGGCTTGATCTCGGGTTCAATCTCGGGTATCTCATCCTCGAGCTCCATCTTGGCCTCCGCGTGGGGCTTGATCTCAGGCATGATCTCGGGTTTCTCATCCTCATCGAGCTCCTTCTTGTCCTCCGCGAAGGACTCTAGCGATCCAAACTGTCTTGCGTCTGGTGCCGCCTCGGGTGGCGTGGATGACAGCTCCAGGGCTGGTGCGGTTGCCATGGGCGCCGTTTTGGGCGCCGTCATCGGCGCCATCATCGGCTGCGTCGCCTCCGCCGCGCCACTTGGCTGCGCGGCAGCTGGCGAGCAGGTCGCCTCGATCACACCATCGGTGCCAGCACCGTCGTAGCCGCTGATGCCGAGACGGAAGGCGCCGTCGTCGTCGCAACGGCTGCCGAGACGGCGCGCCCGCGCCCAGTCAGTCCATGAAGGGCTCGCATGCAGGCTTGTATGCAAGTTCACGCCACTCGCCGTATTGCCGTTACGCTCCAACAGCGGCGCTGCCTTGTTGGGCGTCGGGGCAAACCCTGCTTGTGCCTCTGGCGGGGCTGCCGGCGTGGACGCCGTCGCGGTCGTCGGCGTGGTCGTCGTCGCAGGCGTCGTCGCGGGCGTCGGCATCAGCACATGCGCGGCGGCGGCGGCGGCTGGAATGTGCCCTGCAGCAGCCACCGCCGCCATAGTGCTGGCCGCCGGCACCTTCACCGGCGCCTCCTGCGCCTCGGCCGCCGCCGGCACCTCCTCGGCCGCCGGCGGCACCGCCTCGGCCGCCGGCGGCACCGCCTCGGCCGCCATTGGCACGCGCAGCGGCAGCCCGAAGAGAGGACGCTCCTCATCGATCTTGACGCGGCCGACGAGCGTCGCGAGGGACGGACGGAAGATCGGGTCGACGTCGCCGAGGTGGTAGATGGTGCCCGAGATGGTGGTGGCCTCGCGCCCACGCACGCTCACGAGCACGCTCGAGCTCGCGAGCGAGCCGTCCGCGAGCGTGGGGTGGTTGAACACGCGCCCGCACAGGCAGTAGCCCATCTGACGAAGCTCGGGCTGCACGAGCTGCTCGAGTCGCCACTCGAGGAGAAGAGACAGGCCGGCCTCCACGCAGTGACGGAGTGCGGGCGGCGCGCGCGTGGGCACGCGAGGGAGCGATCGCCGTGGCTGCTGCTTGGTAGGCGCTGCCGCTCCGCGCCCCGCTGCACTCGCATGTGCGGGCGGCGGCGGCGGTGCAGAGTCCTGCTCGTCATCGGTCGCGTGGCGGCGCTTGAGGCCGCGCGTACCCGGCTCGCCCAGCTCGCCCGCCTGCTCTTGCAGGAAGAAGTGCACGCGCGGCGCGATCTTGAGGCAGCCACCAACCTCAACGGCGAGACCGGCGGAGATGAGGTCTCGGGTTGCTCCACGCAGTGCGGCGAAGGGAGGATCGCCGCGCTCCACGGCCGCACGGCGGAGGGTGATGCCGAGTGAGTGGTCGACGTCGCCGGAAGTCGTCAGCCACGCGCGGAGCGAGGCGACCAACAAATCGCGTAAATCGATGGCCTCATCCGGAGTCGGAGCACCAGACATCGCGTCTTCGCGTGTGCAAGAGTGACTCGCGGCAGTGCAAGTATCGACTCTCTCCGCGCATGCAAACGGAACCGAAAGAAACAAGTTTTCCGCACCGTTGAATTGTCAAGCGTCAAGTGGTGGTGTAGAGTGGTTCGAGGGAGACAGGGAGTAGGGTAGTGTAGGCGCTTACATATTGGTGGAAGCTTCAATGCACCACGCAGGGAGTCAGGGACACCGACAGCTAGTAGCTACAACATCCACAAGCACATGTTCCACGTATCTGATACGTATCTGAGTTACGTTAGTCCGCCGAGGCCGATGTGTCATATTCCGCAACATCTCGTTAACATCAAGTGCAAGAACGGTCTCGTCGTGCTGCTCGTCCTTGACGTTTCATGTAAGCTCCGATTCGCGGCGAAACCGCGGTTGGTATACCCTAAGTTGATCTGTAGGGCGTCGGGTAGGCGTCGGGCCCACTTGCACCAGCCGAAGCGCACGAGGATGATAGTCAGTTGACGAGCTCGGCCATGCGGCGGGCGGGCACCATTTGCGTCACTGCATGCGCACGACCGAAACAGCGCGCCAAGTTTTGAAGTCAACATGTTGGACATCGACCTTTTTCGCGTCGACCGGGGCGGCAACCCGGACATCGTGCGTGAGTCACAGCGGCGGCGCCACAAGGATGTCTCGCTGGTCGACAAGGTGATCGAGCTTGACACCGAGTGGCGCTCGACCCGCGGCGGGCTCGACAATGCCAAAAAGGTGTTGAACCAGGTCCAGAAGAAGATTGGCGAGTTCATGAAGAAGAAGGAGAGCCCGCCTCCCGAGCTGATGAAGGAGAAGCAGGATGCCGATGCCGAAATCACGAAGCTCGAGGCGAAGGAGAAGGAGCTCATCGAGGCGCGCGACAACACGCGCGTGGGCAATCTCGTGCACGAAGACGCGCCTCTCGTGGCCGCGCCACCTGCGCAGCGCGGGCTGCCAGCAGACACGCTGCGCCGCTGCCTCATGGCCTCAGGCCTCGCCGAGCCCGTCGCCAGCGGCACCGTGCCGAGCCGCTCGTGGCGTGCGGTGGGCGACGGCTTGCTGCTCCAGCAGCAGTGGCTCTCTCACGCGCTCGCATTCGTGTCGGCGCGAGGCTTCGAGTTGCTCCACGCGCCGCTTCAGCCGTGCGCGGACCGGCTCGACAAGCTCGACAAGCTGCGCCGCGGTCGCGGCGAGCAGGGGACTGGTGTCGCTGTGCTGGCCACACGGCTCGCGACCGATCCGCTCGGCGCGTTGCATGCATGCAGGTGCGCGGATGGCCCATTGCCACTGATGGCGTGGATTGCCTCTGATTGCCCCTGATTGCCCCTGATTGCCCCTGATTGCAACTGATTGCAACTGATTGCAACTGATGGCGTGGATTGCCCCTCTACTTACCACACTGAGCGCGATGGCTCGTCTCCTTGCATGCAATGCAGCTGCCTACCGCCCACCGAGCTGCCACGTAGCTATGCCCTTCTGCGACCATATTTGGATAACTCTTCGTCGTCCTCCGCAGCCCTCGTGAACGGCGGTGGCGGCAGCGGCGGCGGCGGCGGCGGCGGCGGCGGCGGCGGCGGTTTGTCACTGCTCATCGACGCGTGCCAGGCGCCGCAGCTGAGCGCGTCTGTCATCTGTGAAGATGACGGCTCGTGCTGGGAGACTCTTGATGAGTTGATTACGATGGCCGAGCACTTGCATGCGGATCTCATCGGGCGAGATCGGCTCCAGATCGTCGAGCTCGCAACCACCGAGCTCCGCGCAGTCGAGGCGCGTGCCTATCTGCTGTGTGCCGCGCCACCGCCTAGCACGGCGCCACCGCCCAGCACGGCGCCTCCGACCAGCACGGCGCCACCGCCCAGCACGGCGCCACCGCCCAGCACGATACCAGATGCGCCGGTCGCAGCGGCGGGCGGGCCGCCGCCCAGTACCGGTACTGGTCGTTACGGCATCGAGCTCGCTCGCATCTGGTGTGAACACGAGTACTGTGCGCGTGAACTCGGTGTGAGGTGCGGCTACCCGTCGCTGGGCGACACAAGCCGCCGGCACGTGCACACGCTGGGCGCGGACTTGTTCTCACCCGCCGCCTGCCTGCTCGCGCTCGCGGCCGCGGCGCCCGGTACGGCGCTCGATCACGAGGAGGCGGGTCGCGCCGTGCCGAGCGCTGACCCGCGAGATGCGCTGCCGAGCACCCATCGCGCCACGTGGCTGCCAGAGAAGCATCGCCAGGGAGCGAGGTAGAGAGAGATCGCTCCCGCGTCTGCGGAGCTGGCAGCTGCCTCCGAAGTTCCGTCAGTCTTTTCCGAACTGGAACTCCCCGGGCCGCTCCACCGTCCACGCTACCCGTCTCGCGTCCGTGTGGTCCCGTTAAACACGGGCAACTCACCTGTGCTCGCACAAGAACATCAAACAAGAGAAATAGGAATAGAGCAAGCTAACCCGGATACGACGCTGCTCACACCATCACAGTCCGTGCTCTGACGAGTCAACGAGATACACAACTGAGAAGGAGCGCTGTACTGAGCACTGGACCCACGTGCGGCTGTGCGGCTCAGCAGGGGCGCGGAGTGCGGTGGGGTGGCCAGCCGGCCACACGCAGCGTGTGCGCCGATCCCGGGGGCCTCGTAGCAACGTCTTCGGCTCGTGCTCTATCGTAGTAACGTCTTCGGCTCGTTCTCTGTGTCGCTCTGCCGCTCTCTGCCGCTCTCTGCCGCGTCTCGCTCACTTCCACAGCTTCTTGAGCGACGTGTTCTTCTCCGAGTCCTTCTTCATCACCTTGGCGACCGCCATCTCGAAGTCGTCCTGCGTCACGTGCACGCGCCGCTCGCGCAGCGCGAACATGCCCGCCTCCGTGCAAACGGCCTTGGTCTCGGCCCCGGAGGCCTCGTGCATCGACTTTGCAATCTTGCGAAGGTCGATGCCGCGGGTCAGGTTCATCTTGCGACTGTGGATGGTGAGAATGTCGAGGCGCGCGTCCTCGTTCGGGTTCGGGAACTCGATCTTGCGATCGATTCGGCCCGGCCGCAGCAGCGCTTGGTCGAGGATGTCAATGCGATTCGTGGCCATGACCACTTTAATTTGGTTGGTGGCCTCGAAGCCATCCAGCTGGTTGAGGAGCTCGAGCATCGTGCGCTGGACCTCCGAGTCGCCGCCGGACTCGCCGTCCTGGCGCGCGCCGCCGATCGAGTCGATCTCGTCCATGAAGATGATCGAGGGCGCATGCTCGCGCGCCATCACGAAGAGCTCCCGTACCATGCGGGAGCCCTCGCCAATGTACTTTTGGACCAGCTCGCCGCCCGAGACACGGATGAAGGTGCAATCCGTGTGGTGGGCGACCGCGCGCGCGAGCAGCGTCTTGCCTGTGCCTGGCGGGCCGTACATGAGCACTCCCTTGGGCTGCGCGATCCCTAGAGACTCGAAGAGCTCAGGATGCTTGATCGGCAGCTCGATCACCTCCTTGATCTCCTTGATCTGCTTGTCGCAGCCGCCAACCATGTCGTAGGTGGAGTCGGGCACCTTCTCGACCTTCATGAGCGACACGAGCGGGTCCACCTTGGATGGCAACACCAGGTGCAGCGCGTACGAGTCGTTGCGCAGTGCGACGCGGTCATTGACGTTGAGCTTGCCGATGTCGATCGACTTGTCGATGTCGACGACGTACTTGCCCTCCGGGTGAACCTTGACGAGCACCTTCTTACGCCCCATGATCGCCACGAGCTCGCCCACGTACGAGCCCGGCTCCTGCAGCAGCGACAGCTCCTCGCGCAGGTGGCGCACCATGGAGTTCAGCTCATTGCGCTGGGCCTCGAGACGACGTAGGTTTTGTGTGCGCTCGCGCACGATGACCTCGAGCTCCTCGATCTTGGCGGCGTAGTAGTTCTGGATGCCGCCCGAGGCGGACGTTGGCGCCGCCACCTTGGCCATGGTCTTGAAGGGAAAGGGGTCGCGGCGCGGCGGGGAGAGGACGTGTGCCTCTTCACGTGTGCGTCGTGTGAAGTGCGAAAGCGAGGGCGCGTGGCCAGAGGCACAGTGGATGGGGGTGCAGAGCGAGGGGGAGTAGCTGTTCAACACAACGCGATCGGTCAGCCCACATGATGATGGAGGCAAAAAGACGGCCAGGGCTCGTTCGACACGACCTGGTGCTCCGCTGCCACCCTCGCTCATGTCTTTATTCTATACTTTTTAGCGATACCTTTAGAGCCCGCACCCGAGTTTCAGATTGCGCGCCGCTCGGAAAAGCTGACGGCAATTTTACGCGGCGCGACGTATCAACGTACACGAAATTTTTTCAAATTACTGGACTGAGGACTGAGATCGATCTCATGACACTCGTGAATACGATTCGACACGACACTTCACTTTGGGCTGGCGCTCACTGGTAGCCTGCAGCAGCAGTCTCGGCTGCAGCCAGGCTCGGTTCCGGCTCGCCCGCCGGACCGGCGCAGCAGCTCGCGATGCGCTTAGTACTCGGGAGTGCTCGGGCGGTCGCCGTGGTGGCCCCGTCGTCGCAGCAGCGCTCGCTTCAGCGTCTGACGGCGGCCGCGTTGCACAAGACGGCGACGACCAGCATCTTGCGCCACGGCCAGTGGATAGTCGTGGGGGCCACGCGCCCGGAGCGCGAGGCGGCGGCGCGGGAGGCTGTTCAGGTCGTGAGGCCTTGGCTGCTCTCGGGCGTCGACGCCTCTGCGACCAGCAGCAGCAGCGGCGGCGGCGCCGTCGACGGCGGGGGTGGCGGCGGCCTTGGCCTCGACCGCCCCCCGTTGTTGAGCTTGCGCGAGGAGCAGAAGCAGGTGATGCTCAACGGCGCCCACGTGATGGCCAGCGCGATGGGTGCCGTGGCACTCACGGCGACGAGCGCGGCGGAGGCTGCGCGCACGGCGCTGCTCCTGGCCGCCGTCGTTGCACGCCTTGCGCTGGGCGCAGGCCCGTCCGGTTTGCATGCAACGCTCGAGACGACGCGCGGCCTCCAGTTTGGCGTGGCCAAGGCGAGCGGCAGCTCGTCCGACGAGAGTCGCCACGCGCCCAAGCCGCCCAAGCTCGCCATCTCCGCCAAGGACAAGGAGAGTTCGAAGCTCCCAAGCCCACCCCGACCTCCATCGGAGAAGGAGGACAAGACGACCAGGAGTGCACCGAAGCTCAACAGCGCGCGCGGCGCGAGGAAGGCGGCGGACAACAACCCTCTAGGCGGCGGCTCCAGTAGCGCGCGCGGAAAGCCTGCGGAGAAGAAGAAAGAAGGGGGCGTCTCCGAGAAAGGGACCCCCCGCTCCGCCGCCACGTCGAAGCCGTCGGTGTCGCTGCCACCACCCCAAGACGGAAAGCCGAGCTCCGCTGCGCCGCCGTCGGGGGCCGGCGGAGGCGCCTCTGCTGCGGCCCCAGCGCCGAGCGCGCGTGCCATGTCGGCGCCAAGTGCCAAATCCAAGGGACCTACGGCTTCCAAGGGCGCGCCTGAGACGAAGAAGCTCGAATTGTATCTCGAGCCGGAGGTGCCCAAGCCGGCGGGGTTGGTGTACCAACCCATCCCGCCCTTGCCCGCAAGCATCAAGAAGCCCCCGGGCGTGCCGATCATCTCGCCGGCGGGCACGCGTCCTCGTGGGCGACAGGACGGCGCGCCATCTCGGCACGATCTCGCACCCACCGATCGGATCGGGTGGGCGCTCCTCTTCAACTGCTTCAAGGCAAAGTTTGAGGTGCGTCCGAGTGCTCCTTTCTGATGGCCCTATCCGAGGACCCTTTCTGATGGCCTCCTCTGATGACGAGCACCGATTGGCTCCCTCATCAGGTGATTTCGGGCGACGCGACGCTGCTCTCGGACCACGACCCTTTCGATCTCAAGGGACCCAGATCGGGCACGTCGATCGGTCGTATCAAGATCGCCCCTGCGAAGGGGACCCCTCTGGTCGAGCGCGTCGAGTTTTCGAACGACTGGCTCCTGGCCGATCTGCATGGCGTTCAGCATGACTACTACCAAGGCGAGGGCACCATTGATCTCAAGGTGGAGTGGCGCAAGGAGACTGGCGGTGTCGAGTCGATCATGATTCGCGTGACGCCCTGGCTCGCGTACGCGTGCTCGGTTGGGTGCCGCATGCAGCTGCGCAAGCCGGGTGAGGCCGAAGGTCGCACGTGCACGGTGCAGCGCGTGCTGCCGGACGATCGATGCGTGGTGCGGGTCGACGGCCTCTCCGGCACCGACCCTAAAAAGGCAGTCGGTTCGGCCGAAGACGTGGTCGATGCCTCGCCCTCCACTTGTGTGCCCACATCGAATCGTCGCTACCCGGCGGGCGCGCGCCTGCTCGTGCTGCACGAGGCAGCGTGCTCTGACGCGGTCGTCGAAGATTGGGGAGGCCCAATAGGTGTGCTTGGCACGGCGCTCGGCCCCATCCCTCGCAACTGCCCAAGCATGCATGTGCTCACCACGGCACCACGTCCCGGCTGGACAGATCCCAAAGAGTGCCCAAGCATGCATGTGCTCACCACGGCGCCACGTCCCGGCTTGACAGATCCCAAGGAGGGCTCGCGGCATCGACTCTGGCTCGCCCAGGGCGGCGCCGTCTTTGGCTGGGTCACTTGCAAGACGACAAGCAACATCAACAACCTGATCCCCTCGGGAATGGAACTACCCGAAACCCTCCCTTCGGAGCTCAACCCGCTCAGCCCGACAGAGGTCACAGTTCCGGCAATTCAGGCCGAGATTGAGTTCACTGTGGGCAGCCTGATGCAGGTGCGCGCGCCCACCGGCCACGCATGAAGCGCCGTCCCGAGCGTGCGCGCACTCGAAGCGCCGTTCCGAGCGCCCGCATGATGCACTGCTGCTCACCGATCCCTCCCCCGCCCTGATTCGGCAGGTGGTCACCCCCCAACCGCTTGTGATGCGTGCGGGCTGCCATCTCTCGACCGCGCGCGTGGGCGTCCTTCCACTCAAGACGGAGGTCCGTCTGCTTGAGATCCGGATGCACGACGGCGGGCTGCGTGCCCGGGTCGAGAGGGTCGCTGCCGAAGAAGACGCCGTCGTGATCACCGCCGACCTGAATGATGTGAATCACAGTGTGCAGCGGTTCACCTCTGCCGCAGAGTACGAGTCCGCACGCTGTTCGTACTGTGACGAGGCTCGGAAGCAGCTTGAGTATGTAGAGGATGCGATCACGGGATCCGACCTGCCCATCGCCGAACAAGTGATCTACGTCAACACGAGCGAGTACGTCGATGCGGCCAAGAACATGCGTCCCGAATGGAAGGCCATCAAGGAGGGCATCGATATGGTCGAGGTGCGTCTCCAGCCCACGCAACGCCGTCCCGAGCGCTCGAAGCGCCGTATCGAGCGCCCGCAAGCACCTTGGCATCTGCTCAGCTGATCCGTCCCCTCCCCCCCCTGGAATCACCCCCCCCCCTGGTTCACCCTGGGTTGGCAGGTGCTCCTCAAGGCTTCGAAGCGCCGTCCCGAGGGCATGCACCTGGCGCAGCCCGGCCTGGTGGTCGCCGGCCCAGGCACGGGCACCACCTGGATGGTTCGTCAGATCGTGCACTCGTGCGCGACGAAACTCACCGATTCGGATGCGCTGGGTGAGGGCGGCGTGCGCCTCGTTCCCGTGATCGTCTTCGTGCAGCGCATCGTCCGCCTGCTGCGCGACACGGGCACTGACCCATGGAACGTCGTCAAGAAGCGGCGCATGATGATCTGGTACATTGAGAATGAGTTCCCTGGCAAGTCCATGAAGCTCTTCCGCGACTGCCTGTGCCAAGCTTACGACATGCGCGCGCTGGTCATCCTAGTGGACGGTGTGGATGAGGCCGCCTCGCTCAGGCTGCATGTCGAGGAGTTCATCCACTACGAGCTCGTGCCCAGTGGGAATCGGTTACTGGTCACCTCGCGTCCGGAGGGCATTACCATGCCCTTGTACCTGACCAACTTCGCCGTGGTCTCGCTCCGTCCGCTGACGGAGAGCCAGCAGCGTCGGGTGGCGCAATCGCAGATGCGCGGATCGGCGTTCTATGAGCACCTGGTCGCCATCACCGCCGCGCGCAAGCGGCAGGACGAGCTCTGGCAGGAGCACTACCCCACCGAGGCGGTGCGCACGAAGCTCGAGTCAGTCGAATTCACACCGAGCGCGGCCGATTCTACCGGTCCCTCGCTCTTGATGCGCACAAGCCCGACGCCCAACAGCGACTCGACGCCACCACTCTCCCCCGTGACGCCTGAGCGCAAGAAGATGCAGATCATGATGGCCAAGGGCTCCGAAATCGAGGAGCAGACTGCCATTGATACCCTCGATCAAATCATTCGGTCGGTCGCGACCGAGTCGGGCATGGCGCCCGACGACGTCGAGAATGCGCTGTCGTGGCTTGACGAATCTTCGGCTGACCGCATGCCGCGGAAGATGGAGATGGAGGAGGACATTGCGGCCTTTGCGCGGCTCGAGCTGCGCGGCGAGGAGATCTACACTGCCGTGCTGATGAAGCTCATCGACGGCGTCGAGGTCGAGATCGTGTATGGGCCCGACCTCGACGAGAAGGAGAAGCAGCGCCTTGCGGTCTTCGCGCCCGAACGGCTCGCCGCCATGCTCGACAACAAGGCGAAGCTCACGCTGCTGTACCTCGAGAATCGGTTCGCCAAGTTCGACCCAACGCACACGCGCGACATTCTGACGTACCTCAAGATGCGTTACAAGGGGCAGACGCTCTCGTGCGAGTTGCAGCTCATCCACACCGAGATCTTGCAGGTGACGGAGCGAATGGACACGTACTCGCACCTGCGCTACTTCCGACTGCAGGCCGCTCTCAAGCTCGAGCCAGGTGCCCTCATGCTGCCCCCTGCCGAGCTCGACAAGAAGTTCGAAAAGTCGTTGCTCTTTGCCGAGGAGGCGAGTGGCGTGCCCGTGCTGCTCTCCATGTTCGTCCTCATCCTCGTCTCGGGCGCGGATGATCTGGCGGCGCTCCCCACCTCGCGCCTCGAGCTGTACCAGACGGCGACGGACTCGGCGCTGCGCCGGCGCATCAAGCGCACGCTGCAGGTGGCGCCTTTGATCGCCTCTGATCGCCTTTGATGGCCTCTGAGTGTACTGGGAGGCCATCTGCTTGCATTTCGGCGCACGGTGCAGGGGGGTGCCCTTGATCCTCCTTGATTGCCATCGATCGCCACTGATGAGCTTCGTCCGTGTGCAGGCGCCCAAGGAGGACCCCGCGGCGCCCAAAATCAAGAAAGATCAGAGCGACCCCGCCAAGCCCCTGGCGGCGACGGATCCCAAAGTGGCCGAGGCGGCCAAGGCGGCGGAGGAGAAGGCGGCGGCCGAGAAGGCGGCGGCTGAGAAGGCGAAGGCGGAGGCGCTTCTGGCGCTCGCGGCCCAGGCGGTGGCGACCAAAGCCGACGAGGGGGCCAAAAAAGGCGTCAAGGAGACGCCGAAGGAGAAGGAGAGGAGGGAGAAGGAGAAGGAGAAGGAGCTGCTGAAAGAGAAGGCGGCCAAGGAGAAAGAGCGAAAGGCGGCTGCCGGCCAGGCAACGCTCAACCTTGCCGGTGCGATTCCGCAGAAGCTCGAGCCGTTGAAGGGAGAGGAGTCGGTGGTGGCCGTGCATGCCGTCACGATGAAGATCCTCGAGAAGGTGCGCAACGGCGACAACCTTCGCGACTCAATCCAGCGCTACGTGCCCGAAGGCAACAAGCTGCGCCCTTGGGTCAAGGCGCTCGTCGAGACGGCCCTCGAGCCGGCCAACTTGTCGGCGCAGCCGTGCGGTCTGCGGATGCTCCGACGCATTGCCATCGCCAATCAGGAGGCGGGCAGGCGTGAGTTCTCCTCGAAGGACGTGGCGCTCGTGCTCTGCTCACATGGCGATGAGCTCATCCTGTGGTTGCGGCTCGAGCAGGTGCGTCCACTGATTGCCTCTGATTGCCTCTGATTGCCTCTGATTGCCACCCTAATCTTTGGATGCGGCTCGAGCAGGTGCGCGGATGGCCTCTTGATGGCCTCTTGATGGCCTCTGATGGTCTCTGATGGCCATCTGATTGCCTATAAAGGCGTCTCATCACGCCTCCTCCTTTGAGCACGGCTCATGAGCAGAACCAAGAGTACGGCGTCGCGCTCATCAAGATGCTCGAGCCACCGACGGACACGCTCCCGGCGGTGTACCAGTTCAAGCATCTCTCCTTCCAGGAGGGCTTGTTCGCGGAGCATCTGCTCTCCGTCGTCGAGGACCCTTCCTGGACTGGCTGGGATAACGATGTGGTCGCCGCCGCCTTTTTGAACAACGCGTACATGAACAACACGTGCCGCATCGCGGCCGGCCAGCTGGGCACCTTGCTGGCCAAGCGGCGCAAGGCTTGGAAGTTTTCGGTCGTTGAAGGCTCAAGTTTGGGCATTGTGGGCCGGCGTGCGCTCTGGTACTTGCTTGAGGGCAACGAGACGCTGCAGATGCTCGACCTGAGCGGCAACGGTGTCGGATTGGAGGACGGCATGGGCATCGTCAACCTGTTCCGCAGCTGCGCGGCGCTCAAATCGCTCGACTTGTCCGACAACAGCCTCGATACCCTCAAGCGTTCACAGCTCTCGGCTGTGTGCCGCTCGCTCGGTGGGAACGTGAAGCTGACGGAGCTCAACTTGTCGAACAATCGTCTGGGGTCGGACGGCTGCAAATCGATCTGCACCGCGCTGCAGGGGTGCATCTCCCTACGCTACCTCGGCCTGAGTCACAACCAACCGATGCGTGAGATGGCGCTCCCGAATCTTCTCCAGACTCACAAGTCGCTCACGGACATTTCGATCGTCGAGGCGGACTCGAAGTGGCTCGACAGCCGCGCCAAGGACAACATTGGGCAAGCACTGCTCCAGAACGAGGGTGGCAAGCTTTCCTTTTGCGAGTGCGACTCGTTTGCGCTCACTCCGGAGACCAAGTCGCTCATCTGGACCTCTTCTCTCCCGGCGGATGCAGTGCTCCTCGCGGGGGTGCTCAAGACGAACACGACGCTCACCTCGTTCGCGTCGGCGGCGGGCAACAAGCTCAACGACGCGAGCCGCGCCGCTATCGGGCGGGCGCTGCTCCAGAACAAGAACGGTCGCGTCGGCTTCTGCGACGAGCTCGGACTGCGCGAGGGGGTCAAGTCGACAGAGATCGACCTCTCCACGTCCTTTCACTCGGTCGAGGCGTTCATGTTGCTCGCGGGCGTGCTGCGCGCCAACCGCACCCTCACGTCGCTCACGATGAACTCGCTCAAGACCGAGCACATCGAGCCGCTCGCCGAAGGCCTCCGCTCCAACTCGACGCTCGAGATCTTGAGATTGCAATCCTCATCCAACAAGGCCGGCCCGGGCGGCAAGCTCACGGTCGTGACGCTCCCAATCCAGCTGCTCAACGGTGCGCTCCAGCAGCCGATCATCGACCTCTCCTCCGCGGGCACCCTTTCGCGCGTCTCGTGCGCCGTCGTGGGCGTGCTCCTCGCCGAGAACAAGACCGTTCAGACCCTCAAGCTTTCCAAGACAGGCCTCGGCTCGGTCGTGCAGGCCGAGGGCGGCAGCATCATCTTCGATCCGCTCTCGGGCGGGGAGTCGACCCTCTACCAGCTCGACCTGTCGGAGATGGAGCTCGGCGACAACGGCGGGCGCAAGATTTTTGAGGCGCTCCTCACCGGCCGCTGCCGACGGATCACATCGCTCATCCTCTCGTCCAACGGCCTCTCGGACGAGACCGCGCGCGTGATGCACCAGCTGCTCCAGAATAACGAGGTGTGCACCCTCACCTCGCTCGACCTGTCGCACAACATCATCAACGCGGGCATGCTCTCGCGCGCCATCAAGCGCAACACGACGCTCAAGTTCCTCAACGTCAAGGGTTGCGGGCTGAGCGAAGAGTCGCTCAGCGACATTGGCGACTACCTGCTGGGCGACGACTGCAAGTGCGTGGATGGCCCCTGATGGCCCTTGACGGCCCCTGATGGCCACTGATGCCCTCTGGTGCCCACTGATGCCCGCTGATGCCCACTGATGCCCACTGATGCCCACTGATGCCCACTGATGATGGCTGATGGCTGATGATGGCTGATGATGGCCGCTGACGAGCTCTGATTGCGCCCATCATCAGGTGCCGACTGGGCCAGATCCGATGTGATCTGTTCGAGATCGAAGACGGAGCGACGCATCTCGAGCTCATCTCACGCAAGCTCTCGGTCGCCACCTCGCGCGTCCTCTTCGGAGTGCTCAAGCACAACACGTCACTCAAATCCGTCTCCATCCTCGGCTGCGGCATCGACGCCGAGGGCGCCAAGGCGCTCGAGATGGCGCTCTCGACGAACACCTCGATCACGCTCATCGACTTGTCAGGTAACAAGATCCACACGAGTTCGGAAGGCGTCCAGGCCCTCACGCGCGCCGTCGAGCGCAACAAGCGGCTCGAGAAGATGATCCTCGACGGGCCCGGCTCCGATCTCGTCTTCAAGGAGCTCCGCGTCGCCGCGCACCTGAACATGAACGGGAAGCGGCTGCGGCTGCTATCGGGCGCCGTGATGGGCGCCCTCGTCGCCCCGAACCTCAACCTCACCGATTTGAACCTCGAGAACAACGAATGCCTCGGACCGGTGGGCGCGAACGCCATCGCGGTCGCCCTCACGCAGCGCCAGTCGACGCTCAAGTACCTCAACCTCGCCGAATGTGGTCTCGCCGGATCCAGCTCTTGGGAGATCACGACGGCGCGCTCGGAGCGCTCAGCTACTGGCGAGGACGACGAGCCGGTCGGCGGCGCTCGGAAGGAGGACTTCCTTGAGCCCGAGGCGCCCCTTAAGCGTGAGAAGCGCGTCAAGAACGTCACCAACGCCACCAACGCCACCAAAGGGTCGAAGAGCGATGCCAAGGTGGACGAGAAGCCCCTCGAGTTCGATAAGTTCAAATCGGATCTGGATATCAAGACGCGCGCGCAGCTGACCGAGCTCATGGTCTCCATTGGCCAAATCTCGACCCTCGAGTCGTTGACGCTCGACAAGAACGCTCTCGCGGACGCCGAGTCGGCGCTCCTCACCCCGATCGGAAAGCTCTACAATCTGCGCTCGCTCTCGCTCTGTGGGAATCGTCTGACCGAGGTGCCCTCTTCCATCGGCTCCTTGCGCTCTCTGCAGGAGCTGTTGTTGCGCTCGAACCAGCTCAACGAGCTTCCGAACGCCTCGATCGGGCTCCTCGGGTCCCTCGAGAATCTCGATCTCAAAGGCAACCAGCTCACGTACCTGCCCGACTCGATCGGGCAGCTGCGCACTCTCAAGTCGCTCGATGTGTCCGAGAACAAGCTGACCGAGCTACCGGCTTCCTTCGGCCTGCTTCGCGACACGCTCAAGCTGTCCGTCTCGCGCAACCCGCTCCAACGCCCGCCCCTCTCGGTCGCGCGCCAGGGCATCGATGCGATCCGTCGCTACTTCAATGAGCTCAAGAAGAGCGGATCGACGACGAGCCGCGCGGCGCGCCTCGTGCTGCTTGGCGCGGGGCTCGCCGGCAAGACGTCGCTACAGCGCGGGCTGCGGCATGGGGCGGCGCGCCCAGCCAAGCTCGACGAACGGACGATCCAGCTCGACATCCACACGCTACCCCTTGGCTCGGGCGCCGAGCAAGTCGTTCTCTCGATGTGGGATTTGGCCGGCCAGCCCGAGTACGCTGCCGGGCTGCAGCCGTACATTGTGCCGGGCTCCCTCTACCTGCTTGCCGTGCCCGCGCAGCTGTGCGCGGACGAGCACTACCCCGATGTGCTCGGCCGCTGGCTCGACTACCTTCAGGCAGGCGCGCCCGAGGCCGTGGTGCAGGCGGTGCTCACGCACTGCGACGAGCTGTTGCCCGAAGGGACTGCAGGCAAGGGGAACATGTCAACGTCCGCGCTCGAGGAGGCATGCGAGCTCCAGGTGCGCTGGGTGAAGGAGAGCATGCGGCGGCACCAGGGCAACCTGCCCGCGGGCTCGAAGAGGCTGCTCATCCAGGACGCCGTGCCGTGCGTGTGCGCCGTCGCGGGCGGCGACGCTTCCCTCGCCAACCTGCGCTCACGCCTCGAGGCGATCGTGCTGGCGAAGCCGCCGCTGCTCCCTTGCATCGGAATGGCGATCCCGCGAACGTGGATCCTTGCGATGGGCTTCCTTCGCGCGCTTCGGGACGGTCGAGACCCTGTGGCCGTCGTCACGCAGAACTCGCAGCCGGAGGCATCGGCCGAGCGAGCCGTGCCGTACGTGCCGCTCGCGGATGCGATCCAGCTCTGGGTCGATGTGGTCGCCCCCAAGCTGCAGGTCGCGGCCGATGGCCAGGCGATCGAGGATACGCTCCAGGTCCTCGTCAATCAAGGCGAGTTCTTCGCGTCGAGCGGCATCATCTTCTTGCAGCCCGACTACGTGACGCGGCTACTCAAGCCGCTCGTCGACCATCGCGTCAACAAGGTGAACAAGGTGGCGGAGACGAGCCTTGGCGGGACGACGATCCTTGGCTTCACTATCAAGGATCCCGTGCGCGTCGCGCTTCTCTCGTCGGCGGTGTCCACGTTTGTGGGCAAGGGCGACCTGCGCGAGGAGCTGTTGCCGTTGCTCTGGGAGCCTGTCGGCCTGCATGAGGACGACTACGGCTCAGTCCTCATGATGCTGTGCGCGAGCGGCGTCCTCTTCCTCGCCGAGCACACGCAGCAGGGGCGCAAGTGGATCATGCCGATGCGCTTGCCCGAGACACAGCCAGCAGAGCAGCTCGCCAAGTGGCATCGTCTGCGCACGTCCCCCGGCATCGAGCAGCTCGGCGTCGTGTACCCGCTCGGCGCCCTCGCCCCCCCGGGCATCGCCGAGCGGCTCATGTCGCACCTGTACGGGTTCGGCAAGTACCACGCGTTCTGGAAGGGCGGCACCCTCATCGAGACGCGTGTGCACAATGCGCTGCTGCTCGTCGAGCTGCGCACAAGGGACGGTGGCCAGGACTCGAGAGAAAGGCACCAGGATTTACACGAGCTCGTCCTCGAGCTGCGCGGGCCCAAAGCCCAGCGGAGCGACCTGTTCGCGCTGATCCTCAACGTGCGCAAGCGGACAGAGGTGCTGCTGCACGACTTTCCTGGGCTGCTCATCGCGGGCAAGCTCTCGTGCCCGGGGTGCGTCTTTGACGCGAAGCACTCGTTCGACCCGTCGCGCTGGGCCCTCGATGAGGTCACTAGCCGTCCGCAGACCTGCCGCAAGTGCTCCGAGAACGTCTCCCTCGAAGGCGTCAAGATCAGCCAGATCGACGAGATGGGGGGAGGTGCGGAGGAGATTTCGCTCGCGCTGCCCTCGCGCGAGGGGATGAGCGTTATGAATGAGAACAAGTACGTGGGGGAGCTGCTCCGGCTCGGAACCCCAATTGAGGCGAGACAAGGGATCCACCGGTCTCTCAACGTGTCCGGCAAGCTGCTCTGGGAACGCTTCTCTGAGGGCGAGGAAGCCATCCTCAATGAATTCATGCAGAACATTTCGCAGGAGCGTGATGCGATGGGCTGGTCGGACGGCGACTGGCTCCACTACGTCCTCTCGCAGACCGCCGACGAGCGCACGCTGCCTGTGGGCTACTCGTCGACCAAACTCGATAAGGGGCACAAGGGCATGGCGCTCGACGACTTTTGCAAGCACCCGATCGCGGTGGGCGCGCGCCTCGACCGCGCCCACGTGCTCGCGCTGCGACTCTACTCCACCTCGGTCTTCCGATCGATCAACCGGCCGCTTCGCGAGGCGCGTAAGCATCCGTACCCCGCGCTCGTCTCACGCCTCGTCGACGGCATCGTCAGGCTGCGCGCGTACCAGTCTCAGAGTGATGATCAGCGCACCTACGAGTTCTGGCGCGGGATGCGGGTCGAGGCGAGTGATGAGTTCTTCGCGCGCGGCACGACCGAGCTCGCCTTCTCGCCCACAATGCGCACTGAGCGCAAGGTGGCCGAGAGCATGGTCACGAAAGATGGCGCGAACGCGTCCGTGCTCATTCGGCTCCAGCTGACCATGAAGGAGGCGGGTGCCGATATTTCGTGGCTGAGCGTCTTCCCCGGAGAAGGAGAGTTCCTCTTCCCTCCGGGCACGTACGTGGAGCCAAAGCCCTCGCGTGGAGCGACGATCCCTGGCGCGGTCCGCGTCATCGACGGCTTGGTGCACGTCAAGGAGCACCGAATCGAGCAGCTCGCACCGCGCGAGGCCTCCCCATGAACGGTAAGTGAACGGGGCCATCCTGAAGATCATCCTGACGGGAAGGGGGAGCATGCAGGCCCTCTTCTGTGAAAGAAGACGCCGAGGGCCTGAGCAGCCGCCACGCGGTGACTGATTCGTACTGTCGAAAGCGTCGTAGGGATCCTACGTACGTACGTCGTGTCATCAACATGTTATCATCATGTACGCATGCATGCGCCAACATTGGGGCATATCGGTTGGGGTTGTCGCGCATCGCATGGTGAGGCGCCTCCCCTGCGGAAGAGGAGGGCCGTGAGAATCGGGCCAGCGCTAGCCGCCGTAAGCCGCCGGGCCTATCGCCGGATAGGGGATCATGTCCCGGAAAACGCGAAATTGGCATGGAAACCGGTGTCGTATCGTTTTAAGGGTCCGGATTTTTGTTGGCTCGCGCGATCGGCGGCCGCCCTCTCAGGTCCGTCATAGCGGCATATCATGGGCGTGGACCGCGTGGTGCTCCGTGCTCGGGAACGTGGTGGCTGGTGCCCCCCCCCCCCCCCCGGGGGGGGGGGGGGCGGGGGGCCGGCGCCCAACAATGCTCAATGGTGGCGGTGACACGTCGATCACCATCAGCGGCACGAGGCTCTCCGATCTGAACAGCATCGCCGGGCGCCAAAACGCGCGACGAGCTTCGCCGGCACTGCGACGCGATCCTCGAAAACTACGCGGCATTGGCGCTGGCGCATCCGCATCATAGATTCCTGTGCAGACTAGCAGCTCGAGACTAAGCAGCGCAGCAGCAACCTTCGCCCTGTGCAGCTCAGCAAAGCGTTGGCAGCTCCCTTGGGAGATTCATGTCCCTCGTGCAGGCCGTCGCCGTCCCCTCCCTGGCCGCCGCTGCCAACGCTGCCGGCGCATCTAAGGCGAGTCGACCGCCGCGAAGAGCGATTTGGCCTTAGCAGTGTAATGCGCGGCGTCCAGATGCTGCGCGTGCAGCATCCGGCACATGTGCTGCAGCAAATTGCGCTGGATCACCACGTATTGGGCGAGGCGCGTGACCTGCTCCGTGCTCATGATGGGACCCCGGGTTGCATTTGCCTGAGCTGCGAGTATCTCAGCCAGTAAGGCCAGGTCTATCCCCTGCCTTTCTAGTTGCTCATCCACTTCCGTGTGCGTCGGTAGCTGCGTGAGAGTCGCCTGATACTGCTCGCTCAGGATTGAGCATGCAAAGTTCGGCGACTTCACCACACATGGTGGGGGCGGCTTAGCCGCAGCGCGCAGGTGGAGCGCGGCGACCGGCGTAAGGAAGGCGAGCTCGGAAGTTGCGGGAAAGGTGATGGTTGTCTTTGGGGCAGGGGAGGAGGCAGATTTTTCCATGTTGGTGCCGGAAGGAGGAGATGTGGGCGAGGCTAGGGACGCCGTTGCAGCCACGAACGTCCGAATAGGGCTCGCTTGCACACGCTCCAGCTGCCGCCACTCCGACGCAGCCTTGGCCGATGCCTTCAGATCGTGCGTCACCTCCGGAAGTTGGCTCATCGGTAGCGGCGGCCCGTCCTTGGCCTCGGTTAAGATCTGTACGCTTGTGGCCTCGGTTGAGGTCTGTACGCGAACAAGCGACGAGTCTCCGACAGATCGCCAGCTCGTGCCAAGCAGCTCAATATAAGAGTGCGCAGGCAGATTGTCGACGTCACTGTCGATGTCAGCGGCGTCAGCTTCCCGCCAGCCGGCGACTTGTGCGAGGTCATTCTTGTCAATGCCGTCTTGTGGGGAGAAAATGGAGGGATGAAGACCATTGGTGGCGGCCGGAGCCTCAAGAGATGGCGACGACAGCGACGTCTCGCCGTTCGTCTCGAGAACATCCAGAAAGTCTTCCAGCATCACGAGCTGCTTTTCGGCCGACTGCCCCACTGCCTCACGGCAACAATGGGCGGCCCGGTACTTTTGCAGGTGCGAATTTATTCTTTTGCGCGTGTGGACGTCGCTCTCCGAATCAACGCCCATGAGCTGCCGGATGGCCTCTGGCTTTGCTGATTTCAAGCCAAGCCGCTGCACCGCATCTTCGAAGCGCCGGTGCAAGTCAGCGGTCCAAACGAAGCGGCTCGAGCGGCGGCGCTTTTCGTCCTGCTCGACCTCGTCACTGCTGCTGCCGTTGCCGTTGCCACTTCCATGAGTCCCAAGTTTGGAATGCAGCCCTCGCTTTGGGCGAGAGCTGGTGCGGCGACGAGCAGGATAACTTAAGCTGTCGCAATGGGCGGCGGCGGAGGACGAGGAGGACATCCTCTCCACGTGTAGGAGCTGCGTGCGTCTCCAGATTGATCTGATAGCGTGCACCCAAGCTACTCCTGCGGCCGCAGCATCGCACTTCGCAACCCCAAAGGGGAACTCGGTCCCGACGGCGACGCTTGGCAGGCATAAGGAAAGTTATTTATGGATCGTGTTCCGGCAAATTCAGGTGTGGCGGGAACGCGGTAATCATAAAATATTATAATCGGGACTCAGCGTCCTCGATTACCCCGCGTCCTGATCTTGTGAATCGGAAACGTGCGCCTAGTCCCTAGTTCACTCAGTCTCAAGTCTGACACTCGCGCTGTTCCCGGCCACTGCGCACTGGCGCTGACATTCTACAATATTGCGGCGCTACGCTCGAGCATCGCCAACGCCTCGCGCCGCTCCCGGGCCCGCAGCCGAGCGGTGCGCACCGGCGCGTCCGAGAGCCGGAGCGCCGCCTCGAGCAGCGCCCGGCCCGCCGCCACGTGCGAGGCTGCCGCCGAGGCCGCGTCGACTGTAGCCTCCAGGGAGGTTTGGCTGGTAGGCACATATCTTGCTGCGATGGCGAGGTGTGTGCGGGCCGCGAGGAGCATGGCGGGAGGCGCGCGCACGGGCGCCGCTACCGCGTGTGCGCGGAGGGGCCCCAGCGCGTGCGCACGCGCCAGACGCTCGTGCAGCGCCAACGCGTTCGTCGACGCCCTGAGAGCACACGCCTCCCACTGTGCCAAAGCGGCTGGCTCCTTGGCACTCTGGGACTCTTTAGGAGGCTCCTCGATGAGGCTGGCGGCGGCGTCGGCGAGGAGGAGGCAGATACGGTAGCGAAGCCGGAGCACGGTCACCGAGCCCGAGGGAAGCGCGTCCAGAGCGACCAACGCTTGCTCCGCCGTCTCCACGCCGCGTATCCTCTCGCCATCGGCCACCAGCTGATTCGCGCGCTCGTGCAGACGTGCCGCGCGCCCGAGGCTCGCGCTAACGTGCAGGCCGCTCGCTGCGACGAGGCGGCGTGCATCGTTGACGCTCTGAATGCTGCAACGGAGCTTGGTGCCGCTCGCCGAGCTCACGGCGACATTGGGTCCAGCACCACACATTCCAAAGCACTCGCCGCCATAGACTGCACCCAGCGCTGGCGGGACGAGGTCCTCGATTGCGGAGAGCACGCGCTCAGCGCCGTTGCGCATGCACGAGAGCGAAGTGCAAACCTTGAACTCGGTGCGCGAGTGAACGCAAAGCTGCTGTCGCGGGCCGCAAAGCAGTGAGACGAGCCTCCGACGCTGCACAGACTGGATCGTGATGGCGGCGCAATTGCGCGCAGCGACGGATGCGGCTGCCGAGGCAATGCTCAGCTGCCTGTGCGTGGCCTTCCGATGGACCTTCAGCAGAAGCAAAGCTGCGATGAGCGCCGCGGCGGCGACGGCGACGGTCGCGACACCATGCATGCACAGAAAATGTTTTTTCTCAGCGCGAATGTGTGAATGCAAATCGCAGACGCCTTCGCTCAGCATCTGGTGGTTCAATGATTTGATCCACTACCGGTAAAAAGACACCGGGGGGAGGTAATCTTAATTAATAAGGTGGCGATCGCGGGCGCCACATGCCAATCCTGTTTTGTCGCGCCGACGACGAAGATGCGGACGACGACGACACGCTGCCGCGGCCGGCGCTGCCAGTGCCGGATGGCCCGGCAGTGGTCGATGAGAGCATTCCTCCCGCTGATGGCCTCGATTATCTCAAGCGCGTCCGCGCGCAGGCCGGCACGCTGCCAGACGTGATGAGGATCCCGAGCGAGCAGCAACGGCAGTGGAAGCAAGACTCTGGAGCCTCGCGCAACCCGGGCTCGAATTCTTCGCACCGTCAGTCGCTCATTGCTGCGCTGGAAGCCGCCGCCTCGGCGCCGCTGGCACCACCGCCGCCTTCGCTGCGACCGCGGGCAGCATTCCAGGAGCAGCTCCTTGCCGATGTTGCGGAGGTGCGCACGCGCTTGCTCCAGCTGCTTCCCGGATACAAGGGCGCCAAACCACCAGCGGCAGCATCGTGTCCTGATGCATCCGACACGGCGGCATGGGTCGCTTGGAGCCTCGGTGCCGCCAGCGCTGGTGCAGGCAGCAAGGGCAGCGGCGGCGGTGGCGATGGGCATGGTGGCCGTGGTGGCGGAAGTGGGCGAGCTTGGGCGCGCCCAGCGGCATCGGCGTGGCCGGAGGCGCAACTGCCGACACCGCAGCGCCTCGCTGCCCTCAACACGTCGCGAGCCATCGGATTGCTTCGTGGTCTCCTTGTCGCACTCGACGCTGAGCGAGCGACGCTGCCGCCGCCGCTGAACAACCCGTCGCCGCCGACCGCCTCGTCGGCGGAGCCGGCGGTGCCAGCGCCGTGGGCGGCTGCCCTGGTGGAGGCGGAGGTTGCCCCCAGCGAGCCTCTCGCGCGCTGGGCTTTTGCAGCCTTGATGCGCCTCGAGAACGCCCACCACGATGCGGACACGGGCGCAGCGGTGCGCGCGCTGTACACGAGTTGCAGCGCCGTGCGCGCCGAGCTGGGCGCGGCTCTGCTGGCGAATGGAGGAGCAGCGGCTTCTGCGTGGTCGGCGCTGCCGGCGCCGGCGGCGCGGCGTGTGGCGCGCCTCAACGTTCTCATCACGCTCAGCGGCGGCCTCTTCGGCCAAGCGCCTCGCGACGAGTGGATGGGCGACTGATCTCCGTCAATCCGACTAACAGACTCTGATTCGTTCCTTAGTTGTATCCGAATGTGATATGTGTGATCGGTCGCACATGTAAGTATTGTAGTATTTGAGGTTGTATAATGTAATACATCGTATATTCGCCCTCGGTACGACTACGAGCGCACCAGGGCATGGCTTGATTCACATGAGTTGAGTTGAGTTAAGAGTTAGTGTGTGATCTTGAGTCGTGAGTTAAGAGGTGCTGTGTGATCTTGAGTTTGAGTTACGAGGTCCTTTGTGATCTTGAGTTTTGAGTCGCAACTCAATTCGCCCCACACAACGAAACGGACCAATTGTTTCGGATGGCATGCCGATTACTTGCGAGGACCCGTAGTCCAGAGCGTGCGCGCGATCTCAACACATGCCGCCCCGAAAGCTTCCGAAAGCTAATACCCCCCTGAGTCAAAACTTATCCGCAAATTTCCGAAATAGGAACCTTGAAAAGGGTGTGCACAGTGTCGACGAACGCAATGGCGCATTTTTCTATAGGAAACGCGCACGACATCGCCTGCCCCGGTGCTGACGTAGCGGCCGACTCAGAAGAGGTCGCCCCCTGCGAATCCTCTCTGGTCGTCTCCCGTTCTCAGACATGGCTTCCCGCGCCTGCTCAAAGGCGGTAGGCGCGATGTACGCACGCGGCGCTGGTCCATCAACAGAGAGAGGGTCGGCCATTACCGCGAGCAAGCGGTCGCGTCGCCACGCGTACATTCACGCCGATGGTATCAGAGAATCATCAGGTCAATCATCGACATGCGCCCAGTGAGCACCCTCGCAATCGTTGTTTTACACCAGCATTCACTCCGATGCTCGGCCCGAGTGGCGGCGCACGCTTCGTGGATGTTGAACTCGATATCGGCATGATGCGCTCTGTCCGTCGGGCGAAGAGGGACACTCCGGATCTGACCGCTCTTCGTAGGCCAACGTGGAGCAGATCTTCTCACGCGCCGGGGGGCTCACCGACCCGAACATCGACCAGGACTACCTTGCCACCCTCGTCGTGGTCCTGGTCGGCTGCAAGAAGAAGGCATTCAAGCCGAGCTGTGATGCCATTAATGCCAAGTACTACCAGCTCTTTCGTGGCAAGGGAGGGAAGGGACTTGAGGAGGACTGCGAGGAGGACAAGGAAGAGGCAGACGAAGCCCCGCGGCCTGGCGGGGGGAGCTCGGTGCAGCTGTCGTGACTCCACAAGAACGCAAGATCTTGAGTTGAGGATCTTGAGTTTTGAGTCACGAGGTGTTGTGTGATCTTGAGTTTGAGTTACAAGGTCCTTTGTGATCTTTGAGTTGAGTAACTCATACATGTGCCTGTGTGATCTTAACTCATGAGTTATTCCTGAATCAAGCCATGCCCTGGAGCGCACCCCACGCCGGGATAGCCAGGAGGACAACAACGAGACCGCCTCGGTTCAACACGTCAATATCGCTCGACCCACGAGCCAGCAGCCACGAGGGCCCACTGGCAAGACTTGGCAAGACACTTTGTGCTGAACCTTTGCGGCGTCGGCGTCGTCGGGCGGCAAGCCCCGGTCACGTGTGGCAGCATCTGGCTCTCACTCGAGGTCAGGCCAAGAGCCAGACTTCTTCTTGAAGGTCGCCTCACGCAGTCCGCCCGAGTCGACAGACCATGAGCCCAAGCGCAGCTGGGCATTGGAGCCGCCCACCCTGGCGCCTCCCTTGCTCATGGCGCCATAACCGCCACGACGCTCGGCGGTGGCGTCCGCATGGGCGGATGCCTGCGCGGGATCAAGAGCCGGCTGCGGCTCGGCATCGTCATCTGACGAACTCGGCCCGTCGTGGATGGCGAGTCGATCTGCGCGATCTGACGATCTCGGCCTTAATCTCGGCCCGTCGTGGATGGCGAGTCGATCTGCGCGATCTGCGCGATCTGCCATGCCCAACACGGAGCCCATCATCATGTTCGAGGACGGTGCGAGAGGCAGATCCGCGCGCTGTGCAAACCCCTGAGCTTTGGCGAGCGCATCCAAATCGATCGAGAGCCGATGGCTGTCTTCGGCCTGGTCCTCGCACGCCATCCCGAGAGCACTCAGGCCCCCGGGGTAGCCAAAGCTCATACGATGGTGGCTCACTGCATGGAGCTGATGGCTGCGCTCGACCTGCGAACCGAGAGTAAAGGTGACCAAAGGTGAGCAAGGGTGAGCAAAGGTGAGCAAAGGAGGGTTAGAGAGTCAGACGGGAGGGGAGGGCCAGGTGAGTGGCGAGCCAGCATGAAGGGTCAAGCGGGCGGGTGGCGACTTGCCTGTAGGATGAGTTCCTCCATCAGCAGCGCCACCGCGCCGCCTGTGTCCTCTTCGTCGCCCGCAGGGCCGAGATTATGCCATGGTTGATCGGCGGCGGCGAGCACTGTCGCGAACCCTACCGATGATGGTGTTCGACGCCCGCTCTTTTTGCGAAAGGTGGCGTCGCGCATGCCGCCCGAGTCCGACCACGAGCGCACGGCGGCACGCGCCGACTGCGGCCGCTCGTCCTCGTCGTCATCGACCTCGAGGCCGGTTAGCTGGCGCGCAAAGTTCGCCGACTTCGGCAACGCCTTCTTCAGCGGCAGCGCCACCAGCAGTCCATTGCTGCTGCTGCTGCCGCCGCCGCCGCCGCCGCCGACGCCGCCGCTACCGAGCTTGCCGTAGCCACCGCCGCTCTTGACCACCGGTTTGGCTAGGCCGCCGTAGCCACCGCGTGCTGCCACAGGCCGCTCCGTCGCTGGTGCAAGCGCCGCCGCCGACGACGGAGCGATTACGTCCATCTGCATAGGTGCACAATCGCCCGCCTTCACGTCCCTCGAGCCAGCGGCTGCGGCCGCGAGAGTGCTGCGGTTGGAGCGCGGGCTCGCCTCACTGTTGTAGAAACTTTCATGGAAGGAGCACTTGGGCGCCATGTGGGAGTCAACCCGCGCCTTGATGGCTTGCTCGGCAGGAGACTCGTGCCCGACCATTCATCAGCAGCAATCACAAATCCGCACGCGATTTTAGTCCAATGGAGCTCAGAAGGATTGGCTGAATTGTATTCTGTGGTTCATTCAAAACTTCCATATTGCAAGCAATCAATGGTGTTCTCTTTGGTTGCCCTTTGCAGCGCCTTCCTGGCGCCGCAGGCGCCACATCGACTGCCACTCGTTACGCCTCTAGCCGCGACCGCAGCCATTCGACGTGCTGGCGCCATCGTTCGCATGCGCACGCTCGAATGGCGCTTGTTTGGCGTTGAGGTGCCAGTGCTGGAGTCTGGGCCTGACAACCTGCTCAACGTGTCGTCGGCGCTGCATCGCGCGGTCGCCCAGCAGCTCAGTCTGGAGCCGGAACGGCTGCCCATCAACAACGTCCACCTCGTTCGCCAAAGCCTCGACGCGCGGCCGCGTGGAGGGCGTCGCGGCCGCAGCGGCTCAGGGGACAGCGACCGCGACGTGTGCTGGTCGCACGTTGTGGACGTGACGCTCACGCCCGAGCAGGCGAAGCGCATCAAGGCACAGCCCGGGCGTATCATGCCATCTGCGGAGGAGCGTGTCGCGCCTTTCCTTGTGCCGCCGCCACCAAACCAGGCTCTGGACAAGGCGAGCGCGGGTGGCGCAGCAGCCTCCTCGGCGGCATCGCACGTGCTCGTGGTGGGCGCGGGTCCGTGCGGCCTCTTCGCCGCCCTGACCCTCGCACGCGCGGGCGTGCGCGTCACGCTCCTCGAGAGAGGCAAGCCAGTCGAAGAGCGAGGTCGGAGCATCGGAGCCTTGATCCAGCGTGGGGTGCTCGACCCAGAGTCCAACTTTTGCTACGGCGAGGGAGGGGCGGGTACGTGCTCCGACGGCTAGCTTGATATGCTCGCGCTTGAGTGCGCCTCGGAGTGCCCCTCTGAGTGCGCCCGATGGCCTCCACCATCAGGTACGCCATGCCGCCCTAGTTGCCACTGATTGTGATTGATTGCCACTGATGGCCTCCACCATCAGGTACGTGGTCCGATGGCAAGCTCACCACACGCATTGGTCGCAACTCGGCGGCCGTGAGGGCGGTCCTGGAGACCTTCGTGCGCTTCGGCGCGCCACGTCGCATCCTATACGACGGCAAGCCCCACCTTGGCACCGACGCTCTAGTTAGGTTGCTCAAGCGCTTTCGACAGGAGCTCCTCGGCTTCGGGGCGACAGTGCGATTTGATTCACGCGTGGATGAGCTCGTGCTCGAGGCGGGTGGGGGCGCGGCGGGGGGGGGAGCTGCGCTCGAGACGGGGAGGGGCGCGGCGGCAGAGGCACGGGTACGTGGGCGCGTGCTCGGCGTGCGTCTCGCGACCGGCGAGACCATCCTTGCCGATGCCACCCTCCTCGCCGCCGGCCACTCGGCCCGTGAGCTGTATGAGCAGCTCGTGCAGCTCGGGGCATCGGTGATGCCCAAGGACTTTGCGGTGGGCTTTCGAATCGAGCATCCGCAGACGACGATCAACCGCGCTCAGTATGGGCCGATGGCAGACTATTGCGAGGACGGTGGCAAGGGAGCTCTACCGCCCGCTTCGTACCGCCTCACAACCACCGTCGCCGAGGACGCCGAGGGTGGCGACGAGGGCGGCGTCCAGCGCGAGGGTGAGGCCAAGGTCAGTCCCATCAACAAGCTGCGTGGCGGCAAGCCGCGCGGTGGCAAGAGGAGCACCGGCCGTGCCATTCACACTCCTCTTGCCATTCACACCGGCCGTGCGAAAGCACCCAGTGGCGAGGGCGGTGGCGGTGGCGGCGGTGGCGGTGGCGGCGGTGGCGGTGGCGGCGAGGCCGATCCCCTAGCACGCGGTGTCTACTCGTTTTGCATGTGCCCGGGCGGTCAGATCGTGCCCACAGCCATTGAGCCTGGACGTCTCTGTGTCAACGGCATGTCGTATTCGAACCGTGGCTCCAAGTGGGCCAACTCGGCCGTCGTCGTGTCCGTCGGAGCGGCCTTCGGCGACTTTGACGGCTTTGGGCAGGCTGGCGACGCATCCAAATTAGGGCAGGCTGGCGACGCATCCAAATTAGGGCAGGCTGGCGACGCATCCAAATTAGGAGGTACCCAAGCGGCCGATGGCGGGGCGACCGCGCCGCCCAAGGCCCTGCCCTCTCATTTGGATGCGACCCCTGTGACCAACGCGCCACCGGCCCCGCTCGCCGGGATGTGGTTTCAGGAGGAGATGGAACGGCGCGCGGCCCTCATGGGTGGCCCCGGGCTCTTGTGCCCGGTGCAGCGCGTCTCCGACTTTCTGCGTGGCGAGATTTCGTCTGCACCGCTCCCGCCATCGTCGTACCGGCGTGGCGTCGTGTCGGCGCCGTTGCACGAGCTCTACCCCGCGCCCATCACAGCGGCCATCCGGGTGGCCCTCCGCCGTTGGGGCCGGTCCATGGAGGGCTTTGACGGCGACGAGGCGCTGCTGCACGGCGTCGAGACCCGCACTTCGGCGCCCGTCCAGATCACGCGCCACGCGCCAAGCTGCGAGTGCGTCGGGCTGCCCGGTCTCTACCCGGCAGGTGAGGGTGCTGGGTATGCGGGCGGGATCGTCTCCGCGGCGGTCGACGGCATGCGAGTCGCCGAAGCGTTGCTTGCGAGTGGAGCATTGCGCGCCGAGGATGGCGAGGTGGCCACCGTCGCCGGTGGAGGCACCGTCACCACGAGCGCGACGGGCGGCGACCGCGACTACGACTAGCCATACTTGAAGTCTTCGGAACGCTACCGGGTAGGTCGATCCGCGCCGCGACGGAGGGGACGCGATGGAGGGCGCGCGCGAGGCACGTGGCGAGTTGCTGCGCGCGTTCGCGCCCTGGACCGACTCGGTCTTCTGTGTACAGTACGACCGTGCCCCGGTATTTGCGCCGGTATCGGGTATGCTATTCGGTAACTACACCAATCGCAAAGGCGCGCACACGGCAGGGACATGCGTCTTCCGTGACTCTGGCGATTCATTTGCAAATGGCATCGGACATAGGCAGCACCGTGCTGCTCTGCCTCGGGCTCGGGCCCGGCTCAGCACTTCCAAATGCGGCACGTGTTGTCCTTGGAGCCGGTGATGATGGTATCGCCCTCGTAGTTAAAGGCGGCCGAGAAGATCTCATCCGTGTGCCCCTCGAGCACTTGCATGCAGTCGCCACTCTCGACATCCCAAACGCGGCAGGTGCGGTCCGACGAGGCGGTGATGATTTTGTTGCCCTGCGGGTTGAAGGATACCTTCGAGATCTCTCCCTCGTGTCCGATTAGGATCGCTTGGCACGCGCCCGTGGTCGTATTGTACACACGCGCCGTGCCATCGGCCGAAGCAGTGACCAGCCGCGTGCCCGCCGTGTTGAACGCCACATCGAGGATCTCGTCATTGTGGCCGCGCAGCGTGTGCAGACACTCGCCCGAGCGAACGTTCCACACCTTGCACGTGCGGTCGATCGAGCCCGAGATGCAGAGCTCGCCTGTGAAATCGAACTGCGTCGACGAGATCTCACCGCGATGGCCCGCGAGCGTCTGGAGGCACGCGCCCGTGCTGCAGTCCCATACTTTGGTGGAGTGGTCGAAGGAGCCCGTGATGATCATGGTGCCCGCCGTGTTGAAGTTGAGCGAGACGATCTCGGCCGTGTGCCCGAGGAGTGTACACATCTCCGTGCCATGCGCCACATCCCACAGCTTCGCGGTCGAGTCCATCGAGCCCGTCGCCACGACCGTGCCCGTCGGGTCGAAGGAGAGGCACACGATCTCGGTCGTGTGCCCTCGCAGCGTCTGCAGCAGCTCGCCGGTCGACGAGTCCCAGATCTTGGCCGTCTTGTCAAACGAGCCCGTCACCACCTTGTCACCGAACGGGTTGTTGAACGCGATCGCGTACACCACGTTCTTGTGCCCTTCGAGCGTCAGGAGCTCCTCGCCTGTCAGCGTGTTCCACACCTTGCACGTGCGGTCGTACGAGCCGGTGATGAAGCGGTCGCCGCTCTTGTTGAATGCACAGTTGGTGAGCGGCAGGATGTGCGCGCGTAGGATCTTGAACAGGTAAAAGTTCTGCGGCAGCTCCGAGGTGTCGATCTTGTCGATCCTGCGCCCCGCGAGAGAGGAGGGGGGTGGTGAGGCCGGGAAGGCAGCCGTAGAGGCGAAGCGAGGCCGTGGCGGGCTGCAGCGTCGGCAGCGGTGCGTGGCGGCCACGGCGGGCTAGCGCGTGGGCGCGGCGGCGTGTAGGCAGAGGAGGCGGTGGAGGCGGTGGAGGCTGCGGGCAGAGGTGGGGAGCGCGCACAGCTTGTAGACGAGCTTGAGGAGCTGCGGCCGGCGGTTTTCGCTGATGAGCGGTTCGGTCCGGATGATCTGGCTGACGAGGGCGTCGACATCCGTGTTGGGGGCGAGCGTGAGCAAGGGGATGTCCTTTTGCAGCATCTGCACGAGAGGCGAAGGCGTGGGCTCGTCAGCGCCGGGGCATGCACGAGAGCGCAGGAGTGTGACTCGGCGCGGATCGCGCGCGGCGGCACCTCGCCATCCTTTTCGTACTCGAGGATGATGCCTGGGGGGTAATAGCGCAGCAGGAAGCGCTTGAGCTTCATCACGCCAGCGGCGCCGACGATAGAGCGTTGGCCCGCGTCTCGCGGCGCACGGTCGACTGCGCTCGGTTCGTCACGAGACTTTGCAACGAGTCTTGTAGCTGACGAGCAAACATCTCGTCTTCCCACAGCTCGCGGAAGCAGAAGTGCGTCCACAGCCATGGTAGACGAGGGACAAGCGGCGGCCGATGCCGCCCCGCCAGCGGCGGCCCCCGCGCCGGATTGGGACGCCGCCGACGCGACCGATGGCCCGACCGATGCCAACCTGGGCGCGGACAAAACCACCGGCGGCGATAGCTCAGTCGACTCGCCCCCCATCGGCCTCGGCGCGCCCCGAGTGGAGGGGGCCGCCAGGGCGCCTCCACCGGTCCGCTCGGGGCGGCAGGGCAAGGCTGACGAGGTGCCCGAGCA
>Ga0210245_100516_pt1 | contig 35484 bp, 20 predicted proteins | sample ChrtobMetaP3_4mM_FD_155450 | JGI IMG/M metagenome (GOLD analysis project Ga0210245, IMG submission 155450) | Chrysochromulina tobin associated microbial communities from unialgal haptophyte culture, Seattle, Washington, United States - P3_4mM | ecosystem: Host-associated > Algae > Haptophytes >...
CCCACCCCCATCCCCACCCCCGCGCCCTCCAATCTGATGGCCTCGGGGTCCACGCCCCCTAGCGCCGCAACGGGCGGGGCAGCGGCGGCAAGGGCTTCGTCGTCGAGCGCATCAGCGGGCGTCGGCAGTGGAGCGCCGTCCCGAGCATCCTGCTCCACGCCTCTCGAAGTCGGAGCGAATAAGTAGTCGTCGACGGGGAGCGTGTCCTGAGCGGCGGCTGCCGCCTTGGCGGCCGCGGCCGCCGCCTTCTGCGCCGCTTGCACCTGCAACGCCGCAGCCTCCGCAGCCTCCGACGCAGCCTCCATCTCCCGGAGCACCCTCTCTGTCACCAGCCGGATTCGTTCGCCTAGCACCGCCTCCATGGCCGCGTCAGCCACCTCTTCCAACAGCGTCTCCACACGCTCTCGCTGCACCTGTGCGGCCAGGGAGGCAATTAGGGAGGCAATTAGAGAGGCAGCTGCCAGCTAATTAGGGAGGCCATTAGGGAGGCAATTAGGGAGCACCTGTGCGGCCAGCTGCTCCACCTCCATGCCCAGGAGCGCCCCCAAGGCTGCATCGGCCGCTGCGTGCGCTAAGTCCGCCCATACGCTCCTCTGTACCTCGTGTGCCAGCCTGCGTGCTTCCGCATCGAGCACGCTGGCCACGACGACGTCCATGGCGCCCTCGCACTCCTGAGCGAGCTGCGCCTGCCGCCGCGCCTCCGCCGCCTCGGCCTGCCTCTGCGCCTCCGCCGCCTCGGCCTGCCTTTGCGCCTCCGCCGCCTCGGCAACGCGTCGCGCCTCGTCCTGCTCCTCCTCGGCCAAGCGCCGCGCCGACTCCGCGACAGCAAGCCGTCTCGCAGCGTCCGCCGCCTCAGCGCGCCGTCTCTCCTCCGCCCCCGCCTCCGCCACGCGCCTCGCCGCCGCCTCGTCGGCCACCCGTTTAACCTCTGCCGCCGCCGCAACCGCCGCCGCCGCACCCGCCACACCCGCCGCGCCCGCCGCCGCACCCGCGTCGCTTTTGCAGGGCGATGCGGCTGCCAAGTCGACTTGGCAAGGCGATGAGGGTGCAGGTCCGGCAGGCACCGTAGCCGATCCAGCTGCCGCCGCGGCAGTGGTGGCTGCGAGCACTGCGGGGTGTGTGCCGCACAGAGCAAGGAGTGCCTCGTGAGCGTGCGTGGCTTGCAGCAGCAGCATCGTGTACTTGGCGTCGTACTCCTTGAGGCGGTCCTCGAGGACACGATTCTTCTCACGCAACACCTTAATGTTCAACTGGAACGCCGCCTTGCGCTGCTCGAAGACGCTCGCCTGCTCAGCAAGCTCCGCCATCTTGCGCTGCTCGAAGACGCGCGCTTGCTCAGCAAGCTCCGCAGCCAGCGTCGCGCGCAGCTCATCTACGTAGGACTGCAGCCCCATGAGTGATGCCACCGTTGGTGTCGTCGCAGCCACCGGGCTGTGCGATGGCCCGCCGCAACGCTGCGCCATCCAAGCCGCGCGCCCGGGAAGAGAGAGCACCTCGAAAAGGCGCGGCAAGTCAAGACTCAAGACAAGCCAAGTCAAGTCAAGTTTCGATGTGAACCGTTAAAAAGATACCGGGGCGCCGGGACACACACGGGACACACACGGGACACGCGGGCGCACAAGGGCACACGGATCACACAGACGAACCTCTGACACTCTGGAATTTGGTCACATACTAGCTAGCAGCTGTAAAGATACCGGGGCGCCGGGACACACACGGGACACACACGGGACACGCGGGCGCACAAGGGCACACGGATCACACAGACGAACCTCTATACACGCAAAGATTTTACTCTATTCCATCGACATCAAACCTTCCGCTCCAACCCGACCCTTTAACGAGCTCTCGTCCGAGAACCGTTAGGTGGCGCCGTTGTGTGTGAATGTGAAATGGGAGGCCGCCGGATCACGAGGTCGTGCATCCAGCCGCGGCCGTGCTTGGACGTGCTCCACGCGACCAGGTCGCGCTCCGTCACGAGCGCAGCGGCCGGTAACCCGCGGGCGTGGGCGTCCGTCTCGATCGTGTACCCGCGCCGGATGAAGAAGCGCAGATAGTCGAGCGGGTCGGAGACGTTGGACCTCAGCGCGATGAGCGATGGCACGTACTCGGTCAGCACGAGCCGCGGCTGCCGCATCGGTGGGCGTTGGTCAAAGAGGGCCGCCCATCCCTTCGCCACCTCGAGCTCGTTGCCCTCCACGTCGATCTTGATCACGTCGACTGGCTGGCTCGGCAGCAGCTCGTCCAGTCGCACCATGCGCATGCTTCCCACGACCACGTAGTCGTGGAATCCGAAGTGCTTGCCCCAGCTTTTCATCTCGCGCGCGGCGTTGCCCTCGCAGCTCACCGTCGGGCTCGCAATGTTGCTTCTGCGCGCCACGAGTGCGCACGTCTGTGTGCGCACTCCGAGCCCGGCGCGGTGCAGCGTGACGCCTTTGACCAGCTGGTTCATGCAGAGCGAGCGCTCGATGAGAGCGGCGTTGGGCTCGCTGGCCTCGACGGCAATGACGTCGGCATGCCCAGTGCGTGCAGCGAGCATGGTGAACCACCCCACATTGGCGCCAATGTCGAGGAATGACGCGCGCCGGCCGAGTTCCGTGTGGAGTCCCGCGAGCTCGCTCACCAGCAGAGCGCTCTTGCTGGCGTCCCACATCTTGTTCTTGATGATGTGGTTCGACACTCCGTCGTTCTCCGCCCAGACATTGAGGGCGTATGCGGGCAGCCCCGCTGCCGGACTGATGCCGCTGACCACGAGCGTGCCGTTGGGCGGGGCTCCGCACGCCTGCATACGCCTGCTGGGTAGTGTGTGGGGTGTCAAGCCAGGCAAGCGGGCGTAGGATTCCTAAGACACCGAAGTCGACGCTCTCCTGCCAATCGTGGACCACAATGGGAGAAAACAAAATTTCCTTTTTTAGAATCCGCCCCTCTGGAATTCGGTCACTTACGAGCAGTTGTCAAGTCAAGTCAAATTTCGACGTACACCGTACATCGCTTGTTGTTAATGAAAGACTTCAAACTTGACTTTTTGCACGCTCTTGATTACCGCTTAATTTATTCTGGGATGTGGGAAAATACAAATGTCTTCGATTACCTGTACCTTCGCGAAAAGAAGCGTAGAGCGCGGGAGCGCGCACCAAGAAGATTGCTCATGTAAGATCGCTCACCTCAACCTATCCCGTACCCGCCCGAGCGGCGTGATTTCCCAGGCCTAACCTGGGGGGAGCCCTGCTCTTTGCGCCGGCCCTTGGCGTCCTCGGACGTGCCGAGGCTCTCGGCGAGGAGCTTTGCGAGCTCCTTGGCCTCGGAGCGCCCGCGGACCCATGAGACAGCGTACATGGGCAGTCGGTAGATCGGCTGCGTGACGTAGGCCTCGGCCAGCTCCTCGAGGCTGAACATGCGCGCGCCGCTCGGCTCCGAGGCCGACGCTGCGGGCGCCTCGGCTGCTCGCTGCTGCTCGTCGTCGTCGGCGGCATCCTCAGCGTCCCTCAGGTCCACCGGCGGTCGGCCCTCAAACTCGACCGTGCCATTGGGCGCCGCACCCAAGCAAAAGGCCGCCGCGGCCTCGAAGCGGAGCGGCGTCCGCAGCGGCGCGAGGTCGACAACGACCTGATCATCGGTTCCGTCGCGTCCCTTGTGCAAGTAGATGGCCGGCACGCCTCGGGCGTCGCACCAGCTGCGAAATGTGTTGACCAGTGGCGAGTCACGGCGCTCGCTTCGCCAGCCCGAGCCACCGATCTCGACGAAGCCCTTGCGACGCGCGAAGTCGTAGAGCGACCGCTCGTCGTCGTTCAGCCGGTGTGGCACACCGCGAGAGCCAGTGCCCTTCTGCTTCGCGTTGCGCCCCCATGAGATGCGATCGACGTCATCGATGGTGGGCCGCCAGCAGTCTGTCTCAGCCACGGGTCGTGGCAGCGCGTCCAGATCCAGCATGCGATGGGCAGAGACGCTGGCTCTCCTCCGCCACGCGCAGCTTGGGCCGAGGGGCGGGCACCGCCGCAGGCTCGTCCCGAGCACGCCGAGCCAAAAGGCGGAAAAGAAGGACATCGAAGGTGAAGGCGCTGAGGGCGAGGAGCGTCAGCAGGCTTCAGAGACGCACTCAAGATCTATTCCGAGCAATGCCTCGATGCCCAGCCACAGGGCCTGATCTTGTGATTCGGACATGGGAAATGGAAATTTCGTGAACGACGCCCGATACCGGTAATTCTCTTTTGCTGGGAGAGAGCCAGTAGGGACTCGGCTAGCTTGGCGGCTTGCGTCGAGCGGGGCTCTTCTTGTGGGTGGCAAGACAGATGACCTTGATGGTACCGTCGACTACAATTGTATCTAAATGCAATCGGGTGCTCGTGATACAGCCCGGCACGATGGTGCGCACGGCGTGCGCACGCTCACGGTTCAGCGTGCCGCTTTGAAAGCGGCCCACGACATGCCGTGCGTCCGGTCTCCGTGTGCAGCCGTCGCGGACGACGTGAAAGGATGATGCACGTTGGAGCCGGCCGACACAGCATCCGATGGAGGAACGCCGGGCTCAAGCGGCGGCTCTGACACACGACAGGGCGAACTGCAAGGTGAGCCCGAGAGCAAGCAAAAGCAAAAGACATCTCGGCTGTGGGATTTCAGTGCTTACCGCGGCTGAAGGGCCGTGGCACCGTGCCCTGGCGCCACGGTCCGGTGGTAACAAAAGTGTTAGCCGGCTGATAAGGAGCGCCCTTGAACGGACGAGTGTCCTCGGCGTCCCGGCGCATGGCGAGGTATCTCTCATTCGCGGCAGAGGCATGGATGCCCGAGTCGAACTTTTTCGTGCTCCACTTGGTCCCAGGTGTGGGTGTCGGATTCTGGCCTATGGGCGTCGGGGCTGCGAGAGTGGGCGTCGGGTAGCTGCGATTGAACATCACGCTCGAGTAGTGAGGCGATGTCCCGCGAGTGTACATCGCGTGGGCCATGTCGTGGGCCATCGCAAGAGCAGTCCAAGAAGTCCGGCTCCGAGTCTTTCGTAACGGAAACGCTTTTAATGGTTCGTCCCTCGAGTTCGTCCGGTTAAGGACATGCTCGCGAGAGAACTCAGGGCAATTTGAAAACCAATATAATTGCACGGCGACGTGGCGTGAACATCCATGAGCGACGACTCTGCGCCGTCGTGGGAGCGGCCGCGCGGCCGTCTCGGCGCCGAAGACCGCGATGAGGAAGACAATATGCGCGAGCTTATGCCCGTGCGCCTGCCAAATGGTCAGTGGCAACGCCGCAAGGCACCAAAGCGCCAGCAGCCTGCCGAGCCGGAGGCGGAGGCCGAGCCCGAGCCGAATGTCATCTCCGAGATCGAGGCGGCGGCCGCCGAGGTCGAGTCTGCCGCAGCAAAGCGCGCTCGGATCGCCAAGCTCTCCGCGTCCATCCTCGAGGCGCCGCAGAAGCACATCGGGCTGCTTGATGAGCTGCACGAGTTCGCCAGCAAGGACCCGCAGGCATCGGTGCAGCGGCTCGCCCTCCTGAGCTCGGCGGCCGTGCTGCGCGACATTGTGCCCGCGTACCGTGTGCGCCCGCCCACGGAGAAGGAGCTTCAGATGCAGGTTTCGAAGGAGGTCGGCATGCTCCGCGTCTACGAGAAGAAGTTGCTCGCCGCGTACGAGGCATGCACGGCGCTGCTGCGCAAGTGGCTCTCGTCGCGGCTCGAGGCACACCGCGCGGCGGCCGTGCGCGGCATATGCGCGCTGCTCGACAAGGCGTACGACTTCAACGGGCGCGACGAGCTGCTCGGCCTCCTCCTCCCGATCGCGCAGGGATCCGATGCGACGCTCCGCGCGGATGCATGCGCAGCGCTGGTGCGCATGTTTGGCGTGGACACGCACGCCGAGGCGACGCTCGCGGCTGTGAAGCACACGTCGCTCGCGCTCAAGAACCCGAGCGCCTCGCCGCATGCGGACGTGCTTGGCACGTGGCTCCATTTACAGCTGGGCGCGGTGGCCGCCGGCGCCGAGCCGTCGACCAAACGTGCGAAGAAGCGAAAACGGGACATGGATCCAGTGGCACGCGAGCTCGCCGCGGCGGCGGGCGAGCGCGGCGACGTGGCACGCGTGCAGACCCAGATCCTCGAGCACATCTTCGTCGCGTACGCGCGCGTGCTCAAGCGAGGCGCTGCCTCGCCGCTGCTCCCAGCTGTCCTCAAGGGCGTCGCCAAGTTCGCCCATCTAGTCAACGTCGAGCTCCTCCTCGATCTCCTCGGCTCACTACGTGGGCTGCTGAACGCCGAGGGAGTGCTGAGCGCCGAGAAGGCTCTCCAGTGTGTGCATGCGATGCTTCAGCTCCTCTCGGGCCACGGGCAGGCGCTGGCCGTCGACACCAAGGACGTGCATCTCAAGCTGTACCGACTGCTCACTGAGCGGTCGCTTCTGATGCAGCCCTCGCTGCTCGCCACCGCCCTCGACTGCGTCGAGCACCTGTGTCGGCGCAATCGGAGTGCCCTGCTCGCGCCGCGCGCCGCTTCGATGGTGCGCCGTCTGCTTGGGCTCGCCTGTGCAGCACCGCCCGCACAATCGATCGCGCTGCTCTGCGCCATCTCCCGCCTCCACGTGGCTGTGCCAAAGCTTCAGACCATGCTCGAGCCGCCGGAGGGGGGGATGCCGATGCATGTGGCGATGCTCAACGGGCGCGCCCATGACGGCGCCGAGCTGGCACTCGGGGGTCTGCTCGTCGAGGACGACGACATGGACGCACCGACGGCCATCCACTCGACCTCATGGCAGCTCGCCGCACTCAGGCGTCACTACCACCCGACAGTAGTCGAGCTGGCCTCCAAGCTGGCCACTGGCGAGCCGCTGCCTCCGCGCTTCCTCAATGCGACGCCTCTCGCGCTCATGCACCGATATAGCGACGCGGCCGGCGCCTTCCAGCCAACTCCCGCATTGCCGAAACCACACCGGCTCGCCGCCGCGCTCGCGACGGCCCTCGCCAACGGCACTGCCCCGCCGATGCTCGGTGCGGTGGGTGCGAGTCGGATGGAGAACGTACGGGAGGCGGAAGCGGCCGCGGCCGCGGCCGCAGGGCAGCCAACTGGGGTGCGCTTCACCATGTGAGGCCCTGACTTCTCGCCGATGCTGCGCTCGAGGGAGAGTACTACCCCGTGCAGCCAGGGCCGCGGCGCTCGTCTCGCAGGCAAGGCAGATGTTCCCCTGTCCCCTCTGTGCTCTGCAGCGGGCTCCCCTGATCCGCGCATGGACCTCGTACACGTGAGCAGTCGAGACGCGGGGGGTGACGGCCGGCGCAGAGCGGAGGGCAGCCATCTGCAGATTGTTTCTTCACAAGGACCAATGATTGTTGGCACTTTGACTTTCTCACCGCATTAGACAATAGCAGCACGCCCGTTCGGATGCAGGCTGCTTGTGTCTGTATACTACAATAAATGTCTTATTACACTTCGTAGTACTCATTAGTCACAATACGTCTTCCGCTCTTCCATGCGCCCCGTCCATGATAAACATAAAGCGTCCACGCCGTCGTTGGTAACACCTCACTAACAGCAGCAGCAGCCTCACTATCATGGTTTCAGACGTCGTATTGTCTCAGATCTCATCGGTACGATTTGCACGTCGCCATCTGGGTCATCTGCTTCCATCCGCTTGAAGATGGCCTCGGGGTCGGTGACGCAACTCTTCGTCGAAATGTTGTACAAATGATTCGACGGGGCTGCCATGACCTTCGTGCCTAAATCTCCCATCGGCTCGTCGGACAGGCCGACGAGCTGCAGAGCGTCGCGGAGGCACTTGGCGGCACCCTCGGTACCTGTCCAGCAGTCCTCAATCTCCATCCACCTGTCGGTGTAGTCGTGCGACACGCTTGCGAATTCAGGCACGTCGCGCGCGAAGCCGCAGTCAAACTCGGTGTCTGGTGCACTGAAGCGTCTGAAGATGGAGAACTGCCTACTCTTCTCGTCTCGGAGGAGTGTGAACGTCGCAATCTTGGGGTTCAGCCTCATCGACTCAAGCTCTATTTTCCACGCCAGCATGGCCTTCTCGTTCCGCGCGGCCGTGCACTTGGGTACAGGGTCGTCCGCAAAGTTCTGCGCGCCCGTCAACCCATTGAGCCACTGGGGGAACATCTTGAGCGTGATCGTGCAGTTAGCGGGGGGGCAGATGTCTTCCGGTACGCTCGCGCACACGTGGTCGCGGATCCGGATGAAGTACTCGCCGAGGTCGTACTCCAGGCCGTCGTACAGAGAGGGAGGCTCACTGAGGTCGGCGAAGATCTGGCCCCAGGTGAGCGGCCCAGAGGGTGAGGCGCCCGGCCCCCGTATGCTGAGTGGCTTGTGCCGGAGCATGTGGATCTCCTGCGCGAGCTTCAGGTTGTCACTCTTCGTGAGCGTGCCCGACTCGGCGTCGAAGATCGCCTCAGGGAACGGGCACCCCTCGACCTCGGTCTTCGACCATAGCCCGCTCGGGTTGGAAAAGGGCTCTCCAAGGTCGAACATGCACGGATGCGTATTGAGCGCCTTGCCGAAGTTCGTCGTGCCGCTTCCGTGGTCCGTGACGGTGACGAGCACCTGCGCGCGCCCCGTCGGGATCTCGTTCTCGATCTGGGCGCTTGTAGGTGCAGCTGCGGCTGGAGGCGATGGAGGAGGAGAAGGAGGAAGAGGAGGAGGAAGAGGAGGAGGAGGAGGAGGAGGAGGAGGAGGCCGTTTCGCTGGCACCGCTCTTGGTGGGTCTGCTTGCACCGGTCCGGGCGTTGGTGGCGGCGTGGGAGGCGGCGATGGTGGTGGAGGAGGCGAGGGAGGCGGCGTGGGGGGCGGCGACGGCGTGAAAAGCCGCGGCGGGAGAGGCGGCGTGGGGGGCGGCAATGGTGGTGGAGAAGGCTGCGGCGGAGGGAGCGAAAGCAGCGAGAGGATCGGCGGCGGCGACGGCACGAATAGGATCGGCGGTGGCGACGGCGCGAATCGCATGTACCATGGCGGCGGCGAAGGGGGTGGCGGCGGGGGGGGCAGAGCGGCTGACGATGGTGGCGCGCATTCTGCGCAATGTTTGCACTGTGCAAAGGCGCACTTGACATACCGATCTGAGCTCAGCGCGCACCAAGACTGGCAGCCGGGGGGTTGAGCGGCCGGAGGCGGAGAGGGCGGAGGCGATGAGGGCGGGGAGGGTGGAGGCGGAGAGGGCGGAGGCGGAGAGGGTGGAGGTGGAGACGGCGGAGGTGAAGGCTGAGCTCTCCACCTTTGCGGCGGCGAGGGCGGTGGCGGCGGTGAGGGCGGCGGCGGCGGTGAGGGCGGCGGCGGTGGCGGCGGTGGTGGGGGCGGTGGTGAGGGTGGTGGGGGCGGGGACGGTGGGGGCGGTGAGGGCGGCGACGGCGGTGGGGGCGGTGAGAGTAATGGCGCAGGCGGCGCAGGCGGCGCTGGTGGCGCTGGCGGCGGTGACGGAGCCGGACTCACGAGGCCACCATCAAGCCCGCTCGTCATCCGCATGGCCTCTACATACAGCGCGACATCGAGGCGGTTGGCCTTCTCGATGAGGCTGCGCGTGTACGGATCCGGCTTCGGAGCGAGCCCCACCGCCGCAAAGTCGACTGGATCCTCGATACCTAGCCTACAGGCCGTGCCCTTACGAATGAGCTTCGGCCAGGCGGAGGCGATGAGATCCTGCGTCACGTCGAGCTCGTCCTCGGGCACCCCTTCCGTGAAGCCTATGTGGCTCATCGTGCCCAGCCGCTCGACTGCGCGCGCATACCATTCGGACTCAACCGCCTCGATGTTCTCCGGCGTCCATTCGATTGGCTCGCCGTACGGCGACTGCATGCCGTTCTCGGCGCAGCTCGGGTTCCCAAAGGAGATTCCGCCGCAGGTCCGATTCATCCACTCGACGGCCTCGCCTTTGCCATACTCGTGCAGCGGCTCGCCGAAGCTGCGCGTCATCCGATTGAACAGCTCGCTCTGATGAAGCACGAAGGCGCTGTTCTTGCCCGGGGGCGTCGGGTCGTCGTCCCAAGGCTGCTCGTCGGGACCAACGGCATAGTCGATGCCGAAGAACTGGTTGATGTTGAGCAGCGGTCGCTCGAGGAACCAGCTCAGGTTCTTCATGAGGAAGGGCAGGTAGCCCTGCCGGCGCCCGTGGGCGTACAGGGCCCACACGCGCGAGACGGGATGGCGCAGGACCGTCATGTTCCTCGCGAAGGCCCAGCTGAAGGTTTCGTCGATCCCGTCCCGCGCAGCGCTGCGCACGTCGAGCATCGCAGGCTGCTCGTGCGTCGTCAGGACTGTGGGGATCCCCCTGCATTCCACAGGCCCGCGGTACACCCGAAGAGGTCCATCCCGCTGCTCGAGGCCGGCATGAGATTCGTTCGCGGCGCACGAGAGGAATCTGTCCACCGCGAGCCCGCCCACCCCCCGCGCGTTGTACGCGTGGAAGAAGACGTATCGACCTGGGGCCTGGCACTTGATCCTGGGAGGCGGCGGCGGCGGCGTGGGGCGCGGCGGCGGCGACGGCGCGAATCGCATGTACCACGGCGGCAGCGTCGGGGGCGCCACGACAGGGAGCTGCTCGGCCTCGGGGTGCTGGGCAGGGAGCTGCTCGGCCTCGGGGTGCTGGGCAGGGAGCTGCTCCAGCGTTTCGTCGAGGGGATGCGGCGAGGGCATCGGCGTGAAGCGCGGGAGCTGCTGCTGCGACCATGGCTGCAACGCCCCGCCCACCGGATCTTCCAGCGGCTCCTCACGCTTGGGATTCGTCACACGGTTCGTCCATCGGGCCGTTGGCGAGAAAGCTGGCGAGCGAAGCTTCTCGGGCCAGGGCGCCGCCTTCTCTCGCGCCGCCTTCTCGGCCGCCGCCTTCTCGGCCGCCGCCTTCTCGGCCGCCGACTTCTCGGCCGCCGCCTTCTCGGCCGCCGCCTTCTCAGCCTCCACCTTCCCAGCCTCCGCAGTCTCCGCAGCCGGCTTCTCAGCCGCCGAATCGCCAGCCGCCGCGTCTCCGGCCGCTGCCTTCTCGGCTGCCGCCTTCTCGGCTGCCGCCTTCTCGGCCTTCGCCTTTATGCCCCAGCCCATGAGCTTCCACAACGGTGGCGACAAGACTGCGGCCGCTTTGTCGGGCATCGCCTCTTCGGGCGTCACCTTCGCTTTCTCCGCCGTTCCACTCTCGGCTGTCTCCTTTTCCGCCGACGCCTTGTACTCCGCCACCGCCTTCTTGGCCGCCGCCTTGGCCTTCTCCATCGCCGCCTTCTCGGCCGCTGCCACCGCACTCTCGGCCGCCGCCATCTCCGCCGCAGCCCTCGTGCCAACATTACTGAGCGCCTCGACATTACGGAGCGCCTCCCTGGAGATCAGATCCCGTAGCGGATGTGCTGCAGGATCCCTTCTATTCGCTATGGCCGCGTCCGACGTTGTCAGAGGCACCGACGGCTGACCGAGCCTCTCGAGCTGCGGTTCAAGGAGCTGCGGATCGGAATGGCGCTCCGAAGTTACCCAGCTCAAGCCGAAGAATAGGACGCCGACCACATTCTTGGTTCGCCAACAGAGAGGCCGCATTGGAGATGGCTCGAAAAGGCAACGCGATGTCTCTTTCTGCTGCATGCAAACGGTGTCTGCAAAAGTAGAGAAGAAAAAGTAGTAATCTGTAACAACAAGCAAGCAAGCAAACTAGCTTGCTTGCTTGCTTGTAACAACCTCGTCGACCCGGCGAGGCGCGTCCAATCGCGAACGCGATCCCCGGCGCTGCGCGAAGGAACCGCCTCGGGGTGTGGCTTGTAGCTGATTTACGATAAACTCGGCATCCAAGTTGGTCGAGTTGCTTCCCGAGATGCAGCCAACCCCAAGCCCAACCGGAACCGCGCAACTCACAAGGACAATAAGTCAACACACGTAATCTAACTTCCCTATCCAGTTGTCAAATTGAGAAAGTTGTGGATTCGGGTTGCAGACGACATGTGAGACTCATGGACCGACAGTGGGGGCGCGGCCAACGTAGGCAACGAGCTACGCTTCCGGGGAAGCGAGCCTCGGCCCACGCGAGGGGCTTCGGCGGGCACGATGGAGCGTACTCACGCTCTGCCGCTCTGAAAGGGTCGTCGGGTCGTAATCAGTCCAGGGGAAAATTGGTGCAAGGGTCGTCACGGTACTCGACCTTTCGCCCGATGCCCCTGCAGCACAAGTAGAGCTGCCCGTCCTCGGCGCCACTCTGCCTCGCGTCCTCGGGCACAAAGCGAGCCTTGACCCACCAGCCGTCTTCGAGCTCCCGCCCGACAATCAGATCTCCTCCTTTGGGGCGCGGCGGCGGCGCCCCGGGCTTGGCGCGTGCGAGCGTCGGAAGCGTCACATCATGCCGCCGCCCGTCAACCAGCGTGCCATAGACGCGGGCGTGGTTGACGTCGAGGGAGGGGCCATGGATCGAGACGCATGCGAGTGACTGGCCCCGACACATGACCGTCGTGTCCGCGTACGTCGTGTCGGCGCTGATGATCTCGACGCCCGTGTACGAGGCCGAGCATATAGCGGGTGAGTCGCCGGACGGCTTGTGGCCGACACACACGCGCCGAATGCCCCCTGCGAGCAGCCACTGGGCAACGGTCACGTCGCGCGGGTCGGAGGTCCAGTCCTCGTACAACAGCGAATCGTGCACTGCCGACTCGGCCATCTGCTGCTTCACGTACTCACGCTGAGGCGCGGCGCCCTTCGATGTGATGCAGCCGCCGTCCGCGTAGGCCAAGGCGACGATGCACCTGCCGGAGAGCGAGCAGCGGTTCTGGAGGGCAAGCAAGAGCTCGCCGCCGCGGCTCGTTCGCTCCTCGTCCCAGTGCGGTCGAGCCGCATGGTCGAGCAGCCCGCGCTGCATGAGCGCGTTCATCTCGTTTGCCCACGCGGCGACACCACCCTCAACCGTGCGAAAGGGCTGCGGCACGGCCGGCGCACAAAACCTGGTGCCGTCCTCGGGAACGATGCCGATGGTGATCGCATCGAGGGCGCCGTGCACCCACATTGTGTTGCCCAGGATGACCACCAGCTGAGCCAGCTGCAAGTATTCACGGAGCACGCCCATGCACTCGCGCGCCGGCAACACCCCCATCCTTGCCTCGGCCGGCGCGCGAGGCCGAATGTCATCCACCATAGAGTCGACCACTTGCTCGTCGGTGATGGGCTCAATTGGAGCGCCCGGCTTGGCGGATGCGGCGGCAAGGAGCCCGAGCTCGCGCCGGCGTAGCTCGAAGCCGCCCGGGCAGCCGAGCGTGTGCGTGAGATAGTAGCGCAGGCGCTCCGCCTTGGTGTCGAGCGACTGCGCGTCCACGCCGCGTTCGGCCGCGAGTCTTTCGAGGTACTGCGCGAGCGTGGGCGCTTTGGGGTCCCAATGCGGGCCAGGAATGCTCGCGTATGGCCGGCGCATGTCGTCGTCGCTCAGCTCCGAAGTGAATCGCACCTTGTTCAGGTCGCGGTTGCCCGCCAGAAAAAACACGCGGTCCGGATACTGCTTCTTGAGATCGACGATGCGCCGTGCGAGGCGCAGGCTCCCGTCGAAGCGATCGATGAGGTCGCCGCCGTAGATGAAGTAGGCGCGTTCGTTCGTGAGCTCAAGCTCCGTCGTTCCCGGCTTGTAGCGCACCGCGTTGGACTGCGGGACCCAACGGTCAAAGTACTCGAGGTTGCCCTCGAGGTCGGTGACATAGTCGACCACGATGTCCTTATCGTCGCGGTCGCTCATCATGACCCGTGAGGCCGGCATTACGCGCGACGGACGAATGAGGCAACAACAGCCGGCCAGCATGCGGCGAAAAGAGTAGTGATGCGTTGTGACCCACTTGTCAGTCATGAAGCTTGTAAAATGCACAGGGAGAGACGCAATGAGCCGAGAGGACGGTCCAAGAAGAGGGACGGGGCGGTTGACCGTCACACGCGATATGCTGTCGTGTGGGGTCCTCGAATCTAATGAAACTTTCATTTCGTCGGGCAACCCGCCCCCCCCCCTCGCACGTGCCGAACCACAGCGCGCAACGTCTTCAGAACTTGTAGCACGATGTCTACGTGAACAAATCGACCGTAACCACCTTTGCGCTCGCAAGCGGCGGTTCGGAGGCGGCGGCGCCGGGCGGAGGCGGTCGCGGCGGCGGCGCCTGCTGCTTGGTGCTACGTGCGTACCCTCCCTGTGCGGGTGCGAACGCGGGTGTGAAGCGTCGAAGGTGGTCGTACTTATCAGCCTGGCTGCCCAGCGCGCCCGCTCCCCGGCGCGCTGCCGCGTTGCTCGTGTTGACCCTGGGCCAAACGTCAGAGCCTGCGCGCGCCGAGGTCATCGTCGGTGTCCACGAAAACGGCGCCCGCTCCCCCACAGGATCCATCGAGGCGAGCGGCCCCGGATCACGTTCACCAGAGTTTCGTCGACGCTTTCCTGGCGAGACGGTGGAGGACGAGCTGCTGCTCCGCCCCGATGGGCCACCGCCGCTATAGCCGCCGCCGCCACCCCCTGTCGAGCGGCCAACTGGCTTGGGCGCCGAGATGGGCGCCCGCTCGAGCCCTTGGAAGACACCGTCCAGCGGCGGCTCCGCCGGTGCGCGAGGTGACAGGAGAGGCCTGTGGGGTGTGTGCCCGGGGGAGGGCGAATGATGCGTCACTGGCGACATAGGCGCTGTCCTGGGCGGCAACAGCTCTCTGGCGGCAGCGTTGGCTTCAGCTTCCTCCGCGAGTGCCTCGGCAAGCGCCTCGGCCTCCGCCTGCGCGTCGGCGCGGGAGGCGCCCTTCATGACCGCCCGCAGCGCACACATCTCCGCGAGCGCCTCGGCGTTGGCGCGCGTGGCGGCCTCAAGCTGCTCACCAAGCTCGTGGCACAGGCCCTCGCTCTGAAACGCGCGCGCGTCCGCGTGCTCACACTGTGCGGTCAGCTCGCGCCGCTCGTCTTCCCACGCCGCCTCGGCGGCGGCGTAGGCGGCCTCCACGGCTGCCTTGTCTGTGCGCAGGCCCATGGCAAGCTTGTGGTGCGCCTGTGTGAGCGCCTCCGTCGCGTCCTGCTGCGCCTGCAGTCGCGCGGCCGCAGCCTCCTGCAGAGCCTCTAGTTGGGCCTGGGATTGGGCCTGGACTCGGGTGGACTGGGCTTGATGAGCCTGTAATTGGTCGCGTTGGGCCTGTAATTGGGCCTGATGAGCCTGTAATTGGGCCTCTAGTTGCGCCTGTAATTCGGCCTGATGAGCCTGTAATTGGGCCTCTAATTGCGCCTGTAATTCGGCCTGATGGGCCTGTGATTGGGCCTGTAATTGCGCCTGTAATTGCGCCCGGTGCTCCGCGGCCGTTTCGATCCTTTCCTCGTCCCGACGCGCCTCGGCAGCCTCTAATTGCGCCCGTAATTGGGCCCGTTCCTCGTCCCGACGCGCCTCGGCAGCCTCTAATTGCGCCTGTAATTGGGCCCGTTCCTCTTCGCGACGCGCCTCGGCAGCCTCCTGCGCCTGCCGCTGCTGCTCAGCACGGCGCTGCTGCTCAGCAAGGCGCTGCTGCTCGATCGAGTCCCGACGCTGTACCGAGCGCTCCATCTCCTCGATCGCCACCTCAGCGCGCGCGCGCTCACGAGCCAGAGCGCGCGCGTCGGCCGCCGCTTGGGTCGAGCTCTGCTCAGCACGGCGCTCCGCCTCGGCCGCTTGGGTGGCGCTCTGCTCAGCACGGCGCTCCGCCTCGGCGCGTCGTTGCTCCGCCTCGTCAAGTTGGCATCGCAGAAGGTCGAGCTGCGCGTTCGTCTCCTGTCGCAGGATCTCCATCGAGGAGATCTCCTCCGCCGCCTCGATCTGCGAGGCGAGCCGGCGCATCTCGCGCAGATCTCCGAGCGCCTCGAGCTCCGACGCGAGCTCACGCTCCCTCACCTCGGCATGCGCCGCGCGCCGCTCCGCAATCTCGCGGAGATCTCCGAGCGCCTCGAGCTCCGACGCGAGCTCACGCTCCCTCACCTCGGCATGCGCCGCCCGCCGCTCCGCAATCTCGCGCAGATCTCCGAGCGCCTCGAGCTCCGACGCGAGCTCATGCTCCCTCACCTCGGCCTGCGCCGCGCGCCGCTCCACAAGAATGAGCTGCTCCATGATGGCAGCGGTGGCGGCGGTGGCATCCGCCGTCTCGTCGCTGCAGCTGGCTACTTGCTGCTGCGCGCGCGCAAGCGCCTCGGAGGCCTCAAGCCGCGCCTGTGCCCGAGCCTCGCTCGCGTCGTGCTGGGCGTCCTCAAGCGCCCTCGCCAGGGCCTCCGTCGTGTCGTGCTGCGCATGCAATCGGGAATCCGCCTCGTCCTGATGGGCCTTTAATTGGGCCTTCAATTGTGCGACAGCCTCCTGATGAGCATGCAATTGAGACGCCGCCTCGTCCTGATGGACCTTTAATTGGGCCTCCAATCGGGCGACAGCCTCCTGATGAGCATGCAATTTGGCCGCGAGGTCGCGAGCCTCCTCCTCATACGCATGCAATTGGGCGGCCGCATCCTGCTGATGAGCATGCAATTGGGCCGCGAGGTCGCGAGCACGCGCCTCGCTCGACTCAGCCGCATGCAATTGGGCGGCCGCACCCTCCTGATGAGCATGCAATTGGGCCGCGAGGTCGCGAGCACGCGCCTCGCTCGACTCCGCCGCATGCAATTGGGCGGCCGCACCCTCCTGATGAGCATGCAATTGGGCCGCGAGGTCGCGAGCACGCGCCTCGCTCGACTCCGCGAGCGCGACCACGGCGGCCATCGCGGCTGCGTGCGCCGCGCTCTCACGCGCTCGCTCCTCCATCGCAGCTGCCACGGCCTCCTCCAGCTCGTACACTCGCGAGTCGCTCTGGGCGCGGCGCACCTGATGAAGGAGGCAATCAGAGGTCATCAGAGGCACTCGCGAGTCGCTCTGGGCGCGGCGCACCTGATGAAGGAGGCAATCAGAGGTCATCAGAGGCACTCGCGAGTCGCTCTGGGCGCGGCGCACCTCGCTCTGCGACAGCCGCTCCGCCGCCGCCGCCGCCGCGTGCGCAAGCTGGGCGAGCGCCGCCTCGTGCGCGGTACACAGGCTCGAATGCGCGATCGCAAGGGCCGCGTGCTCGCGCTGCGCGTGCGCTTGCGCCGCGCTCAGCTCCTCGTTGGCACGCCGTACGACCGCGTACCTGATGAACGAGGCAATCAGAGGTCATCAGAGGCCATCAGAGGCAATCAGAGGTCCTCAGAGGCAATCAGAGGTCCTCAGAGGCCATCAGAGGTCCTCAGAGGCCATCAGAGGTCCTCAGAGGCCATCAAAGCCAGCTCTCCGCGTACTCGAGACGTTCAGCCGCCGCCAATTCCATCTCTCTCTCAAGCCGCGCATGCGCGCTCGTCAACTCAGAGAGCTGCGTGCGCATCCCTTGGGCGTCGAAGCGGTGTCGCGCTGCCTCCTCCTGAGCCGCATTCCGCTCGGCCGTGACACGTGGCCATGCCCTCTCGAAGTGGGCCACGGATGCATGCAAGGCATGGAGCTGGGGTTCGAGTAGCGCGAGTGCCGTCTCGATACGCGCTGCGCGGCTCGTCTCGTCCTGGGCTGCCTCGACGGCGCCCGCCACGCTCGCCTCCACCTCCTTCACACGCACGCCCAGCGCGGCGGACTGCTCGCATAAGGCGTCGGTGGCACGTGTCAGCTCATCCACCGCCCGTTGGCTGAGCGCCGGTCCTCGCGCCGTCGTGGGCGGCGTGGCGGCCTTGAGCGGGCTGATGCCGTCCGCCACGGAGGCATCGACGAGCGCGCCGTGCTGAGCATCGAGCGCGCCGTGTTGAGCACCGAGAGGTGTCCTGCGAGGATCAAGCGCGCCGTGCTGAGCATCGAGCGCGCCGTGTTGAGCACCGAGAGGTGTCCTGCGAGGATCAAGCGCGCCGTGCTGAGCATCGAGCGCGCCGTGTTGGGCACCGAGAGGTGTCCTGCGAGGATCAAGCGCGCCGTGCTGAGCATCGAGCGCGCCGTGTTGGGCACCGAGAGGTGTCCTGCGAGGATCGAGCGGATGCAGAGGCGCTTCACGCCCCGGCGAGCGCGCGCCGCTTACCGTCGTCGCCGATGCCGCGACCCCCCCCCGCACATCGAAAGCGATCGTTCGCACTTGGCCGTTGCTTTCGGACGCTGGGCCACTCGCCATCGCCGCGGCGACTGCCGCCGTTGGGCCGCTCGCCATCGCCGCGGCGACTGCCGCCGTTGGGCCGCTCGCCATCGCCGCGGCGACTGCCGCCGTCGTCGTCGTCGCTCCGCGCACCAGCGCTGTCACGGCCTCAACGGTCCCGCCGGCAGCGCCGTGCAGCGCCTCCTGCGCCGTCGCGAGCGCGCCGCGCGCTTCGGCGATCGCGCCGGCTGCGCCGTCTGCGGCGGCGTCGCTTCGGACGAGCTCGGATCTCAACAGGGAGATCGTCACACGAGCGGCGGCGATCTGCTCATCGAGGGCAACCTCATGCGCGAGCTCGAGTCGGCGGGCGGCGCCGTCGGCGAAGGCGCGCTCGGCCGCGGCCGCCGCGCTCGCCTCGTCGATGGCCGAGCGTAGCCTACCCAGCTGCAACTCGTACTCGGCAGTCGACGCCTCGGTGCGCTGCGCTATCTCCTCTGCGGCAGTGGCCACGCGTGCGTCGGTCTCGCTCGCGGCACGTCGCAGCGCCTCGAGCTCCTCTGCCAGAGTATCCCCTTGCAGTGTGAGCCCCGCGAGCCGTGCATCGACCGCAGTGCTCAGGTCCTCGGCGCGTGTCGTAGCGATGCCGAGGCTCGCCTGGATGCTGGCCTCCGCAGCGCGGAAGGCAGCCAGCAGCTCCGCACGCCAAGCGCGCTCGTTGACGGCGGCGCGGTGCTCCATGGCCTCCTCGAGCGCCACGCGTCGCTCCTCCTCCTTGGTCAGCAGCTCGAGCACCCCGTGAAGCGCGGTCCGAAGCTGCTCGTTGTGCCTTCCCAGGCTGGAGTCGAGCGATGCGCATAGCCGCTGCTCGACCTCGGCCAGCTGCAACGAGAGCTCGTCCTCGCTCTTCTTGAGTCGCTTCTCCGCTTTGCCGATCGCACTCTCGAGCTCGGCTTGCCGCTGCTCGACGATCAGCAGATGGCTTTGCATCGCCGCCATGAATGGGTGCAGATAAGAGTTGCAGCAGGAGAAATCTCCGACGCCGCGCCCGAAACGCGAAGATGGCACAGAAGGTGCAGATACATTTAGGCGGCCCCAAAAGTCTTTTAATCACGTAGGCGTTTACGCGTCGGGGCGCGCAGGCGCGCAGCTAGCGCACGCCAAGCCTTCTCGAGAGCGGCGCGGCCGAGTGGCGCGCCTTCTCGATCACGTCCAGGCGCTCCGCAACCGTCTGTTTGGGCAGTGGGGCGATCAGCCCCGTCTTGGACGGCAAGGGGGGTAGCCCCTTCATGCTCGTCTTCGGCGTGTCTCGCAGGCCGCAGGCGCTGGATATGGCGGTGGAGAGGGTGGGGGCGTCAGGGGGCAGCCGCGGACGGCTGAGGTTGGGTAGGGAGACGGTGGTGCGCATGGAGCTCTCCGCATGGCTCCTCGCTGGGCTCCTCGCATGGCTCCTCGCTGGGCTCCCGGCACTGGGCTCCGGCACGCGCGCTCGCTTCGAATGACTCAAGAGCATGAAGCTCGGATCAGCGCCTGGCTGCCGGTGCACCTGCGTCTGAGGCGGATTCGCGGCAGCATCAACAGGTGCTGCCTGGCCGCCGCCCGACGGCTTGATGGGCGGCAGATTCAACAAGGTTTTGCTCGCCCTTTGGAGTCTGAGCATGGACAGGATGCTGCCCCGTGTCTCCAGGGCTTTGCGTCGCTCCTCTGCCATGTAGCGCTCGTGTATCGCATCCCGTTCCCTCGCCTCGCGAAGGCACTGCTCCACGGTAGAGTGGGCTTCAAACGTGCGCGCCACGAGCGGCAGCACGTCGAACACAAACGGGCGGTCAAATGGCTCGATGCCAGCCTCCGCGAGAACCCGCTGCTGCTTCACGACCGCACGAAACTCGCTCAGCTCGAAGGCGCCTTCGCTGGAATGATGCATGGCTTCCTCGAGCAGGAGCTCGCGTGCGAGCTGCTCCTTCTTGAATCGCAGCCCGACCAGCTTGGAGGCATTCACGATCCCGTCGATGGAGAGATGGCCAGAGGAATCCACGTCCAGAGCCGCGAAACTCGATTGTATGCTCGAATGTAAACCAGAGTGAGCATCCGCTTTCGCGGTGGACATTGTGGCCTCCCAGCCGAGGTCCTCGGCTAAGCGTCGCGAGACGTGCGCCTGTCCATCGGCGATCCTGATGAGCACCTCGAAGGTCATTCTCATGTTCAACGCCTCGCCCAAGAGCACCTCGCACATGACGGTAACTACGTGGGCATGCTCGCTGCTCTGTATGCCCACAACGAGAGGTTTCATGAATATCTCCGTGATCCTCGGGTGCTGCTTCGTCCCCGCTTTGGCGAGGTAGCCCGCGATCCCTTTCGTGGTGGTTTTCTGTCCGTGCATCTTGAGTTCGTCGACAAAGTCCATTGTCATGAATTCGGCCGCAGCTGCCTGTATCCGTTGATCAAAATCCCCTTCCATCTTCAGGAATCGCTCGACTAGCTCTATCGCTGTGGCCTCCTCCGGTAAAACCCTGTTCGCTCGGTCGCGCTTGTCCTTGTTCGATCGATGCACCCGCTGAATGTCGCGCGCGGCGCTGCGCGACTTGTCAAAGCCTTTTCTGGCCCGTTTACCACGCACGTGCGACTGGATGAGCGTCGCCGAATCATGGCGCTCCAGCTCAGCGGGGGACAGAGCCATCTCCTTATACTCGACTGCGCAGATCTTTGATTCTGCCTGCCTCGCGAATGGAGCCGCCACGAGCGTGCGTGCGCGCGCGACACGACAAGAACCCCTCGAGCCCCACGCACAGAGCACACACAAGAAACCCGCGGAAATTCTCCGAGTTTCGAAACAGCAAAGCATTCAAAAACACCGGCCGGTGTCTGGACATCTCGTCTCCTCACTCCATCATCTCGATGTACAGTCCCAACGCTCACGTCCACGCTCTCTCGTCTGTGGGCTCGTCTCAGACGCTCGCTCACGGGGGGCTCGACGGCTGGTTAGACGCAAGACGGCTGACGGGAATCACGGTATCCTTCTTGGCGGCTCCGACGGTGTCGGCGTCCCCGTGCTCTCCATGGCTCCAAGAAGAGGATCGACGATGCGGACATACACGAGACAGCTCGCTTGAAAGGTGCGGAGCTCTGACCCTGAGGTGCTGCGCCCAACGACCTCGAGCCGCTCCGCGACCATACCCACCACCAGCCCGACCATCTGCACGACGACACTCGTCGTCTGGTCAAGCTTCAGAGAACCTACCCGCACACGCTCTGTGAGGCAGAGCACTGTCGGCGCTGGCGTGAAGGTCAGCACGAGCTCTTCCCACGGCTCTTTGGCGTGATTCGTCAACTGCAACGTCACGCGGAATGGCTGCCCGAGCGCCAGCGCCGTCGTGGGCGCGATCGCCGCGAGGCCGACGAGCTCGTTCATGGCGCGCGGCGCCGCCGCGATCAGGAAATGCACCTCATGCGCCCGAGATGGCGCGCTGGCCATGGCGTGCGGGGCGGCGCATGGAGGAGTACCTCGACGAGCATCGTCGAGCAGCACAAAGGGCGCCGTGTCGGGCAGCAATCGAGGCGCCGTGTCGGGCAGCACTGGCGGTGTGCCCACAGCCACGGACCTCAGCGGCGAGGCGACGTCCAAATCGACCTCGGCCAGCGCTGCGTCGAGCGACTGAGGCGCTGCCTCCACCGCGCCTCGCACCTCCCCGTCGGCCATCGGCCTCCAGCTGACCGTCAGAACATGGTCCTCGCCCGGGGGGGTGCAGCAGGCGAGGGCGTACGAGGCGCCCGGCGCCAGCGCGAGCGGAAAAGGACCGGGGGCCAGCAGCAAAGGCAGAATGCGCTCGTCCGTGGCTCGCGAGCTGTGAATGTGAACGTGCGAGCTGCCGTCCCCAGCGGTACCAGTACCTATACTGCTGCTACCGCTGCTGCCTGCCGCTGCCGCCGAAGGCGGAGGTGGCGGCTTTGCATTCGCCGTAGGAGGCAGCGTGGCCGACACACCGTTGGAGAGACGTTTGCTGCTCAGCCGCCCAGCTTGGGCATCGGCTGCCACAGCCGCGCTCAGCCTCTCGCCAGCCGCCGCCGCAACCGCAACTGCAGCCGCAGCCGCAGCCGCCGCTTGCGCTTGCGCTTGCATTGGGAGCTTTGGCACAGCGCAGAGCTTGGCGTCGGCGACAATGATCGCCGTGGCAGCAGGGTTGCTCAGCCCGATGTTGACGATGCTGCGGGGGCCACCGTCGTTGAGCGCGTCCGAGTCGACCTCGAGCAGCCGAGTGAGGAGCAAGGGCGGCCGCACGAGCACGGAATGCGTGAGCCGCCATCGACTTGCAGAAGACGAGCTTCCCAAGGCCGCAACGTTATGGATGAAGAGGCCGATGAGGCCACGCCCACCCTTGAGACCCGCAGGCGCTGCGCCGAGACCGGCCGAGAGCGGCGGCGCCGCCACCTCGACTGCGAGCTCCATGTGTCCCTCGTTGGCAGGGCAAAACGGCACTTGCTCGCTGGTGATCGCAGGCAGCTCGAGGTGATACTCGACGCGCAGCCCGGCTATCGTGGTCTTGGGATGGCCGTGCGCAAAGCCTACAATTGGTGGATTGGCGACGGCGGTCACGCGCAGCGCACCAAAGAGCGCGCGCCAGGAGCACGGGTCCTCAACGCTTGCATCCGCCGTCAGCACGAGCTTGGCGACAAGCGGAGCGCCAAAGAATGCTGCATCGTCACACTCGAGCGTGGCCGTCGCCGTCTGCGCCGGCCAGAGCGCGTGGCCATTATCACCCGCAGGGCCGGCCAATGAGATAGGGCAAGTCGTCGCCATCGAACCGCTCGTCACGACGCTTTGACGACGGCCCCGATACTTGCGAAGAGGGCAGGCACACCAGCTACATGTATCGTTTTACAGAGTTTGACGCGTCTGTCGTGTTAACGTTCACAGGGACCTTTGGCGGGACTTTTGGCAATCAAACCAGATCAGCATGCGCGCTATGCTCTCTCTTTCGTGGTTCGCTCTCGTTGCGAGTATCACATGGGATCTCAGGGACACCAGTGGTACTCTGATCAAGGACCGGCAGCAGTGGCAGAAGAACGACGGCTACTGCGGAGAAACGTCGTTCATGATGGCTGGCATGCACTTGGCTGGCCAGTACGTCTCCCAGTACGATGTGAGGGCTGCTGCCAACCCTAGCCGGAGCGCCCGCGCAGCGCAAGCCCATCAGCTTCTCATCGGAGATGTCGGCTCCACTGACACTAATGACAAGGCCGCTTCCGATAAGCTCAAGCTGCGGTATGCATTCTACAGCCCGACAACCCCAAGCACGGGAAACGTGAGCGAGTACTTAGGATGGATCAAAGCGCAGCTTCGGCGAGGCCGCGCGCCGACCATTTGCGTGTATTGCAAAGACTGCGGCAACGTCGAGTACGACCATATCGTCACCGCTATCTCGTATGAGTCGACTTCCAACGACGACCTTTTCCACCCCGGAGACGCCTTCACGTATTGCGACCACCTCGGTGCCTATCCCTCGGGCAATGCAGATGATGGAGATTACACGGCGAGTGACTGGCAAGCGATTGCAGCGAACGGCGGCATCGACGCCTCAAGCTGCATACACACTGTGGTGAACAGCTTGTCCGACCCCTTTTTTGGTTCCCGGGCCGATGCCGATGCACGCACCAGCTATACGATGCCAGACGATGTTCGTAACTATGGCATAGCTCATCTTGGCCCAGTCGATCTGAACAACGAGCTGCTCCAGGTCGAGATGACAAGTGACAAGACCTTCGAAGCGCCCGAAATCCAGACATTCTCGGTCGGGAATGGTGCCCGGCCGGCGTCGATGGACCTCACGCTGACCATCACCGTCAGCGGCCTCTCGACGGACCCAACGAAGCAGTACGTCCTATGCCTCGCCTGACAGCCTGGCAAGGAGCCTTCCATCGTCCGGACCGTATCCTTCTCTCCCGCGCTCTTCTCACCTCCTCGATGCCCCTTTTCCACGCTATAACCTTTAGGTACGTCCTGCTCTGGTACAACCACGAGGACGACGTCCCAACGTCCAATTTCGCCCAGGCCACGACAGGTTCATCCTCACCCACACACCTCTCTTGGTTCGCACCCGCACCCTCCACCCTCACCCTCACCCTCGTGGTAACCCTCACCCGTACGGCAGGCTGCGTCTGGAAGACCTTCCCAGGGCACGCGTCGACGAAATACACCACCACGATGCAGATCAAGTCCAGCGATAAGGTCTTTCTGCGTGCAATCGAGAGGCCGTCTAGAGGGGTCGCAGCGCCAACAACTTGCCCCCCTCCGGGCCCCGCTGCCGGCGAGGCTGCCCCGTGCTTCCCATCCTCGGCAACCGTCGTGGTGGCCAGTGGCGCCAAGCGCTCGCTCGATGCTCTGCAGTCGGGCGACGAGATCTTCGTGGCCACGGCTGAGGGCGTCCTGACCACCGATACCGTGAGCGCGCTCTCGCTCGCCGATAATGACGCGGTGTCGACGTTCCTCACAGAGGCGCACCACATACCGGTAGGCCCGTCCTGCTGCGCCACCCTCAAGACGGCGAGCGAGATTGAGCTGGGCGACACCATGTGGCTCGCTTCGACCACCGGCGCGGCCATCCCCGCCGCCGTGACCAAGATCGCCCAAGTGAGTCAGAAGGGGCTGCACTCGCCCGTGATGACGCACGGGAGCTTTCCGCTCGTCGACGGGGTCGTGACCGCCTTCGATTCCATCCACATGGTCACCGCTGCCGGCTACTTCCTGCCGATGCTCGAGAGGACAGGCACGATCGAGCTCTTCAAGCGTGCCGCATTCCACCGCGAGCGCAAGTACATCTAACGATCGGAATGGGATCAGAAGACGATAAGTACATCTATCAATCGGAACGGGATTCCGTTGATAGAGCCCGTGTTCAACATTCCGTTCCTGACCCACCCCCGATCGGAAAAATTGAAAGACGAAATCCTTGATTAACGATGCCACAACGAGGCCGCCCCTTGCGAACATGACACCGGTACATGATACATTACAGCTAGGGTACCGTACGTGCGGCCGGGATCTGCGGGATATACCGGCGGCGGCGCGGCCGGTACACCCTGCCTCTCGTCGCGGTGTGTTGCGATGACGACGGCTTCGAGCTTGCAGCTTCAGCTTGTTTAGAAAGGAATCTTGGGCGCGCCGCCTATGGCGCTAGACTGCGATCGAATTCTCTCAGGCGCGGCATCCCAACGCTGAACCAGGCACGATGCCTGTTCCATTACAGCTGCGATTTAGGGATGACGCCTTCACGGATCGATTCGCAGGCCGGCGTGCGCTTGCTTCGAGTGGAGTTCGTGGGCGCCTATTTCCTTCCGAATGCGGTGAGGAAAGAGATGACCACGAGCAAAATGTAGCAAGGGACCTGGGCCTCCAGCGTAGCGCCAAGGAGAGTCCACGAGGCGTCACCGGCGAAGAATGCGGCTATGTTTGCAAGAGCCACGCCGATGAAAGACGACGTCACCACGTTGGAAAGCAGCTGTTTCTGCTTGGCTTTCACAAAATCAGCGAACTCGGCTGGGACTTTGGACATGGAGAGAACTCCGCCCACGCTCCAGCGCGAGTCCACAATGCAGCCTCATTGGTACTCAGCACCAGTGCGGAATGTGGCAACAGCTCCAAAGATGCAGCCGCTGAGAGTGGTATAGGGCATGCCAACCGTGAAGTACGCGGCCGCAGTGGCCACACCCATGCCCACTCCCACAGCCTTTCGCACGCTTGCTTCGTTCTCCGTGATCATCTTGAAGCCCTCCACGGCTTGCTGCTGCTTCGTCTTCGACAGTGGCGCTGCTTCGTCGCTCAATACCATGTGACCGCCGCGGAGGTTAATCGACCGCCGATCCTCGATGATGGCCGCGGACAGCGGCTTCATAGGCTCCATAAATTTGCTCAACGCGGCGGAGCAGCAAGAGAGACTCGCCGTCACAAGCAAGACGCGCATCCACTCACAGGAAGGAAGGCCTTGCCCTTTCGATTCGCACAACCACAAGTTGAAGTTCTTTGACGAATCGCGAGTTCGGCGGCCGCCGCACTTCTCTTGAATCTCGTCAACAAGCAATGCAAGCAAACACTTGCTTGCCACACGCCAACAGTACTCATCACTCATGAACCCCCGCGACCCCGCTACCTTGCAGCGCACCAACACCGGTGTTAATACATAATAGATGATTGACCCTCTTCATTCCAGGAGACGCCCCCAGAGATGCCGCGCCGATCCGCGTGTGTGTGTCTGTGTCTCTGTCTGTATGGTTCTACGCGCACTTTTGACTCTCGAGAAGTCTGTCCGTCGAGCCGTGTCTTCCTCTCGTAGTCGCGGACTGTAGCAGCACTCCGCCCCCTACGAGCTGCGCCCGCCTCACTCTGCAGGAGGGGGGAGCTGCGGGAGCTGAGTCGTGGCGGCCGAATGCGCGGCGGCGTGTGCCGCGGCCGCCGCGGCCAGTGCGGATGTGGCACTCGCCGTCGCTGCCAGCTCGGCCGAGATCGGGTCCGACCCAGCGCTGGTCGCGCCTCCGTTGTTGGCAGCCGCCGCGGCGGCAGCAGTGGCGGCCGCCGTGGCGAAGGCAGCAGCGGCCGCCGCCGCCTTCACTTGCGCAAACGGCGCTTGCAGCTGCTGCGCGGCGCTGAGTAGATTTGGGTTCCCGGCGGCGACAACGGGTGCGCTGGCGACGCGCGCTTGCGCGGAAGCGAGCGAGGCGGCCATATTAGGCAACTGGAGCGTAGCGGCCACGGGATGCGCGAGTGGCGCCGTGTTGGGTGGCGCGAGTGCGCCGGCGAGAGATGCGAGCATGCCTGCAGGCAGCACGGGCGGGGGCGCGATGCCCGCCACCGACGACGCCGCCGAGGGGCGCGGCGGGGCGAGCACCGGACCTGCGCGACTGCTCACTGCGCCGGCGCTGGCCATAGCCATCGCGGCGGGCGGCGGCGCGGGGGGCACCGCACGCGGAAAGAGCGAGCCGGACGGCAGCGGCGCGGGGGGCGCGGCCTTCACACCGGCCTTCACACCGGGCAGCGCAGTGCTCGAGCCGATCGTGGCCGCCGCGGCGGTTGCGCTGGTCGCTTGGGCCACGGCAGCGGCAGCGGCGGTATCCTTGCCCCCGCCTCGTGGTCGCTTCGGTGGCCTGCCGGGCGCAGCCCCGGCCGAAGCAGCCGCCGAAGCGCCCGCGCCGGCGGCGCCGTGCATGGCGGTGACTGCGGCGGCGGCGAGATCCCCGGCCGAACGCTTGGAGGTGGCAGGCTTGTTCAGCCGCGAGGCCGCTGCGTCCTTCTTCGCGTCTGCCGTCGCCAGCCGCAGCTCCGAATGCAGAGCCGCCTGCGTCTGGTCAGCCCGAACCATAATCTGTCGGAGCGCATCCATGGCCGCCATCGCCGCGGGGGCGAGCGCGAGCAGACCTCCCTCACCAGGCCCCGCATCGGCAGAGAGCTGCCCACGAGAGCTTGTGGGCAGCGTGCTCGCGAGCAGCAGCGGCTGCAGCGAGTCCAGCCGTAGCGCACCGAGCCGCAGCTCTCGCGCCAGGTCCTTGGCACGCAAGATCAAGCCGAGTTGCCGACGCTCGTGAAGGAGGAGGGAGGCAAGCACGGACTCGGGCGCATTCGGGCGCGCAAGCCGATGCTGGCGCAGCGTGTATAGGCAGAGCAGGGCGTGCTCCGTCTGCTCACACAGCGAGCCGGTGGCCACGCTCAATGCATGCAATCCCTCGGCCGAGACCTCTCCGAATTCGGCAAGTACGAGCGCGCGCATCTCCGCCACCTCCGCCGCCAGCCGCTTGCTCAGCGTGTTGGTGGCATCGCCCAGCCGCGCGCCGGCGCTGGCGCGACCGGCGGCTTCCATGGTGCGTCGCTGAGCGGCCGCGAGGCTCGCGGCGGCAGCACAGCACGCGTGCTCCGTGAACGCGCCGCTACCCCCTACCGGTATGCGACTCGCCGCAACGGCCGCCGAGACCGAAGCTATCGCCGCTGCGGCCGGTCCGCTGGCTCCGCCGCTCTGTTCCCACGGGCTTCGGTCGACGACGCCTCCGGCGGCAGCATTGGCGGCGGCGACGGCATGGGCGGTGGCGGCGGCATTGGTTGCGGCGTGCACCGCGGACACGTGCGCCGCGTTTGCGTTCGACGAGGCGGCGCGTGCTTGCTGCAGCAGCTGCTTCACGCCGGTGTGCTGCCGACGGAGCGCCTCGAGAGCTCGTGCCAAGGCGAAGCTCGCCCTCACCGCGTCCCGGCAGCACATGAACGCGGCCTCGAGCCGCCGGTTGCCATGGGTCGCCGCGACGCGCCAACGGCTCGATGGACGCCCGTCGAGTAGCCGATGCACCCAGCGGCGAGTTGACAAGGCCGTGGCGAGGAGTTGGAAGCATGCAGCTATCAGCTGAAGCTCCGTCGAGTCATGCGTCTTGGGGGCGCGCTTGGCGCCGGGCGCGCTCGCGCCGCCGATTCCGGCCGCGCCCGCGCCCGCCGCGCCGCCATTCGCCCCGTGAGAGGACTCGCTCATCGCAAGCGCACACATGAGGGCGAGCGCCTCGTGCGCGGCGGCGCGCGAAGCCCGCTGCAGCAGCCGCAGCTTGTGATCTCGCGCGACGGGCGCGGGCGCGGGCGCGGGCGTGGGCGCCGTGGCGGGCACTTTGCTGGCAGCCTCAGTGGTCTCGTCTCCCATCGAGTCCACCTGCATCTCGTGCGCCCCTCCCTCGACCTCCTCCTCTTTGACGGCCGCATCGTCCGCGCCTTGGGCCTCCGATCGGCCGGCGTCGTGTGCCTCGTCCGCGTCCTCTGCCAGCTCGGGAGCTCGGGCGATCTCGGGGGCGATCTCGGGGCTTTGGAGCTGCACCTCGTCCTCCTCCTCGAGCTGCGAGAGCCGGGCGAAGCGCAACGGCTCCATGGTTTCGTCGGTCTCGTCTGGCTTTGTAACCGCCGCGATGGTTTCGTCGGTTTCGTCAGGCTTCGTAACCGCCGCGGCCGGCGCGGTCTGCGGTGCCTCGCCCATCGCCACGTCACCATTCGAAGCGCTCTCGTTGGCCGTCGAAGTGAGGGTGGCGGCCTCGGACGCCCTCGCTCCTGCACCTGCCTGATCTGGCCCGATCTGGCCTGATCTCGCCTGATCTGGCGCGGCCGCCGCGGCGGCCGCCGCGGGTGCAGGCGCGCCGACCGGCGCGGCCGGCTGCCCGTGACGCACACCAATAGGACACCATTCGAAAAAGGTCCAAGGCTCGGAGGTAGCGGCATCGATGCTGTCCAGCTGCCTTCGAAGGAGCTTGGCCTCAAGAGGCGAGAGAGGCGAGGCCATCAGCAGCCGAGCAGCGTCCACTGCCCTTGCGCTCTCATCCGGTAGGTTCCGAGTCATCGAGGTTAGGGCGCGCTCGCCTCCATCGCGGTCCTTGAACGAGATACCTGGACCATCGCCCGCGCTCGCTCCTGCTAAGAGCGACCAGAGCATTTTGAGACGTTCGGGCAGCACCGGCACAGGCGCCGCCGCTGCCCCCGGCACCGGCGCCGCCGCGGGTGGCAGCTCCTCGAACTGAGTGTCCGCCGTAACCTCCCCAATGTCCTCAGGGAGAGGGCCGAGCAGTGGTGAGCTGGCGATTGCAGGCAGTTGACTCGCAGAGGCGGCGAAGGCGGCAGCAGCGATGGCGGCGGCGGTGGACGATGGGGCACTGCCTTGCATGCAAGTGCTCACCACGGCGGCGGTGGACGATGGGGCACTGCCTTGCATGCAAGTGCTCACCACGGCGGTGGTAGACGATGGGACCACGGGCAGCGCGCCAGCTGTGAGCACCGTACTGGACGCCGACCCGCCGGGCGCTCCCAGACGCGTGGGCGGCTTCGCGAGCGCCGTACCGAGCGCACACGCGGCCCCGCGGCCCATGGAGGCCGCCCCAGCAGCAGCAGAGGCCGCCCCAGCAGCAGCCGACGATGGCGGCATCCCTGGAGCGCGCCATTGCATGATCGTCGCGCGGCTGGTGGCCGCGCTCGCCGCTGGCGCGAGCACCGACGGCGGCAGCGAGGGCGGCGGGAGGGTGGCAGCGCCGTGTACGGCGGCCGCGGCGGCGGCGGCGGCGGCGGCGGCGGCGGCGGCGGCATGGCCGGTCGCACCCGATGCGCATGCTTCCGCATTGGCGGCCTTGGCAGTCTTGGCGGCCGTCGCCTTCGTGGCAAGGCTGCCCGCGGGCGCGGCGCCGAATAAGGAGACCGAGGCAGCGGTGGAGGTGGCGCCGGCGGCGGCGGCCTGCGCGGCCGCCATCGCCTCCTGCTTCGCAGCCTGCTTCGTTGGCTTCGGGTTCACCACCGCAGGCCGCGGCAGCACCGTCGTCGCGGTCGTTGCAGCCATAGTCGCTGCTGCCAACGCAGAGTAGGGCGTCGCGGCGCGGGCGCCCGCAAGCGCGGGCTGTGCGCCCAGGAGTCCGCCGGCGGCAGCGGGGGCGAGCACCGTCGACGGCGGCGGGGGCACGAAGCCCGAAAGCATCTTCTGCGCGGCTGCGATCGCAGTCGGGGGGCCGATCGCATGGCCGGCTCCTGCGGCGGCGGCGGCGGCGGCGGCAGCGGCAGCTGCCATGGCGGCGGCCGCCACGGCGGCGGCAGGTGCTGGTGGTGGTGGCTGCACCATGGCAACCACTGCAGGCTGCGCGCCACGAGGCTCCTCAGCACTCTGCTGTGCAGCCGCATGCTCCGTGAGTGCCGCCGCAAGCTCCTCGCCGTTATTGCTGCTAAAGTTGGGATCCATGGTGCGAAGAAGGAACGGAGGGTGTCGGGAGAGCGGCGCGAACGCCCGTGGTGATGGAGACACGGAGAAGTCGCAGGTGAAGCACGCCCGCCGCCCTGGACAGCCGCGCGGCTGTGTCACGGTGGCGTGAATTTGATGTGAATTGGATCGAGAAAATTTTCCAGCTCCCCACTTCTCAAGCTGCAGCAAGCAAGCAAGCACTTCTCAGACCGCAGCGGTGTTCTGACTCACACGCCGCCCCCCACGTCGGAGCCTGGGATACCCATCAACTCCTCATTGCTCGGTGGCGGGTAGTATCCAGCCTCAATGCCCGCTGGCTTGAGGATCTCCTTCAGCCGATCGACAATCTCCTTCGCATCGACTGCAACATACTTGGGCTTGCCGCGCCCGCCCCAGATCGGGTTTTTGAGCGCGGAGCGAAGCGCTCGCAGGATGTCATCAACGGTCGGCACGAGATTGGATCCCTTGTGCCAGATCGCGTTTTCGTCCATGCCGCTCATCATCATGGCCATCATCGGGTCGATCCCCGGAGGGATCGGCGGCCCGTCGCACGCGGGGATCGGCAACGGGCCTGCCATCACCATGAAGGCATGCTGAGGATTCTGCTCCTCGGAGTACCCGTAACGTCGGAAGACCCACATCGAAAGGTCAGCCGGGCGGCCGCCTGGACCAGGCAGGCTCTCGCCAGGGCGCATCGGCCGCGTCTGACGAATCTCGTGCTGCACGTCCTGTTGAAACGGCGTCAGCTCCATACCGACCAACGTGCCCGCAGGCGCGGCCGCCGCGACCTCCTCGTCGCTGACCTCGATGAGGTTTGCCGGCTTGAGCGCGACGCGCGTCCCAGTGCGCAGCCGCACTGCGTAGCGGCCTGTGGCAGCCTCATAGGCACCCGCGCTCGCAATCTGGCCGTTGAGCTCGGGCTTGGCTTGGAGCCCCGAGATGCGCACGTGCTTGCCCTCGAGCGGCGCATCGACTGGTGTCGGCAGGACGCTCACCACGGTCGCCTCCCGCACCGCCGCCTCGATGGCCGCGAGTCCTTCGGCACAGGCTAGCTGCGCTGGCAGCGGCATTCCGCGCAGCGTGCCGTCGTACACGATCTCGCCCATGAACGGGAGGAGCGTCAGGCCGATGCACTGAGGCGGCGACTGCCCATTCGAGCGCAGCAAATCTCCGAGCGAGGTGGAGATGCCCTTGACCTTGTACACCGTCTGGCCGAGCTGGAGGCTGGGTCCGAGCTCTACAAGAAGTGCGGAGCCGTCGCTCGCCTCCTTGGCGAGGACGAATGCGCCGGTGATGCGCTGCCGCGGCCACGCCTTCAGCTCACGTGAGGCAAGCAGGTGCAGCGCCGACGTCATCATCGCCTTGCGCTCGCCGAGCTCGCGCCTTCGCAAGCTGCTGGTGCTGGAGACTTGCATCGCGCACCAGCTGAGCAGCATCTCAAATACGCCCGGGCCGGCAGGAGCGGAATGCCAATAGGACCACATCTTGCCGGTCAGCTCGACGGCGAGGTCCATGCGTTCACAGCGCAGCCTGGAGGCATCGCTGATATCCTTGAAGGCGTGCTCCTGAGTGATCTCATTCACCAGGAAGCGACTCATGTCCATCAGGAGCATGAAATTGCGCCCATCGCCCTCCGTGAGCGCACCGATGCCTGCTGGCATTTTAGAAAAGTACAGTATGAATATGAAGACTGAGGGAAATTCCGGCTTTCGGGGTTTGCTGCAAGCCTGCAGCCTGCAGTTCAGTTCAGTTCAGTTTATTCGCGGTCCCCCCACGCTCACTCCACCGCCGTCAGCTGTGAAACACACATAACGCGCACGCTCTCCAGACCCCCAAGCACGAGGGCCGCTATCGCAATGGACGGAGGCGTGGCCGACACAGCCTGCTATTACACAGGCCGTTAAGGCGGCGGGGGGCGGGGCGGAAGGAGTAACCCTCCCCCCTAACGTAACCCGATAGTACCGATGGGGCCGCTGATAGCTGCGGCTGCCGCGGCGGCAGCGCGCACGCGCGCGCGCCCCGGTGCCGTCTCCCCCGCGAGCAGCAGCGTGACTCTCCTCACGTGCACCGTCCGCGTACCCTCCAGCATCCGTGCCGCAAGCACCGCCGCGCGCCGAGGCCCGAGCGCGGGCGAGATCGCGGTTCCTCGCAGGGTATGTCCTCCACACGATTGTGACTACGGAACTCCTGAACCAGGGAGTGGAGTCGGCGGCGCCTTGCGCTGCTACCCACATACGCCCCGTCGCCCACTCCTGGCAACTCGTGGCACGGCTCCGACACTTCACAACCCCCCGGATTGGCCACATCAGAGACCCACTCACGCGCACGGGTGGACGGGTGGGTGCTGCTGACCGGTGAGTGGGTGTGCCAACCGGCTCCCCTCCGTTCCCTCGCTTAGGGGGACAGGACTCCCTCGGGCTTGGCCACGCCGACGAGGGCGTCCTCGCCCTCACCCTCGCCCTCACCCTCGCCCTCACCCTCACCCTCACCCTCACCCTCACCCTCACCCTCACCCTCACCCTCACCCTCATCCTCACCCTCATCCTCACCCTCGTCGGCAGCGGGGCCCGTAGGGAGGCAAGTTGTTGGCGCGGCGACCCCTCCAGATGGCCTCTCGATTGCACGCAGAAAGACCTTATCGCTGGACTTGATCTGCATCGTGGCGGTGTATTTCGTCGACGCGTGCCCTGGGAAGGTCTTCCAGACGCAGCCTGCCGTACGGGTGAGGGTTACCACGAGGGTGAGGGTGAGGGTGGAGGGTGCGGGTGCGAACCAAGAGAGGTCTGGGTGAGAATGAACCTGTTGTGGCCTGGGCGAAATTGGACGTTGGGACGTCATCCTCGTGGTTGTACCAGAGCAGGACGTACCTAAAGGTTATAGCGTGGAAAAGGGGCATCGAGGAGGTGAGAAGAGCGCGGGAGAGAAGGATACGGTCCGGACGATGGAAGGCTCCTTGCCAGGCTGTCAGGCGAGGCATAGGACGTACTGCTTCGTTGGGTCCGTCGAGAGGCCGCTGACGGTGATGGTCAGCGTGAGGTCCATCGACGCCGGCCGGGCACCATTCCCGACCGAGAATGTCTGGATTTCGGGCGCTTCGAAGGTCTTGTCACTTGTCATCTCGACCTGGAGCAGCTCGTTGTTCAGATCGACTGGGCCAAGATGAGCTATGCCATAGTTACGAACATCGTCTGGCATCGTATAGCTGGTGCGTGCATCGGCATCGGCCCGGGAACCAAAAAAGGGGTCGGACAAGCTGTTCACCACAGTGTGTATGCAGCTTGAGGCGTCGATGCCGCCGTTCGCTGCAATCGCTTGCCAGTCACTCGCCGTGTAATCTCCATCATCTGCATTGCCCGAGGGATAGGCACCGAGGTGGTCGCAATACGTGAAGGCGTCTCCGGGGTGGAAAAGGTCGTCGTTGGAAGTCGACTCATACGAGATAGCGGTGACGATATGGTCGTACTCGACGTTGCCGCAGTCTTTGCAATACACGCAAATGGTCGGCGCGCGGCCTCGCCGAAGCTGCGCTTTGATCCATCCTAAGTACTCGCCCACGTTTCCCGTGCTTGGGGTTGTCGGGCTGTAGAATGCATACCGCAGCTTGAGCTTATCGGAAGCGGCCTTGTCATTAGTGTCAGTGGAGCCGACATCTCCAATGAGAAGCTGATGGGCTTGCGCTGCGCGGTCGCTCAGGCTAGGGTTGGCAGCAGCCCTCACATCGTACTCGGAGACGTACTGGCCAGCCAAGTGCATGCCAGCCATCATGAACGACGTTTCTCCGCAGTAGCCGTCGTTCTTCTGCCACTGCTGCCGGTCCTTGATCAGATTACCACTGGTGTCCCTGAGATCCCATGTGATCGTTGGGATCTCAGGGACACCAATGGCGAGAGCGAGCCACGAAAGAGAGAGCAAAGCGCGCATGTTGACAACCGAGGCCCGCGTTTGCGTGGAGGCACCTGGCCCTACGGGAATCGCGACAAACGGACCCAAATATGGGAACGAAAGCGCCCAAAGAAGCGCTTCTCGCAATCAGTAAGCTCGCGTCGCGTTCTGAGGGTGAGCCGGGAGGCACCGCGGGCGGATTTCCATAAAGCGCAAGGAGGTCCGGACGTGTGAACGCGGCGGGGGGGGAAGGAAACGCCCGAGGAAACGAAGGATGAAAGCAATGGGTGATCGTGCTCGATTCCCGTGGGCGTGCATGGTAGGCGTGGCGGGTCCAGCAATTCTTGCAGCAATGGGTCCAGGCACGACCTTTTCAACCGTGAGTTGGTGCCTTCTCGGGTACCGTACCTCAAGCTCCGGCATGCTCCGGCTCAACGCCGTTTCACACAGTGAGAGCTGGGCGGGTCGGTGTTCCCGGGACCCGGGTGCGAGGTCAGTCACAGGGAGTGTGAATGTGAACGTGTGACTGAGCACGGGGAGAGGTGCCGTCCAGGCCCAAAATGCTGTCGACAAGCAATACACAAGTAGCACCGGTTGTCGCGTCTGTCGTGTTAACGTTCACACAAGTTTTTGGGGTGCGACTTGTTTTGTGCGTCTGTCGTGTTAACGTTCACTGTGTCCTGTTTGGAGCGGCGCGCGCGTCCCTTCCCTTGCGCGTGTCGCGGGTCACGCTCAGCGGCGCGCCCGGTACGGCGCGAGTCGGGGGGATCGGGTCCGGGGGGACGAGGGGGAGGAGAGCGCGGACGGAAATGTGGCGCCTTTCCTGCATCGGATGCAGGGAATCAGGCGCAATGTTTCGTCGCGCTCGGGCCGCCGCAGTCTCACTTT